>Ga0307374_10008641_pt1 | contig 15170 bp, 10 predicted proteins | sample OX3MG_FD_202532 | JGI IMG/M metagenome (GOLD analysis project Ga0307374, IMG submission 202532) | Soil microbial communities from Risofladan, Vaasa, Finland - OX-3 | ecosystem: Environmental > Terrestrial > Soil > Coastal area > Acid sulfate soil | place: Finland: Risofladan, Vaasa | collected... | reverse complement strand
CCCCAAGCTGCTCGAACCCCGGCTTCGCCAGCTCGTTCAGATCGGCCAACACTCCACCGCGTTGTGTCAGCGATTGACCGGCGCCGCTTCCAGCGGAATCGAACCCGGCATCGATCCTGATGACGGGCCACGCGAGGGCCTGGCGATGCTGGAGCGAGCGACGTCGGAAACGCCCGCCGACCTCCAGCGGTTCCTCGACCGTGTATCGCGTTTGCAGCGCGAATACGACGGCCAAAAGCAACGTCTGGCCTCGGCGAACCTGCGGCTGGTGGTTCTGGTCGCCAAGCGCTACAGGAACCGCGGGCTCGGATTCTTGGACTTGATCCAGGAAGGCAATGCCGGGCTGCTCGTGGCGACGGAGAAATTCGAGCCGCGAGGATTTCGCTTCTCGACTTATGCCCTCTGGTGGATCAGGCAAGCGATCACACGGGCATTGGCCGACAAGGGCCGGACCATCCGGATGCCCGCGACCAAAATCGACGCGCTCCGAGCGTCGCAACGGCACGCCCAGAAGTTGCGCGAGCGACAGGGACGGGTGCCGAGCATCGCCCACGTGGCCACGGCGGCGAACATGCCGGAGTTGGAGCTGTGCTCGCTTTTGTGCGTGAGCACCGCGCCGTTGTCGCTCGACGAACCCGGTTTCGATCACAGCGATCCGCTGGGGGACTTCGTGGAGGACCATCGCCGGCAAGACCCGCTGGAAAGCATCAATCGCGCGACGCTGTCGACGCTTGTGACCGAGGTCCTGCAAGAGCTGTCTCCGCGCGAGCGCGAGGTGCTCGAATTGCGATACGGCCTGGTCGACGGCACTTTTCGCACGCTTGACGAGGTTGGCCATCTGACCGGAGTCTCAGGAGAGCGGGCCAGGCAGATCGAACGACAAGCGATGAAGAAGCTGCGGCGATCGAAGCGCCACCAGACGCTTTCGGCGTTCGTCGAGGGCGATTGGCCCGCGGCGGGCGGTTGAAACTGCGCCGCGCCGGAGGCTGATCGAGCCACAACGTTCGGCACGCCTGCTTGTCATCCGCGAGCGGCGTGATATGCTGCCGGAATTCATGGCAGATCAAGCGACGAAACCGACTTTCCTTTGATAAGCGAGGATCCATCGTGTCGGGGACGCTGAAAGTGGCCGGCGATATCGGCCAGGGTGCCGCGCTCTCCGCGACCGACCGGTCGCTGTTGCGCGCCATCAGTGGCGGAAGCGATGAGGCCGCGGAGAAACTGTACCGCCGGTATGCGAATCGGCTGCGCGCTCTGGCAAAGGCCCAAAGCTCGCGCGACTTGGCGCGGTGCGAAGACGTCGACGATATCGTCCAATCGGTTTTCGGGAGTTTTTTTCGGGCGGCAAGCCAGGGCTTGTACGACGTCCCTGCCGGCGAGGACCTGTGGAAGCTGTTCGTCGTGATCGCCATGAACAAAATCCGCGCGAAAGGAAACTACCATCGCGCGGCAAAACGCGACATCCGCCTGACGTCGGGCGGCGACGCGCTCGAACAAGCCAGCGCCACGGAATTGGCCTCCGAAGACGAGGCGCTGGCCTCCTTACAAATGGCCGTGCACGAAGCACTCGAGCGGTTGCCGCTTGTGACCCGTCAAGTCGCCGTTCTGCGGATGCAGGGTTACGACATCGATGAAATCGGGCGAGCGACCTCGCGATCGTACCGTACGGTCGAACGCTGCCTGAAGAGCTTTCGCGAGCTGCTTTCCGGTATGTTGAAGCAGTAGGAAACGCATGCCTTCCACCGCGAAAAAACCTGGCTGGTTCGAGTTGGAGGACTTCATCGACGCATTCGAAGAAGCCCAGGTGCGGCAGGGCCACGCCGATCTGAGCGATTTCTTGCCGCCTGCCGAGCACCCGGCTCGCCGCGACGTCGCGTTGGAACTCGTGCGCGTCGACCTTGAGTACCGTTGGCTGCGCGGCGATGGTTGTTCGTCCGACGATTACCGCAAGAAGTTTCCAGAACTATTCGACGACGCAGACGCCGCCGGTCAAATCCAGTTCGAAATTGACCGCCTCCGACGCCGGAGGATGGACGAACGTGCCTTCCCCGCGGTCGGAGATGACTTCATGGGCTTTCGCCTTGCGGGCGAGCTGGGCCGCGGCGCCTTCGCCAAGGTCTATTTGGCCGAACAGCAGGGCCTGGCCAACCGGACCGTCGCCTTGAAGGTCTCGAAGATCCTGTTTGGCGAGAGCCAGACGCTCGCCCAACTGCAACACACGAACATCGTGCCGATTTATTCCGTCCACGTCGAAGGGCCGTTTCAAGCGGTGTGCATGCCTTTTTTTGGCGGTACGACGATTGCCGATGTGCTGAAACTGCTGCGAGGCAGCGCGACCCCGCCCGACTCCGGCCTGGATTTGCTCAGCACCGTGCGAAGTCCGGCGACGATCGACCGCGGGACCACGTCGATCGTCCAATCAAGCGTGGCAGCCGTCTCCAATGAATACCTCGCGGCGCCAAGATCCGCACAGGACTCGGCCAACGGCGACCTGCCTCCGGACGACGCCGTGTCACCCGGCGCGACGACCTCCAAACAGGGCATCGCGGAATGCGATGAACGCGGAGTTCCCTGGGCGCGCCTCGCCGGCTTGACCTATGTCGAGGCGGTGCTTTGGATCGTCGCGCGGCTGGCTGATGGTCTGAGCCATGCGCACGCTCGTGGCGTCTTGCATCGCGACTTGAAGCCCGCCAACATCCTTTTGGCCGACGACGGCCAGCCGATGCTGCTCGACTTCAACCTATCGGTGAACGTGCCGGCAAAGCAATCGGCGGCGACCGCGCGTGTGGGCGGAACTCTGCCGTACATGTCCCCCGAGCAAGTCGCGGCGCTGGACGGCAGGACGGTCACCGTCGATTCGCGCAGTGACATTTTCTCGCTGGGAGTCGTACTCTACGAATTGCTGTCGCTCCGCCAGCCGTTTGCATTGCCGGGCGGCACCGGGCCGGAGTCGTTGGCGAAGGCACAAGCCGACCGTCAGCAGGAACCACCTGCGCTGGCGACGTTGAATCCCGCGGTGTCGCCCGCGGTCGCGTCGATGGTTCGGCACGCGCTCGAAGCCGACCCTTCGCAGCGTTACCAGTCAGCCCGAGAGCTGCGCGAAGACATCGAGCGGCACCTCTCGCACCGGCCCTTGCGTTACGCGGCCGAAAGGTCATGGCGTGAGCGGGCGGCCAAATGGGTCCGCCGTCACTCGCGGTTGACATCCCATGTGAGCGTCGCGCTGGTCGGCATGGTATCGCTGCTGTTAGTCGCGGCGGGTTGGTCCCTGATCGAACGACGCCAGGCCCACTTTGAGGCACTGGAGCAGTTTCGCGATTTCGAGACGAAGCTGCCGCCGGTCTTGTACCGAATCAACGGCGCACCATCGATCGACCAGGCGCGTCGAGCGGACACGCTCCAACGAGCTCGGCAGTTGCTCGCGATCTACCATGTTGAGGACGACGCGTATTGGTACGATCGGTCGGCGGTTGCGAACCTCGACGACGGACTGCGGCGCGGCCTGCGCGATCGGCTCGGCGGGCTTTCGTTGTCGATCGCGGCCGCGATGGTCGACGCTGACGCGGGTTCCAGCGTGACTGAAGAGGCCCTTGAGTGGAACGAGTTGGCGGACCGCTGTTTTTCGGCCGCCGACCGGCCACGTGCTCTCTGGACGCAGCGGGCCGAACTCTTGCGACAACTTGGCCGTGATGAAGAGGCCCGCACAGCCGCTGAGGGGGCGAAAACGGCGCCGTCGCAACGTGCAGTTGACCATTACTGGGAGGGTTTTGAGCGGGCCCAGCGGCATGAGTACCAGGAAGCCATTTCGGCCCTGGAAGCGGCGACCGACGAAGATCCACGATTGTTCTGGGGATGGTTCCAGTTGGGCTTATGTAACGACGCTCTGGCTCGCAATCAGCGCGCGGCACAATGTTACACCGTCTGCTTGGCGCTGCTGCCGGACTCGGGCGACGCGTACTATCATCGCGGTTTGGCCCGTTTGCGTGACAATCTTTACTCGCGGGCCCTGGCCGATTTCGACCAGGTAGTGCGGTTTTTGCCGGATCTCGCCAGCGTCTATCTCGACCGAGGCGAGGCGCGTTTGGGATTGAATGACCCGACCGGCGCCGTGGCCGAGTTCACACGCGCGCTGGAAATGGCGGCCGATGAGGCCCGCGCTTTGCTAAGCCGATCAAAGGCCCGCGGTCTCTCTGGCGACGATCAAGGCGCCCGGCGCGATCTGGCGGCGGGGTTAGCGGCGCAACCCACGGGCGCCGATGGATGGGTCGCCCATGGCATGGCTCGACTACCCGCCGACCCGGCCGGCGCGCTGGCCGACTACGCTCAGGCATTGAAGCTCGCGCCTCGCTACCTGCCGGCCTTGCAAAACAGCGCGGCCGTGTTGGCTGAACTCCCCGGCCGCACCAACGAGGCAATCGAGATGCTCGACCGTGCTTTGGCGGCCTGTCCCGATTTTGTGCCTTCCCGCATCGGACGTGCGGTGTTGTTAGCCCGGGCCGGAAAGCGAGTCGCCGCGATGGCCGACGCACGCGCGTCACTCGCGCGCGACCAACAGCCGGTCACGTTGTACCAGGCAGCGTGCGTGTATGCCCTGGTTTCGCAGGGACACGCCGGCGATCGCCGCGAGGCATTGCGGCTTTTGAATGCCGCGATTGTGCAAGGATTTGGTAAGGAATTTGTTGCCGGCGACCACGATCTTGATCTGTTGCGCGGAGACGAGGAATACCGTCGCATCGTCGCCCAGTCAACCGCGCCGGTCGAGGACACAAACTGATGACCGTTGACCGATCCCAGGCACTGCAGGACACCCAAAAGTGGATGTTCGCTGGAATTTGCTCCGTTCGAAAAAATCTTTTGTCGCCTTCTTACCGTGAAAGCGACTGTCCTAATCAGTAGAATGCGTTTTGTGCGAAGCGGCCTCGAGCCTTGACCAGAACCCTAGACCCATTTTGCGATGGTTCCCGGATGGCCAGAAAGAGAAGACGTGGCGCGATCGAGCGACTGGAGCAGCGCTATGCGCTGACTCAGTTCGGCGTGGCGTGGCCGGCGCCGCAGCAATTGACGTTCAGCTTTGTGCCCGATGGTACGCTCATCGCCGGCAACCAGACGAGCGACCTGTCCGCATCGCTCAACGACGCCTCAGGATCGGCCAATTGGCAGGCCGCCGTCATGCAGGCGATGCAGACCTGGGCGGCCGATGCCAACGTCAATTTTGACCTGGTGCGCGACGACGGTCAGCCGCTGGCAACGCCCGGCATGCCGCACGGCGAAAACCACTTCGGCGAAATCCGCTTCGCGGCCGCGCCTCTGTCGAGCAATGTTGTCGCACTGGGTACGCCGTTTTCCTTCGCGGCTGGCACCCTGTCGGGCAACGTCGTGTTGAACAGCAACTACCGTTTCGGTGAAGGACCAGGCGCACAGTACGATCTATTCTCGGTCGCGTTGCACGAGGTTGGGCACGTGTTGGGCGTGCCCGATTCGGCCGATCAGAGTTCGGTCATGTATCCCCAGTTTCTCGGTGTTCGCACGGGCTTAAGTTCGGAAGATATCGCCGCGGTCGACGCCCTTTACGGCGCTCGGCCGCTGGACACATCGAACCAGACCTTGGCCAGCCCTACGGCATTGACGGTACGAGGCACGTCCAATGTGGCCGTTGTCGACGCGCAGTTGGCGACGGCGACCGACACTCATTATTACCAATACCCGATCTCCGCCGGCGGACCCGCGACCATCGTGCTGCACATCGCTGGTATGAGTCTCGTCGAGCCGCAGTTGACCGTGTACGACAGCTCGGGAAATGTCCTCGGTTCGGCCGTCTCGCAGCTTCCCAACGGCAGAGATTTGGTGGTTCACGTCAATAATCCGGCCGGCAGCACATCGCTCTTGATCAATGTCTCCAGCGCCACCAGCAACGTGTTTGGCATTGGCGCCTACCGCCTGGTGGCGGCCTCGGGCACTTCCGTGCCCGATGATTACCTCGAAGGGCCGTGGCGGCCTGGCGGCGGGCAGACCGGCGGCGGTGAGAGCGAGAGCGACGACGGAGAATCGGGATCATCCCACGCGCCACCGGCACAGTACAGCTATTCGTTCCAATCGAGTCTTGCGACCGCGACCGATACGCGGTCCGAGCGCGTTACCGTGCCCGCCGCAATCGGTCCCGGACCGATGACATTGACGGCGACGGTGTTTGCCACCCAAACCGGCGCGGCTGCTCCCGTGGTGACGGTGTTGGACAGCAGCGGAAATATCGTCCCCAACGTCGTTCTTCAGAACGACAACGGCTTGTACTCGGTCGAGGTCGTGGGAGTTATCCCCGGCACGGTCTACACGGTGGCGGTCGCGGCCGCCAATCTGTCCGGTACGGCAGTGGTTGGCAATTACCGTCTGGCGGTGGATTTTGGTCCGACGCCCGTCGTGCTCAGCCCTTTCGCGTCCGGAACACTCACCGCCGCGTCATCGCAAGACTTCCAGGTTCTGCAAGTCAACTCGAGCCAGTTTTTTCACTTTGTGTTTTCGGCGGCCAGCCCGACGGCGACATCAACCGCGCCCGTGGCGGTGAGGATGACGATTTACGACACATTGGGGAATGTCGTCGAAACGGTGGTCGACCAGGCCGGCGGCGCTCTCAGCACGACGTTGTTGCTCGAACCCGGCACCTACCTGTTCCGCCTGGCGGCCGGCACCTTGGGGAATGGCCCGTTGCCCGATACGGATTACGAGTTGCAAGGCACCTTCTTAAGCGACCCGATCGGACCCTTGCCGATCACGCCGGTTACCGCTCCTCCGCCGCCTCCTCCGCCTCCATTTGTCTGGTCGGTTCCGATCATTCCTTTCTATCTGAGCTTCATGTCGTTGACCGATCGGTACGGCACGCCGTAGCTCGTGAAAGCGAATGCTATCAACTGGGCGGGGCCGGAAATTCGTGGCAGACTTTCCGGTCCGATTCTACTGTCCTTTGTAAGAACCGGTGCTACGGCGACAGAGGATGCGGCCACGAAGAGGGCCCTCCCGCCGGTGCGAGTCATGGCACGAAGTCGGCTTTGCGCATGGGGGAACCCAATGTTCAGACATTACTTGCAAAGGCTTTCAACGATCGTCGGCACCCGCGGCCGAAGTCATGGTAACATTCGAAGGTCGAAGCGCCGTGCGTTGGCCTTCGAAAACCTGGAATTGCGAAGCATGCTGGCGCCTTTGGCTTGGGCCCCAGGCGCAGCATTGCCCCTCGCGGAGTCTGGAATCGTCGCCCAGCCGGACGGCGCGAGTTTGCTCACCATGGCAGGGCCGAGCACCACGTCCTACACACTTTCCGCGACGTATCCGAGCTGGAAAGCGTCAACCGCTCCCACGGTTCAACCGCTGGATTTCGCACGCGGCTCACCGGGAGCAGGCCCCTTGCCGAACGGTTATTTTCTCGTTTTTGGCGGCTTCGAAAATGGCTTCGCGACCTCGGCCGTCACACAGTACGACCCAAACACCGTGACCATCGTCGATGGAGCAACCAACCAGACGCGCTCACTGCGATCGATGAATCAGCCGCGCGCCGAGTTTGGCTGGGCCACCGATGCAAATAAGCTGAGCTACGCCATCGGCGGCGAAGACAACAACGGTACGCCGCTGGCCACGATGGAGGTCTACAATCCGGCCGCGAATGCGTGGACCTATCTGGCGTCGTTGCCGGAGACGTTGTACGGCGAATCAGCCGTCAGCGACGGAGCAGGTCACCTCTACGCCTTTGGCGGAGTCGGCGCCAACGGAGCGATCAGCAACAACGTGTTTCGCTACACCATTGCCACCAATACCTGGGATCAGGTCGCGGCGATGCAAGTCGGCGTCCGCGATAGTGCGGCGCTGCTGGCCTCGAACGGCTCAATTTATGTCTTGGGCGGCAAAACCGCGGCCGGAACGACCGCCACCGTGGAGAGTTACAACATCGCGGCCAACACCTGGACGCTGGACACTCCGCTTCCGCAGGCCGTCAGCTCCGAGGCCGCAACCGACGACTCGTTGGGGCGGATCGAAGTGCTGGGAGGCAACGACGCCAACGGCAATCCGACTGCTTCGATCTTCGTCAGCCAGGAATTGACTCAAGCCGACCTGGCCCCCACGATCACCACTTCCGCCGCCAAGTCAGCCATCGTGAATTCACCGTACACCTATCAGGTCCTCTCGACGGGCAATCCCCAGGCGACCTACGCGCTCACAACGGCGCCGGCCGGAATGTCGATCAATGCAAGCACCGGTTTGATCTCCTGGACGCCCAACTACGCCACCGAAGGGAACGAGAGCGCCACCGTGGTTGCGAGCAATCGGGCGGGTCAAAGCTCCCAATCCTTCTCGATCGTCGTCGCTCCGCAGACGCCCACTGGGCTCTTGGGAACCAGCCTGTCGACGACCAAGGTCGGCCTTTCCTGGAATGCTTCCAGCGATCCCAATGTCACCAGTTACGATATCTACAAGGAGTACTTTGCCCATAGTCCCAGAGGTTCCGGCGTCTCCATTTTCTGGTCACTCATCGCCTCCGGCATAACGACAAACTCGGCAACGATTACCGGCAGCGGCACTTTCGAGGTGACGGCTGTGAACCGCTCCGGCATCCAATCAGCCCGGTCTGCGCCTGTAGGTGTGGCGGTTTGGTCCCCGCCCGATCTCTACGTCGCCACCTCGACCTTCGGTGCCGACATCTCCGGCCTAACGCTCAACGTCGGTCAAACCGGACAGATATATCTGATTCAAGAATTTGCCAACCCAGCGCCCATTTTCTCCGTCGTCAGCGGACCGGGCGGGGTGTCGGTTGACCCTAAGAGCGGCCTGGTAACCTACACGCCCGTCGTGGCCGACATCGGCCAACAGCCGGTGGTCTTTGCAGCGACCAATAGCGCCGGGACCTCGCAGTACACGTTCTACTTTGACGTCTTGGCCCTCAATCCGACGGTCGCTCTAAGCGGCGAGACGGTTACTTATGACGGCAACCCGCACGCCGTGAGCGCCACCGCCGTGGGTTCCGACGGCGTTACGCCGGTCGCCGGCAGTTTCGCCTATACCTACGACGGCAATTCCACGCCGCCGACCGCCGCCGGCACCTACGCCGTAAGCGTGACGTTTACCAGCGCTGATCCTTCGTACGCCAACGCATCGGTTACGGGTTCGCTCTTGATCAATCCGGCGACGCCAACGATTGCGTTGAGCAGCGGCCCCTTCAATTACAACGGCAACGCGCAGACGGCCACCGCGACGGCGGTCGGCATCGACGGCGCCACGCCCGTCGCCGGCAATTTTCAGTTCACGTATGACGGCGGCACGACGCCGCCGGTCGGGCCGGGCCTGTTTACCGTACTGGCCGCTTTCAACAGCAACGACCCCAACTATGCTTCCGTCAGCGAGACGAGCAATGAGATCGTCAACAGTCCGGGCACACAAGCACCGATTCTGACGCTCTTCGACGGGTCGGCCAATTACGACGGCAATGCCCATGCCGACTCCGCCGGCGCGCTGGGCGCCGACGGTGTGACGCCCGTCGCCGGCACGTTCCTCTTCACCTACGATGGCTCCTCCACAGCGCCGACCGAAGCGGGCAGCTACGCAGTGGTCGCGATTTTCATCAGTTCCGACGTGAATTACGCCAATGCCACGATCACCGGCACCATGACCATTAGCGCGGTGACTCCAACCGTTGGCGTCGATCCGAATCCATTCACTTTCGACGGAACGAGCCACGCCGCCCTTGTGACCGCCTTGGGCGTCGATCAAGTGACGCCGGTCGACGGTACACTTGATGTGACTTACGACGGCTCCGCGACGCCACCCGTTGATGCGGGCACCTATACCGTGGCGGCCACATTCACCAGCAACGATCCGAATTATCTCTCGACGAGCACCACGAGCTCGCTCACGATTCTGCCCGCCACTCCTTCGGTCGGGATCGGAAACGGCGGACAATGGGAATTCACGTACAATGGCACACCGCAGTCGATCGTTGGCAGCGCCGTCGGCATCGACGGATTGACGCCGATCAATGGCACATTCACCTACGTTTATTCCCAGTACTATTATCCGTACACCCAGCTCACGGGTGCGCCGGTCGGTGCGGGCGACTACAGTTTCACCGAATACTTCACGAGCCTCGACCCGAACTACTCCGATGGCTCGTTTAGTTTCGAACTTCTCATTTATCCCGCAGTGCCTACGGTCAACGTGAGCGGCGGGACTTTCACGTACAACGGTGCCGGTCAAACGGCCACGGTTACGGTCGTGGGCATCGACGGGGTGACGCCGGTCGTCGGCACGACGACGCTGACCTACAACGGTTCCGACTCGGCCCCGAGCCTGCCGGGTACTTACGCCGTTGACGCGGCATTCGCCAGCGGCGACCCGAATTACGCGAGCTGGTCCGGCTCGGCTACGTTAGTGATCAACAAGGCGACGCCTTCATTGAGCGGCCTCTCTTCACCGGTGGTCACCGTCGCTGCGACCGCGGTCACGGTGAGCGGTCACATCACGGCTGGTTCCGCGGCCCCAGGCGGGGATGATGTTGCGATCACACTCGACGGCGTGACCCAACCGGCCACGGTTAGATCGAGCGGCAGTTTCAGCGCGACCTTCAATATCCAGGGGCTGGCGACTGGAACGTACCCCATCAGCTTCCAGTTCCTCGGCGACGCCACACGTTTCAATGCGGCCGCCGCCGCCAGCAGCACGCTCACCGTGCAAGCGGCTCCCACCATCCTCACCAATCCGGCCAGCCAAACCGTAGTCAGCGGTAGCAGCGTCACGTTCTCTGCTTCGGCTTCCGGCAACCCGGTGCCGACGGTCCAGTGGCAAGTGAGCACGAATGGCGGTAGTTACTTCAAAAACCTCTCCGGCGCCACCGGCACGTCCCTCACGCTTGCGAACATGACCTCCAGTCAAAACGGCTACCTCTATCGAGCCGTGTTCCACAACAGTGCCGGCTCCGCCACCACGGCGGCGGCAACGCTGACCGTTCAGTTTGCGCCTACGGTTACCAGGAACCCAACCAGCCAGGCGGCCCATGCGGGCCAGAATGCGACGCTGACCGCGGCCGCCACCGGCAACCCGGTTGTGAGTGTCCAATGGCAGGTGAGCACGAACGGCGGCACGTCGTATGGCAATATCACCGGCGCAAACAGCCCCACACTCGCGCTCACGGGCGTCGCGGGCAGCCAGAACGGCTACCGGTATCGCGCCGTGTTTACCAACAGCCTTGGCTCCGCGACGACCACAGCCGCGACGCTGACGGTCCTCTGACTTAAGCGAGTTTCGCCACGGATGAACACTGCTCAACACGGATGGGAGGGAGTCTCACACAAAGGCGCCTGGGCGCAAAGTAATCAAGACGACGATCTGTGTGATCGGTGCAATCTGTGGATCATCTTCCTCGTATTCCTGCCTCCGACTGGCCCCTCGCCAAGTCAGCGCGGGTTGGCGACGTGACGATCGCCGACGAAATCGCCCCGTTCAAGCCGCTCTTGCCCTCCTCCCGCCGGCGCGTCATGCTGGTGGCATGGCCAAGCCCCTCGCCAAGCTCGTTGCCCTGCCGACCCCCAAGCGGCGTTGGGCGCAGTTCTCGTTGCTGTCGTTGTTCCTGGTCGTGACCGTGTTGTGCGTGGGATTGAGCCTGGTAGTTACGCCGGCCGAGAGACAACGGCGGGCCGTGGCCGCCATTGAATCGCTCGGCGGATCGGTCGAATACGAGGAACCCGATCAGGAAGCGAGCGAGGCGTTCCCCAGGCCATTCCTGCGACGCTGGCTGCCGCAGGACTATTTTGATGAGGTTCGAGAGGTTCACTTCACCAGGGCTCCCGTTACGGATGATGGGCTGGAACACCTGCGAGGGCTGACGGGGCTGCAAGTGCTTTTTCTCGGTGGAGCTCACGTCACGGACTCCGGCCTAACCCACTTGCAAAGGCTGACCGGACTGGAAGCGCTTTGGCTCAACGGCACTCAAGTCACGGACGCTGGGCTGGCGCACCTGCAAGGGCTGACGAAACTGAAATCGCTTGATTTCAGCAGCACCCAAGTCACGGACGCTGGGCTGGTCAACCTGCAAAGGCTGTCAAGGCTGGAATGGCTTGATCTGACGGACACCCAAGTCACGAATGCCGGCCGGGCGGAGCTCCAGCAGGCGTTGCCTAATTGTCGGATCAATGGGCCGTGACACGTCGGCCGCGTTGTGTCCCTTGATTCGATACAATGCTGTAAGGGCACGGGCTACCTTGCACTGACGGGACGCTATTACCCACAGAAGTCGTCGAATCCGCCGCCACGGCCGACCGACGATCCGACGTATGGCGCTCTGCTGCAACGACTCCGACCGATCGGTCGCTTCCCTTACGAAGCCGTGCATCTGAATGGACCGCTGCTGATACCTGGGGAGATCGGCCCCGGTCAAGACGGCGGGTTCTTGGGGCGACACTATGAGCTGTTGGTGCTGGGCAATGTGAACTCGACGTCCGAGACGATCCCGGCGCTTGCGCCGCGGATCGAGTTGCCGTTGGCACGGCTGGAGGCCCGCGCGCGCTTGCGGGAGACGCTCGACCAAAACCCGAGCGAGCTGGAACCAGCAGGAGGCGAGCCCTTGCCCGCCGGCCACCGGCGCGGGATGCTGGGGGGCATGGCCAAGCCGCAGGCCAAGATCGTAAGCCGACAAACGAATAGCCGGCGGTGCGGGTAAGTCTGGATCACGCGTGGAAGCGAAACTCGACAACCAGACAATCGGAGGTGACGATAATCACCCGCGATCGTTCCGCCAATTTCACTTCCGGATCCAGGGGACGCACCAAGCCGTTTTCGACGACACCGGCCACCGCGAGTGGGCGCCGAATTCGTCGCCCGAGGAATGCCTCCACCGGCGATGAGACGGCATTGGGTTGGAGTTCATGGGGCGCTAATTGCGGCTCAGCGGCGATCCGGTCGTCAAGGGCGCGACGTTCCGGGCTCCGCTGGTCGGTCTCAGGGGTGGTCATCGGATGCCTCGGTCGGTAGTTGTAGCCCGCTCGTCAAGATGCCATCGTCTTACCCGGCGGAGTTTCACGTTGTACTCTGACCCCGCCACTATTCTCGCCGCTGGAGGTCTGGTACGCTAGCTTAGCCGGCTGGACGTAAACGAGCCAGGGCAACGCGGCCCCTGAATGGTGGGCACGTTTGCCGGCAAAAACCTCCAACCACGCAAAACTGAAATGCAATATGGTGGACCGTATCTGTCCGTTCGCGTCCCATTTCCCCGAACGTGACGAGTCAAGCTGCCTGGAGTCGCGGTGATGCAAAAGCCCTTGATCTTCATCTCCCATATCACGGAGGAAAAGGAAATCGCCTTGGCCTTAAAGCGTCTCGTCGAGTCGACGTTCCTGAACATGATCGACGTATTCGTCTCGTCCGACCCGACGAGCATCAAAATGGGACGAAAGTGGCTCAACGAGGTCACCGCGGCCTTGAAAACCTGCGCCGTCGAGATCATTCTTGCTAGCCCCGAATCCGTCAAACGGCCGTGGGTCAATTTCGAAGGTGGCAGTGGCTGGATTCGCGATATCCCTGTCATTCCGCTTTGTCATTCGGCAATGATCCCATCGAAGTTGCCCGCGCCACTTGGCTCGCTCCAGGCCGCCACGGCAACCGAAGAGTCCGAGCTCAAGCTCATCTTCCCAGTCCTCGCGGACGCGGTTGGTTGCACACTCCCGACCATCGACTTCTCGGGTCTGATCGCGACGGTCAAGGAGTTTGAAAGCGTTTCCCTGCAGGTGAAGAGCTTGACCGAATGGGCGCCCGTCGCGACAACGGCCGGTCTTGCAGCGCACGAGCTTGCCACATTGGTTGAAATCGCCGAGCAGACATTCGCACCGGACGATTCGGTTGCGATCTACAGCCTACGACGCGAACTCGAAGAGGCAGGTTATCGGGGAATCGCGGTCACACTGGCGCTCAAGATGCTTGAGAGAAAGGACCTGCTGACGATCGCGGTCGAAGAAGACTCGTACAATCGGGATCAGCATTCGGCGGTTCGAATAACCGACGAAGGCTGGCGCTGGCTTCAGTCAAACCAACACGAACTGCTCTTGAGAAAGCCCGTGGAAACATCCGCGTTCTCCGATGAGCCCGCCGCGGAAAAGGAGGTCCAGCGGCAAGAAACCGAAGCGAACATCCCTTTTTAAGCCTTCCATCTGCGGAGGATTCACCGCGGGCGGCGGCGGGGATCGCGCAAGTGGCGTCCCCGATGGCTCACCCACTGGTTTGCCGCTTTCTGCGTGGACCGCGCCGGCGAATTGGAAGCGGTGCGATATAAACGAACGGTTGTTCGTAGTGCAATGGCCCAGTAGACTGTCTGGGGTGGGACGCAGCACCTAATTCACCCCGGGAGACGCGGATGGCAATTTCGTCGACAAGCAGGGCAGTTCAACTCGTCGACGGGCACGCCAATCCCCCGATGCCGGTATCGGCGAGTGTTATTCGTGACTTTCCTTCGAGGCGTTTGGCGGAGATTGAAACGGCATGGGGGCCCGGCCGAGAGCAAGCAGCGAGGCTGCTCGCCCAATCGGGTGGGAGTGCGGAACATGGGCATTGGGATTGGCGACTCAAAGCCAGGTCAACCAATTCCGGGCGGCATCGCCTGGTGGCAGTTGAGTGCCGAGGCGAGGTTCAGGGCTTAATGGCTTTGCTGACCGCATCGCGCTCGGCGCGCCTCAGCCCTCGCACCCGAAAGGTCCTGTACGTCGATTACTTGGAAACCGCCCCGTGGAACTTGAAGCTGGCTTCCGCCAAGCCAAAATTCCTTGGCGTTGGCACGGTCTTGATCGCGGAGGCCGTGAGGCTCAGTTTGGAAGCGGGTTGGCAAGGTCGAATCGGACTCCACTCACTGCCGCAGGCGGAGCGGTTTTACGAAGCGCACTGTAAAATGAGGCGAATTGGCCTCGATGCGAAGTATTACAATCTCGCATATTTCGAGTATACTAAAGAGCAAGCCGCCAAATGGCTTGCGGAGGTCGAGATATCGCCATGACAATCGGATCAACTAAACGGTTTTTGCGGGCGGCGGTCGCCGAGGATGGACAACCGGTTTCGGCCGGTGGGCCACCGCTCCGAGGTCGAGCCACTGTTTCAGGCCCGGCGCCGGCAGGGTACTCCAAGGCCGACGCCATCCGCGACGTTGCCAATTCAATGGG
>Ga0307374_10008639_pt1 | contig 15171 bp, 10 predicted proteins | sample OX3MG_FD_202532 | JGI IMG/M metagenome (GOLD analysis project Ga0307374, IMG submission 202532) | Soil microbial communities from Risofladan, Vaasa, Finland - OX-3 | ecosystem: Environmental > Terrestrial > Soil > Coastal area > Acid sulfate soil | place: Finland: Risofladan, Vaasa | collected... | reverse complement strand
CTGCACCTGCCGAATCAACGGTCTGGTCCGCCCGGAGGCGGGTACAGGCCGATTTCACCCGGGGCGACGAGTTCGAGAGGCTGTCCGCGCCCGGGGTGCCAGCGCATTACGAAATTCCCGATAGGGTCACCGAACGTGCCGTGGACGGCGTCTCCTGCGATTCGACCGGCGATGAGGAATGACTCGCTATCGGGCGAATACAACCGATGCGAGAGTGCGAACTGATCGAAGAAGTTGAGATAGGTGCGAAGGTCCGCAGAGGGGACGAACCCTTCGGTGACGCCATCAGGGCGGCCGTCTGGAGATCGCGCCTGAAGCGCGAAGCGTCCATCGCCACTCTGAGTCGGCGTCACCAGCAGCAGGCGGTCGCCGGCGGGAGCCCAGAGGAACGCGGCGAACGGGCCACGCGTGATACGGCGGGGCGCCGTTGGCCGATCGGCGTCCAGCGCACTGAGTTCATCGAACAGGCCGGTGTCGGGAGAGCGCGTCATGGCCACGTAGAGGGTCTCGGTGCCCGGCCGGAACGCGAACGCAACGCCGCCGGGGAAATCGGCAAGTGGTGTGGGCGAATCGCCGACAGCGTTGGTCCGGCGCAGGCTCACGGCGCCGGCTTCGGCTACGGCGTAGACGAGCGTGCCTCCGCTGCTGAAAGCAGGAGTGCGGAAGCCGATTGCGTTTCCGGGAAGGACAACGGGAGGCGCCCCCTGTGTAGGGTAGAGGAGGGTCACGCGGTCACCGGCGTGGACTGCAAGCGTCGCCCCGTCAGGACTCCAGGCGCTGAATATTGGAGCACCCGAAAGCAGTGGGATTTGGACTCCTGGGTTAGCGGGGCTCGCAGTGAAGAGGGTGAGGCCGTCGCTTCCCGGAGCGACATAACTGAGGATCTCGCCGGTGGGGTCCCACATCGCATAGTGGGGGATGCGCGGACCGATCCCGCCCGGGCTGCCCGGAGCCGGGCGAAAGAGCGTGCCGGCCGCCCGGCCCTCACTATCGATCAGCTCGATTGTCGCGCCGCTGCCGCTGCCGGGGTCAGCAACGCCCGAGACTGCGAGGAGCGGCGCGGCAGGGTTCCAGGTGGGCCAGAAGCCGGCATCCACAACGACGCTCCGGCCCCACCCGCCCTCGGTGGGCCGGAGGATGACCACCGGGCCACGGCGTTCGACGGCGACGATTGGGCTTTCCACAGCACCCACACGTTACAGGATGGCGGGCGCGGGAGAGAGCCAGTGTACGGCGACGAACTTCGCACTATATCAGTTATGCAACGGACGATGCCTCAGCCACCTGGCCAGCACCATCCGGGCATACCGAGTCACTGAACGTCCACAACGCCGCCACGACCCCGCCGTTGATCTGTCACCGCCGCGCCCTGAACAATCGACGTACTCGATCGACAACCACGGGGAGACCGGTTGCCGTCAGGGTGTATTTCCCGGGGGAGCAGAAACCATGCAGTGGCCGACCGCCGACGACGGCGCTGGCACCCCAGCGCCGGGGCGCCTTTCGCTGGAAGAACAGCAAGAGTTGGTGATGCAATACGCACCGTTGGTGCGACGCGTGGCGCGGTCGTTGCCCCTCGAGATCCCTGGCCTGCTGGAATATGAGGATGCCGTTGGCTACGGTACGTGCGGCCTCGTGGAAGCGGTCCGCCGCTATGACCCGTCCAAGGGGACGAACTTCCATGCCTACGCCGTGCAGCGCATCCGCGGCTCGATGATTGACGCCTTCCGGAGGATGGATCGGCTGAGCCGCACCATGCGCCAGAAGGCGCGTGACGTCCAGCGCGCCCAGGGCGAACTCGAACTCATTCTGGGACGCTCCCCAAATGAATCGGAAGCGGCCGAACATCTCGGCATCAGCGTCGACCGCTACCGTGACGCGAGCGCCAATTCGCGCTGGGTCACCGTTTCGCTGGACCGCATGCTGGAGCGCGACAGCGATGGCGACTCCTTCCCAGCCGCCGAGATGCCGACGGCGGACGAAGACATCGACTTCACGCGCGCGTTCGAAGAAAAGGAGCTGCACGAGGAACTGGCGCACTCCGTGCAGCAGCTGCCGGAGCGCGAGCGCCTCGTGGTGGCTCTTTATTATGTCGAGCACTTGACGATGAAGGAAATCGCCACCGTGCTCTCCGTCTCGGAAACACGTGTCAGCCAGCTGCATGCCCAGGCGGTGAAGCGGCTGCGGCGGACACTGCTCGAAAGCGCCGCATGATCGAGGCTCCGCAGGGTCGTCCTCGTGGACACCCTGCCGCCCCCGCGCCGGCCCCCCGGGACTGCGAGGAATCCCCCGAAAACACCCCGACGGGCACTTTTTCGCAACGTAGACCCTATTAGGGGTGCGTTTCCTGTCGAAGATAGTTGTGACACCACTCCGCGACGCTGGCCACGCCGGCGGTCCGCCGAGCGGTCGAGAATCACGGTCCACCGCAGCGCGTACCACCGGCAACCGGCGATCGCGAGCACAAACAAGGGGAGGCAAGAAAGATGGCAGACCGGCACGACGAAGGCTATCGAAGCTCCGTGGCGTTCGTGGCACACACCCGGGACTACCGTTCCTCGGAGGTGCTCCCCGCCCTCGCGCGTCACGGCTTCACCACGACCGAGCGGCCACATGACCGCGAAACTGAGCGCCTGCTCAGCCAGTTCGACCCGGACCTCGTGGTCCTCGCCATCGACCCGCGGCACGACGACGACCTTGGCCTCATCCGCAACGTTGCGCGTGCCACCAACGCTGCCATCCTGGTGCTCGCACCGGGGCCGCACAGCCAGGGGTTCAACCTTGCCCTTGAAGCTGGCGCGGACGTCTGCGTGCGCGATACCGACGGCATTGAATATCTCTCCGCTCAACTGGGGGCACTCACGCGCCGTAAGGCGCCACCCCCGCCCGCTGAAGACGATGGCCCCAGCAGCATCACCGTCCGTGACCTCGTCCTCGACTTCGACCGCTGCCAGGCAATACGTGACAACGAGACGATCCCCCTGACTCCCACAGAGTTCAGGATCCTGGCGTATCTCGCCCGTAATGCGGGCAAGGTCGTGAGCCCGGTCGAAATCCTCCGGGCCGTCCAGGACTACACCTACTCCGACCGTGAGGCCCAGGAGATCGTCAAGGTCTACATCCGGCGCATCCGGCGAAAGGTCGAGCGCGACCCCTCTGAGCCAAGTTACATCATCAATGTGCGCGGCTTCGGCTACATGCTCGAGCGCCGTGGTGACCGGCGCGCGACGCGCGAAACCGATCGAGCTGCCTGAGCCAGCCCCGGCTGCTCACGCTCCTGCACACAACCGACCAGCCCCGGAAAGCCACAGCCGCTGTCCGGGGCTCTTGTCTGCGCGGGCCGACGGGGATTCGGCAGTGCCCGTACCTTCCCGTGCTCGTAGTAGAATGCAGCGCATGAATGACACCCTGACCGCTGTCCTGGACCTGTCGGGCTCGCGCGCCGCGCTCCGCGACGCGGGGATCGTCCGTTCTCACATCGATGCACTGGTACGGCTCGCTGTGTTTGGCGACCCGCCCGAGCGCACGCTCGCGCGCTATACCATCCACGCTGCCGCGCCGGAACTGGGTGCTGTGCCTGCTTCGATCGCCGGCCTCTATGCTGCGCGCGGGCGGGGGGAAGTGAGCGGCTTTACCGTACCCGCGGTCAACATCCGGGGCATGGCCTACATGATGGCTCGTGCCCTATTTCGGGCAATGCAGAGTCAGCAGGCGTCCGCCACCGTGTTTGAACTCGCCCGCTCGGAGATGGGCTATACCCACCAGGATCCCGCGGAGCTGGCAGCGGTCGTGCTCGGCTCGGCGATCGCCGAGCGATACGTGGGCCCTGTGTTCATCCAGGGCGACCACTTCCAGGCGAACGCGAAGCGCTTTGCGAGCGACCCCGAAGGCGAGACGCTCGCGCTGGAAGACCTGATCCGGAAGGCGGTCGCGGCCCAGTTCTATTGCATCGACATCGACGCGTCGACGCTGGTGGACCTCGGCTTCCAGCGCGTTGCCGATCAGCAAGCGCCCAACGCAAAACTCACGGCACGGCTCGCCAAACTCGTGCGCGAGCTGCAGCCGAAGGGCGTTGAGATTTCGATCGGCGGTGAAATTGGCGAAGTCGGCAAGGAGAACAGCACGGTCGAAGAACTAACGTGTTATGTCGACGGGTTCCGTGAGATCGTGGGCCCGGCGTTCGCTGGCCTCTCGAAGGTCAGCGTCCAAACCGGGACAAGCCACGGCGGCATCCCGCTGCCGGATGGCACCATCGCAAAGGTCGCCCTTGACTTCGAGACGCTGCGTGCGATGTCTCGCGTCGCGCGCGAGCGTTATGGTATGGCCGGTGCAGTGCAGCACGGGGCGAGCACTCTCCCCGATGAGCTCTTTCACCGCTTTCCCGAGGTGGAAACGGCAGAGATTCACCTTGCCACTGGTTTCCAGAACCTGGTCATGGATCACCCGGTGTTTCCAGGCCCGCTACTGAGCGAGATGCATGCCTATGCCGATCGTGAGCTCGCGGACGAGCGCAAGGATGGCGAAACGCCGATCCAGTTCTTCTATAAGACCCGGAAGAAAGCGTGGGGCCCATTCAAGGCGCAGACGTGGGACATCGCAGGTTCGGCACAGGCGGTGCTTGGCGCAGCGCTGCAGGCAAAATTCGAGTTCCTCATGGGGCAGCTGAAGGCAAACAACACCCGCGAAATCACGCTCCAGCACGTCAGCCAGACCTATGTGGAGACTGAGCCACCGCTTCTCTCTGCGCTCGTCTGAACCGGCCGGGAGCGTCGGCCTGGCGGTCTTTACCTTCGCTTCGGCTGGTTTGGACTACGGTGGAGGCATCCCCCGTGGAGCCGCGCCAAAGATGAGAGTCCTGGTAGTAGAAGACGAAGAACCGATCGCGAACGCGATCGAGCGTGGCCTGATCAAAATCGGGTATGCAGTTGACGTTGCATACGACGGCGCCGAGGCGCTTGAAAAGGCGACTGTCAACAACTACGACGTTGTCTGCCTGGACCTTAATCTCCCCCGCCTCGACGGCATTGAAGTGTGCCGGCGTCTGCGCGAAGACCGCTTCGCGGGCGGAATCATTATGTTGACCGCGCGAAGCTCCATCAAGGAACGTATCGAGGGCCTCGACAAGGGCGCCGACGACTATCTCGTCAAGCCGTTCGCCTTCAGCGAACTCGCCGCGCGTATCCGCGCCGTAACCCGGCGCGAAGGTGGGCTGCGCGAGCCGGTGCTCAACACACGTGGCCTGGAGTTGGACCCGAATACGAACCGCGCCAAGCGCGACGGCGAGGACATCCACCTTACCCCGAAAGAGTTCGCTCTGGTATACTATTTGGCGCGAAACGAAGGCCGCGCGGTGCCCCAGGAAGAGCTGCTCGAGCACATCTGGGACGAGCATGCGAATCCCTTCACACAGACCGTGAAGGTGCACATGAACAACCTTCGCCGGAAGTTGAACGAAGGCTTTGACGACCAGCTCATCGAGACTATCCGGGGTAAGGGCTACGTCCTCTAGCGTCCACATGCCCCCTTTCACACGGACAGTCCGCTTCCGGCTGACCGTCTGGTATTCGAGCCTACTCCTCGTCTTCGGCATCGCCTTCGTCGTGGCGCTGAACCTTGCTGTGCGCCTCGATCAGCCGAACGTCGTCGAGCTCCAGGGGATCCGCAACGACGTCCAATGGGTGCCGCAACACGACGGCCCGGGCAACGCAATCAGCGGCTTCGCGCCCGTCATCACCCCGCAGCTCATCGTCAAGCAAGCTGAGAGCCAGATCTATAGCCACAGCCTCGACAGGCTGCGGACCTGGTCGCTGCTCTCCGTTGTGGGCCTGGCGCTCGCGTCCGGCGTGGGCGGCTATGTGCTCTCGGGGATGATGCTTCGCCCCGTCCGTGATATCACCCGCGTCGCGTCATCCATCAGCGAAAAGAACCTCAGCGAGCGCATCAACCACCAGGGGCCGCAGGATGAGCTCTGGGCACTGGCCGAGACTTTCGACTCGATGATCGACCGGATTGAGACTTCGTTCGAGCGCCAGCGTCAGTTCGTCCAGGATGCTTCCCACGAACTGCGCACGCCGTTGGCTGCCATCCGCACCAACATCGAAGTCACGGAGATGGACCCGGACGCCAGCGTCGAGGAGTATCGTTCGCTCCTGGACACCGTCAAGACGCAGACGGCGAGGCTCACACGCCTGAGCGAGGACCTCCTCCTCCTCACCAACGGCGAGAAGGAAACGGTGGAGCGTGAGCCCGTGGAGTTGCCCGCCCTCGCCCACGAAGTCGTCTCGCAGTTGGGCTCGCTCGCCGAGACACGCAACGTGACACTTGCTGTGGAGGCGCCTGAGACGTCTGAGATAGAGACGAGCCCGGACCTGCTTTATCGCTCCGTGTTCAACCTTGTCGACAACGCAATCAAGTACTCAGGCGAAGGCAGCACAGTCACCGTGCGCGTTGGAGGCTCGGACAAAGAGGCGCTGGTGGAGGTTTCCGATAACGGCCGGGGTATCCCCGGCGATGAAGTGGACAAGATCTTCAATCGCTTCTACCGCGTGGACAAGGGACGAAGCCGCCGCGAGGGCGGCAGCGGCCTTGGGCTGGCGATCGTCCAGGACGTGACCGAAGCGCTTGGTGGGAAGGTCTCAGTGCGTTCAGAGGTTGGCGAAGGCACCACCTTCACCATCCGGTTGCCACGCGGAGTGATCACCACATGAAGCGGTCGCCGCTTCTACGCCGCCCGCGAGCGCGGCCGTGAGCTACTGATTTGGGGCATCGGTAAGCGATCGTACCGCGCCTCGCGGCTGCGCTATGCCCTACTGGAGTCGCGACCAAAAGGAGTCTCCGCTTTGTCTCGATTGCTCGAAGGGATCGATAGCCCGCATGACCTGCGAAGCCTCTCGTACGCACAGCTCGAACAGCTGGCGGCAGAGATCCGCGAGTTCCTCGTGGATACCGTGCATTGCATCGGCGATGGCGGTCATCTCGCCTCAAATCTCGGTGTTGTTGAGCTCTCGATCGCCCTCCACCGGCTGTTCGATACGCCCAAAGACAAGATCGTTTGGGACGTCAGTCACCAGGTTTATGTCCACAAGATTTTGACCGGCCGCAAGTCGAGGATGTCGACGATCCGGCAGTTCGAGGGTCTTTCGGGCTTCGCCGACCGCAAAGAGAGCGAACACGATGCCTTCGGTGCCGGGCATGCCGGGACGGCAATCTCGGCGGCGGTCGGCATGGCCGTTGCCCGCGATATGCGGGGCGAGGACTTCAACGTGGTAGCCGTGGTTGGCGACGGCGCGATGACGGCGGGCATGGCACTGGAAGCGATGAACCATGCGGGCCACCTCGGCGAGAATATGCTCGTCGTGCTAAACGACAACGCCATGTCTATTTCGCCCAACGTTGGGGCGTTGAGCCGAAACGTGAACAAACTCCGCGTGGACCCGCTCTACCGCAACGCAAAGCGCGAAATCGGAGGGATCGTCGAGCACCTGCCCCTGGGCCACCAGGTGTGGCAAGGCGCCAAGCGGGTAAAGGCGAGCATGCGCGACCTGCTCATCCCGGCGAGCTTTTGGGAGCAGTTCGGCTTCGAATACTATGGCCCAATCGATGGCCACGACATCCACGAACTGGAGACCACCCTGCACGCCATCAAACGGGTGCAGGGGAAGCCAGTCCTGTTGCACATTCTCACCGAAAAGGGCCACGGTGTGCCCGAAGCTGCCGCCGACCCCATAAAGAGTCATAGCGGGACCTATTGGCTGAAGTCACAGCCTGCGCCCGGAACGCCAGCACCGCCACCGACCTATAGCCAGGTGTTCGCAGATGCGGTCCAGGAGTTGATTGAAAGCGATCCCCGTGTGGTCGCGATCACCGCCGCGATGTTGGAGGGCACGGGCCTCGCTCCCGTGCACGCCAAACACCCGGATCGCGTCTTCGATGTCGGCATCGCAGAGCAGCACGCCGTCACTTTCGCCGCCGGGCTCGCGACCGGGGGCATCCGTCCGATCGCCGCGATCTACTCCACCTTCCTGCAGCGCGGTTTCGATTCCGTCGTCCACGATGTCGTGGTGCAAAACCTGCCGGTTGTCTTCGCCATGGACCGTGCAGGCTTCGTCGGCGACGACGGCAAGACGCACCAGGGCTTCATCGATGTGAGCTATTTGCGGTGCCTCCCGAACATGGTGGTGAGCGCGCCAAAGGACGAACGGGAGTTGCGCGACCTGCTCTATACGGGCGTGATGCACGACGGCCCTTTTGCGCTGCGCTTCCCACGCGGCACCGGGCCAGGGGCACCGGTCGACCTGGCGATGCGAGCACTCCCGATCGGCCGCGCAGAGGTCCTGCGCGAGGGTGCGGACGTGACGCTGCTGGGCTTTGGCTATTCCGTCACGGAGTGCCTGAAAGCAGCCACCACCCTCGAAGATGAGGGCATCGCTGCCACGGTCGTCAACGCCCGCTTCGCCAAGCCACTCGACGAGGAGCTCATCCTCCGCCTTGCGCGGGAGACCGGGGGCATCATCACCGTGGAAGAGAATGTGCGCGCCGGCGGGTTCGGCGATGCGGTCCTTGAACTGCTGGGTGACCACCAGGCAGCCGGCAAGTGGCTCGCCGGGCTAGGAATGCCGGACGCCATTGTCGACCACGGTCCACAGTCGACGATGCGGAAGCTCTGGCAGCTCGATGCGGCTGGCATCGCCCTGCGCACACGCGAGGCCCTTGAGCGCAGCGGGCGCGTGGCCGGCGCCGCCGTCTCGGCCTGACCATGGTGGCGCTTCCGGCAGCCAACGCGATCCTCACGGAGCATCTCGACACCATTGAACATGCCCTCCGGAGCGCCATCGGCCCTGAGGGCGGAGCGATTGCCGCTGCTTCACGTTATGTCCTGGGTTGGGAAGACGAGCGCGGCGCAGCGACGCGTGCCACCGGCAAACGCATCCGCCCGGCCCTCTGTCTGTTTGCAGCCGGCGCGGCGGGCGGCTCCATCGCCGAGGCGATGCCGGGAGCGGTGGCCGTCGAACTCGTCCACAACTTCTCCCTCGTCCATGACGAGGTCCAGGACCATGATGCAGAACGGCATCATCGCCCGACCCTCTGGGCGCGCATGGGTGAAGGCCAGGCAATCAATGTCGGCGACTTTCTGTTCACACGAGCCACCCGGGCGTTGACCGAAGGCCCCGGTGACCCGCTCAGGCGGATGCGCTCACTCGCCGTGCTCAGCAACGCCATTGAGCGCATGATCCGGGGTCAGTGGGATGACATCGACTTCGAATCACGCGAGTCGGTCAGCATCGAGGAGTACCTGGCGATGGTGGCCGGCAAGACCGGTGCCTTGCTCAGCGCACCCTTGGAGATCGGTGCCATCCTCGCGGGAGCCGCGCCGGAGGTCTCGGACGCGTTTGGCCGCTGGGGGTTGCACGTTGGCGCTGCCTTCCAGGCCCAGGACGACTACCTTGGCATCTGGGGCGACCCGGGCGAGACGGGAAAGTCGAACACGAACGACATTGCCCGCCGAAAGAAGACGCTGCCCATCGTCCACGGCCTCGCAGACGCGACGGCGGGGCCTGTGATTCGCAGGATCTACGCCCACGACACCGTATCCCCGCCAGATGTCGCGGCGGTTGTAGCCGCACTCGATGCGGCCGGTTCCGGGCAGTTTTGCCGGGCGCGCGCCGTCGCTCAGTCCGCGGCGGCTGATGCGCTCGTGTCTGAACTTGGGCTGGAAGTTGCCACGCTGGAGCGATTCCGCGCGATCGCGAGCTACCTGGTTGAGCGCACCGCATGAGCGGCCCGCCCATTGCGCCTGTGTGACGGCTGGCCTAGCGTCAAACCCATGTTCGAGACCGTTCGTGAGGATATTGCCGCGGGGGTGGACTGGCACGGGGTACCCGCAGTGCGTCGGGCGTTCGGCGGCCGTGCGGAGGCCGCCGCTGTGATGGTGCTGTCACCGTCCCTCCAGGCGGTGGTCGTTTACCGGCTGCAGGCGTGGCTGAAGTCCCGGCGGGTGCCTCTGCTCCCGGCACTGTGCCGGCAGTGGACCATGCTCATCGCCGGAGTCTCGATCGGCGACCAGGTGACTATCGGCCCCGGCCTGCTCATCAACCATGGCCACGTCGTCATCGACGGCACAGTAGCCATCGGGCCGCTCTGTTCCATCGCACCGTTCGTTACCATTGGCCTCGACACCGGCGGCCCGGATGCGAGCTTTGCCGGTCCAACCATCGGCCGGTTCGTGTTCGTTGGCACCGGGGCAAAAGTGCTTGGGGCAGTCACTATCGGCGACAACGCGCGAATTGGCGCAAACGCCGTCGTCCTGACCGATGTTCCAGAAAACTGCACCGCGGTCGGTGTGCCCGCTCGCGCCATCGCCCATGAGCGCCCACTCGGGCGCGCGACGCGCGGGGGTTGAGCTTGTGGCAGGCTAAGCGTTGTCCGGAAGCGCCGTGTCGCCCATGAGATAGCGGTCGATGCCGCGCGCAGCTTCACGGCCCTCGGCGATGGCCCAGACGATGAGCGACTGGCCGCGAGTCATGTCGCCTGCGGTGAAGACACCGGGAATGTTCGTCATCTTGTTCTCATCCGATTCGACGTTTCCCCGCGGTGTGATGCTGACTCCGAGCTGGGCAAGCAACCCGGGCTTTTCTGGCCCGACGAAGCCCATCGCGAGGAGCAAGAGATCGACCTCCTCCTCGAACTCGGTGCCGGGCACTTCACGCATCACCTGGCGGCCGCCTTCGGTGACGAATTCGACGCGCACGCCGTGGAGCTTCTTGAGGACACCGCTATCGCCCGACAAGCACCTTGTGAGAATTGAGTAGTCGCGCTCACCGCCCTCTTCATGTGCGGCCGAGACTCGATAGACGTTTGGCCAGGTGGGCCAGGGATTGTCGTCGGGGCGCGTTGCGGGGGGTTTGGGGAGGAGCTCATACTGGAGCACTTCGGTCGCCCCCTGGCGTATGGCCGTGCCCAGGCAGTCGGCGCCAGTATCACCACCACCGAGAATGATGACGCGCTTGCCGGCTGCGCTGATGAACACCGGCTCGGGGATCTCGTCGCCAGCGTTCCGGCGATTCTGGAGCGGCAGATAGTCCATCGCCAGGTAGGTTCCCTTGAGGTCGCGGCCGGGTACATCGAGGTCGCGTGCCTGCGTGGCACCGCCAGCGAGACACACCGCGTCGAACTGCTCGCGGATCTCGCGGATGTCGACATCGACGCCGACGTTGACGCCGGGCCGGAAGACGACACCCTCGGCCTCCATCTGGACCAGCCTGCGGTCGATGAACTCCTTCTGCATCTTGAAGTCCGGGATGCCGTAGCGGAGCAGTCCGCCGATGCGGTCGGCGCGTTCGAAGACGGTCACGGCATGTCCCGCGCGGGCGAGCTGCTGGGCGCAGGCGAGCCCTGCCGGCCCGGAACCGACCACCGCGATAACTTTGCCGGTCTTGATCGCAGCCGGTTCGGGACCGATCCAGCCCTCGGCGAAGGCGTGCTCCACGATAGTGAGCTCGATCTGTTTAATCGTGACCGGGTCGCTGTTGATGCCGAGCACGCAGGATGCTTCGCACGGTGCGGGGCAAAGGCGACCGGTGAATTCGGGGAAGTTATTCGTTGCGTGGAGCCGGGCGATGGCTTCGCGCCAACGATCGCGATACACGAGGTCGTTCCAATCGGGGATGATGTTCCCGAGCGGGCAGCCCTGGTGGCAGAACGGTATGCCGCAGTCCATGCAGCGGGCGGCCTGATCCTTGAGCAACCGGACTGGGAAGTCCTCGTAGACCTCCAGCCAGTCGTGCACCCGTTCAGCCACGGGCCGGCGCGTAGGCAGCTGCCGGCGGAACTCCAGGAAGCCGGTCGGCTTAGCCACGGGCAGACCCCACCGGCTCCGCGAGAGCTGCCGCTGCGGCGAGCTGTTCCCGAAGCACGCGACGATATTCGAGTGGCATCACCTTCACAAAGCGTGCGCTGGCGTCGGGCCAGCCCTCCAGCAGGCGCTCCGCGACCATGCTGCATGTGTATTCGTGGTGCCGTTCGAGGAGTCCGCGGACGAGTTCCAGATCTTCCGCCTCTTCGAGTGGTTCGAGGGCCACCATCTGCATGTTGCAGTGGTTCGCGAAGGTGCCCTCTTCATCGAGGACAAAGGCGATGCCGCCACTCATGCCGGCACCAAAGTTCCGGCCAGTTTTCCCAATGACGACGACCCGTCCACCGGTCATGTATTCGCAGCAGTGGTCACCCGTGCCTTCGACCACTGCAACGGCGCCGCTGTTGCGGACGGCAAAGCGCTCGCCAGCGACCCCGCGGAAGAATGCTGCGCCACTGGTGGCGCCGTACAACGCAACGTTCCCGATGATGATGTTTTCTTCCGGCACGAACGTTGCCGCTCGTGGCGGATAGACGATAAGCTTCCCGCCGGAAAGGCCCTTGCCGATGTAGTCGTTGGCATCGCCCTCGAGGCGGAGCGTGATCCCAGCGGGGACGAAGGCGCCGAAGCTCTGGCCAGCCGAGCCATGGAACCGGATGTCGACCGTGTCATCCGGGAGGCCGTTGAAGCCGTGCTGGCGCGTCAACTCGCTGCCAAGCATGGTGCCGACCGTACGATTCTCGTTGCGGATGGGGAGTTCGAACGCCACGCGCTCTGCGCGGTCGAGAGCGGGCGCCGCGAGCGCGAGCAACTGGTGGTCCAGCGCGCGCTCCAGTCCGTGGTCCTGCTGTGTAACCTGGTGGATGGCGACGCTTTCATCGACTTCTGGCCGATACAGGATGGCGGAAAGGTCCAGCCCCTGCGCCTTCCAGTGGTCGACGGCGCGGCGCATGTCCAGCAGGTCGCTGCGGCCCACCATCTCTTCGAGCTTGCGGAAGCCGAGTGCGGCCATGATTTCGCGGACCTCTTCCGCGATGAAGCGGAAGAAGTTTACGAGGTGTTCCGCTTTGCCTTCGAACTTTTCCCTGAGTTTCGGGTTTTGCGTCGCGATGCCCACGGGGCAGGTGTCGAGGTGGCACACACGCATCATCACGCAGCCCATGACGACCAGCGGTGCCGTGGCAAAGCCGAACTCTTCGGCACCAAGGAGAGCGCCGACGACGACATCGCGGCCCGTCTTGAGCTGGCCATCGACCTGGACCACGATGCGGTCGCGGAGACGGTTGAGCACCAGCGTTTGCTGTGTTTCGGCAAGGCCAAGCTCCCAGGGGACGCCCGCATGCTTGAGCGAGGTCAGCGGGCTGGCGCCAGTGCCGCCGTCGTGGCCGCTGATGAGTACCACGTCGGACTTAGCCTTCGCCACGCCTGCCGCGACGGTGCCCACACCAACTTCGGCGACGAGTTTGACGCTGATTCGTGCCTGCGGGTTTGAGTTCTTGAGGTCGTGGATGAGCTGGGCAAGGTCCTCGATCGAATAGATGTCGTGATGCGGGGGCGGACTGATCAGCCCGACGCCGGGAGTCGCGTAGCGGACAGCCGCGATCCATGGATAAACTTTTGCGCCGGGAAGCTGGCCGCCTTCGCCGGGTTTGGCGCCCTGAGCCATCTTGATCTGAAGCTCGTCAGCGTTGACGAGGTATTCACTCGTCACGCCGAAGCGGCCAGAGGCGACCTGTTTGATCGCGCTTCGCCGGGAGTCGCCGTTCGCATCGGCGACGAACCGGCGACGATCTTCGCCGCCTTCGCCGGTGTTGCTCTTGCCGCCGATCCGGTTCATCGCGATCGCCAGCGTCTCGTGTGCCTCCGCGCTAATCGAACCGAACGACATCGCCCCGGTCGCGAAGCGGCGAAACAGGCTCTCGACAGACTCGACTTCGTCGATCGGTATGGCAGGACGGTCCGGCTTGAAGTCGAAGAGGCCTCGGAGCGTCGCGAGTCGTTCGCTTTGCTGATTCACTAACGCGGTGTATTCACGGAAGATGTTGAACTGGCCGGTGCGCGTGGCGTGCTGCAGCTTGAAGACGGTGTCCGGGTTGAAGAGGTGGTACTCGCCGTCGCGCCGCCACTGGTATTGACCGCCCCATTCCAACTCTTCGATGCCACCATCCCGTTCCGGGAAGGCGCGAGTGTGGTGGGCAAGCGCTTCCACGGCGACCTCGTCAATGCCAATGCCGCCGATGCGCGAGACCGTCTTGGTAAAATACCGGTCGATAAGGGCATCGGAGAGGCCGATCGCCTCGAAAATCTGGGCACCGCGGTAGCTGTGGATGGTCGAAATGCCCATCTTCGACATGATCTTGACGACGCCCTTTTTTGTTGCCTTGAGGTAATGACTCAGGGCCTCGTCGGCCGTCAGTCCCTCGTCCAGCAGGCCACTGCGCTGCATGTCTGCGAGGGTGTCGAGCGCAAGGTACGGGTTGATAGCACCGGCACCATATGCGATGAGGAGCGCGAAGTGGTGCACTTCGCGAGCGTCGCCAGTCTCCACGATGAGCCCTACCTGGGTGCGCGTGCGTTCGCGCACGAGGTGATTGTGGAGCCCGGCAACGGCGAGCAGCGAAGGGATCGGGGCGTTTTCGGCGTCGATGCCCCGGTCGGAGAGGATGAGGACCTTCGCACCATGGGCGATGGCGTGGTCGGCCTGGGCGAAGAGCGCGTCAAGCGCGGGCGCAAGCCCGGCCGGGCCCGCCTTGGCCGGAAAGAGCATCGGCAGCACCGTGGCCCGCAGGGCGTGGTCCTGGAGTGACTTGAACTTGGCAAGCTCGACGTTGTCGAGGAACGGTGATTCAAGGCTGACGAGGTGGCAGTTCTCTGGGTCGGGGTCGAGCAGATTCCCTTCGGGGCCGATTACGGTCTTGACGGACGTCACAAGTTCTTCGCGGATCGCATCGAGGGGGGGATTGGTCACCTGGGCGAAGAGCTGTTGGAAGTAGTTGTACAACGCCTGGGGACGGTCGGAGAGCACCGCCAGAGGCGTGTCCGAACCCATCGACCCAATGGCCTCTTCGCTGTTGCGAGCCATCGGCGCGAGGATGTACTTCAGGTCTTCGAACGTGTACCCGAAGGCGGTCTGGCTCCGCCGCACCTCGTGCGCATCCGGAACCTGTGGAGCTTCCGCTTCAGGGATGGAGGCAAGGGGGATGAGGTTGCGGTCGAGCCACTGGCGGTAGGGACGCTCGGCCGCGAGCTGGGATTTGAGCTCGGCGTCGTCGATGATGCGGCCCTCTTCGAGGCTGACGAGAAACATCTTCCCCGGCTGG
>Ga0307374_10008638_pt1 | contig 15171 bp, 16 predicted proteins | sample OX3MG_FD_202532 | JGI IMG/M metagenome (GOLD analysis project Ga0307374, IMG submission 202532) | Soil microbial communities from Risofladan, Vaasa, Finland - OX-3 | ecosystem: Environmental > Terrestrial > Soil > Coastal area > Acid sulfate soil | place: Finland: Risofladan, Vaasa | collected... | reverse complement strand
ATAGGCTGGTCGCTCACCGAGACGAACCTGTCGCCACGCACGACTCCGGGCTACCGTCTCAAATTCTTCCGCTTCGCGGCGATTTCCTGTGCCAGTCGATAGGCGGACTTCGTTGCCATCGAGTTGAAATCGGGTCCACCAATGCGGGGATGTGGGGCGGCGGTAGAGGGACATGTCCGTTGGGTCGATTTTAGGTAGTTCAGCAGTTCATCGTGCAGAAACACCCAAGTCTTGCCTGGCTTGTACGCAGTTAAAATGCCAGCAGCCGCTCTCTTGCGCAAGGTCGATGGTGCCATGTGCAAGAAGCGTGCGGCTTCGTCCAGACTAATGGTCGATACATTTCGTGAGTTCTCCAGTGTCATCTGGATGCACTCGCCGAATTATAGTATTTGGCGCGCGTGGAAGCGGCATTAAACGATGCGAATTTAACGACCATTACCGAATCCGTGGTTCCGGTCGTTTTGGGGCAAAATGCCACTCAAAGAATAGCCTACGCGAAATTGAAACCGATGTCGGCAAGTAAATTGCCGAAAATTCGCCTAGACAAAATTTCACCTTTGAGTCCGCCCATTGCTCGGTGGTGGCCAACGAGATTCCGCCGCCGCGGGATGGTCAACAGTTGGTGACGCTGAGGCGCCGGCGACACGTAGCTCTATTCCGCTGGGTTCGGCGCTAGCCATTGGTATGCGCCTCGTTCGCGGGTGACGTGCATCGTATCGCCGGATGCAATGGCGTAGTGGTCTTACGGCGCTCGGGCGCTGTCAATCGGTGTCTCGCCAGCCAAGATTCGATGTCACGTTGGTGCCAGCCGACGGCGCGGCCGCGAAATCTTCTCTTCCGCGGAAATCGTCCGACGGCGGCGAGCGCCGCGAGCATCCACCGATGTCGGCGCGTGAGGCGCGCGACATCATGGGCGGTGAGGATCTCGGCCCAAGGCGGATAGGGTTCGTTAACCCATTTCGAAAGGCGTATGGACTCAGAAGACGGTAAGACTCCAGGCGTGACGGCCCGGCCAGCCAGTACTCTGTTCATGGTGTCGTTGACTCATGATGTGTGGTTCCGGTGGTTTAAGGGCAAGTTGTCACGCATGGGCTACCGTACTCGCTTTGCAACGAATTGCAGCCCCGAGTTTCGCTCGAATTTAAGCGATACTCACTCTTGGCAAGAAGGCGACTTTGGAGTATGCGGAGCGCGCAGCGGGGATCAGAGATCGAGTTCGCGCATCAGCTGGCGAAAGAGATCAGCCGGCTCCGTATCCAGTGCCTCGGCGATCGCGAGGAATTCCGGGACATTGACCTGGCGCTGATTGCTCTCGATCATGCCGATGACCGAGTGCGCAATAGCGGTCGTAGCGGATGTTCCAGTTGGGTCAATCGCGGCCCTATGGGAAGCGTGGGAAACTGCCGCAAGATCTATTGAAACCCAACGTCGGACTCAGAGAGTTCCTGTTCCGTTTCTTTCGTTGGCTTTTCGCGCGCCCGTCTTCTTAGGGTGGTTCTTCTTTTGATGTTTCCGAAATTCGCGTTGTCCTCTTATTCGTGCCCCGCAAAACGCACATTTTAATGAGATGCGCTGTCCGTGTTCAGCCTCGTGCTTCTTTAGGAGAGTCAGGCTATCGAAGTTCCGTTCGCAAAGTTTGCACCGATGCCTACCAGGATTCCATTTGTGATTCGCATCCTTGAGTGCCCTGCTGTCAGGCAGCGCAGGAATGCCGGCCGGATTTGGCACTCGCTTCTTGGCGCGATCAAGGCGAACCTGCTTTTCATGCTGCAAGCGTGTCATCCGGCGTGTCTTATCGGCTAGGCGCGTGATACGGGGGATATCGCCAATCAAATCGTCCGTTCATCCCTGTAGGCGCAAAGGCTCTTTGTTGATAGGAAGCGTTCATGATACCGGCCCTTATCCAGTCGAAGCATCGAAGGTGGTCACGTATTCGCGCAATTTTTTGTACCCCATGAAGCTACGCTTCCGTTCGATAGGCCGAGATCCGCTATTTCAATAGCAGTCATTCACTAAGCGCAGCATGGGGTCATCTTGATACATTGGACGCCATCGTCCATTACGGTACCAATTGCAGCTGTTGAGGTAAGCCGTATTCAGATATCGGATAGGAATTCAGATGAGAAAGAGGGGCGGGATTTCTTGATTCGGTAGCGTACGACGCCTTAGGATTGATCAAGCGAATGCTCAGCGCTGAACAGACGCGCTTGTTGAGCGGAGTGTGCTGCATTTGACGTAGATCGGCGCCTATCGATTCCATCGGCTACCAGACGAGCTAATCCAAAGCCGACTTCGTGGCAGCAAGCAGTGTTGCCTCGATGTCTTCGAGGAGCGACGCCGGGTCCTGTCAGGGCTTCACGAACCGATAAGCGAAGCGATCGGTCTCGCCCTTGATCGAGGGATCGAACACCTTGATCGAGTGCAGATCGTCCTTGTTCGCGAGCATGGTGCTTTCCGCGTCCAGTACGAAGCCGGCTGCCTCCACCTCCTCTCGAACGGATGCAGCCTCAATCCGATGTAGCGACTGCGCGTCGCTCTTGCCCGTCCCGACGGCGGCGGCGTGGTCTACGATAACGTAGGACCCTCCGGGCTTCAGCCGCTCGTGGACAGCCCGATTGAAGAGGGCCGCGGTCGCGCCCTTGGCTTGGATCAGCGGTGTGTGGAGATCGTGGTAGAATAGGTGCAGCCATAAGACATCCGCTGGTTGCGTGACCTCCGGCATCGCCACGAGGTCTGCCGAGACGACTTCGACGTTCGCTCGGCCCGGCTCCCTCGCAAGCGTCCGCATGCGGCCGACCGGATCGTTCTTGAAGTGGGCGACTTCGGCCGGCACGAAGCTGTAGACCCGTCCTTCGGGTCCCACGATGTCGGAGAAGAGACGAGTCCAGTCGCCGTCGCCTGGGTAAACGTCGATAACGGTGGAGCCTGAATCGACTCGTGCGAACCGGATCAACTCGGATAGCTTGGATTGGTGGTACATTGGGATCTCCGTTACGGTTGGGGATTCTACGCGCGCGGCGCGCGAGGGGGATTCACGGCTAGAGTTGATAATGAGTGCGGGCCGGTGCAGCCGGCTCAATCCTCACAATGCACGCGGCTCAAATCTAGCTTAGCGAACGATCCGGCGGACGAAGTGCAATTCGACAGCGGATAGAGGGCCGCCGAGCTGTTGCATCGCACCGCCGTCCGCGAGAGAGCCGAGGTCGAGCGCGACCAAGCCAGTCGAATCGATAAGTTCGACCACGAGCGTCTTGGCATCGCGATCGTCTCCTGACACGAACAGTACGGTCTTCGGCTTCTGTGGCGAGAAATCCTGTATCCAAGCCATCGGCATATTGCTGATCGACTTCACCAACCTGGCCCCGGGCGCCATTGCGGCGACGATCTCGCTCGACGTGCGGCCCTCCAACGTGGCAACCGATCTCGCTACGCCGGCGGCACTGGTGTCCGGTTTCTCGCCCATGTGGGCGTTCGTCCCGTCGACGAGTATGCGGCCGCCCCAGTCGATTCCCTTAAGCGCCTCCGGCGCATCCACCCAATTCGTGGCGAGGATCACCACATCGCTTTCCGCAGCTTCCTGCCTGGATCCTGCGCTGGCGGCCGGACCCAGATCGGCGACGAGCCCCACCAACGCCTCCGGCCCCCTCGAACTGGACAGGATGACCTCGTGGCCCGCACCCATCAAATGACGACCGATGGTCGTAGCCATGCGACCAGCGCCGATGAACCCAATTTTCATAACCGTTTCTCCTAGATCAAACGCTGACTCAAGCAGCCGCAGCCGATGCAACCACTTCGCCGAACTCCTCCACCGCCGTCTCGCCCGCCATTCCAGCGCGCGCAAGGTCGGCCAGGACGATGTCCAGATCCGTCAACCCGATGAGGCCCAACACCTGACGGAGATAGCCGCTCGACTGGTTATAGGCTTCAAAGGGCGAGCCGGGTCTAAAGTCGCCGCCGCCAATGATGATGCGATCGGCTGCCTGCAGCTCGGCGACCAATCGTTGGATATCTTGATGGCGGCAGCGCTCTCCGGCGAATGTTGCTCCGGGGGCGTAAACGCGCCGCCAATCCATGGCAGATCGACAACCGGCAGGGTGGTCTTGATCAGGTCGCGTTCGACAACCGCGCCGCCTGGGTGTGCTGCTCGCCATTTTTCGATGAAGAGCGACGTGAGCTTGCGAGAAGTAGAGAGCTCGTATCGAGGGCTGGCGGCGATAGCGAGAAGTGAGGCCATTTCGAAACTCCAATGCAGCGAAGGTATGCGGTTGCCTGCCCTAGCGCTTCAGATTTGCGCCAAGCCGCCATCGACGGCGACCTCGCTGCCGGTCATGAAGCTGCTGTCATCCGATGCGAGGAAGGCCGCGGCGGCTGCCTGTTCCGAGGGCTCGGCAATGCGCAGCAACGGCGTCATCGCACTCATGTACTTCTGGCCCTCTTCGCCCATCGCCGCCTTCGCGAGTTCGGTCGCTGTCGCCCCAGGCGACAATACGTTGACCCGAATGCCAGTGCCCTTCAGTTCTTCGGCCCATGTCCGCGCGAGGTTACGCACGGCCGCCTTGCTGGCACTGTAGGCAGTGAACCCCGGAACGCCCGAGTTGCCCGCGCTCGATCCGGTCAGGATGATCGAACCGCCCTTGCCCATCAGCGGCAGCGCCTTCTGGACCGTGAAGATCGTACCCTTCACATTGACATCGAAGGTTTCGTCGATGTGCTTGGCGGTGATCTCGCCGAGCTTAAGCTGGCTTCCCACCCCGGCATTGGCGAATACGATGTCGAGGGTCCCGCGCTCCTTCTTCACTGCCGCGTAGAGTCGGTCGAGGTCGCCTTCATCCGAGACCGAGCCCTTCACCGCGCGGGCATTGGGCCCGAGGTAGGCCACAGCGGCGTCGAGTTCCTTCTGCCGGCGGCCGAAGATGAAAACGAAGGCGCCCTCGTCGATGAAGCGCTTTGCCGCAGCGCGGCCGATGCCGGTAGCGCCACCGGTGATCACGGCGGTCTTTCCATTCAGTCTGTTCATGTCACGCGTCCTTCGTTGGAGTGTTCAATGCCACCTGATCTTGGGCCTTGACTCATGAAGACAATTGACGATAAATGTATAATTAGCATCTACTCTTTAGATGGCCATGCTCGATAACGTCACCATCAATCAACTTCGGGCCTTCGTTGCCGTGTGTGACCAAGGGAGCTTCTCCGGGGCCGCACGGAAGCTGAACCGTGCACAGTCGGCGATCAGTCACGCGGTCAAGGCACTCGAGAGTGCCTTTGACGTGCAACTGTTCGAACGAGGCACGCGCAAAGCGACGCTAACGGCCGCGGGCCGCAGCCTCCTACCTGACGCTCGTGCGGTGATCTCACGCACCGAGGAAATGAAGACGCGCGCGGTTTCTATTGCTGAAGCCGGGGTACCGCAAGTCTCGATTGCCGTGGATACCTATTTTCCGCGCGCGCATCTGATTGAATGCCTGCACAGCCTGCAGGCGGACTTTCCAACGGTTGCAATCAATCTGCGCATAACGACCATGCAGGGCGGCGAGCGTTTGGTTCGTGAGGGCACGTGCGCATTGGCGGTCACGATCACGGACGTGCCGGAACTGAGCCCGGGTACCATAGAAAGGCAGCATTTATGTGACGCGCAAATGGTGACCGTCTGTGCGCCATCGCACCCGTTGGCCGCAATCGCGGGGCCGATCCCGCGGGAGGAATTGGGCCGGCACATCCAGCTCGTCGTAACCGACAATCAGTCCGATGCGGAAAAGACACAACAGGGGGTCGCCGGTGAGCGCCAGTGGCGGGTGAATGACCTCGGCGCGAAGCACGATCTGCTCAGGGGAGGCTTGTGCTGGGGGCACATGACGCATCATATGGTTGCGCGAGACCTCGCGAATGGAACGCTCGTCGAACTCCAACGGCGCGCATGGCACATGCGCTCCCTCACCTTCATGATCTCGCAGCGGCGCGGGTACTCGTTTTCCGAATGCGAGACACGGCTGGTCGAGCTTCTCGGCAATCCTCAGCGCTTCCCAAAGGAGACCAGCCAGCGCTCCGTCTCCCGCAAAGGCAAAAGAAAACTCTAGAGGCCCGCCATGCGTGAAGAAACGTTACGGCGGGCTCGACGATCTCCATCGAGTCTGTAAAGAAGAGCGGAAATCCGACAGGTCGTGGCTTACGCAAGGAGATGCAGGCGGCTGCTTGCGCTGCCTCACGTAGCCGCTCAGGAACCTCTGCCTGTGTCGGCAGCGCGGATTTACGGACGACGGTAACCATCGGAATCCAGGTGAGCGATCCATCGCTCCATCGCCAGGCTCTTTACAAACGAGACTGGGCTAGTCGCTCGACTATAGAAGAAGGAAGGGAAAAGAGGGCGGGCTTGCTTTGCCGATCAATCCTAACACGTCGTGCTCGCCGTCAAGGACGAGCGCGGGGACGCACTCGCCGCCTGCGGCGGTCTTCGATCCTTGACCGCTGCGCGCGACGTGATTCCGGGGGATGCGGGCAATCCCGCCCAAGAGCATCTCGAGGAATCCGATCATGAATACCATCTCGTCTCTGACCTTCGGGTCACATGCCAACGTCTTCAGCCAGAACTTGTCGGTCGAGGCATTGAGGGAACGCGTACCGGCGGTTTTCGCGGAGTCTGCCCACGAGCGGCTGAGTTCAAAGTACACGTTCATTCCGACCGAGCGCGTGCTTTCGGGTCTCCTGTCGGCGGGGTTCGTACCCGTCGATGCCCGGCAAGCCCATACCCGAAACTCGAGCCTCCTGCATGCACGGCACGTGATTCGGATGCGTCGCCGGTTCGAGACCGTGCAGCTGCGGGACTCGGTGCCGGAGATCGTGTTCCTGAATAGCCATGACGGGACCAGTGCCTATCAGCTTCGGCTCGGTCTCTTCCGGGTCGTGTGCACCAATGGGCTGATCGTCTCCCGTGGGGCGTTCCCGGCGTACTGCGTTGCGCATCGCGGCAACGTGGTCGACGACGTGATCACCGGCGCCCTGGAGATGTCGGAGCGGTTCGAGACGCTTGCGACCCAGGTGGAGCGGATGGAGCATCGGACCATGGCCCGGGGTGAGCAGCTCGAGTTCGCCGGCCAAGCTCTTGGATTGCGGTATCCGGACCCGGAGACCCAGGGGATGATGCCGGTGCAGTTGCTGACCAGTCGGCGGCCGCAGGATCTCGGGGACGATCTCTGGAGCGTTCTCAACAAGGTCCAGGAGAACCTGATCGGGGGCGGACTGCATCGGCGGTCGGCGGCGGGGCGGTTGATGCGGACCCGACGGATCACCTCGATCCGGGAGTAATCGTCACGTGGCGATTACTCCCGTAATCACCAGCTGTCCATAATGGAGAGGAGCAGCGTGTTCCCCGGGGGATCGAGCCTAGAGAGCCGCCGCTCCTTGTGATTATTCGCTGGGGCATCCTGAGGGTGGATACCACCACTTGGGAGCACCGACATGTCTACTCCGCGAGCTCATCAGAGCCGAGATCTCAGCGACTTCCGCCGTTCGCTGTCGGCGCCGGGCTATTCAGCCTGGACGATCCATAACTACATCTCTTCGGTCCGCGGGTTTTTGCAGCACCTGGATCGCGCCGGCGTCGCTCTTGAGGACGTCGATACTTTGCATATCGCCGCGTACCGGCGGCATCGGCTGCGGCAATACAAGCGACTTCATAACCGGATGCCGCCCGACATCAGAAGGTGGCGAGCGCACTGTCAGGGTGGGGTCAGTCACTTTCTTAGGTTGACGTTGGGCGATTGGCCGCGCCTTCCGCCGCCACAGAACGCTATCGAGGCGCTCATCGCTGCCTGGCTTGCCGAGTATCGCGAGCGATTGGGGACGTATTGCGATCTGGCGTCCGGCACCGTTGTCGGGCGGCTCGAGGAGGCGAAGCGTTTCCTGGTCTGGTGCCAGGAACGCGGCGCGTTGGGTGAGGAACTCGATATTTCCATAGCCGACGTTGATGCCTATGTGCAACACCGTGCATCGCACATGCGACGAGTGACCTGCGCTCACATGACTCGACTCGTCCGGGTGTTTCTGCAGTTCCTGCGCGCAACCGGCAAGGTCCCGGAGGATTTGTCAGCCCGAGTGATCGGCCCGACCCTGTATCAGTACGAGTCGATCCCCTCGATCCTCGATGCCGATCAGGTCGCTGCCGTGCTGCGGCATGCCCACCAGGATCGCTCTCGTAAGGGTCAACGCGACTACGCCATTCTGATGCTGCTGGCCACCTATGGACTGCGCGGCGGCGAGCTCGTGCGGATGCAGCTGAGCGACGTTGACTGGCGCCGCGACACGCTCTCGATTTTCCATACCAAGACCCGCACGTACACGACGTTGCCGCTCTTGCCGGCAGTCGGCGAAGCGCTTCTCGCATATCTGCGCCACGCGCGAGGGAAGGTTACAACGCGGGAGATCTTCCTTCGCATGAAGGCGCCGTTTAAGGGGCTCAAGCGCGCGAGCTGCCTGAACGGCATGATTCGGGAACATCTCGCCGCCGCCGGCGTACGACCGCCCGGTAAGTCTGGCTCGCATCTCTTCCGCCATGCTCGGGCGGTCGCGCTGCTCCGTGGCGGCGTACCCGTGAAGACGATCTCGGATGTTCTCGGTCATCGATCTGTCAGATCGACCTCGGTCTATCTCAAGCTGCACTACGAGGAGTTGCGATCCGTCGCCCTGCCACTGCCCAGTGCCCAGGGAGGTGCGCCATGAGCGCTTGGCCAGAGCTAGGTTATGACGCCGTCGAGCGTTTCGTACGGCAGGTCAGAGCACGGCATCCTGAGACACGTCCCATGTACCGGTACGAGCTAAGGCTATTTCAACGGTTTGTTGCCGAACGCTCGAACGCCGTGACTGAAGAGACCGTGATCGCCTGGATTCAGGAACGGTCCAAGAAGCTCCGCCCGATCACAGTTGCGGATCGAGTCAGGAAGGTAAGTCGCTTTCTTGATTTTCTCGTCCAGCGAGGCGCACTGGCGGCGAACCCCTTCACCACCCTGCGCGAGCGCTACGGATTGCGCCGGATTGCTCCGGTCATTCGAGCGGCAACCCAAGGAGACCCATATAAAGCGCTCGAGACCCAGCGTGCACCAGTCCCCTGGGCAAGCACACTTGGTCCCCTGATGCGGGATCACGTGAAGCTGATGCGCTCTGTCGGCTTCCGGTACACCACCCAGGAGAACGGTTATCTCGCATTCGACCGCTTCCTGCAGCGCCGTCCGGATCTTGCCGGGCAACTGTTGCGCGCCATGATCCAGGCTTGGGCCGCCGAGACACCAGCCCTTGAGCACGCATGGCAGTGTTCGCTCGTCGGGCGGAGGCTCAGCCGGGCCTGGCACCGCCTGGATCCCACCGTGGAGGTCCTCAAGCACGACCGCCACCTTTGTGCGCAACTCGAGCAGCAACGCCGGCGACCTCACATCTATGCGCAGGCTGAGGTGTGCCGAGCGCTGAGCGCAGCGCGCGAGTTGTCAACGCCACGTTCCCCACTGCTGCCATCAACCGCGCACATGATGTTCGTGCTTGCTTACTGCTCCGGGCTGCGCATCGGGGAGATCGTGCGCCTCACCTTGCATGACGTACACCTGCACGAGGGCGTACTGGAGATCCGGAACACGAAGTTCACAAGTCACGGCGTGTACCCCTGGATCCCAGTGTCGTCGCCGCACTCCGAGAATATCTCCAGGCCCGACGTCGAGCTGGCGGTCCGACGACCGATACTGCGCCGCTCTTCTGGCACGAAGCGCGGGGCGGCGAATATTGCAGGAGCCAGGCACACAAGATTCTGGTTGGCGTGCTCCGTCGCGCCGGGCTCAAGCCGCTGCGCGGGCGTGCGGGCCCTCGCATCCATGACCTGCGCCATGCATTCGTCGGCCATCGGATGCTCGGCTGGTACCGCGAGGGGATCAATCCACAGGCTCGTCTGCCCTACCTCGCGACTTACCTGGGGCATAAGGACATCAACTCGACGCTCGTCTACCTGACCGTGACGCAGGAGCTGTTGCAGCTTGCCAGCCAACGGTTCCGGACGTATGCGCACAGGTCGGGTCTCGCGGCGGGGAGGACACAGCCGTGAATACCATTGCATTGCCGCCGCTCTTGCAGGGATTCTTCTACGATTGGCTCATCAAGCAGCGCGACGTCTCGCCCCACACCGTCCGCTCCTACCGTGACGCGTGGAAGCTCTTTCTGCGCTTCGTTTCGGATCACCAGCGACGTCCGGTCGCCAAGCTCGCTTTCGGGGATCTCTCTGCGCAGGAAGTTCTCGCGTTTCTTGATCATGCCGAACGCGATCGCAAGGTCAGCGCCGGCACTCGCAACTGCCGTCTTGCGGCGCTCCGCAGTTTCTTTTCGTATGTCGCCAGCCGCGAACCCCTGGCCCTGGAACAGTGTGCGGCCATCCTGCACATCGGCCGGAAGCGAACCGCGACGCGCCCGCCGACATACCTGGAGCCGGATGAAGTCCAGCTGATTCTCGACCAGCCCGATCGTCACCGTCCTGAGGGGTTTCGCGATTATGTGCTGCTCTCGTTTCTTTTCCACACGGGAGCTCGGATTCAGGAAGCCCTCGGCGTTCGGCCGCAAGATATCCGCTTCGAGGCACCACCTTGCGTGCGGCTCTTCGGCAAAGGCCGCAAGGAACGGTTCTGCCCGCTGTGGCCGGAGACGATCGCGGACCTGAGAAGCCTGCTTCGCCTACGGCCGCGGGCCAGCACCGAGCCGATATTCGTCAACCGATACGGTCAGCCGCTGGGGGCCTCGGGCGTGCGCTCCAAGCTCGCCGGATATGTCGCCGCCGCGGCAAAACGCTCGCCCCCCTTGTCGACGAAGCGCATCACTCCGCACACGTTTCGACATTCGGCGGGGGTTTCGCTGGTCAGCTCCGGCAACGACATCACCGTCATCCGCGACTGGCTCGGACATGCGAACCTTGACACCACGAGCCTCTATGCTCGCGCCAATCTCCAGACCAAGCGTAAGGCACTCGAGAGCCTCGACCCACCGCCGTCACCGCGCCGCCCGCCATCCTGGAAGCGCCAGACGGGTTTAATCGAGTGGCTGGAGTCGCTGTAAGGCCAAAAATAATGCGCAGGAGTCGGTGCGTCGACGGCTGTATTTCCAGAGGCGCACCGGCTTCCTCCTCATTACGGACAGCTCGTGATTACGGGAGGACGTGCGATTGAACGGTCGGCTTTGGGATCTGGCGACCGAGGTCCTGTCGGCCTAGGTGACACTGATCGGGGAGGGGGCGTCTTCGGGCGCTTCCTCCCCATTTTTTTGTTGTCGCCAAGTTGGGCGGGCGGACAGGTGACGAGCGTCGGCACGGGCGCGGATCGCGTGGACTGCACAGATTCGGCAAGTTGACAAGGGTGAGTTTCGCTTAATTTAAGGCGATATGCAGGATAGCCTAGCGGCTGCTGTTGTCAGACGATATGCGTCATGGCAGCAAGTCCGTGCATCCAGTGCCGCGTGGATCCGCAGACGAAGGCAGCGCTACGGACGCTTGCCGGCAGGCAGGGACTGACGGAATCGGCGTTACTCAAACGCCTGGTCGAACTGATGCTGCAAACCGCCAACGCGGCCCAGGGAATGACGGTCGTCGCGGAGAGCCGTGCGGCGCGCGACTCGCGTTTGTCGATACGCCTCGCCCCCGATGATCTGAGGTTGCTACTCGAGCGCGCACGCGCTCGTGGGATTCCGGCCGCCACGTACCTATCCATCTTGGCGCGGGCGCACTTGCGGGGACTGACGCCGCTCCCGAAGGCGGAGCTACTGGCCCTTGAACGGAGTGTGTCGGAACTCGGCCGCCTCGGCCGAAACATCAATCAGATCGCGCGCACCGCCAACCAAGGGCAGCACGTGAGCGCTCCCGGTCGGGACGACCTGAGGGCAATCCTGCGAGCATGCGAAGCGCTCCGAGATCACGTGAAGGGACTGCTCCAGGCGAATCTCAAGAGTTGGAGACAAGGGTATGCCGATCAGGATGGATAAGGAACTCTCGTTTGATCTCTTCAGCTACGGACGCCGCGGTCCTGGCCAGCGAGTCCAACTCTCGAAGGGCGAGATCGAGCAAATCGCGCGCACCGCTCGCCGTACGCCGGAGGTCATGGTCAAGGTGCTGCCGAAGGGCGCCAATAATCTCGGGGCGGTCCGGCGGCACTTCAGCTACATCGGTCGAGAAGGGGCGCTCGACGTTGAAACGGATGACGGAGAGAGATTGCGGGGCGATGACGTCGGGGAGGATCTGGCGGAGAATTGGGATCTGGATGTGATGGCGCAACGCGGCAAGCTCGATCTCGGTACCCCTACGGGGAAGCAAGCCCCAAGACTCGTCCACAAAGTCATGTTCTCCATGGCCGCCGGAACTCCACCCGACAAGGTCCTCGCGGCGGTGCGGAATTTCGCACGGGAGGAGTTCGCACTCAAGCATCGCTATGCGATGGCTCTGCACACCGATGAACCGCACCCGCATGTCCATGTCGTCATCAAGGCCGTAAGCGATCAGGGGCAACGGCTGAATATTCGCAAAGCGACACTGCGCGAATGGCGAGCTGAGTTTGCGCGCCACCTCCGGGCACTCGGGGTACCCGCAAATGCAACGCCGCGCCACGTCCGTGGTGAAACATGCCCGCACAAGTCGGATGGCATTTACCGCGCGAGCTTACGGGGCGAGTCGACCCACATACGAGAACGCGCCGAAGCGGTTGCGCGTGAGTTAAAGGCTGGTGTTCTGCGCGTCGAGTCAGGCAAAGCAAAAGTGGTCCGCACCCACAACGACGTCCGGCGAGCGTGGCTCGCCGTCAGCGACGTCTTGACCCAGGAGAAGCAACCGGAACTCGCGGCGCAAGTGAGGCGATATGCGGAGCAGTTGCCGCCGCCGTTCACGGAGAAGGAGAAATTGGCGGCGAGAATATTGGAGCATGCACGGAAATTGCCTGTTCACGAACGACAGATTTCGCGCTGAGCATTTGTCGCCGCGGACGCGGCGACGCGAAGAAACCGGATCAAATATTTGGTCGAAAATTGTTCTAGTCGTAACGTGATGTCGATGCCTATGCGCCCATGCGATAATGACAGTTATCGCCCATCGTGGACGGGCATCCTTTGATTATTTCGTCAGCGTGCCATGCAGCACCGGCGCTTCCTCCCTGCATATTGCCCCCCGTTACCCTGATCCAAGTCGATGGATACGCTCGTGAAGCGTAATCGAGATCCATATGAGCGGCAGCCATTTTCCCGGGATACACGACAGATCAGTGACAACTTTTCGCCGGGACTTGCCCCACGTCCCGCTTCGGACCCGCCTTTCCCGTCGAATTTAACATGCGAACGTTGCTCGCGGCGACGAGTGCGCCAACCTGACCCAAAGCAGACTCCCGCGTACGGCGCCTTCCGCGCAATCCAACTGGCTCCCTTGCGTCGCTCGCGCGCCTTATCACCGAAGGGAGTGTCGCGGAGCCGTTGTCACGCGACGGCGCAAATGCGAAATCCGATATCAAATCGATCGTTTCCGCAGACTCCCTCTGCACCTTCAGTGAAGTTCCGCGACGTTTGTGATTACAACTCTGTCCTGCTGGCTTCACACGGACGGAAGAGCCCCCGCGGCACCGTCCTTCAACAGCGTCACAATCCACCCCACGAACGTCGCGACCAGGACAGGATAGGCAAAGAATGGAAGCGGCTGCGACAAGGCCGTGATCTGTGCGCCTGCGAAGATACGGCAGGCCGTTGCCGCGAACAGGACTGCCGCCGCAAGGCCGAGTATTCGCACCACCATCGGGAAGACGCGTGGAACGCTTACCAATGCAAGCCCCGCTGCCCACAGGCCGGCTCCGCTGCCAAAAGATGGAACGCCGCGCGTCAATTCCATGGCCGAGCCCGAAACGATAAGACTTTCGCCGATGGCGAAAACCAGAAATCCAGCCGCGACGATCTCCTTTCCGATTCTGAAGAAGCGGAGCGCGAGCAACGGGCATGCCATCACCAGTGCGATGCCGTCGATGCCCCATGCCAACCCGCGCAGCGACGCCGACGGGGCGAACGACCCCGCCAGACCCAGCGCGCCACCCACACCGAGTCCGATCGAAGCCAGAACTCGAAGCGACATGTCATTCATTATACCGCTCTCTTAGGTAACGTCCGCTGTTCCGCGGAGCGACAGAAAGTCTAAACCAACGAAGGTCTTGTTGTAATGACTGGACCCTAACCGGTCGCTGGCGAGCGTCGGCTTTCTGGAAGCGCAATCAATCGCGATCCGCGGCTTTTCGCCACGAACTTGCAATGTGCATATGATACATATATTATACAGATATGGGTCCGAAATTCGATCCTGAAAAGGACGCTGCGAATATCGCCAAGCACGGCCTGTCCTTGGTTGACGGGGACGGCGTGTTGAACGATCCGCTAGGGCTGACGGTTGAGGATGATTCTTCCGCAGGAGAATCTCGCTGGATCACAGTCGGAATGAGCGCTGGCGGCGAAATACTGGTAGTTGTTTGGACGGACCGCAACGACGGCGAGCGCCTTATCTCCGTGCGACGTGCAACCGCGAAGGAGCGGAAAGACTATGAAGACTGAGTACGATTTTTCAAAGGGTCGGCGCGGGCAAGCGGTGCCGACGAAGGGGAAAACCCGCATCACCATCTATATTGATGATTCGATCGTCGCGGCATTCAAGGCGGAGTCGGCGCGAACGGGCATCGGATATCAGACGCTCATTAACGAGGCGCTCGGGCAGTATTTGGGCACCGCTGAAAAGCCGATCACTGCCGAGCAGGTGCGGAAGATAGTTCGAGATGAGCTCGCGCACGCTCGCTGACCGACGAGAACTTGAAGTCACGTCAGGGCGTTGCGATCGACCGGCGCGGGTCAAGGTACGTTCGTGACCCCGAACGGTCCGTGGTCAGTGTCGGCTTTGTGGTACGCAATCCCGAGAATCGCTCGAATCAAACGTTACCACGCGCGCTAGGGCTTATCGGAGCCTGTGGGGTGCGAATTCCCAATCAAGCGGCGACCGGCGTCTGGAAGAGGCCTCGACAGTGTCGTGTCCAGCGATATTCGGCGAAGTCGACCCGCGGAGGCGACGGCCGGCCGGCTCGCTCTGCGGGCGTCGCGCCGAATAGCGAGCGATGAGTGCGGACGTTATTGTAAAAGAGTTGGAACTGCTTC
>Ga0307374_10008636_pt1 | contig 15173 bp, 13 predicted proteins | sample OX3MG_FD_202532 | JGI IMG/M metagenome (GOLD analysis project Ga0307374, IMG submission 202532) | Soil microbial communities from Risofladan, Vaasa, Finland - OX-3 | ecosystem: Environmental > Terrestrial > Soil > Coastal area > Acid sulfate soil | place: Finland: Risofladan, Vaasa | collected... | reverse complement strand
GGCTCCGCCGAGCGGGCTTCGGCGGACAACGGGCGCGACGACGTGCCGGAAGCTGCCCTGGTGGCGGCGCGGGCCGCCGACGCCAAGCTGGGTCAGGACACCGTGGTCCTCGCCATGCGGGACCTCCTGGGCGTGACCGACGCCTTCGTCGTGACGAGCGGTGCCAACACGCGCCAGGTCCGCACCATCGTCGAGGAGGTCGAGCGACGGGTGAAGGAGTCGACGGGCCGCACCCCGCGGGCCGTCGAGGGACTGCGCGACCTGACGTGGGTCCTCATGGACTACGGCGACTTCCTGGTGCACGCCTTCCTGGCCGAGGCGCGTGCGTACTACGACCTCGAGCGCCTGTGGGGTGACGCCCCCCGGATGGCGTTCACCGGGAGCGCGTCCCACCGGTCCGCCGAGGATTGAGGGGGGCTCCCCCGGACGGTCGGGCGCCCGGGGACGGTCAGGCGTGCGGGGCCGAGGTGCCCGAGGTCGAGGTGCCCGGGGCCACCGGCGCCAGCGGTGCGAACTGGGCCGTGGTCGCCAGCGGGACCTGGGCGCCGCTCGCCACCGGGACCGCCACCGCCGCGCCCGACAGCTCGAAGGCGACCCCGGTCACGCCGGGGAGAGACGACGCCGTGAAGACGATCTGCGCCACCGCCTGGATCTGCGGGGGGCCGACCAGTTGGCCGAAGGTGCCGCCCAGGTTCACCGTGGCGATCCCCCCGGCGATGGTGGCGCCCAGGACGGTGGTCTGCGGTGACAACGCGCTCTGCAGCCCGGCCGCCGCCTCGGCGTCGGTGGGCCCGATCACGAGTGCGCCGAGAACGGTGGCGAGGTCGGGTGCGGACACCGGCACGTCGCGCGCCACCGGCTCCACGTGACCGGTCGGGCCGATCAGGAAGATCTGCACCGGCACCTCGATCGGGGAGGGTTCCGTCGTCGCCGTGGTCGTGGGCGCCGACGGGTCGAGAAGGCCGAACGGGATGCGGTTGCGCGCCAGCGCGGCAGGTTGCGTGTCGACGGGGACGCCGCACGCGGCCAGGCCCAGGGCCGCCGCCGCGGCGGCCAGCGTCACGCACCATCCTCGGTGGCGCGTCACGATGCCGGCGCCTGTGTCTGGCGACGGCCCCGGGGCGAGCGCGTGCCGGGGGAGTGCGCGCCGGGGGGCTGGGTGCCGGCGGGCTGGGTGCCGGGGGGCTGGGTGCCGGCGGGCTGGGTGCCGGGGGAGTGCGCGCCGGGGGAGTGCGCGCCGGGGGAGTGCGCGCCGGGGGAGTGCGCGCCGGGGGGCTGGGTGCCGGGGGAGTGGCCCGTTCCCGTCCCGGGTTCGGCCCGCGAGCCCGGCGCACCCTCCGGATGCTCGCCCCCGGCGGGGAGCTCCACCACGAACCGGTTCTCGCCGCCGGCGCCGGTCTCCACCCACACGCGCCCGCCGTGGAGGCGGACGTGCTCGGCGACGAGGGACAGGCCGAGGCCCGTGCCGTCGCTCGCCCCGCGCTGACCGGCGGCCTGGCCGCGGTAGAAGCGCTCGAAGATGCGGTCGCGCTCACCGGGGGCGACCCCGGGGCCGCGGTCGATCACCACGAGCCGCACCCCGTCCTCACCGGGTTCCGCCGCCAGGCGGGTGACGCCGCCGGCGTGTTGTGCGGCGTTGGCCACCAGGTTGGTCACGACCCGCTCGATGCGGCGCTTGTCGACCCACAGCCGGACGCCCGACACCGACGGGTCCACGTCGACGGGGACGCCGCCGGCCCCGGCGGCGACGGCGGCCTGACGGGCCAGCTCCCCCACTTCGACCTCGTCGAGGGACAGCTCCGCCGACCCGGTGTCCACCCGGCTGATCTCGAGCAGGTCGTCGACCATGCGCTGGAACCGGCGGAGCTCGGCGCTCAGCAGGTCGAGCGCGTGCCGGCTGCGGGGGGGCAGTTCGTCGCGGTGCGACTCCAGGACCCCCAGCGAGGTCGCCAGGGTGGTGAGCGGGGACCGCAGCTCGTGGCTGACGTCCGACGTGAAACGGACCTCGTGGTCGATCCGTTCCTGGAGCGCATCGGTCATCCGGTTGAACGACTCGGCCAGCGCCGACAGCTCGGGGTCGCCGGCGGCGAGCAGGCGCGTGTCGAGGCTCCCGCCCGCCACCGTCTCGGCCGCCCGGGACACCTGCGCCAGGGGACGCAGGGCGCGACCGCTCGCCCATCGGCCGATGACGGCGCCGGCCACCGTGGTGACGAGGGCCGCTCCCGCCAGCGCCAAGGCGAGGATCCGCAGGGTGCGGCTCAGCTCGTCGAGTGAGAACACCTCGAAGTAGGAGGCGTCGACGCTCGGGATGGGTAGCCCCACCACCATCTCGGGCGTGTTCTCGAGCACGAAGTGCTGGGTGGCCGGCCGCCCGGCCAGCACCATGGCCCGCAGCGGGGCGGGGATGGCGTTCTCTCCCACCGAGATGGAGGTGGCGTACCACTGGCCGCGCAGCTCGAGCACCGAACGCGAGCCCGGCACGGTGTCGAGGGACGCCAGCAGCTGCGTCACGTCGGGGCTCACCGACCGCAGCGACGACCGCGCCAGCGAGGCGTTCACGTACGCCTGGCGCAGGATCGCCGACTGCCGTTCGTTCAGGATGTACTGCCGGGCGGTGAAGTAGGTGAGCCCCGCCATGGTGGCCGACAGGGCCAGCGCCCCCATCCCGAACGTGACCGTCACCCGTGAGCGCAGGCCGAGGTGCGGCCAGGGCCGCCACCCGCGGCGGTGTTCCTCGGGGCGGTCGCCGGCAGGTTCGTCGCGCCGCGGGCGTCGGGAGTGCCGGGAGTGTCGGGAGCGCACGGCTCTCAGGTCGCCAGCTTGTAGCCCATCCCCCGGACCGTGAGGATGTGGCGGGGGTTGGCGGGGTCGGACTCGATCTTGGTGCGCAGCCGCCGGATGTGGACGTCGACCAGCCTGCCGTCGCCGAAGTAGTCGTAGCCCCACACGCGGTCGAGGAGCTGCTCGCGGCTCAGCACCTTTCCCGGGTTGGCGGCGAGCTCGCACAGGAGCCGGAACTCGGTGCGCGTGCAGTGGACCTCCTCGCCGGCTCGTCGCACCGTCCCCTCGTCGGGCCGCACCTCGACGTCCCCGAACCCGAACACGTCGGGGTCGTCGACCGACCGCGAGCGGCGCAGCAGGGCGCGGATCCGGGCGGCGAGCTCCTTGGCCACGAAGGGCTTCGTGACGTAGTCGTCGGCCCCGGCCTCGAGCCCCGCCACCACGTCGTGCGTGTCGGTGCGGGCGGTGACCATGATCACCGGCACCGCGCTGGTCCGGCGCAGCTGTCGACAGCACTCGAAGCCGTCCATCCCCGGCAGCATGAGGTCGATGAGGACCACGTCGGCAGGCTGCTGGGCGAAGTGCTCCAGCCCGGTCTCGCCGGCTCCCGCCTCGTCGACCTCGTACCCCTCGTCCTCGAGGGCCAGGCGCATGGAGGCGCGGATGCGCTCGTCGTCCTCCACCAAGAGGATGCGGCCCGTCATCGTCGCCTCGTCATCGGTGCCTGGTCACGGTAGGTGGCGCCTTCCGGGGCGCCCGGGCCTGCCGTGCGGTACCGGCGACGGTCAGGCCGAGAGCCAGATCTGTGGGGACCAGATTGTCCCCACGATCATGCCGTACGCCTTGGCCCCGGCCGGCGTCGCGGGGTTGTTGAAGTTCTGCACCCGCGACCGGGCCACCACCGCCCAGGTGGTGCGGTCCGTCCAGATGTAGGGGATGTCCTGGTTGAGGCGCTTGGCGATCGCCTGGTAGGCCTCGGCCCGCTTGGTGGGGTCGGTCGACTGGCGACCCTGCTGGAGCAGGACCTCGATCTGCGGGTCGTTGTTGCGGGCGAAGTTGGGGGCGATCGCCTGGGGGCCCGTCCCGAAGATCTCCGTCGGGCTCCACCACAGGTAGTTGAGGTCGGGGTCCACCGCCGCGAACTGGCGCCACGACGTCGTCTGGAACGTCCCCGACAGCGCCTGGTTGATCTGGTCGGCCTGCTGCACCTGGGTCAGCGTCACCTTCATGCCCACGAGCTCGAGCTGGTTCTGGAGGAACTGGACCGCCTGGACGGCGTAGGCGGACGGGGTCGAGCTCAGCGTGAAGGCCACCGGCTTGCCGATGTCGCGCGCCACCTCCTGGACGAGGGCCTTGGCCTGGGTCGGGTTGTAGGCCGGGTACCCGCTGTCGGCGGCGTAGTACGGGGTCCCGGGGACGAAGGGCTGGTTGGTGGGCGTGTTCACGCCCTTGTCCACCACCGTGGCGTACTGCCGGGGGTTCACCGCCATCGCCATGGCCCTGCGGACGCGGATGTCCTTCATCAGCGGGTCCTGGGTGTTGATCATGATGAAGTTCATGTCCGGCTCGCCCACGATGTGCTGGGAGTCGTCGACGTAGCCGTAGCTGGCGTCGTCGCGGAACTGCAGGATGCTCTCGGGCAGGTCGGTGTGCATGATGTCGATGTTCCCGGCCTGCAGCGCGTTGGCTCGCTGCTGGGCGTCGCTGATCGGCCGGTAGGTGATCGAGTCGAGGTGGGGCAGGCCCGACCGCCAGTAGCTCTCGTTGCGGACCGCGGTGAAGTGGTCGTTGGGGGACCATTCCTTGAACCTGAAGGGTCCGGTGCCGACGGGCCGCTGCGAGCCGTTCGGATCCGCGATCATCGACGGGGCGACGATGTAGCCGGGCTGGCCGCCGATCCCGCCGGCGAGGTAGGCGGGGAAGGGGATCCACGGCTGCTTCAGGGTGATGAGGACGGTGTCCGACGACGGGACCGAGATGTTGGTCACGGTGTTGAGGGTCAGGCCCAGCAGTCCCTTCAGGAAGTGCTCGAGGCTCCCGGCGATCGCCGCGCCGTCGCACGGCGTGCCGTCGTGGAACATCACCCCGGGGCGGGCCGTGATCGTCCACTCCGAGTAGTCGGCGTTGGGGGTGACCGCCTTGGCCAGGTAGGGCTGGACGGTGCCGTCGTCGGCCAGGATCGTGAGCGGGTCGAAGACCGTGCGGGCGTAGAGCACGCCGGTCTCGTCGAAGCGGCCGGTGGCGGGGTCGAACCCCTGCTCCTCGGCCTCGACGCCGAACGTGAGGGCGCCGCCCTTGCGGGGCGTGGCCGTCGACACGCCGTCGCGGGGCCCGCTGGCGGTGGGCCCGGATCCTCCCGACCCGGAACTGCACGCGGCCAGCAGGCTGCCCGCCCCTCCGGCTGCGGCCACGCCACCAGCAGCGAGCAGCCCGCGGGAGATGAACGATCGCCGATCGATGCGGTCGGGCACGGTCCCTACCCCCTTCGGGGCGCCTTCGAGGATTGCCACCAGGTTGCGCCCTCCACCGGGCTGGACAATAGCGTCGGAGCGGCCGCGAGACGGGTAGCGTGGACCGATGGCCTGGGACCTCGAGGCGTTCTCCCGGTCGCTCGGCGGGCAGTCCCCGGCCACGGTGCGCGCCTATGGCGGTGACCTGCGGTCGTTCGTGACCTGGGCCGAGCGCGGCGGCACCGAACGTCCGACCGACGTCGACCACCGGTTGTTGCGCCGCTACCTGGCATTCCTCACCACGCGGCGCTACGCGCGCGCCACGGTGGCGCGCAAGGCGGCGGCGCTGCGGTGCTACTTCTCGTGGCAGCGCCGGCGCGGAGCGATCGACGTCGACCCGGCCCGGCGCCTGGCCGCCCCCGGCGGCGGCTCGCGTCTGCCCCGGGTGCTCGACCGCAGCGAGCTCGACGACCTCCTCGACGGCCCGGGCGCCGACGGCCCCGAGCGCGGCGTGGCGGCGGGAGTGGGCCAGTCGGGCCCGACCCTCCACGACGCGTTGACGGCCCGCGACGACGCCGTGCTCGAGCTCCTGTACGGCTGCGGGCTGCGGGTCGCCGAGCTGTGCGGCCTCGACGGGCGCGACGTGGACCTCCGGGCCCGGACGGTCACCGTGCTCGGCAAGGGCGGCCGCCAGCGCCGGGTCCCCATGCACGACCGGTGCGCCCACGCCGTGGGCCGGTGGCTGGCCGAGGGCCGCCAGGCGCTCGTCACCGAGCTGTCGCCACCCGACGCCGTGTTCCTGAACCGCCGCGGGGTGCGGCTCGGCCCCCGGGACGTCCGCCGGGTGCTCGACCGACGCTCCCCGGTGCCCACCCACCCCCACGCGCTGCGCCACAGCTTCGCCACGCACCTGCTCGACGGGGGCGCGGACCTGCGGATCGTCCAGGAGCTGCTGGGTCATGCCAGCCTTCAGACCACGCAGGTCTACACTCATGTAAGCAAGGACCGGCTGCTCTCGGTGTACGGAGCAACCCATCCCCGAGCGTAGGGGGAGGCGTGACGACGGAAGACGACGGCGGGACCGCACGCCTGTGGGCCGAGTACAAGGAGAACGGTGACCGTCGTACCCGCGACCAGCTCATCGTCCTGTACTCGCCGCTGGTGAAGTACGTGGCGGCGCGGGTCGCGGTCGGGCTTCCCCAGCACGTCGACGGGGCCGATCTCGTGAGCTATGGGATCATCGGCCTGATCGACGCCATCGACCGGTTCGACCCGGTGCGGCAGGTCAAGTTCGAGACCTACGCCATCCCCCGCATCCGGGGGGCCATCATCGACGAGCTGCGTGCCATCGACTGGGTGCCGCGCTCGGTCCGGGCCAAGGCCCGCGCCGTCGAGCAGGCGTACGCCTCGCTCGAGGCCACGCTGCTGCGGACGCCGACCGACGCCGAGGTGGCGACCGAGCTGGAGATGTCGGTGTCGGACCTGCAGGACATCCTGCGGCAGATCTCCTTCGTGGGGGTCGCCGCCCTCGACGAGGTGTTCATGGTGGGCGGCGACCGTACGGACCGGACGACGCTCGGCGACACCATCCCCGACGCAACCCCCGGGCCCGTGGCCATGTTCGAGGACAAGGAGTCGAAGGAGATCCTCGCCCAGGCGATCATGCAGCTGGGCGAGCGCGAGCGGACCGTCCTGTCGCTCTACTACTACGAAGGCCTCACGCTCGCCGAGATCGGCGAGATCCTCGGCGTCACCGAGAGCCGCGTGTGCCAGATCCACACCAAGGCGGTCCTGCAGCTGCGGGCACGCCTGAGCGACCGCTCGCCCGACGGCACCGACACCCGGGGCCGGGGTCGAGCCTCCGGTGGCCGCCGTGGCCAGCGGCCGAGCACGAGCGTGGCCGCCACCGGCTGAGCTGACCAGGCGGCACCGGGGCCGTCCGGGTCGCCGCCCCCCCGCGCGTGACCACGGGCGCCCGTGTGACGCCCCGCGGGCCGTCGGTTACCATGGCCCGGTCCCCGCCGTCCCGGCGGGGCGCGACACCACACCGAAGCACCCGGGCGCGTCCAACGGTCGCCCCAGCAGGGGCGTAGCGCCGGGGAAGCACAACCGATGGGAGGACCAGCCGTGGCCGTTGTCACGACCCGGCAGCTGCTGGAGGCCGGAATGCATTTCGGTCACCAGACGCGCCGTTGGAACCCGAAGATGCGCCGCTACATCCTGGGCGAGCGCAACGGGATCTACATCATCGACCTCAAGAAGACCCTCCTGGGTCTCGAGGAGGCCTACTCCTACGTGCGGGACCTGGTCGCCAAGGGCGGCATCCTGCTGTTCGTGGGGACGAAGAAGCAGACCCAGGGCCCCATCGCCACGTACGCCCGGGCGTGCGGCATGCCGTACGTCAACGAACGGTGGCTGGGCGGGATGCTGACCAACTTCGCCACCATCTCGTCTCGCGTGGGGAAGCTGCGTGAGTACGAGGGGATGGAGCGCGCCGGCGACTTCGAGGCCATGCCGAAGAAGGAGGCGCTGCGCCACCGCCGCGAGCTGGAGAAGCTCCGCCGGAACCTCGGCGGCATCCGGGACCTGGACAGGCTGCCCGACACCATCTTCGTGATCGACACGAAGAAGGAGCACATCGCCGTCACCGAGGCCAACAAGCTCGGCATGCCGATCGTCGCCGTGGTCGACACCAATTGCGACCCAGACGTGGTCTCGTACGTGATCCCGGGGAACGACGACGCCATCCGGTCCGGTGCCCTCATGTGCCGCGTCCTGGCCGAAGCCGTCATCGAGGGGCGGTGGGTCGCCGAGCACCGCTCGGCCGCCCAGCCGGCTCCGCCACCGCCACCGCCCGGCTCGGCACCCCGGCGCTCCCCGCGGCCGGGCCCGGCCCCGGCTGCTTCCGGTGAGACGCCGGCTGCCGCGCCCGCCGCCGAGGCTGCGCCCAGCGCCGAGGCTGCGCCCAGCGCCGAGGCCGCGCCCGCCCCCGAGGCCGCGCCCGCCCCCGAGGCCGCGCCCGCCCCCGAGGCCGCCCCACATGCCGAGGCCGCGCCCGATGCCGAGGCCGCACAGCCCGTCGAGCCGACCGCGGCGACGGACGAGGGTTGACGATGGCCGCCTTCACCGCCAAGGACGTCCAGGCCCTGCGCCGCGCCACCGGCGCCGGGATGCTCGACTGCAAGCGCGCTCTCGAAGAGGCCGACGGTGACCTCGAGAAGGCCAAGCAGTGGCTGCGCGAGCAGGGGAAGGCCGGTGCCGCCAAGCGGTCCGACCGCGAGGCGTCGCAGGGCGCGGTGGCACTCGCCGTCGCCGGGCGCGCCGCCGCCATCGTGGAGCTGCGGTGCGAGACCGACTTCGTGGCCAAGGCGGAGAGCTTCGTGAACCTCACCGACGAGCTCGCCCAGCTGGTGGCGGACGAGGGCGAGGGCGCGGCGGGGGAGCGGGCCGAAGCCATCGACGACCTGAAGACGACGCTCAAGGAGAACATCTCGGTGGGCAGGGTCGTCCGTTTCGGGGTCGGCGACGACTCCGTCGTCGGGACCTACCTCCACATGCAGTCGGGCCGCGGCGTGAATGCCGTCCTCGTGGAGCTGCGAGCGGGGAGCGGGGAGCTGGCGCACGACCTCGCCGTCCACGTGGCGTTCGCCCGGCCGCAGTACCTCCGGCGCGAGGACGTCCCGGCGCAGGAGGTCGAGGCCGAGCGGGCCACCGTGGAGACCATCTCCCGCAACGAGGGCAAACCCGAAGCCGCGCTCCCGAAGGTCGTCGAGGGGCGCATGAACGGATGGTTCAAGGAGCGGTGCCTGCTCGAGCAGGCCTACGCCAAGGACGAGAAGCGCACGATCGCCGACCTCGTCGGGAGCGCCGAGGTCGTGCGTTTCGCCCAGGTCGTTGTCGGCGGCTGACATCGCCGGGGGCGATGCGGTCGTACCGGTGACCGTGGGCGCGTCACCGGCCGCCGACGTGCCCGCGCGTCGGCGGGTCGTGCTCAAGATGTCCGGCGAGGCGCTGGCGTCGTCGGCGTCCGACGAGACGATCGACGCCGCCGTCGTGGAACGCTTCGCCCGTGAGATCACCCTGGCGCGCGCCGAGCTCGACCTCGAGCTGGCCGTCGTCGTCGGTGGCGGCAACATCTGGCGGGGGAGCATCGGCGAGGGCCAGGGCCTCGACCGGACGACGTCGGACACCATGGGCATGCTCGCCACGGTGATCAACGCGCTCGCCCTCCAGGACGCCGTCGAGCGCCACGGTCAGCCGACCCGGGTGCTGTCGGCCATCCACATGGCCGAGGTGGCCGAGCCCTACATCCGGCGCCGTGCCATCCGGCACCTCGAAAAGGGGCGGGTGGTCATCTTCGCCGCCGGCATGGGCAACCCCTACTTCACGACGGACACCTCCGCCGCCCTCCGGGCGGCCGAGATCGAGGCCGAGGTCCTGCTGAAGGGGACCCATTCCGGCGTGGACGGGGTCTACAGCGCCGACCCCAAGCTCGACCCCTCGGCCCGGCGCTACGACGAGCTCGCCTTCATGGACGTGGTCAACCAGGACCTTCGGGTCATGGACATGACGGCCATCACCTTCTGCAAGGACAACCGACTGCCCGTCCTGGTGTTCGACCTGATGGGCCCCGGAAACCTGCGCCGTGCGCTGGCCGGCGAGGAGATCGGTACGCTGATCCGGTGATCGACGACGATCTCTCCGGGGTGGTGCTCGACGACGCCCGCGAGCGCATGGAAAAGGCGGCCGCGCACACGCAGGCGGAGTTCGCGGGCGTGCGCAGCGGGCGGGCGACCTCCGGGCTCGTCGAGCACCTCCGGGTGGACGTGTACGGCGCCGAGGCCGAGCTGCGCACCATCGCCGGCCTGAGCGTGCCCGAGGCCCGGCTCCTCGTGATCTCCCCGTACGACAAGTCGACCCTGGCCAGCATCGAGAAGGCGATCCAGGCCTCCGACCTCGGGATCACCCCGTCCAACGACGGCGCCGTGATCCGGTTGGCGTTCCCGCCGCTCACCGAGGAGCGGCGCAAGGAACTGGTCAAGGTCGTCCGGCACAAGGCGGAGGAAGGGCGCGTGGCGGTGCGCAACCTCCGGCGGGCCGCCCGCCACGAGCTCGAAGGGCTCGAGCGCGACGGGGAGCTGTCGTCCGACGGGCTCGAGCGCGCCGAGCGGGAGCTCGACAAGCTCACTCACGACATGGTGGCCGCCATCGACAAGCTCCTTGCCCACAAGGAGCACGAGCTCCTCGAAATCTGAGGCAGCCGGCCCGGGTTCTTGGGGCGGCGGGGAGGCGACGTGGACGATCGAGACGAATACGACCCGGAGGCCGAGGATCGGGGTGAGCCGGTCACCGAGCGCGTGCGGATCATCGGCGCGCAGCCGGCCGGCCAGGTCGCCGACGCCCTGGCCGCCGCGGCGCGGGCCGGCGAGGGCGGGCCCGAGGACTTCGAGCCGGCGCAGCTGGCGCTCGGGGCGACGGCGCCCGGTGACACGGCGCTCGGGGCGACGGCGCCCGGTGACACGGCGCTCGGGGGCGACGCCCCGGACCTCCCGGCCGGGGCCGTGACGCCGGCGACCTCGACATCGATGGACGCGCCGTCCCGGGACACGTCATCGATGGACACGACATCCCGGGACGCACCGCGCCCCGCTGCGGTCGAGGACCCGTCCGCCCTGCACCCCGAGGAGGCGGGGCGGTCCGCGCCGTCGGGCCGCAACGGCGGCGACCCGCTCGAGCCCGGTGCCCAGCCGCTCCGGCTGGCGGAGCCACCCGCCGGGGTCCCCGACATGCCGCACTGGACCGACCCGCCGACGGGCCAGGTCCCCGCCGTGCTCGACCGGCGTGGCGACGACGACGACAGCGAGGGACAGTGGTCGGCCGTGGGCGACACCGGCCCCGCCTGGCGCGAGCACAAGCACGAATGGGACGACAGTGGCTTCGATCCGTCGCTCCTCGCCGACGACGAGACCAGGGTCGGCGCGATGGAGGAGACGCCGGTGGAGGAGCGCCGGCCGTGGGAGTTCGCCGACCTGGGGGCGGCGCCGGCGGCCGACGACCGGGCGCCTGCCGCGCCCGAGGGCACGGCCGGTGCCGCCTGGTGGGACGACGCCGACGGCGCCGACGGCGCTGACGGGGCCGCCGGGGCGGCGCGCCCGGGCGCAGCCGCCGCCGAGGACCGGATCACCCCGGAGGTGGCCGACCGGGGGGTGGCCTCGATCAGCTCGTCCCCGCTGCGCGTCGGCGCCCGGGACCAGATGACCGCCGCTCCCTCCGCCGAACCGCACCCCCGGGGGGTACGGACCCGCGTGCCCCCACCCGGCGCACCGCGAGACGGGTCGGGCCGCAACATGCCGGTGGCCATCGCCACGGGGGTGGGGATCGCGCTGCTGGCGGTGATCTGCTTCGAAGTGGGCAGCGTCGCCACCCTGGTCCTGGCCACCGTGGTCGTGGCCCTGTCGGCGGCCGAGTGCTACGCCGCCCTGCGGCGCAGCGGCCGCCGGCCCGCCACGTTCCTCGGGTTGGTGGCGACCGTCGGCGTCATGGTGGCGGCGTACGCCAAGGGGGTGGCGGCCCTGCCCCTGGTGCTCGTTCTCGTGGTGATCGCGTCCATGGTGTGGTACCTGGTCGGCGCCGAGCGTGGTTCCGCGGTCGAAGGGATCGCCGCCACGGTGCTCGGGTTCGCCTGGGTGGGCCTCCTGGGCTCGTTCGCCGCCCTCATGCTGGCGCCGAGCCAGTACCCGCACCGCCACGGCGTGGCCTTCGTGCTCGGCGCCATCGTCGCCACCATCGGTGCCGACGTCGGAGCGCTGGCCGTCGGGAGCTGGCTGGGGCGTCGCCCGCTGGCGCCGCACGTGAGCCCCAACAAGACGTGGGAGGGGCTGATCGGCGGTGCGGTGGTGGCCATCGCCCTGTCGGCGGCGGTCACCGGCCAGGTCCACCCGTGGACGGTGCCGAAGGCGGCTCTGCTCGGCGTCGTCGTGGCGGTGGTGGCCCCGCTCGGCGACCTGTGCGAGTCGCTCGTCAAGCGCGACCTCGGGTTGAAGGACATGGGATCGATGCTCCCGGGACACGGCGGTGTGCTCGACCGAGTGGACGCACTGTTGTTCGTGCTCCCGGCGACCTACTACCTCGTCCGGGTGCTCAACCTCGGGTGAGGACCGGGGGAGGGGGCACGCGGCGCGCGCCCACCCGGAATCCGGGTGACGGCCGGTGAGGGTCAGCCTGGTCGGGTCGACCGGGTCCATCGGCACCCAGGCCGTCGAGGTCCTGTCCACCGAGCCCGAGCGCTTCGAGGTGACCGGGCTGGCGGCGGGCTCCGCCGTCGAGGCCCTCGCCGCCCAGGCGCGCCGGCTGCGACCCGAGGTGGTGGCCATCGGCGACCCCACCCTGGCCCGGGCGTTGTCGGCCGCGGTGCCGCCCGGGACCGAGGTGCTCGTCGGGCCCGAGGGCCTGGCCGAGGTGGCCCGCCGCGGTGACGTCGTCGTCAACGCCGTGGTCGGCTTCGCCGGCCTGCCCGTCACCCTGGCGGCGCTCGAGGCGGGGCGGCGGCTGGCGCTCGCCAACAAGGAGTCCCTCATCGCCGGCGCCCCCGTGGTGGCCCGGGCCCGGCGCACCCCCGGAGCGGAGATCGTCCCCGTGGACTCCGAGCACTGCGCGCTCCACCAGTGCCTGCGGGCCGGGAACGGGCCCGACGAGGTGGCCCGCCTGGTGCTGACGGCCAGCGGGGGGCCCTTCCGGGGGCGGACGCGCGCCGAGCTGGCGGGGGTGTGCGTGGACGAGGCCCTGGCCCATCCGACCTGGAAGATGGGCCCGAAGATCACCGTGGACTCGTCCACCTTGATGAACAAGGGGCTCGAGGTCATCGAGGCCCACGAGCTGTTCGGGATCGGCTACGACCGGATCGCGGTGATTATCCACCCCCAGTCGGTCGTACACTCGATGGTGGAGTTCATCGACGGATCGACTGTGGCGCAACTATCCGAGCCCGACATGCGACTGCCGATCGGGTACGCGCTCGGCTACCCCGAACGCCTCCACCACCCCTTCGGTGCCATCGACTGGTCGGCGTTGGGGCGGCTCGACTTCGAGCAGCCCGACCGGCAGGTCTTCGCGTGCCTGGACCTGGCCGAGCAGGCGGGCCGGGCGGGAGGGCTGGCGCCGGCCTGGCTCAGCGGCGGCAACGAGGTCGCCGTGGCCGCCTTCCTCGCCGGCCGCATCGGCTGGGGCGCCATCGCCGAGGTCGTGGCCGACACGCTGGACGCCTGCGACCAGGTGCCCGTGGCCGACGCCGCCGACGTGGTGGAGGCGGACCGGCGGGCCCGCGAGTGCGCCGAGCGCTCGGTGCGACGACGCGAGCGGGCCGCGTGAGCAGCCCCCCCGTCGGCACCGCCCACCCCGACCGCACCCCGCGCCCCACCCCGCCCGCCCGCCCCCACCGGGCCGTGCCCGCGCCCGCACCGGACCAGCGTCCGGCGGTGGCCCGGCTGGTGGCCGTGGTGGTGGCGCTGGTCGTGCTGGCCGTGGTCACCCACACCACGGCGGTCCTCGTCGTCGTGGTGGCGCTGATCGTCATGATCATGCTGCACGAGCTCGGCCACCTCCTCACGGCCAAGTGGGGCCACATGAAGGTCACCGAGTACTTCCTCGGCTTCGGGCCCCGCCTGTGGTCGATCCGGCGCGGCGAGACCGAGTACGGGATCAAGGCCATCCCGGCCGGGGGGTACGTGAAGATCCTCGGCATGACCAGCGCCGAGGAGGTCGACCCCGCCGACGAGCCGCGTACCTACCGCCAGCAGCCCTTCCACAACCGGCTGCTCGTCGCCGTGGCGGGCTCCGCCATGCACGGGGTCATGGCGCTGCTGCTGCTGTGGGGACTCGCCGTGTTCGTCGGGGTGCCGCAGGCCGATGCCGTCGCCGTGACCGGCTATTCGGCCATCGGCCACAGCGCCGACCCGGCGCGCGCCGCGGGCATCCGACCCGGGGACGTCGTGGTGAGCGTGGCTGGCAGGGCCGTGCATTCGCCCCAGGACCTGCAGCGCGTCATCTCGCACAGCGCGGGCCGATCGGTGACGGTGGTGGTGGAGCGCCACGGCCGGCGCCGCAGCCTCGACGTGACCCCGCAGGCCGACCCGGCGGTGAAGGGCGCCAACGGGCGCATCGGCGTCGTCATCGCCAATCCCGTGGCGACGAGCAACCCGGCGGTGGGGGTCGTGCGCGCCGGGCAGATGTTGGCCCGGGACGTGTCCCTCTCCTTCCAGGGCATCGGCCAGACGTTCTCGGCGAGCGGGATCGCCAGCTACTTCCACGACCTGACCAACGCCCATGCCGCCGACCAGGCGGCCCGGACCGGCGACCGCGTCTCCTCGATCTACGGCGCGGCCCGTTTCGCCGTGCAGGGGGCGCGGGCGGGCGCCTACTGGCTCATCAACGTCCTGGTCCTGATCATCGTGTTCGTCGGGATCCTGAACCTGTTCCCGATGCTGCCCCTCGACGGGGGCCACGTGCTCATCGCCGTGTACGAGCGCATCCGCAGCCGGCGCGGCCGCATGTACCACGCGGACGTCAACAAGCTCGCACCCGTCGCCTACGCGTTCGTCCTGCTGCTCGGGTTCATCGTCCTGTCGTCGCTGTACCTCGACATCACGCACCCCATCAAGAACCCGTTCCAGTAGGCCCGGACCCGTGTCCCCCGTACCGCCCGACGTGTTCCCAGCAGACAGGGAGACCACCTGATGGCCCGCCAGACCCAGGTCGCCGCCGTCCGCCGCACCACCCGGCAGATCCACGTGGGAACGGTCGCCGTCGGCGGCGGGGCGCCGATCTCGGTGCAGTCGATGACCACCACCAAGACGGCGGACGTGGAGGGCACGCTGGCGCAGATCTACGCCCTGGCGGCGGCCGGCGCCGACATCGTGCGGTGCACGTGCAACGAGCAGCAGGCCG
>Ga0307374_10008634_pt1 | contig 15174 bp, 13 predicted proteins | sample OX3MG_FD_202532 | JGI IMG/M metagenome (GOLD analysis project Ga0307374, IMG submission 202532) | Soil microbial communities from Risofladan, Vaasa, Finland - OX-3 | ecosystem: Environmental > Terrestrial > Soil > Coastal area > Acid sulfate soil | place: Finland: Risofladan, Vaasa | collected... | reverse complement strand
GCCGCTGCAGTTCTTGGTGGACAAGTTCGCGCATATCCGCTTCGAGCCGTCGGGCTTCACCAAGAATCCGCAGATTCCGTACGCGAAATCGATCGTCGATTACCTGTTCCGGTGGATGGCGTCGAAATTCCTCGATGAGGAAGCCAAGCGCGAAGTCGGGATCGTGGTCGATGAATCGAAGGCGGTCGAAACGCGCGACGCCGCGTCGATTCTTGCGGCCGCTCCGACGGTCGCGAGCCTGCGCGACGGCAAGGACGCCGGAATGCGCCAGGCGTTTATCAACCAGGCCGACGCGCCGCCGTGCCCGGATTGCGGCTCGATAATGGTGCGCAACGGCGCCTGCTACAAATGCATGAACTGTGGCGCCACGAGCGGATGCAGCTGAGGAGGTGCGGGGCAATGAGCGACGGAGGTAAGGAAATTTTCGGATCGCAGGCGTTCGGCACAATCGCGCGGCGGCATCGCGCGGATGGGTTGCATCTTATCGCAAAGGTGGATGGCGACGAGGGCGAACCGAGCCGCGCGTGGATCGAGTGCGACGAATGCACGGCGGTGTTCGAGCTCGAGAGTCGCGGCGAGTGGGCGATAGTCGAACAGGAAGAAGTGGTTTCAACGATTGGTCCTGAATGCGCACGGCATCAAGCCGTCGCACAGGCCTGAGAATTTTGGGGCTCCGGAGGTTGAGGGGAGTGCGGGCGCTGGGAGATTGGACGGCGGGGACGGGGGCGGACGAAAACTTTGATCCGGTTTCCGGCGCGGGCCGGGGGAGAATCATCGGGAGATTATCGTAATAGCGAAATCGGTCCGGTGATTCCTCCGGGGCCCACTCAAACGCGGCGTGCGAGGCGCGCCAAAAATGTGTGGTGGGGTGGCGGATGTGGTGACGGGGAAGGGCGGTGGCAACACCGCCCTTCCGATTTCTACTCTGGATTTTCTGCAGATACCCTCTCCCGCCGGGAGAGGGTATGCTTGGATCTTTCGCGTCGTGATGCGGACGTTCCAGAGGCTCCTCTTGTCGAACTGGGAACACTACCCGCCCGATCTCCGCTCCGCTAAGCTCGAACTCTGGTGGGTGTGCGATGAAGATCGTCTCGTTCGGCGATGTGCATATGGCTACGCGCAATCTTGCGCGGATGAACGCGGTCATGCGCGATTGCGATCTCGTCATCTTGTCGGGAGATTTGACCAATTTCGGCGGGCCCGAGGAAATGCGCATCGTGCTCGACGAGGTCCGCCGCGCGTGCCCCAATGTCCTTGCGCTGCCGGGCAACCTCGATCGCCGCGAGACGATCCCGTTTCTCGAGGCCGAAGGTATCGCGCTGCACGGGACGGGGCGAATCGTTAACGGGATCGGAATCTTCGGATGCGGCGGCTCGAATCTCACTCCGTTTCATACTCCGACTGAATTATCCGAAGACGAAATCTACGCGGCGCTATGCGCCGGCCACGAGCAGATTCGCGGCACGCGTCCCGCGCTGATGATCTGTCATCCGCCGCCGATCGATACCAGGTGCGATCGGATCGGGTCGGGCAAATCGGTGGGCAGTAGCGCCGCGCGCCGGTTTATCGAGGAATTCAAGCCCGACATCTGTATCTCGGGACATATCCATGAGTCCGCGGGCGAGGACGCGATCGGCCCGACGCGGGTCTTCAACGCCGGGCCGTTCAAGGGCGGCGGCTATATCGTCGTGATGGGCGGCGAGTCGGGACTGAGCGCCCGGCTCGAGTTTCTTTGACGTGCCGCGGCTGTCGCGCGCGGGACAATCGCTCGGAGTTTACGCGAGCAAGATTCACAATGGATGGCCGATGGTCTGGCGCAGCACGTTTCGGCTGCTGGCCCGCTATCGGCCGCGGCTTCGCGCGCGCCGCTGAAGCCCGGCCCAGAACTCGACCTGCGGCGCTAAACATGATTCTCTAGGCTCTCGAACCATGGCTGTTTCCGGCGCGTTCGCGCCGCGAAATCCTTGGAATCATAATCGCTATCCCGCGCGCGCAAATCTGAAACGCGCGTTCAGCGGGCGGGCGCGGAAAACCGCATCGCAGAGGCGGATTTCGACGCCCGGAAAGGAGTTCGGTTCACGATGGCAGCGGCAACAGAGGTCCGGATGCGTTTCGACCATGTGTCGATCGCGGTCAAATCAATTGATCGCGCGGCCGAATTCTTCACGCGCTATTTTCCCGCCGTCCAGCGCAGCCCCAAGACCCGCGACGATCAGGTGAGCGGCGCGTTCTACTGGCAGGATTTTCATCTCGGCGGGTTCGTGGTCGAACTGATCGAGGATCTGCCCGACCATCCCGGCTTCGTCACCAAATTTATCGATAAGCACGGCGAGGGGATGCATCACCTGTCGATCGAGGTGAACCATCTCGATCCGGTCGTCGCCCGGCTGCGGGCCGGCGGAGCGCGAGTCGTCGATGAACAAAAATATCCGTCCGGCTCCGCGACCGCGTTCATCTCGCCACGCTCGGCGTTTGGCGCGCTGGTGCAATTCTGGCAAGTGCCCGACTTCGACGCCGAGCACAAGCAGAATCCGCCGCGCGACGACCGCGCGAAGTTCGATCACGTGTCGCTGGCGGTCCGCGATATCAACCAGGCTTACGAATTCTTCACGAAATATTTTACGCCGACCTCGATCGATCACGATCAGCATCTGGTCGATAACGGCAGCTTCGCGCTCGGGCATATGCAGGTTGCGGGTCTGAAGGTCGAGTTTATCCAGAGCCCGCCGGGCGGATCGAAAAACGATTTCGTCGCCAAATTTATCGACCGCTACGGCGAGGGGATGCATCACATCACGCTGGTGCTGACCGACTTCGATGACACGGTCGCGAAGCTCAAGGCGGGCGGAGTGCGCGTGGTCGATGAATCGATCAACTGGCGCGGCGAGAAAGAAGCCTACGTCTCGCCGCGTGACGCGTTCGGCGTGCTGATCCAGCTCTGGAGCGCAGAGCAGGAAGAGTAGGCGCGCCGCGCCGGTAGTGATGCTGAAGGCGATTTTCTTCGACGCGGCCGGAACCCTGTTCGAGGCGCGCGAGCCTGTCGGACGCACCTACGCGCGGATCGCGCGCGAGTATGGACTCGACGCGCCCGAGGCGGCGGTGATCGAGGGGTTCAGGCGCGCGTTTGCGGCGGCGCCGGTAATCGCGTTCGGCCGGGGTCATCGCGCAGGCGAGTTGCGCGCGCTCGAGCGGGGATGGTGGCGCGCGGTGGTCGCCGATAGCTTCGCGGGATTGGGCGTGTTCCCAAATCTGGACAGATGCTTCGAGGCGCTGTTTGCATATTTTGCCGATCCTGCGCATTGGAAGGCGGACCCGTCGGCGGTAGCGACGCTCGCCGGTCTCAAGCAGGCGGGGTTCGAGCTGGGCGTGATCTCGAATTTCGATTTTCGCCTTTATGGACTGCTCGACGGGCTCGGGTTGAGGGCATATTTCGACTCGATCACGATTTCGTCGGAAGCGGGATACGCGAAGCCGCGGCGCGAGATTTTCGACACCGCCCTGGCGCGCCATCGGACCAGCGCCGCCGAGGCGATGCACGTGGGCGATTCGCTGCATCATGACTTCGAGCCTGCGCGCGCGCTCGGGTTTTTCGCGGTCCTGCTTGATCCGAAGCAGGCCGCACCGGAGCTATGCGAGGTTCGCGCGGTCCGAATCAACGCGCTTGCCAATCTGAGCATGGTTACGCAAAGATTGAAGATCGCTTGACGATGTATGGGGATTATCCTTATTTAGGGCGAGCCTTTTCCAAGCCAGACCACGTGGGGCGTATAAAAATGAAGTCACTTTCGATGGTTCACCGCGCGTCGGTGACAATTGCAGTTGTCGGCGCGATGGTGTTCGCGATCAGCGCCGTGCGTGCGCAGAGCCTGGGCGACGTTCAATCCCAGCTCTCCAGTATCCAGGGCAAAATGTCCGCGGCCAGAACCGATCCGACCACTGCGGGCGAGGTGATTAGCGATCTCGACCGGCTCGAGGCGCAGTTCGCCAAAGTTTCTTCGAGCGGCAAAGTCGATCGGTCCGCGCTTGGACCTACCTACAATCAGATCGACGACGCGCTCAGCACGATGTACAGCACGTGGAAGAAAAAGAAGGACGACTGCATCGAGCAGATGGACAACGGCGGCCAGTGCGATTACACCGAGCCCGAAAAGCTTTCGCTGCAGGCGCTGTATCCGCTGTCATGGCTGCGGTTCCAGGGTGCGACCACAGTCTATTCCGGCGACTCGACGATGTCCAAGAAGCTGCTCAACGAAGCGATCGACGGCTTCACCGAGAGCACGCTGGTGATCTTCGAGCCCAACCTGGTGCGCGAGAACCTGCTCGGACGCGCATACGCCGAGCGCGAACTCGGCAAATTCGACAAGACCGAATACGACAAGGCGATCGCCGATTTCAAGACGATCATGGAAGGTGGCGCCGAGACCGCGCAGTACAATCCCGCCCATCAGGGGTTGTGCACCACCTACATGCAGATGGGCAACAGCGAAGAAGGCGCCAAGTGCATGGGCGCGCAGGCGACATCCTCGGGCGGCGGCGAGATGCTGCAGCTTCAGGCGTTGTTCACCGCCGAGAACGCAACCCACGACTCGGCGAAGAAGGCGGCCTATCACAGCCAGATTGTCGACAAGCTCAAGACCACCGAGGGCGATAAGGAAAAATGGGCGATCGCGATTGCCGCGGTGTCCAAGTACTCGCAGAACGTGACCCAGGAATTCGGCGGCTCGAACGATCCGTTTGAAAAGTGGCTGACGGCGAACGTTCTGCTCGCGCGCAAGGATCAGGCCGGCGCGGCGAAGTACTACGTCGATGCGGCGCGCGGCAGCTCAAAGTACGCCAAGGGCTATCGCTACGCGGCCGATATCTACTTCAACGAAAAGCGCTTCGACCAGGTCGAGCAGCTCCTGACCGACGTCGAGCGCGCCGGCGGCGCGGACGCGCAGTGGGCCGCCTACATGAAGTACAAGCTCCCCCGCGGCCAGTGGGAGTCGAGTGGGATGAAGAACACCCAGCTCGAAGATCAATGGGTCAAAGCCGCGACTGACTATGTCTCGAAATATTCCAATGGCGAGTATGCGCCCGAAATGCGCTTCCGCCTGGCCGAGCGTTTGCAGCGTCAGGGCAACTTCCTGGACGCATCGAAGATGTACCAGCAGGTGACCGGCAGCAACGAGTATAGCTTCACCGCGAAGTACAACTCGGCCGAGTGCGATTATCAGGCGCTGGCCGCCGCGGGCAACAAGAGCGACAAGAACGCACCGCCGGTAAATATGGATCAGCTCCGGGCGCAGACGGTCAAGGATCTGCAGGACACGATCCGGATGGAGCCCGAGGCCGAGCGCAGCGCAGGCAGCGCCGCGCAAAAGAAGTTCATTCACGAAACCAAAGGCCGCGCGATCTACATGCTGGCCGGTCTCATCCAGGGCCAGAAGAACGCCGAACCCAAGGAGATCGCCGATCTGCTGATGAACTACGAACAGCAGTATCCCGCGATGAGCGACAAGTTCAGCGACGTGCAGGAATGGCGCATCACGGCGCTCGACCAGCTTGGCCGCTACGACGACGTGCAGAAAGATGTGCAGGCCGTGGTGGCACGATACAAGACGATGAAGAACCCCAACACCGACTTCGTCAAAGAGTTGGGATTGGACTTCTGGCACGCCGCGCAGGAGGCTCAGGCCAAGGGCGACCAGAAGGCGTATATTGCCAACGCCAGGTTGACGCAGACCGCCTACGATTTCTTCGAGGATCAAGTTCTGACAGGCAAGACCCCGGCCAAGAATCTGACCGGTACGCTTTCGATCCTGGGGCAGGCGTATATCGCGCAGAACAACGTCGATAAGGCCAAGACCATTTTCGATCAAGTAGTGAAGGCCGACGCCGCGTCGCCCGACGCGAACGCCGGTCTGGCGCGTATCGCACAGGCGAAGGGTGATCTCAAAGACGCGGTCACCTTGTGGACCAACGTCGAAAGCACGGCGGCGGAGTCTGACCCGCTGTGGTACGAGGCCAAGTATCAGATCGCGGTGATCTATTCGGCGCAGGGCAATATCGCCGGCGCGTGCAACAAGCTCGCATCGACGCGCTCGGAGCATCCGACCCTCGGCTCGAACGAGATGCTGTCGCGATGGGACAAGCTGCAGAAAAAGATTTGCCTGCAGAAGTAACGAACGCGATGCTGAAGCGGATTCATCATGTGGGAGTGGTCGTGCCGAACCTGGAGGCGGGACTCAAGTTCTGGCGCGACACTCTGGGACTGCGCTTGACCAAGAGCGCGACGATCGAAGAGCAGGGCGTGCGCGCCGCCCTGCTCAAGATCGGCGAGAGCGAGATTGAGTTGCTCGAGCCGATAAATCCCGACGGCGGCGTCGCGAAGTTCCTCGCCCGCCGCGGCGGCGGACTGCATCATGTGTGCTTCGAGACCGACGATGTCGAGCGCGAGCTCGACGTCGCCAAGGCGAAGGGCATTCAACTGATCGATCAGAAGCCGCGCGCCGGGCTGGCCGGGATGATCTGCTTTTTGCATCCCAAAGCGACGCGCGGCGTGCTGGTCGAGTATGCGCAGCCGGTCGAATCCGCGAAGCTAATCTGAGGAATAACTATCGTGCCGATCTTCGAATATCGCTGCACCAATTGCGACCGCTCGTTCGAGAGCTTTGCGCGGCCGGGCCGCGGCCGCGACGGCGCGCAGTGTCCGCGATGCGGCGGCGCACACCTGGCGCGCGAGATGTCCACCTTTGCGGCGCGCGGTTCGAGCGCCGGCGCTAATGCGGCCGGTACGCAGGCGATAGCGTCGAGCAACGCCGGACGCTTCACGGGCGGTGGTGGATGCTGCGGCGGCGGATGCGCGTGCCACTAGGCGGCGCGTGATCCTGCATATCGCCAGACGCGCCGAGTGGAATAGCGCGCGTGCGCGCGGCTCGTACCGGCCATCCTCGTTCGAGCACGATGGCTTCATTCATTGCTCGACTCTCGCCCAAGCGGCCATGACGGCTAACCGATTTTTCCACGGACAACGCGATCTGGTTCTGCTTCATATCGATGAGCGCAGGCTCACCGCGCCGCCGCGTTATGAACCCGCCGCACCGCCTGCAGGTTCGACGGTAGCGGCGCCGCGCGAGGGCCTGTTCCCGCATCTGTATGGAGAGCTTAACCTCGACGCAGTGACAGAGGTGCTCGAGTTCCCATGCGCCGCCGACGGATCATTTGAACTTCCCGCGGGGCTTCAGCGCGCCTGATTTCGCAGGGGCGGCTCGCGCGCGGCCCGCTCCGGAACCGCGCCGATCGAAATGATCGGTGGTACACGGTTCTACTGCTCTTAGGAATCCTTGCTCGCGGCGAATTCCGCTTTGGCCGCGGCGAGCAGAGCGGGCTCGGCGAGAAGATCGTACGCCGTCATCGCGAGCGCTTTCGCCACGCGGATCATCGCGTCGTAGCCGCGCGGAGAATCGGCGTGGCGGACGAAGGCGTCCTCGTGACAGGTGCCTTCGCCGGGACTCGAGATCGCGAAGACCGGATGAATCGCGACGATGCGATGGCTGATATCGCCCATGTCGGTGCTGCCGGTCGGCAATCCGAGGGGAGGATCGGGCGACGGCGTTCCAAGCGCCTGCGAATGCTCGGCGTAGCGATGCGCGAGCGCCAGATTGGTCACCATGTTCTTGTAGCCGGCGAAATTTGTCTCCTCGACCTGCGCTCCCACCGCCATCGCGGCGCCGCGCGCGCATTGGATCACTCGCTGCGCCATTTCTTCTGCGTACTTGCTGGTGAACGCGCGCGTCGCAAACTGGCATTCGGTCAACTCGGGAATAATGTTCAACGCCTGTCCGCCGTTGGTGATGATTCCGTGGATGCGCGAGCCGTCGCGGAAATGCAGCCGCGCCATATCCACCGCGTGAAACGTCAGCAGCATCGCGGCCAGCGCGCTCGAGCCGTCCCACGGCGCGATTGCCGCGTGCGAGGCTTTGCCGCGAAACTTGAGCCGGACGCCGTGAGTCGCCAGCGCCGGCATCGTGGACCATTCGCAGTCCATCGGGTGCGCCATCATCGCGGCGTCGACGCCCTTGAGCGCGCCGCGGTTCATCAGGATAACTTTTCCGCCGCCGCCTTCCTCTGCCGGCGTGCCCATGAAAACGATCTTGCCTTTCAATTGTGGGGCGACCGAATGCAATCCCGCGACGGCGGCGAGCGCGGCGCCCGCGATCAGGTTATGCCCGCATGAGTGGCCGTTGGGCAGCGCGTCGTACTCGGCGAAGATCGCGACGGTTGGGCCGCGTTCGCCAAACTCGGCACGAAACGCGGTCTTGAGTCCGGCGACGCCACGCTCGACCTGCAGTCCCAGCGCCTCCGCCGCGGCGCTGAGTTGCTCGGCGGCGAAAACTTCTTCAAACCTTGGCTCGGGACGATCATGAATCGAGCGGCTGGTCGCGACCGCAACTTCGCGGTACGCGTCGATTGCGCGGCAAATCTCTTGATGCGGATCCATCTAAGTCCTCTGGCCGTTTGAGTAGCATCGGCGATAGCTCGCCGTCCAATCGCTAGGCTCCGCCGTTGGTTTGGTGGGGAGGCACGACCACGGCGACGGCGCAGCGCGCTTTGCGGATAATCTCGCTGACCTTGCGGCCGAAGAACAGGCGCTCGTCCGAGGAGCGAAACAGCACGCCCATCACCAGCAGCCCGACGTCGTCTTTGGCGACGGTGGACAGGATCACGTTTTCGATTTTGCGGCCGGAACCAATCCGGGCTTCGACGTTTACGCCGAGTTCCCGGCCGAGCCTCGAAATCTCCTCGACGAATTCGCGCCCCTCGTCGGCGCCGGGAGTTCTGGCGGAGCCAAAAATAGGCAGTGGGATCATCGAGGCCTCGCGCACGTAGAGCGCCGTCACTTGTGAGCCGAATACGCGCGCGTAGTGCATCGCGATGGTCGCGCCCAGGCGTGCGAACGCCGCTCCGGTTGTGGGAGTCAGCACGCGCATGAAGGGCACGGCGGTGTTGCCTCCGCGCACGATTACCACCGGCGCGCGCGCGGTGCTGACAAGGCTGCGCAGAACGTCGCCACCCAGATTGTCGTAGCCGCCCAGATGCGACGCTCCGGCGAAGATCGCGTCGTACCCACGCGCGGCTTCGCCGGTGATCGCTTCCGCGATCGAATCTGCGCTGGCGACGCGCTGGTGGACGTTTTTTGCGCCCGCCTGTTCCGCTATCGCCCTTAAGCGCGCGAATTGTGCGTCGAACTCCGCGGACTTTGCCGGCATCGCGGGGGTCGTTGCGCGGAACACGGTGATGCTCGCGTCTTTATCGTTAGCCAGCGCGGCGGCAAGATGCGCGGCCAGGTCCGCGTGTGGACCGCCGCCGCTCAGCACCAGGAGCTTGGTGCCCTCGTGCGAGAACGGCAGCCGCGCGAGCAGTTTCTCCCGCTCGAGGCGATCGGCTTCGCTGGGCTTCTGGGTGGTTTCGCCGATCGCCCAACTGAGCAGCGGCGGCGTCATCAGCGACGTGACCATCGCGAACAGCAGCAGCACGGTGTACATCGAAGGGGTCAGCACGCCGAGGGTGAGTCCGACCAGCGCGACGATAATTCCCATTCCGCCGCGCGCGTTCATTCCGATCGCGACGGCCAGCGCTTCGCGCCATTTGAGGCCGCCGAGCTTGCCGCCGGCGCCGCAGCCGAGAATCTTGGTGGCGCATCCGACGGCCAGGATCAGGATCGCGACGCCGGGAGTGCGCAGCGCCGAGAGGTCCGCGCGCAGGCCCGAGTAGGCGAAGAAAATCGGTGCCAGGAATCCGGTCGCGATTCCTTCGATCTCGCTCACATCGGCGGGTTTTACTCGCGCCGATTGCGTCATCATCAGGCCCGCGATAAACGCGCCGAACACCGCGTGCAGACCGATCGCCTGCGCGATCACCGCGCAGCCCATCGCGATCGCCAGCATCGCGCTCAGCTTCGCGTGCTCGACGTAGGTGCGATCATCGACCCAGCGTAGAAAGCGCCGCGCGAGCGGAGTGCCGATGAAATAGCAAAAGCCCAGAAAGGCGGCGGTCTCTCCGGCCAGCTTCGAGACCGACATCAGGTCGATCACTCCGCGTTCGGCGAGTCCGGCGACGATCGACAGCAAGAGCCATCCGATCGAATCGTCAAGAATTCCCGCGGCGAGGATCAGCATCCCGAGGTCGCGGCGCATCAGGCCGAGATCGAGCAGGATTTTCGCGATCACGGGAACCGCGGAGATCGAAATCGCGACTCCGAGGAACAGTGCGAAGATAATTCGATGCTCGGGCGCAACCAGGTTCTGCGCTGGAATCAGCAGGCCCAGCACCACTCCGCTCGCGAGCGGAATCGTAACCCCGAAGCCGGAGACCAGCGCGACCGCGCGTCCTTTTCCGCGCAGGAGGCCAAGGTCGGTCTCCAGTCCGATGAACAGCAGAAGAGTCACCGCGCCCACCCACGCGATCCCCTCGAGCAGATGCATCGCGACCAGGCTTTGCGGAAAGATGAGCGCGTACAATCCCGGCGCGAGCTGTCCCAAAAGCGACGGGCCGAGCATGATACCGGCTAGCAATTCGCCAATCACCGCGGCCTGTCCGATGCGCTTCATCAGGTCGGCAAGGATACGGCTGACCGCAAGCAGAAGGCCGATCTGGAACAGGAATCGAATGATTTCGACTTCGGTTAGCTGCTGCATCGCGGAGTGCCGGCGCGGATGGAGACTCGACGCCGCGCTAGCGCAGCTTCCGCGCAGCCGCGAGCGTAACATGCGTTCGCGACGGGACGCGAGAGAAAATCTTGCGGATGCGAAAAAATGCGATTGGGCGCCGTCGCGCGGGAATCAGGATACTTCAGAAGCCCGCGGCGGAGAGCCGATGTTCGGCGAGCAGGCGCAGATGATCTTCGAGCAGCGCCAGCAGGGTAGCTTTTTTGATCGGCTTGGTCAGATGGCCGTCGCAGCCCGCGGCGCGGGTCTTCTCGGCGTCATCGCGAAAAGCAAACGCGGTGAGCGTATAGATCGGGGTGCGCGGCGTGCCGGTCTCGCGCTCGAAGTCGCGAATCGCGCGCGCCGCCGCGTGGCCATCCATCACCGGCATTTGCACGTCCATCAGGACCAGGTCGTACTTGCCGGTGCGATATTTTTCGACCGCCGCGGCGCCATCTTCGGCGGTGTCGATCACGTGGCGAGTCTTTGCCAGATAGGCGCGAATCAGCGCGCGATTATCTTCGGCGTCTTCGGCCAGAAGAATCCTGAGTGAGCGCCACTGGGTCGATCCGGCAGCCGAACGCGCGGGCGGCGGCGCTTCCCGCTCGGCCACGGAGGAGCCGGCGGCGACGGGCAGGGCGGAGACGATCGGGACCACGAAATGAAACGTGCTGCCGCGTCCGAGCTCGCTCTCGACCTCGATTTCTCCGCCCATCAGGTGAACCAGGCGGTTCGCAATCGCGAGGCCAAGGCCGGTGCCGCCGTATTTGCGCGTGGTCGAGGAATCGACTTGCGTGAACTCTTCGAAAATCTGCTGAATCCGGTCCGACGGGATTCCGATTCCGGTATCCGAGACCGCAAAACGAATGGCGCGCTCGGCATTGCCGGCCGCGACCGGGGTGACCCGCACCGCGACGGTCCCGCACTCGGTGAACTTGATCGCGTTGCCGACTATATTGAACAGGATCTGGCGCAGGCGCAGCGCGTCGCCGGTCGCGACGGCGGGCACTTCGGGATCGACCTCGCAGGTCAGCGCGAGGCCTTTTTCGCGGGAGCGAATCTCGAGCGCCTCGATCGTGTTGTCGATACTCTCGCGTAGATCGAACTCGGCGGATTCCAGGGTCAGGCGTCCGGCTTCGACTTTCGACAGATCGAGAATGTCGTCGATCAGCTTCAGCATCGAGTTGCCGGTGGTGCGGAAGATTCGGACGTACTCGCGCTGTTCCGGAGCCAGCCGCGATTCCCACAGCAAATCGGCCATCCCCAGCATCGCGTTCATCGGGGTGCGGATTTCGTGGCTCATTCCGGCAAGGAACTCGGACTTGGCGCGGGTTGCGGACTGCGCGGCAACGCTTGCGGCGACGATTTGCGCCTCCGCCTGCTTGAGCGCGGCGATATCGCGCATGATCACGAGCACGCAGTCATAGCCGCCGAGCTCGAGGATCGAAGCCGAGACGAGAGTCGGCGTAGTTTCGCCGTCGCGCTTGCGGAACCGCACTTCCACGTTGTGGGCTTTGCCGTGTTTGGCCAGGGCGACTCCGACCCTCGACAATTCATCGTTCGACGCGATCATTTCGAGTTCAAATGGGTCGTGGCCGAGCACTTCCTCGCGCGAGTATCCCGAGGCGCGCAGGAACGCGTCATTGACGTCGATGAATTTGAGATCGGCCAGGTTCTGAATCGAGATCGGGTCCAGGCTGTAGCGGAACACGCTTTCGAACTTGACCGCGTTTTCACGCAACGCGCGCTCGAAGCTGCGGCGCTCTATGCGCATCCGTTCAGCGAAAACCGTGGTCGCCTGCGCGACCGCAATCGCGCCAATCAGCACCGCCCAGAACGGCGAATCGATATCGCCGCGAGACGCCGCCAGCGCCGTAATCGCAAAAGTTATCGCGCAAACCGCGTTCATCGCGCCTTGCCACCATCCGTTCCACGGCAGCAGCGCGGCGCTTCCAACCGCGATGACGATCACGGCGAACAGTTGGTTGAGCGGCGAGTGAATGATCAGGCCCGAGTACGCACCGTTGATTGCGATGAAACTGCATCCACCCAGAGCGACCTGCCGCCAGTAGCGGACCATGCGCGGATGCAGCATCGCGGCCGCGCACAGCGCCATCACGGCGACGTTCGCCAGATGCCGCAGCACGAACGATTCTCTTAGTCCCTGCGGCAATCCCATGTCGCCGTGGATATAAACGAACTGGACCGCCAGAAAGATTAGTGCGCCGGCGATGACGCGCAGAGCGCCCTCCGGATTGTCGGGAGCGGCGGTTACGCGGGTGGTTTCATGAGCGCGCGCGTACTGTCGCGTGCGTGCAACTTCCAGGGCCGAGCTAGCCGAGAGAGGAAGGCCGCCACCCGCATTTGCAGCGCTTTCGTGTGCTGTAGGCATAGCGAGTCTGATCAGTCAGGTCAGTCTGATTCTCCCAGCAACAGCCGTGCCATCAGGAGCGGGAGCGCGCTTCAGTCCCGCTCGATGTAGGTCGGGAACAGGCGCGCACTTCCGGTTTCTTGGGAACCGATGGTTATAGCCAGAGGAAACTCGCGCCCGTCGCGATGCAGCATCACCAGGTCCAGTTTTCGATCGAGCAAGGCGCCGGGTCCTTTCGACGCCATGAAGTGCTTAAGTCCGGCCTCATGCACTGCGCGATGCCGCTCGGGGATTATCAACTCCGAGAGCTTGCGGCCGATCGCTTCGTCGCGCGACCACCCGAACTGCTGCTCCGCCGCGATACTCCAATCCACCACGAGACCCGCGCCGTCCATGACGAGCGCGGGCGCTGCGGGCTGGGGGACGGTGGGCTTGCCGGATTGTGAATTGTTGTTCATCTGTTTGGCGTAATGAGGATGCTCTGGGGAGATCATGCCGCGAAATCGTTTCGCGGGCAATCGGGCGATAGCCGACTGAAGCGACCGGCCGCGCAATACGTCTAACAGATCACAAGATACGCGCGGCTTGCGGCGCGAGGACCTGTTGTGTGACGCGGCGTGTCATAGGAAGATCATTCTGAAGACCACGAGAGCAATGAAGACAGTCACCACTCGCATCACAGGCAGGGCACCGCGCACCGGTCCGCTTCATATGGCGATGGTATTCGGACTGATGCTGGTGATGGCGTTTGCGTGGACGCCCCTTGCGTCGGCGCAGATGCTCGCGCAGGCGTCGCAGCAGATGGTGATTCCGCAGAACCAGGGCGGTGCCGCCGGATCGACGCTCGAACTGCCTACGACGCCGCAGCAGCCCGGCGCTTCGCTGAATATTCCCTCACAGGTGCAGCAGCCGCAACAAGGGCAGGAACTCGAGCTGCCGACCCGCGAGCTGCGCGACCAGCCGGGCTACGCGCAGGTCACGGTGACGGTGACCGACCCGCGCGGCAGCTATCTTACGGGACTTAAGAAAGACGACTTCAAGCTCCAGCTCGACGGCCATCTGCAACCGATCCAGTTTTTCCGCCAGGACACGAACACTCCGGTCTCGATCGGAATCGTGGTGGATACTTCGGGCAGCATGCAGCCGAAGATTCCGCAGGCGCGGATCGCGATTGCGCAATTCCTGCGCGACCTGAATGATCGCGACGACGTTTTTCTGTTCGCATTTTCGGACCGCCCATATCTTTTGCAGCCGTTCACGATGAACCATTCCCTTGTGATGGAGAAGCTTAGGCTGCTCAACGCCAACGGCGAGACTGCACTGTTCGATACGATCATGCGCGCGCTGCAGATGGTCGAGCACGGGCGCTACGACAAAAAGGCGCTGCTGGTCGTGACCGACGGGATGGATAATCAGAGCCGCGAGACGGTGGAAGGCGTCGTGGGCGAGGCGCGCAGGCTGGGCGTGCTGATTTACTCGATCGGAATTGGAGACCCGAACGCGACCGCCGGGCTGGGCAGTATCGCGATCGGCCCGCTCGTGTTCGGTGGTGGCGACGTCGAGCGTGTGGATGCGGCCACGCTGACCACGCTGTCGAAAGAGACCGGCGCGCGAACCTATATCATTCATCAGGTTGGCGATGGCGCGCAGTTGCGCGCGGCGTGCGAGCAAATCAGCCTAGAACTGCGCGAGCAATACACGATAGGGTTTGTTGCGCCGGATGCGTCGGCCGGCGGCTACCGCAGCGTTCACGTCGACGTTCCGACGCATGCCGACGCCGCGGTCCGTGTGCGCAAGGGCGTGGAAGTGGGCGGAGCGCGCGCCTACGCCTCCGGACCTGACGCCCCCTAAAAGGCATTGTTCAGCGCTGCGGCTCCTCGGCGGTGCGCACCAGTTGTCCGTCGCGCGCGACCTGTCCGAGGTTGATCGCGACCATCTCGTTTCCGCTCAGACCCTCGACCACTTCGCTCTTGATCCCGTCGTCGAGGCCGAGCTTCACTTTAACCAGATGCACATGGTTGTTCGCGATGACGGGCACGAAGATGCTGCCGCCGTTGAACACCAGCGAATCATCGGCGACCATCGGTGCTCCGGAATTTCCGTTGAGCGAAATAT
>Ga0307374_10008633_pt1 | contig 15174 bp, 7 predicted proteins | sample OX3MG_FD_202532 | JGI IMG/M metagenome (GOLD analysis project Ga0307374, IMG submission 202532) | Soil microbial communities from Risofladan, Vaasa, Finland - OX-3 | ecosystem: Environmental > Terrestrial > Soil > Coastal area > Acid sulfate soil | place: Finland: Risofladan, Vaasa | collected... | reverse complement strand
GCCCAGACGGCTTCTACGGCGCCACGACACTCGAAGCGCTGATCCCCGCGGCGCACGCCGCTGGGATCGCGGTGATCGCCTGGGACTTCCCGAGCCTGTCGAACCCCGCTGCCGACGCCACGCGGGCGGCGGTCGCGCTGCGGGCCGGGGCCGACGGGTTCGCCGCCGACATCGAGTCCGCCGCCGAAGGCACCTACCTCACCGCGCGGCGGGCCGCCTACTACCTCTCGCGCGTTCGCGCGGCAGCAGGCGACAAGCCGGTCGTCGCCGTCGTGCCGCGGCCCACCAGCTACTGGCTGGCTACCTACCCCTACACCGCCGAGGGGCCGTTCGTGGACGTCTTCGCCCCGATGGTGTACTGGTCCTGCACCGAGCCCGGCGCAGCGGTCAGCTCAGCGATCGCCGCACTGGCCCGCATGCGCCCCGTTGCGCCGATCGGCCAGGACTACAACATGGCGTCCGAGGGCGGCCGACACGGGCTGCCGTCTGGCCGTGCGATCTGGCGCTTCCTCGATGTCGCCCACCAAGCTGGCGCCATCGGGGCCAGCCTGTACGACCTCGAGGCCGGCGGCCGCCCACAGCTAGCCGCGCTCGGCGGGTACCCATGGTAGGGCGCGGCGGCCGCGACGACGGCGCCGCGTCGACGACCGCGCCGAGGCGACGCGCAGCCCCGTCCGCCGATCAAAGGACCACGCGAGCCCCGGGCAAAGTGGGGCGCGGCGTTCCCGCGCGGTTCCTTGCCTCACCGCTGTCCGCATTCGTGACCGGCACGACGATTCACGTCGACGGCGGCACGCTGGCCGCGGGCGGTTGGTATCCCAGGCGCTCCGGCTGCTGGACGAACCGGCCACTGGACCCGTGATGGCTGCGTCCGCGCAGTCCTTCGAATTCGACGGCGCCAGCGTGCGGATGGTCGGGGATCGCTGGGCCGGCGATGGCGACCGTGGTGTCGTCGTGCTCCTGCACGGCGGCGGACAGACGCGCCACTCCTGGGCGCACACGGGCGAGCGGCTCGCAGCAGGCGGCTGGACCGCCATCGCGCTCGACGCCCGCGGTCACGGCGACAGCGAATGGGACCCAGCACAGGACTACACCCTCGACGCGTTCGCCGCCGACCTCGTCGCGTTCGCCGCCACCCTGGACATCCCGCCCGTGCTGGTCGGAGCGTCGCTCGGCGGCATCACCGCCCTGCTCGCCGCCGGGGAGCATCCAGAGCTCGCCCGCGCGCTCGTGCTCGTCGACGTCGTCGTGCGAGTCGAGCCCGAGGGGGTCAGCCGGATCCTCGCCTTCATGAGCGCGAACCCCGCCGGCTTCGCATCACTCGAAGAGGTCGCTGACGCCGTCTCCGCCTACAACCCGCTGCGCCGCCGGGCCCGCAACCTCGACGGGCTGCGCAAGAACGTCCGCCAGCGTGCCGACGGGCGCTGGTACTGGCACTGGGACCCGGCGTTCATGCGCATCGACGACGAGCCACAACGGCACATCGATCCGCAGCGCCTGCGCGCCGCCGCATCACGCTTACGCATCCCCACGCTGCTCGTGCGCGGCGCGCGATCCGATGTCGTCAGCGACGAGGGCCTCGCCGACATGCAACGCCTGATCCCCCACGCCGAATGCGTCGAGGTGGGCGGCGCGGGACACATGGTTGCGGGCGATGACAACGACGTCTTCGCCACCCGGCTCGAGACGTTCCTCGCGCACCTGAACGGCGGAGCCGCGACCTCCTGAGGGTCGAGCGGATTCGTTGAGCCAACGATACTCACGGGTGTGTCGGAGTCGATGGCGATCTGGCGCAGGGAGGCGTTGGCCCGATGACTCCGCCGGGCGTCAACGCTGGCGCACGGTTGAGGGCGGAATCACAGCAGCTCGCGCAACCCGAGACGACGTGCTGGGTCGTAAGGGGCGCGGCGAGCTCGTTCAGCCGAATCCACGTCTGCGGTTCGGTGAAGCGGCGGACGCCTGGCTTGCTGGACAGGTAGCCGAGTTGCGTCCTGCGACGCGCTGAAGGTCGGGCCAGATCCAGGTGCTCGACGGCTCGCCGCCCTACGTCTGCTCAACCAAGTACACGGCGATCGACACAGCGCGACTCGTGGTCGGCGGCAGCTTTGGGGGGGTGCTCAGGCGTGTTCTCGCCTGAGCCGGTCCCGGGGTTGCCGACAACGGTTGGCGGTCGCCTCGTGCAATGCGCCGCGTGCGCCGCGGCGCCGCACTCCGCGTGGCGTGCCTTCGCGGTGGGCGTAGGCTCCGGGCGTGCCGATTCCGAGGTTTCGAAAGCACCGTGCCGCCAGGGAGGCGGCGGTGTCAATCGGCGACCCGCGCTTTGAGGGCTGGGAGACCGTCAGCACGTTCAAGGACCAGGCGACGGCGCTGGCGTGGCGCGACCAGCTCCGCGGCATGGGCCTCGACGCGAAATGCGCCGCCGATCACCCGCTCGACCGGTTCGGCCGCGGCGACATCTACCTCGTCGTCCCGCCGGACCAGTGGTCGCGCGCGAACGAGGTCCTCGAGAACCTCGACTGACACGCAGCAACTCGGGCTTGTCTGACGTGGAAGCGACATGAAAGCGACAGACCGCAGCAAACGTCAGCAGATTGCCTAGCCAGAGCGCGAAACGCGCCGATCTAGCCCGACTTGGAGGCAAACGGCAGCAAACGGCCGCAGACCGCGCACCCTTTGCAAGCACGAGGTGGCCGGTTCGACCCCGGCCGGCTCCACTTACAGACTTCCGGCAAGCAAGACCGTTTGCCCGCAGCCGTCGGCCGGGAGCGGTTGGCACGAGGGCGAGTGGACGTCGTGGAAGCCGAGCTGGCCGCGAAGCACCCGAGGCCCACTGATGCCCAGCTCGTCGATCATCCCGACGGCCTGCGCGGTTAGCTTGCTCCCAGCGCGCGGCACTGCGAATCTTGCCGCGCCGGTCTCGGATGCCGTACACATGACGCCACCGTGCCGGCAGCGTGGAGGGCAAAACGCGTCCTCCTTCACTGCGGAGTAAGCAGGGGCTCTCGCGTCGCCGTCGAAAGCACGATACGCAGGAGGCCCTGCCGTCAAAGGCACCCAGTGCGTCGCCGTAGGCGAGCAGGGGGCGTCGGCGAGGCGATTGACGAGCGGACCCCGCTGAAGCTGCGCTTGGATGAAGCGGGCGCCAGACGTGCGTCCGCGAATGCGATTCGGTATGCCATCGAGGAGGTCACCGACATGGGTAAGAAGCACAAGAGCGACAGTGCGACCGAGCGGTTCCACGACGCGCTCGGCGATGCGGGCGATGGTGTCACCGCAACGGTTGAGAGTGTGGCCAACGGGGCGACAAGAGTCGTGAGTGACGTGGGCGACGAGGTCCGGACCATGGACAGCGGCCAGCGCGCGGCCGACGCGAAGGAGTTGGTGCACCAGAAGGCGCACGCCGGCGTGGCCGGGGTGAGCAACTACCCCAGACAGGTGCTCGCGATCACGGCGTCGGTCGCCATTGCAACGATCGTGCGCCTGGCGGCGCGGCGCCGCCGACGGAATGCAACTACGCCGCCTGCCTCCGGGCCCTCGTCTACTGCGGGTCTGGTCGGCCTGTGATCAGGCACTGCCTGATGGCCCTTCGTTGAGAATGCCGTGGAGCGCTCCCTTCTCCACCGACCGCCCTTACGCGTCGGCCCACGGTCGGCGTCAGATCGGATCGGCGATCGGTCGCAGCAGCCTGTAACGGGTGCGCCCGCTTGGCAAGCAGGAGGTCGCCGGTTCGATCCCGGCTGGCTCCATGAGCGAACCGCCCGTAAACGGGTGCTATGTGGCGGCGACTTGGCGGTTGCGGAAGCGGAGAGACTGCGGGTAGGGGAAGAAGTCCACCAGCTCGCCGCTTTCGATCCGCTGCTGGGCGGCCTGCCAGTACTCCGGCTCGAGCAGGTTGGCGTGGTGGCGCAGGAAGAGCTGGCGCAGGCGCGGGTCGCCGAGCAGGAAGGTCGCGAACTCCTCGGGGAAGACGTCGTTGCGCAGGACGCCGTACCAGGGCTCGGCGGCGAGCTCCGATTCGGCGTCGGGTGGCGTCGGGAACCGACGGAAGTTGACATCGCACAGGTATTCGATCTCGTCGTAGTCGTAGAAGACGACTCGCCCGGAGCTGGTGACGCCGAAGTTCCGCCAGAGCATGTCGCCCGCGAAGATGTTCGCCGCGGCGAGGTCGCGGATCGCGTTGCCGTAGTCGACGACCGCCGCCTCGAGCTCATCAGGCGAGGCGCGGTCGAGGTAGAGGTTGAGCGGCACCATCCGCCGCTCGACGTAGCAGTGGCTGATCACGAGCGGTTCGCCGTCGGAGACCATCGATGGCGCCAGCTCGTGCAGTTGCTCGAGCAGCTCCAGCGAGAAGCGTTCGCGCGGCAACGCGAGGTCGACGAACTCGAGCGTATCGGCGAGCCGCCCGACGCGGTCGATGTCCTTCACCATCGTGAACTTCGAGCGGACGGTCGCGCGGTCGGTGTCCTTGCCCGACCCGAAAGCGTCGCGGATCACCTTGAAGACGTACGGGTACGACGGCAGGGTGAAGACGAGCATTACCTGGCCGCGGATCCCGGGCGCCTCGACGAACTGGTCCCGGGAATGGTGCAGGTGATGTAGCAGCTCGCGGAAGAAGAGTGTCTTTCCCTGCTTGCCGAACCCGAGCATCGTGTACAGCTCGGAGCGGGGGCGTACCGGCGTCATCGAGTGCAGGAACTCGACGTAGCCGGACGGCACCTCCATGTCGACCATGAAGTAGGCGCGCGAGAGCGAGCAGACGACGTTGATCTGCTGTGGATCGAGCAGGATCGTGTCCAGCTCAAGCCGGCCGTCCGCCTCGTGCAGGACGGGGACGACGAAGGGCAGCTCGACGTGGCCGTTGACGAGCTTGCCGAACACGTATGCGGCCTTGTTGCGGTAGAGGGCCGAGTTCAGCACCTGGATCTGGTAGTTGGGCTCGAGGTGCGTCCACGGCCCGCCCGGGCGCTTCTCGAGGGCGCAACGGAGGTGGTCGAGGTCGCGCTCGAGGTCGGCGAACGGCCGGGTCCAGCCGAAGTCGCGGAAGAGCCGCGTGAAGCACTCGCGCTCCCCGTCGACATTCGGGTAGTAGCTGCGGTAGATCGGCGGTTCGGGCTCGATGTATTCGGTCGAGATCGCCGCGCGGACGAAGATCAGATCGTTGTCGTAGTAGCTGTGTCGCAAAATCCGCTTGATCACCGAGTTGAAGAAGGTCTCGGCGAGCTCCGGCTGGCTGTGATCGACGAGTAGGCCGATGTAGAAGAGCTTCGCGTCGCGCCAGATCTCGTCACTGAGCGCCGTGAGGTCAAACTCGCCGTGAAGTCGGTCGACGCACTCACGGACGCGCTCGTCGTAGAAGCGGATCCGCTCCTGCAACGCGTGCTGCAGCTCTGTCCAGGAGCCCGCCTCGAATCGCTCCCTGGCGCGGGCGCTCGCGGAGCGGAAGAGTCGGTAGTGCTTGTCGAAGCCTTCGATCAGGACAATCGCGATCTGTCGCGCCATGCCGTCGGGGAGGGCTGCGATAGCCTGAGCCTCCTTCGTCTCCACGAGCACACGGTAGGTCAATGAGCGCGACGACACAAATCGAGGTCCCGGCGGGCGGCGCGAAGATCGTCGCCGGCGATCCGACTCCCGAGAACCCGATCATCCCCTTCATCGAGGGGGACGGGATCGGCGTCGATATCACCCCGGCGATGCAGACGGTCGTCGATGCCGCCGTCGCGAAGGCCTATGGCGGCGCCCGGCAGATCCAATGGATGGAGATCTACGCGGGCGAGAAAGCGACGCGTCTCTACGGCAATGACGTCTGGCTGCCCGACGAGACACTGCAGGCCGCGCGCGAATACTCAGTCTCGATCAAGGGGCCGATGACAACCCCGGTGGGCGGCGGCATCCGCTCGCTCAACGTTGCGCTGCGGCAGCAGCTCGACCTCTTCGTCTGCCTGCGCCCCGTGCGGTACTTCCCCGGCGTCCCGAGCCCGCTGAAGGATCCGTCCAAGACGGACATGGTCATCTTCCGCGAGAACACCGAGGACATCTACGCAGGGATCGAATGGGAGGCCGAGTCGGCCGGCGCCCGCAAGGTGATCGACTTCCTCCAGAACGAGATGGGCGTACGGAAGATCCGCTTCCCGGAGACGTCGAGCATCGGGATCAAACCGGTCTCGAGGCAGGGCACCGAGCGGCTCGTGCGCAAGGCGATCCAGTACGCGATCGCGAACGCGCGCGAGTCGGTCACGCTCGTCCACAAGGGCAACATCATGAAGTTCACCGAGGGTGGCTTCCGCGACTGGGGCTACGCACTCGCGACACGTGAGTTCGGCGCGACCCCGATCGACGGCGGCCCGTGGCTCGCGCTCGAGCACGACGGGCGGACGATCACGATCAAGGACGTGATCGCCGACGCTTTCCTGCAGCAGATCCTGACGCGGCCGGCCGAGTACGACGTGATCGCGACGCTGAACCTGAACGGCGACTACATCTCCGACGCGCTCGCCGCCCAGGTCGGCGGCATCGGGATCGCCCCCGGCGGCAACCTCTCCGACGAGGTGGCGATATTCGAGGCGACCCACGGCACCGCCCCGAAATACGCCGGCCAGAACAAGGTAAACCCCGGCTCGCTGATCCTCTCGGCAGAGATGATGCTGCGCCACATCGGCTGGGTCGAAGCCGCCGACCTGATCATCAGCTCGCTCGGCGCCGCGATCTCCGACAAACAGGTCACCTACGACCTCGCCCGACTGATGCCAGGCGCACACGAGGTCTCAACCTCGGCATTCGCGCAGGCAATGATCGAGCGCATGTAGCGCGGAGCACTTCAGGGTCTTTCGGTACGCGCCGCGCGCCGATGGCCTGTTGGTTGGCGAGTTCACCTCGCTGGCCGCGGGGGTTTGCGCAGCCTCGAGCCGCTGTGGAGCCTCGCCGGCGGGATCACGGTGCCGAGCCCCGTTCGCGTGGCGGCGCGGTGGAAGCGACAGACCGCAGCAGACGGCGACAAACGAGCGTCGTGCATGCAGCGGATAGCCCGAAATCCGGACGATCGGCGACGCTTGCGACGCCGCCCGATCAGGAATGACCAATGCCGCTACCGCGGCGAGCGGAACATCGACAGCGGCTTCTTCGTCGCCTTGAAGGCGGTGCTCCTCCGCACCGGGCTCCAATCCCCGAGGCCGCCGCGGGCGCTCACGCTGACGGTGCCGCCCTCGGTCGCGGGGTACTTGCGGATGCGCAGCGAGCGGTGGCGCGCTGAGACCTTGAACTGCTGCTGCATGCCGCCGCTGCGGTCGACGGTGATGCCGTAACCGACGGCGCCGCTGGCGGCGCCCCAGCTGATCAGCAGTGTCGCGCCGCTGCGCCGCACCCTCACCGCGCCGGGCCGCCCGACCGGGCGCGTGCCGGCGAAGTGGAAGTGCGCGAGCGTCTGGTCGGCGATCGGGACGCCGTCGACCGTCGCGCGCGCGACGATCGTGCGCTTGCCGGCGGCGCCAGGCGCAGGCGTGAAGCGCAGCGTCCCGCGCCCGCCGGTCGAGGTGCCCAGCTGGTGAGTGACGTTGGTGCCGTCCTCGTAGAAGGTGACCTGCTGGCCGCCGCCGTGCTTGCGCGCGTCGTAGTGGAGCACCAGCTGGCCGCCGCTGCCGGTGACGCTGCCCGTGAAGTTCGTGTCGTAGCCGGGCAGCGTCGTCGAGAGCTGGCCGAGCGGCACCGAGCCCGGCAGCGGGGTGATCGTGTAGCGGCCGGGCTTGCCGTGGTCGATGCCGATGTAGGTGGCGCCGAACTCATCGGCGCGCAGGCCGACGAGAGCGCCGCTACGCGTGAGCCCGTCGGCGCTGAGCGACAGCGTCTCGCCGCCGGGCCCGGTGACGAGCACCTTCGGGGCGCCGCCGTCGCCGGTCAGCGACACGTTCTTCGCGGTCTCGCCCCGGGCGAGGTCGAACGACAGGCTGCTCGGGGCGTCGGCCTCCCGTGCCGACTTCGGCGCGCTGATGTCGCGAACCCAGTAGTGGCTCGGCTTGCAGCCGTCGATCAGCCACACCTCGTACTTGCCGTTCGTCTTCAGTCCGACGCCGGGATGCAGCGGCCCGATGTTGAGACACGCGACGACGCCGACGGAGCTGACGATCCCGAGGCCGCCGGCGCACGCGATGGCGACGCCGCGGATGCAGATGTTCGCGCTGAGGTCGGCCTCGAAGTGGTGGTTGTGGACGGTTGCCTGGCCGCCGAGGCTGCCGTGGAACACGAAGATCCCGAGCTGGACGTCGACGTGGGCCCCGAGAGCGACGTAATCCGGGTAGGCGTAGAGCAGTCCTCCGTGGGCGATGTCGAGTTCGCCGATCCCGGGGACCGTCAGCGCGAGCGCGCCCCCGACCGCGAACGTCGTGGTGTAGAAGGTGCGCGGCGCGATGTCCTGGAGGTCTGCGCCGGCGTCGGCTTTCGTGAGCGTGTAGGGCGCCGAGCGCGTGGCGAACGCCGCGAGCAGCGTGCCGCTGACCTTGAAGAGGTCGAGCGCCGAGATCGTGGCGCCGCCGCGCAGCACCGTCGGGTTCAGCTGGATCGCGAAGTTGATGCTGTTGAGGAGGACGCCCGGGAACAGCTCCGGTGGCGGGATCGGTACGCCGAAGTCAAGAACGCCGCCGGCGCTCTTGAAGGACCCAGCACAGAACGCGATGCCGTTCTGCGACGGCGGCGGCGTGAGGTTGAAACCGGCACCGGGCTCGCCGTTCGGGCCGTCGCCGAGGCTGATCTTGGCAGTGGCGTGCCAGTAGTCGCGTGAGCAGTTGGCGGTCGCGTCGCCCTTGGCCGAGTAGTGGAAGGCCAGGTTGTCGAACCCGATGCCCCCGATCGACGCATGGGGGACGTTGATGTCGAGGGTGTCGAGGTGGAACGGGCTGTCGTTGGTGACGATCGCGGTCGCCGCCGTGCTCGGCTGGTCGCCCGACCCGAAGACGTCGAAGACCGGCGGCAGCTTGACGTGGAGCGTGACCAGCGTCTCGCGGACGCCGTTGTCGAGCGCGAACGCGAGCTCGGCGCCTGCGTCGATCGGGAATCCGCCGATCAGCGGGATCCCGGCCTGGCGCGCGTTGAAGCTGAGAATCGTCGGCGTGAACGTCAGGTTCGGCGGCATGAAGATGCCCGGGATGAACGGGAGGGTGATGCCGGTGAGGTCGAAGTCGATGACGCCGGTCTTGAGCGTGGCCGGGCCGAGCGAGACGGTCGCGTTGGTCGCGAAGACGCGAAACTGGTCGGGGTAGAAGACGACGGGCGAGCCGCCGCGGGGCGTGATCGTGAGCCCGTTCAGCTGCACCGGCTTGTACGAGATGTAGGTCAGGTCGTGGGCGACGAGCGACTTGGTGACGTCGCAGGTCTTCTGGTCGATCCCGGGCGTGGCGCAGAGCTGCGCGATCCAGTCCGGGTAGGTCGCGCTCTTGTAATAGCGGGCGACCGTGCTCTTCACGCTCGCCGGCAGGTCGTCGAGCGAGCTCACCAGCGCGAAGCAGCCACGCGCATCGATCAGGCCGGCGACGATCTGCGACTGGTCGCATGGGGCATTCGGGGTCACTGCGGTCGGCATGTCAGGGCTGCTCGACGCCACGAGGATCGGCACGGCGTGCCTGGCCGGCAGGCCGATGCCGAGGATCTTGATCGGCAGCGTCGCGTGCGAGGTGGTTCCCGACGCGCCGATGGCCGTCACGCCGATCGTTGTCTGCATCGTGGTCGGCAGCTGGATCCGCACGTACGGGTATGCCGACGATCCCTGATACTCGGGGTGCCCGTCGTTGTTGATGTCGACCTGATAGGTCGACGCCCCGATCGAGTTGTGCATGTCGAGGATCGCGCCGTGGCCGTCCGATGGCGTCTGTGTGGTGACGTTCACCGAGACGGTGCCGCTCGGGGGCGGCGCGCCGCCGCCCGCACCCGTGCCGCCACCGCCGGTGTTCGTCGGATCGCCGTTCACGCGCGCCATCGCGATGTCGGAGGCGTCGTCGGCGTTGTTCGTGGAGCCGACCAGCACGATCTGCCCGTCGGGCTGGATCGCGACGCCGCCGTCGAACTCGCCGCCGTGGAAGTCGACGGCGACCGTGCCACCGGTGCCGAAGCTCGCGTCGGGGCTCCCGTCGGCGTTCAGCCGCAGCAGGACAAAGTCCAAGCTGGCGTCGCCGTTGCCGAGCACCACGATCTTGCCGTTCTGCTGGATCGCGACACCGAGCGCCAGCTCGTTCGCCGCCCCGTAGCCGGCGGTCAGCTCGCCGTCGCCCGAGAAGGTCGTGTCGAGCGTGCCGTTGGTGTTCAGTCGCGCGATCGCGAAGTCGCCGGAGCCCACGGTGTCGGTGCGCCCGACGAGCACGATCTTGCCGTCGGGCTGGACCGCGACGTCCAGCGCGCCGTCATGGCCGCCGAAGTCGACGGTCGCTTTGCCGCCGGTGCCGAAGCTCGAGTCGAGGCTGCCGTCCGAATTCAGCCGCGCGATCAGCATGTCGTTGCCAGGGCCGCCCTCGCCGGCGACGACGATCTTGCCGTCCGGGGTGAGCGCGGCGCCGTAGGCGCTGTCGATGCCGCCGAAGTCGACGGTCTGCTTGCCGGTGCCGTTGAAGGTGGTGTCGATGCTGCCGTCGGCGTTCAGCCGCGCGATTGCGAAGTCGCTGGCGCTCGGGCCGGTGCTGGTCGACCCGGCCAGCACGAGCTTCCCGTCCGGCTGGCGCAGCACGTTGGCGACATCTTCGTTGGCGCCGAAGTCGACGACCGCCGTACCGGCGGTGCCGAAGGTCGTGTCGACAGTGCCAGTCGCGGTCAGCCGCTTGGCGACGAAGTCCTCGGTCGTGTTGCCGCGCCCGGCGATGACGATCTGCCCGTTCGGCAGCGCCACGAGCCCTCCGCCGATGTCGTTCGCGCCCGGCTGCGTGCCGACCGACACCTTGCCGGCCGTGCCGAAGTTCGGGTCCGGCGTGCCGTTGGCGAGTGCGCGCACGACCGCGAAGTCGCCGCCACCGGTCGCATCCGTCGAGCCGATCGCGACGATGCCGCCATCTGGCGCGATCGCGACCCTCGTCGCGCGGTCGGCGCCGCCGAAGTTGAACGTCTGCGTGCCTCTGCCATTGAACGACGTGTCGAGATCGCCCGGCGCCGCGAACGCGCCGGTCGCGATTAGCACGCCGAAGATCGCCAGCGCGGCGAGCACGACGCTCGCCCCTCGCCTCGGCCACGACGCTCCCCGGACTCGCATCGACGCGAGCCTCGCAGACTGCGGCGCCGTTCGCGTCAGGGTTGCACCCTGATGTTTGTGTTAGCGCGTGTTAGGCTCACGACCGCAGCGCTCTTGGGGGTGACCAACAATGTGGCAATCGCGCGAGTCGCCGCTGCTCGATCGCGACGACGAACTCACGACGCTGGACGCTGCTCTTCGTCGCAGCGTGCGCGGACGCGGGTCGGTAATCATCGTCGAGGGTGCCGCCGGGACCGGCAAGAGCGCTCTGATCGCCGCCGGGCGCGACCTTGCCACCGCCGCCGGCGTGCGCGTGCTGGGCGCGCGCGGCGGTGAGCTCGAGCACGACTATCCGTTCGGGATCGCGCGCCAGCTGTTCGAGCCGATCGTCGCTGGCGCCGGCGACGATCGGCGCGCGCGCCTGCTCGCGGGCGCCGCGGCGCCGGCGACGTGGGTGCTCGGGCTCTCGGACGGCGGATCAGGGGTCTACGCGTCCGGCTTCGCGGCGATGAACGCGCTCTACTGGCTGGCGGTCGCGCTCGCGGACGAGCAGCCGCTGTGCCTTCTGGTTGACGACGCCCACTGGGCGGACGTCTCGTCGCTGCGAGCGCTCGACTACCTCGCGCGACGGGTCACCGAGCTTCCGGTCGCGCTCGTCGTGGCGCTGCGCCCGGACGAGCCCGCTGCCGCCGCCCGACTGCTCGACGAGCTGCGCACGGCCCCCGAGGCGATCCGCGTGCCGTTGCGACCGCTCGGCCCCGAGGCGGTCGCACGCATCGTTCGCGAGTGGGTCGCGTCCGCCGACGCCGAGGCATGCGCAGCGGCGCACGAGATCACGGCCGGCAACCCGTTCTACGTGGTCGAGCTGCTGCGCGCGCTGCGCAGCGGCGGCCAGGCGGTCGACGCCGGCGAGGTCCTGCGAGCCTCGGTGCCGTCGCTGGGCGACCGCGTGATCCGGCGGGCCGCGCAGGTCGGCGAGGAGGGCCCGGCGCTGACCCGATCGATGGCGATCCTCGGCGACGGAGCGAGGCTCGCGACCGCGGCGGAGCTGGCAGCGGTGGCACCCGCCAGCGCCGCGCGCATCGCCCACGCACTGCGGCGCATCGAGGTCCTCGCCGCCGAGGATCCGATCGCGTTCGTGCACCCGCTCGTGCGGCGATCGGTCTACGACGCCATGAGCGAGCCGGAGCGCCACGCGGGGCACCGCCAGGCCGCGCAGCTGCTCCGGCGGAGCGGCGCTCCCGAGGAGGTGATCGCCGCACACCTGCTGACGCTGCGGCCAAGCGGCGATAGCGCGGTTGCGAGCATGCTGATGGCGGCCGCCGATCGCGCGCTCGAGAAGGCGGCGCCCGACGAGGCCGTCGACTGGCTCGAGCGCGCGCTCGCCGAGGAGGCCGCGGAGCCGCCGCGCGTGCAGTTGCTGGCGCAGCTCGCCACGGCGATGACGGTGCAGCGCAACCCAGCCGCGATCGGGCGCCTGCGCGAAGCCTACGAGCTTGCGCGGGAGCCGCCGCTGCGCGCCCGCCTCGCGGCGACGCTCGCCGAGGTGCTCACGCACGCCGGACTCTGGGACGACGCGATCGCCGTGATCGAGTCGGTCGAGGGAGAGCTGGCCGGCGCCGGGCCCGAGCTCGAAACCGAGATCGCGGCGCTGCGTGCCGCCGTGAGCCTGTTCGACCCGGCGAGGATCCACGAGTTCGACGAGCGCCGGGAGCACTATGTCCGCCTCGCCCATGGGGACTACTGGGCGTCGCACGCGATCTCCGCGCTGCTCGCCGTCGAGGCGATCCGCCGCGGGCGTGTGGAGGAGGCGGTGGCGTTCTGCGAGCAGGCACTCGTGAACGGCCGGCTGATCGCCCAGCGCGGCGCCGGCGCGTGGACCGCGCCGCAGGTGATCGGCACGCTGATCGAGGCTGAGGAGATCGACCGCGCGGTGGCGGCGATCGACGCGGTCGCCGCTGCTGCCCGCTCCTCGGGCGCGGTCTTCGCCGTGTTCACGAGCATCGCCTTCCGGGGCCTCGTCAGCGCCCGCCGCGGCGAGCTCGCCGCCGCCGAGGCCGACCTCACGACGGTGCTGCGGCTGGCCAACGAGGCCGGCATGGTGATGGGCGTCACCACGGCGGCGTTCTTCCTCGAGGACGTGCTGCTCGAGCGCGATTCTCTTGCGGAGGTGGAGGCGCTGCTCGAGAACGTGCAGCTCGGGCCGGACTTCCTGCGGACCATGAGCGGCGCGATGCTGCTCGAGGTGCGGGGCCGGTTACGGCTGCTGCGCCGAGAGCGCGAGGCGGGCATCGCCGATCTGCGCGCCGCCGGCCGCACGCTGTCGACGCTACGGTTCGGCCCCAGCTGCTCCTCGTGGCGCTCGTGGATCGCGCTGGCGCTCGGTCCTGCCGACCGCGACGAGGCGCTCGCGCTCGCCACGGAGGAGCTCGAGCTGGCCCGTGCCGCGGGGCTCACCGGCGCAACCGCGGTCGCGCTGCGCACGCTCGGCGTGCTGACCGACGGGGCGGCCGGCATCGACCTGCTGCAGGAGTCCACCGCCGTGCTCGCCGGATCGCAGGCGCGGCTCGAGCACGCCCGCTCGCTCGTCGAGCTCGGCAGCGCGCTGCGCCGCGCCAACCGGCGCGCCGAGGCCCGGCCCCTGCTCGCGCGGGGGCTGGAACTCGCAGGCGCATGCGGGGCGCAGCGGCTGGCCGCGCGTGCGCAGGACGAGCTGCGCGCGGCCGGCGGGCGTCGCACCCGTATCGCCAGCAGCGGCCGCGACGCGCTGACGGCGAGCGAACTGCGCGTCGTCCGGCTCGCCGCCGGAGGCGCCACCAACACCGAGATCGCGCAGGAGCTCTATGTCACGCTCAAGACCGTCGAGACGCACCTCTCGCGCGCGTACGCCAAGCTCGGCCTCGCCGGCAGCGGCTCGCGCGCGCGGCTCACCGGGGCGCTCGGCGAGGCCTAGACGATTGATTGCGGCGCCTCGTCGATCGGCTCGAGCGTCTCCCGGGCGCGCTGGGGACAGGCATGGATGGCATCGGAGGTGCTTTCCTCACGCACACGAGAGGACTCGAACCTCTGAGCTTGGGTTCCGTAGGTGTCAGCGCGCGCCTTGGTCGCAGAGTGTCTTGACCACGCGCTCGGCGCACGGAAGGCTGTGGGCGCGCGCCTGCGCGATGGTTGCGTGGCGCAGGACGGGCCCTTCGATCGTAACGGGGCCCGGCGGGGCGGGCGTACCCGCGACTGCTACACGTGTGAGCGCCGCGCTCAGACGCGCTTCGTGTCGCGGCGAAACGCGTAGAACGCACCGAGCGAAAGCACGGCGGCCCAGACGCCGATGACGATCCAGCCGCGGGCCGGCCAGCCGTGGCCGGTGAGGCCGGTGTGCGCCGCCTGGACGAGCCAGTAGGACGGGAGCAACTGCCCGAGCTGGTAGAGGAAGCCGTGGCTTCCGAGCGGGAACCACGTGCCGCCGAGGAAGGCGAGCAGTGAGGCGCCGCCGCCCGTGGCGGGGCCGATCGAGTCGACGTTGATCAGGTGGCCGAGCATGATCCCGAGTGCCGCGAACGGCAGCAGCGCGACCAGGATCAGGCCGACCATCGCGATCCAGTGGCCGGCCGGCAGCCTGACGCCGAGCGAGGCGCCGGCCAGGGCGAGCAGGACGATCGTGAGGCCCGACATCATGTAGGCGGTGAGCACCTTGGCGCGGAAGTAGGCGCGCGTGCTCAGCGGCGTGATCCGCAGCTGCCGCGTCCAGCCCAGCTGGCGCTCGGAGGCGATCCGCGTGCCGGTCGAGATCATCGCAACCATCGTGCCGAACGAGGTGAGGCCGACCATGTAGTAGAGCGGCAGCGAGATGTGGCTGCCGTCGAAGTTCTTGACGTGGCGGTTCGGCGAGGCGATCACGAAGTAGAAGAGCAGCGGGAAGCCGAGCGAGAAGAAGAAGAAGCGGCGGTTGCGAAAGGCGCGCAGCATCTCGTAGCGGACATAGA
>Ga0307374_10008632_pt1 | contig 15176 bp, 13 predicted proteins | sample OX3MG_FD_202532 | JGI IMG/M metagenome (GOLD analysis project Ga0307374, IMG submission 202532) | Soil microbial communities from Risofladan, Vaasa, Finland - OX-3 | ecosystem: Environmental > Terrestrial > Soil > Coastal area > Acid sulfate soil | place: Finland: Risofladan, Vaasa | collected... | reverse complement strand
GCGGCGACGCTGCGCCATGTCGGACAGTGCCTGTTCCACCAGGGAGGTCATCAACCGGTCGCCGGGGCCGGCCGACCGGTCGCCGGGGTCGGGCACCAGGTGGAGGTCCGCCGCGCTGCCGGCGGTGCGCGTGGCCAGGGTGAGCGCCCGGAGCGTGGGCAGGTCGGCCGCGGCCATGCCCGCGGCCGCGGCCAGGACGTCGGTGCATGCGCTGGCGCACAGGTCCTCCTCGTCGTTCTGCAGGACGGCATCGGGGTCGGTGCCCGAGGTTGATCCGAGCGAGCTGAGTATCTGGCCGGCAAATCCATGGATGGTGGTGATGGTGGCCGAGTCGAACTCGCGGATGGCCCGCCGGATGCGTTCCAGCCGGGCGGGGCGGTCGGTGCGGGCCAGATGTTGGAGCAACTCGTCCTCACTTGCAGGGGGGCTCTCCTGGTTGAGGAAGCTCTCGGCTTCCACCAGCCGGCCCCGCACCCGCGAGCGCAGTTCGCTGGTGGCGGCGCGGGTGAAGGTGACGACGAGGAGCTGGGACGCGCTCACCTCACTTTCGGCGATGCAGCGCACGGCCACTGCGGCCAGGGTGAACGTCTTGCCCGTGCCGGCGCTGGCCTCAATGGAAAGGCGCCCCGAGGTCATCTCCTCCCCAATGGAGAACGGCACCCCACCGGGAGGCGTCATGCCGGGGCACCCGGTGACGCCGCCACCAGATCGACGACCGAATCGTCCAGTGCACCGTAGAGAAAACGGGCGAACCTCTCCACCCGCCCCCCGGGTCCATCGGGGTCCCCGGGGCCGGCCGGCAGGGCCAGCAGCGAGCGGAAGTCGTGTTCGCCGAAGGCCAGGCGCGTCGACGGGTCGTCGCCGTCGGAACGGCCCCCATACCCCCCGACCCAGTCGCCCGGGCCGGCCTGCCCCTCGTGGACCTTGTATGAAAGCGTCGGGAACAGGGGGACGGGCTCCACTCCCCCCCGCCGGTAGCAGCTCACGATCACGCGGAGAGCGGCCAGGGCCGACTCCCGGCCGCCCGCGGCGCGGGGGACGAGATTCACGCTCCACAGGCCCTGGCCCGACCCCGGGGCGCGAGCCACCACCAGCGAGCGGCACCCGCCTGGAACTTCCATGGCTGCCAGCGCCATGAGGTCCAACCAGGCCGCCACCCGATGGGCGGGCTTGCCCCGTGAGAAGAGGATCCGCGCCGGTCCGCAATCCGGTGGTGCCAGCAATCCCCGCACCGTGCCCCTGATGCGCACTCCGTCACCGAGTGCGAGGTCGACGGGATGTTCGGCGCCCGCCCCCCGTTGCCAGCCCAACCCCTCCGCCCGGCTGATGAGCTCGGTCACCGTCTGCTGCAACTGCGCGATCAACTCGTCACCCAGCAGCGACGGGGGCAGGGTGCCCAGCCGGCGCTCCACGCGGGCCCACTCCTCCCCTTCGACGCCGTCGAGGGCGGCGTTCAGCAGGCGCTGGCCGATCTGCCATCTCTCAAGGCCCTCGGGGGCCACCGGAAGGTGATCGTCCACCGACTCCCTGGACCGGGGCAGGCGGACGCCCAAATGCTGCTCCACGAATGCCTTCACCGGGTTCTGCAGGAACCGGTGCAGGTCCGACAGCTCAATGAGCTCCTCCCCGCCACCGGGCAACCTCTTTCCCAGGAAGGCCGGTCGGTCGACGGTGCGCCGGCGGCGCGCTTGCGCCCCGGCCAGGTCGCCGCCGTCGAATCCCCACGGCGATCCGGGGACCAGGGCATCGGGGATGAAGCAGGCCTCGTCGAAGGCTTGCCGGGGGTGCACCGTCTCAAGATTCTCCCCGAACGCCGGGCGATCGTCCGCATGGACGGTCTGGGCCAGCGCTTCCCGGAGCTCCTCGACGATCACCGCGGGAGGGACCTTGTGATTGGTGCGCACGTCGTACCCGTCGCGCAGCAGCACCAGACGGTCACCGGCGGCCATGACGAGCTCGAGCAACGACAGCCGGTCCTCGGCCCGGGGGTCGGGATCGCCCAGCACCGGCTTGAGCGCCGCCAGGTCGTCCCCGTCAGCCGTCCCGGCGCCGAACGCGCTCTCGTCCATGCCGAGGAGGCACACGACGCGGAAGGGGATGCCCCGCAGCGGGGTCAGGGAGCTCACCGTGATGCCGCCGCGGAAGAAGTCCGGCCGGCCCGGTGTGTCCCGCAACCGGTCACCGAAGACCCGGCGCAGGTCGGTGAACTCCAGGAGGGTCTCACCGATCGCGGGGTCGTCGGGCACGCTCTGTGCCACATCGTCGAGCAGGGTCCACAGGGCACCCAGTTGCCAGTGCAGCTCCGGCGGTGTGTCGAAGAGGGCGCCGGCACTCTCGCGGAGGAGGTCCACCCAGGCGGCGATCGCTCGAGGCTTCGTAGTGGCCTCGGCCAGCCCCGCCAGCAGTTCCAGCAGCTCCGCCAGGCGGCCGACGGTGACCACGTCCTCGCCCTCCACGCCGATCACCGGCGTCTCTCCGATGGCCAGGCCCAGAGGACCGTCGAACACGGCCGAGCCCAGCAGCAGGCGATCCAGAGCGGATCTCCAGGTGTTGGTCACCACGGCGGGGGGTAGCCAGAATTGCGACCGGTGCTGCGGGTCCAGACCCCACCGCACGTTGGCGTCATCCACCCATTGGGCGATCTGGGAGAGGTCGTCGTCGGTGAACCGGGCCCGGTGGCGCACCGGCGCCAGCGACAAGAAGTCCAACACCGCGGAGGCTTCGAACCGACCGCCGACCAATTCGATCAACTCACTGGTGGCACTGAGCACCGCGTTGAAGTCCCGCACGGACCGGTCGGCGATCCGGTAACGCAGTGCCGGCGCATGGGAACCGGAACCCTCGGGGTCACCCGACGAGCCACCTGGGTCGGCGGCTCCGGCCGAGGGCCCGAAGACGGCATCGATCAGAGGTGCGAACCGCTCAAGGGACGGGCAGGCCACGAGTACGTCGTCCTCACACAGGTCAAGCTCCTGGTCGGAGAGGAGGTGTAGGAGGACGTCCCGCAGCACCTCGACCTGTCGCGTCGGTCCGTGACAGGCGTGGAAGCGCACGGATCGCTCGATGGCGCCGGTCCGGGCCGATCCCGAGGGCGCCGCGTTCCCCCTGATGTCCGCCTGCAGCTGGGCCAGGACGCCTCCGCTCGGCTCGCCCCCTGGATCCACCCCGAGCCGATGGGGTGCGGGGAACCCCTTCTGGCGCGCCCCGGCCAGCAACAGTGACGCCTCGCGTTGGAGCCGGCCCCAGGACTGCAGGAGCGGATGGTTGACCTCCCGGGCCGAGAGGTCCTCGGAACGCAGCCGCATCCCGTACTCCGAGCGCGGCGGGCCAACTGCCGCCGGCATGCCGTCACCCAGGGGGGACGGCTCCAGCAGGAACAGGTGCACCTCGCGATGCACGGCCAACGAACGGGCCAACTCCAAGAAGCCCTCGCCGCCGGGGAGGGCGGTCAGCCCGAACACGCTCAAGCGGTCGGGCAGCCCGACGGTCAGTGAGCCTTCGGCCAGCCGCCTGAGCAGTGGCGGGAGTCTTTCCGGCGGGCTGGGCTCGGCCACCATGTGGCGCGCCAGGCGCCACAGATGGGGCTGCCAGCGGTGGTGATCGGGCAGCTCGTAGCCCAGTCCGTCGGTGTCGTCCCCGTGCGCCCAGGCGCGCACCATGTCGGGCCGGTGCACGTGGTAGCGGTCGAAGGCGTCGGCCACCCGGCGGGCCCGACCGTAGAGCGAGGCGCCGAAGGGGAGCGCGGCCAGCGCAGCCAGCGCGGGGTCGTCCCGGTGGCCCTCCATGGCGGCAAGGACGACCCACACCAGGCGCTCCACCGACCAGGGATCGGGCTCGGTGCCGCGCTCGGCGTTGAGGACGGACACCCGGAGGGCCCCGGGGAACGGGAGGCGGAAGTTGGCCGCCACCCCGTCGCCCCCACCGGGCCCGCGCGCTCCGAGATGCCGGGCCAACTGGAGGGGCAGCCATCGCCGCATGCCGTCGGAAGGGACGGCCACCCACTCGGGTGCCATGGGATCCGCCGGGTGCTCGGACAGGACCTCAGCCAGGTGACCGGCCAACAACTCGGCGCGGGCCGAGGTGTGGAGGTGGATCACTGCGGGAGTCGCGCCCAGAAGTGAAGGGGGTTCACCCGAGCTCCACCGTCACCGGGCCGAGGTGGCAGGGCCGCCCTCCCCCAGCGCGGGCGGCGTGTCCGGGTCCTCATCGTCCCCCACCAGCTCCAGGGCCTGAAGAAGGCGGGGCGCCGTCTCGATGGGCGCCAGCTCGGCGATCTCCGCCGTCTCGGTGCCCAGCACGCCCAGTCCGGGGAATTTGCGGGCCGAGACGAGGACCCGTGACTCGAGCGATCCGACGGCGCGGTTATAGGCCTCGACGCTGGAGGTGAGGCTGCGCTGCAGCGTCTGCATGTGGGTGGTCATGGTGCGCAGGCGCTCGTAGAGCTCGGCCCCCAGCTTCTGCACCTCACGGGCACTCTCGGCCAGCGTTTCCTGCTGCCAACCGAAGGCCACCGTGCGTAGGAGGGCGATCAGCATGGTCGGCGTGGTGAGGAGCACGCCGTTGGACATGGCGTGCTCCTGCAGGGTCGGATCGGATTCGTAGGCCGCGGAGAGCAACTGGTCGCCCGGGATGAAGGCGACCACCTGTTGCGGTGAGCGGTCGAACTGCTTCCAGTACTCCTTCTTGGAGAGCTGGTCCACGTGGGTCCGCAGCTGCCGGGCGTGCGCGGCCTGAAAGAGCCCACGCGCCTCGTCGTCGTCGGCATCGATGAGTTGCAGGAAGGCATCGAGCGGTACCTTGGCGTCCACCACCATGTCCCGGCCACCGGGCATGTGCACGATCATGTCCGGGCGCAGACGGCCGTCATCGGTGGTGGTCGACACCTGCTCGTCGAAATCACACCGTTCCAGCATCCCGGCCATTTCGACCACCCGGCGCAGCTGGATCTCCCCCCAGCGCCCCCGGGTCTGGGGGGAGCGCAGCGCCGTCACCAGGTTGCGGGTCTCCCGGCGCAGTTGCTCGTTCCCCGTCGTGAGCTGTGAGACCTTTTCGCTCAGGCCCTCGTAGGCGCCCTTGCGCTCCACCTCAATCTGCTGCAGCCCGAGCTCGTAGCGGGCCAGGGTCTCGCTCAGCGGGCCCAGGAGTTGCGCGATGGCAGCTTGGCGCTGGGTCAGATCACCCTGGGCCGCCGACTGGGCCTGGCTGAACCTGGTGTCGGCCAGGGTCAGGAACTGCTCGCTGTTCTTCTGGAGGGCTTCGGCGGACAACTCGGCGAAGGTGCCGGCCAGGCGTTGGCGCTCCTCCTCGGCCCGGGCCCGGTCCTCCTCCCCGGACCTGCGAAGCGACTCCAGCTCCGAGGCCAGGACGGCCCGGGCGGTCTCCGCCTCCGAGGCGGCGAGCGTGGCCGCCCCGAGCTGGGCGGTCACCTGGGCCAGGGCGGCCTGGGCATCGGCCAGGCGGCCCTCCGCCACGCGGGCGGAACCCTTCACATCGGCGCTGCGCACGAGGTGCCACACCAGGCCCAGCGCCACGCCGGCCACCAGGCCGAGAACCACTCCGAGGATCACCGGGCCAGCGTAACGGCGGGGTGTGACGCGGGCCGGACCGCGGGCCGGACCGCGGGCCGGGCCGCGGGCCCCCGAATCTGGAACCGCGGCGCGGAGCACCCGTTAACGTGACACCGGTGGCATTTCGCATCGGGGACGGCCCGCGACGGATCTGGGGGGAACGCGCCGACGACACGGGGCCGGGGCCGATCGGTCCCCTGGTGGGTGAGCAACCACTCTGGCCCACCATCCCAGAGCCCCACGAGGTCGACCGGATGTTCGCCCAGGTCTTCGCGCTGGTCGGCGAGGGCATCGCCGGCGCCACCCATGCCCTGCTGGCGGGCGACCGCGAAGCGGCCAAGGAGCTGGTGATGCGCGACGAGGTGATCGACGGGATCATCGGTGAGATCTCCCAGTTCGTCCAGGAGCAGCTCGTCCACGGGGAGACGACGGCCGACCAGCGCCGTGAGCTGGTGGCGATTCTGCGCATGCTGCCCGAGATGGAGCGCAACGGCGATCTGGCCGAGCACATCGCCCGGCGGGCCGCCCGCGGTCTCGGTGCGGAGATGTCAGCCCGCAGCCGGGGCCTGGTCGAGCGCATGGGCGAGGTGGCGACCACCATCTGGCGCAGCACGGCGGACGCCTTCGCCGAGCGCTCGGCTGCGGCGGCCGTATCGATCGACGATCTCGACGACGAGCTGGACGACCTTCACGTCACGCTGACCGCCGAGCTGGTGGCCGGGACGATGTCGCTCCCCGTAGCCATTGAGCTGGCCATGGTGGCGCGCTTCTACGAACGGTTCGGAGACCACGCCGTGAACCTGGCCCGCCGCATGTCCGCCCTGGTCATTGGCGGCCCCGAGCCCGGTTCCTCAGGACCGGACTGAGCCGCTCAGAATCCGGCCGCCACCAGCGCCTCGGCGATCTGCACCACGTTGAGCGCCGCCCCCTTGCGCAGGTTGTCGCCGGTCACGAAGAAGGCCAACGAATTCTCGCCGCCTTGGGCTCGCCGGATCCGTCCCACATAGGAGACGTCCCTCCCGGCGGCCATGAGGGGCATGGGGATCTCGGCCAGCTCGACGCCGGGCGCATCCTTCAGGAGCTCGTTGGCCTTCTCCACGGAGAGAGCCCGGCTGAATTCGGCCACGATGGAGGCCGAGTGCCCGGTGAACACCGGCACCCGCACGCAGGTACAGGTCACCGCCAGGTCGGGGATGCCAAGGATCTTCCGGGCCTCGTTGCGGTACTTCTGCTCCTCGTCGGTCTCCAACGACCCGTCATTGACGATGGAGAACTGCAACGGGATCACATTGTGGGCGATCGGCGCCGGATAGACCGAATATGCGGGGTAGTCGACCGCCCGGCCGTCCAGGGTGAGGTCCGGGGCCCGGTCCGCCGTCTTGGCCAACTGCTCCGCCAGCTCACGTACGGCTTCCACCCCGCCGCCCGAGACCGCCTGGTACGTCGACACCGTCAACCGCGTCAGGCCGGCCTCCTGGTGCAGAGGGCTGAGCACCGGGATGGCCACCATGGTGGTGCAGTTCGGGTTGGCCACAATGCCCTTGGGAATGGACGACAGCGCGGCCGCATTGGCCTCGGGCACCACCAGCGGGACGTCGGGGTCCATGCGCCAGGCCGACGAGTTGTCGATGACGATGGCCCCGGCGGCGGCCAACCGCGGCGACAACGTGCGGGACACCGAGGCCGGAGCGGAGCACAGAGCCAGGTCGATGCCCGAGAGATCGCAGGTCTCGGCGTCCTCCACCAAGATCTCCTCGGCACCCCAGGGCAGCATCGTCCCGGCGGAACGTCGGGAGGCGAGGTAACGCATGTGATCGACCGGGAAGGCGCGCTCGGCCAGGATGGACCGCAGCACCACACCGACCTGACCCGTCGCTCCCACAATCGCAACTCGCATGCACGCAGTTTACGAGAACGTCACCCGTACTCAGACTTCGATCGTGCGGCGGCCTTCCAGTGCCCGACCCAACGTCAATTCATCGGCGTACTCAAGGTCGCCTCCCACGGGGAGCCCGCTGGCCAACCGGGAGACGACTACTCCCAACGGCGTGAGCAGTCGGGCCACGTACATGGCGGTGGCCTCGCCCTCGAGGTTGGGGTTGGTGCACACGATCGCCTCGCGTATCAGCCCCGCGTCAATCCGAGCCAAGAGCTCGCGCACTTTGAGCTGATCGGGCCCGATGCCCTCCAACGGATTGAGTGCCCCGCCCAGCACGTGGTAGCGACCGTGGAATTGCCCAGTGCGCTCCACCGCCACGATGTCCCGCGGGTCCTCCACCACGCAGATGACCTCGCCATCGCGCTGGTCGTCGCTGCAGATGGCACACCACGCGCCGCCTTCGGCCACGTTGAAGCACTGGTCGCACAGTGTCGTGCGTTCTTTCACCGCCACAATGGCATCGGAGAGCCGGTGAGCCTCATCGGTCGGCACCTTCAAGAGGTGGAAGGCGATGCGCTGGGCCGACTTCGGCCCTATGCCGGGGAGCCGCCCCAACTCGTCAATGAGCGCGCGCAGTGGCCCGGTGTACATCTACTTCGCCACCTCGCTGGCCCCCGGGAACGCGTCGAGCAGTCGCGCCTCGGCTTCCGTGGCCTGATCGGTCTGGGCGTCGGTACCTTGGCGCAGATCGGCTGGGTCCACATCATCGACCTCTTCTTCGGAAGGTGCCCTGCTCGGAGCTGACGGTGGCCGCTCCGATCCTTCGGCTCGTACGGGGGCACCGGGCCTGGCGTCGTCGACCACCAGGACCAACTTCACCGGAGTACGGAAATGCTCGGCCAGCGCCGCCTCCACCTGGGGAATCAGGTCCACGCAACGATCCCGGTGTGCCGCATTGGGAAGTGCGAAGTTCGCCCCCTGCGCGTCGACGGCGACAAATCGACCGGCGCTATAGAGCGCCTTGGCCCGTGCCGGCAGAGCGCGCAGAACGACATCGCCCCACGCTTCCGTGAGGCTGTCACGGTCGACGGCCGAACTCGAGGGGACATCCTCAGGCTCAGGTTCGGCCTGCATTGTCATCGGAGGTGACGCTTGGGGAGGCACCGGTTCAAGAGACAGCGCCCCATCGGCTTCGCCGATGCTCTCGGCCGGGACACTCTCCTGACGCCGACGGACTGCACCCAATGAAGGCCGCTGCCCCACGTCATCCGGAGTGGGAGGCGGAGCAGTCGGTCGGACCGGTGCGGCTGGCCCGGCTGGCATTGCGGCGCGCTCAGACGGATTCCCGCTCGAGAGGGCGCGCTCAAGGCTGCTCACGCGCTCGGACAGTGCCTCAATACCGGAGTCGAGGTCGGGCCGGGTGGCCCTCACCACGGCCATCTCCAACACAACCTGCGCGTCAGGTGCGTCACGCATGTCGACGAGGGCCTGGCCCACGACTTCCATGGCGCGCACCACCCTGGACAACCTCATCGTCTCGGCCAGTGCCTTGAAACGGTCAAGTGACGCGTCCGAGACGTCACACAGCTCTGGAGCCAGTGCAGACAGGAAGACCTGCCTCAGGTCATCCACCAACTCGGTGGCCAGCTGTTGGGGCCCCCAGCCGCTGGCCAGCAACGCACTGGTGGTGACCAGCACATCGGACACATCGCCCTCGCTGAGGGCATTCAGGGCGGCCGCAAGGTCGGGGCGAGCCGATTCGGACGTACCAGAGGCCGCGACCTGGTCGAGCGCGGAGAGAGCGTCGCGGGCCGAGCCCCGCCCCCGACGCACCGCAGCCAGCACCGACTCGTCATCCACCTTGAGCCCGGCTTCGTCCTTGACTGACTCCAAAAGGTCGCGCAGGGTGTCTGCTCCCAAGAGTCGGAACTCCAGATGCTGGGTCCGGCTACGAATGGTGGGGGGCACCTTCTGTGGATCAGTGGTTGCCAATACGAACACGACATGGCTGGGCGGCTCCTCCAGGGTCTTGAGGAGTGCGTTGGCCGCCGGGGTCGAAAGCATGTGGACCTCGTCGACGATGTAGACCTTCCAGCGTCCCGGAGTGCCAAGCCCGGCATGAGCAACCAGGTCGCGCATCGCATCGACACCGTTGTTCGAAGCCGCATCAAGCTCGTGCACATTGAGTGAAGTGCCCTGCGTGATCTCGGTGCACGACGTGCAGATGCCACAGGGCTCGCCGTCGACCGGCGCCTCACAGTTGAGAGCCTTGGCCAGGATGCGAGCTGAGGACGTCTTACCGGTGCCTCGCGGGCCGCTGAAGAGATAGGCGTGTGACACCCGCTCGTCGCGAACGGCACTGCGAAGCGCGCGCACAACGTGGTCCTGCCCTCTGATTTCTCCGAATCGGCCCGGCCTGAAGCGCCGGTACAGCGAGAGGAAGGGGGCATCGGCCATGAAGGTCGAGCCTATCGGTGCGCTCTGACAGCCGGCCCGGTGCTCGGTGCGGCGGCCAGGTTGGCTACGGCACCCGGCCATACCCGCTGAGAGCTGCTGCCTTCCGACCCTGACTCGATTCACGAGCGGCCGTTGCGCAGGACCCGGCCACCGCACCCAGCATCGGCACGGTGCAACTCAGGAGATTAGCTGTTCATTCGCCACGTCTACCTACACGACAAGAACGGCGCAGGTTGCCTTGTCCATGATTGCCTTTGGGACATTGGAGAGGTGTCGGGTGCCATGCGAGCTCTTTGAACCGACCACGATCAGGTCGGCACGTTCTTGCGCCGCCACCCTCGTGATCGCCTCGACCGGGTTGGCCAGCACGGGGTGGGTGGCAACCTGAATTGATGCTTCGGTGGCCGTCACCTTGAGCTTGTTGAGGAGCAGGTCAATCGGGTCGATCGACCAAGAGGAATAGCGGTACTCCTCGGGCATCTCGGGAGGAGAGGGGCGATGCGCCTTAAAGGCAGCCACAATGTGCAAAGTCCCTCCGGAAGCCTTCGTCACCTCAATAGCTCGCCGGACTGCCTCTGACGCAGATTCTGACTCGGTGGCTCCCACAACGACGTTCTCAAACAAGCTCAGACCTCTCTCTATTTACAATCTCCATTGGCGAGACCATCACCGGCACCATGGTGGCGCGCGTGAGTTGCTCCCTCACGCTCCGTGAGAAGTGGTGGCGCGAGGTGCGGCGTCGGTCCAGTCCCAACACGATCAGATCGGCGCCGAAGCCGGCGGCTTCCTTGGCAATGCCGCTGACCAGCTGGTGATCGCGCGCGGCGCGGGTGACACCGTTGACCGTGAGCCCACTTCCGTACAGATCCCCCCCGTTCGGCTTGTGACGCACCACTTCCCGTTCACCCCTTCGTCTGTCCATATCCCCGGAGAACGGGACGATCCGAACGGCGGCGTCGAACTGGTCAGCCAGCTCAGTGCCGAAGTGGGCGGCAATATGTCCCGTTTCGGACGCATCGACGGCCACCAAGATCCGGCGGAACACGTCAATTCACCAACTTCCGTGGCAAGTGCATCATTCAAGGTTACAGGAAGATGAACTAGAAGTAAACGCACCATGATCTGAAGGTGACAGATCCCAACGGGAAGGGCTGGTAGCGGGTGGTCCGAGCGCTGTCGGTCCCTCGTCCCATTCGCGCGCCGGCGAGGTCGACGGTACCGAACCGCCGGAAGGCCCACCCACTCACTCCCCTGCCATTAGCCTGACCGGGCTGCAATCTCGGAGGAGTGCGAGAGCGGCCGAATCGGCACGATTGGAAATCGTGTGTTGGGCAACCAACCGTGGGTTCAAATCCCACCTCCTCCGCTGGCTCTCCGGGAGAACGGATCGGCCCGCCCTACGAGGAGGTGAACTGGGGCGGTCCTTTCTTGTTCGCCCTGGTTCGCCCTGGTCCGCATCGCATCGGCCTGATAGGAAACGGAGATCATGGGTCCAGGTCCCCCCGACTCTCCATTCGACTTCCCGCCTGCAGCTCCCGAGCCGGCCTCGACGGTCACCTCCTCCGTTTCCCCGGAGCCAACAGCACCGCTGCGTGATGCCGGACCGGCGGACGCAGATTCAGCGGGCACGGCCGTGGTGTCGACTCCCGGCGGCCGCCGAAGGAGGATGTGGCCATACCTGCTCACCGCTTCCGTGCTCATCGGAGCCGGGGCCGGTGTGGTGACGGGTCTATCGAAACGGGGCACACCGGCCCCCCAGCACTCCGTGCCGGTGACACGCACCCCTTCCGTGGCAGCCCAGTTCGCGGCGTCCGAGAACACCATCAGCGTGGCGAGGATCGCCCTCACCACCGGGCTCGACAGCCTGCAAGGGGTGCCCACCGTGGCGGCGATGGTCCCGGTGGTCTCGCCCTACATGGGCGCGCTCCAGAAGTACTCAGCCGATCTGGCCGCCATCCCGTGGCCCGAGAATCTGGCCGGCGCCAGCGAGAGCCTGAGGGCCCAGGTGGATGCCTTCGCCGCATTCCTCCAGACCCTCCAAGGGGTGCGGCCTCTCGCCCTGGGCTCGTGGTTCTCCGAGCTGCACGCCCGAGCATTCGCCATGACTGTCGCCGCCGTACGCCTGCGCAGCCAGCTCGGCCTGCCGAGCTAGACAGGTGCATCACGGACTCCCTGCCACCTGCGTCCGCCGGCTTGACTGACGACGCCGCCATGGCCCTGGCTCTGGAGCAGGCCGACGCCGCCCTGGGGATGGGCGAGGTCCCCGTCGGCGCTGTGAGCCTGGTCGACGGCCGCCTGGTGGCGGCCCGGCACAACGAACGCGAGCGCTCCGGCGACCCCACGGCCCACGCGGAAATGCTCGTCCTGCGCGACACCGCCCAGGTTCTCGGCGGTTGGCGTCTCTCCAAGGTGACCCTGGTCGTCACCCTGGAGCCCTGCCCCATGTGCGCCGGGGCCCTGGTGGCCTCCCGCCTCGGCCGCCTGGTCTACGGCGCCGACGACCCTCGCGCCGGCGCCTGCGGCACCCTCTACAACCTGTGCGCCGACCCCCGCCTCAACCATGAGCTCCCACTCACCAGGGGAGTGCGGGCGGAGGAGTGCGGACACCTCCTGACCTCGTTCTTCGCGAGCCAGCGGGCTCGCTGAGCGGCTCTCCTTCCCTCCGGCGGAGGGTACAGCGACTAGGCTCTCCTCCGGAGGAGTGCGAGAGCGGCCGAATCGGACGGTCTCGAAAACCGTTGTGCCTCATGGGCACCGTGGGTTCAAATCCCACCTCCTCCGCCACCGGGCCGAGAAGGCCCTCGTCTCTTGGCGAAGGCAGGAACAGCAGGGCAGGCGCCTTGCTGGCAGTACCGGGTCGTTCCCTCGACCGGAAAGGAGTGAACCATGGCACGCGCACGTTCGACCTTTGGCAAGCTGCAGCGCGACCAGGCCAAGAAGGACCGGGCCCGCGCGAAAATGGACGACCGCCAGTCCCGACGCGAGGACAAGGCGACGGGTGAAGGCGAAGAGAACGGCTCGGCGAGCGGCGAGGTGGTCGACCAGACCCGCCTGCTGGAGCAGTTCGCCGCCCTCCACGAGGACCTGGCCGACGGCCGGATCTCGCTGGACGACTTCGAGGTCCGCCAGGAGGAGTTGCGGGCCAAAATGGTGGTCGACTGAGGCGTCAATGCCTCTTTAAGGTACCTCTTCGCGCCCCTCGAGCCAGCGCCGGAAGCCGGCTGCATTGGAGTGGACGCCGTTCATGATGTCCAATTTCTCCCGCTGCGCGGCGTCGACGTCACCGAGAAGGGGATCGAACCGGGCCGCCAGCGCATCTGCAATGTCGACCCCTTCGCGGAATGCCCGCTCGGCCGTCTCGGCCCACTGACGGAGGGTCTCGTCGGCCTCGGCCAGGAGAGCATCGGGTTCCCCGAGCAGCCCGTAGTGGGCCAGGGCGATGCCCGATGGCCGCCGGGCGGCGAACTTGCCCAGCGATTCCAGTGCCTGGTGCAGATCGAAGTCGGGCGGCGGGGTCGAGGGTCGGAGCACACCGCCATCGGGCAGCTTGACGCCGACGGCGTCGCCGGCGAAGAGCACGCCGCTCAGCGAGTCGTGCAATCCGACGTGGTGCTTGGCGTGGCCCGGAGAGTCAATGGCCACCAGCGTGCGCCCCGGGCCGACAACGATCTCCTCGCCGTCCTCCAGCACGTGGAGCCTCTCGGGCGGCGTGGGGTCGAGCCGCCCGTAGAGCGAGTCCAGCAGCGAGCCGTAGACCCGCGCCGCCGAGTCGATGAGCCGAGCCGGATCGGCCAGGTGGCGGGCTCCCTTCTCATGGACATAGACGGTGGCCGAGGGAAAGGCGCGCGCCACATCGCCCACGCCCCCGGCGTGGTCCAGGTGGATGTGGGTCACCGCCACCCCGGCCAGGTCCTCGGGCCCGACACCGATCTGGGCCAGCGCGGCCAGGAGGACCGGCACCGAAGACTGGCTCCCGGTCTCCACCAGCACGGGCGCCGGCCCCTCAATGAGGTAGCCCGCCGTCACCCTCTCCCAACCCCCGAGGAGCGTGTCGATTTCAAGCACCCCGGGCGCGATCGTCCGAGGCGCCGGCACCGGGTGCGGGGCATCCCCGCTCATTCGGTGTTGACCTCAATGATCACCTTGACGTCGTCGGGCTGGCGCGTGAGGGCGTCGGGCCACTGGGCCAGGGGGACCCGGCGGTTGACCACCCGGGCCAGCCAGTCCCGGTCCGCCCGGCCCAGCGCATCGGCCGCCGCCTCGTAGTGCCGGCGGTTGGCGTTGACCGAGCCGACGACGGCCACGTTCTCCAACACCATGCTGCGGTTGAGGGCACCTTCGTCCACGTCAAGGGTGTGACCACCCGAGGAAACGCCGGTGAGGCAGACGACACCCCCGGTCCCTACGTGCGCCATGGCACTGAGGACGAGCGTGGCCACCCCGGTGCACTCGATCACGACATCGGGATCGGGACACGCATCCTCCACCGTTCCGCTGTGATACGTCGCGCCCAGCGCGCGCACCAGGTCCGGCTTGACCCCGCTCTCCATCTGGTCGAGGACGTGGACGTCCAGGCCGCGCTGCACGCCCAGGAGGGCGGCCAGCAGTCCGATGGGTCCGGCGCCCGTGACCAGCACGGTCTTGGGGGCCCAGTGGGCCCGGCCGCCGATGTGGTCCACCTGCTCCCACGCTTTGGCCACCACGCTGGTCGGCTCCAAAAGGACCCCGAGCACGCCCAGGGTGGGGTCGACCTTGACTACGAAGTCGGGCGTGATGCGGTAGCGCTCCGAGAGGTAGCCGTGATGTTCCTTGATCCCGCGCTCTGTGTACTGGCCGTTGCGGCAGAAGTCCCACTCCAGCACGGCGCAATTGGCACAGGGCACCGGATCGGGTCGGCGCACTATGCCCACCACCAGATCGCCCGAGGACAGCGACCCACCGGCCGGCGCCTTTAGCACCCGCCCCAGTGACTCGTGCCCCAGCACCAGGCGCTCCTGCCCCGGCGGTGCCCACCCGTAGGCTCCCGAGATGATCTCAATGTCCGTGCCGCAGATCCCCACGGCCAGCGTCTCCACCAGGACGGGACCGTCGCTCTCGGGTGGCTCGCCCACCTCGGAGAGTTCGGTCGAACCGGCTCGGAGCGGGATTACGGTGAGAGCCTTCATGGAAGTCGCCTCCTTGGGTCTTGGGCCACCGGACCTCGGCGCCTCAACGGCGTGACCATCCCCGTCGTCGGGTGACCCCCCGCATCGTCGCTCTGGATCTGGACGGGC
>Ga0307374_10008630_pt1 | contig 15176 bp, 14 predicted proteins | sample OX3MG_FD_202532 | JGI IMG/M metagenome (GOLD analysis project Ga0307374, IMG submission 202532) | Soil microbial communities from Risofladan, Vaasa, Finland - OX-3 | ecosystem: Environmental > Terrestrial > Soil > Coastal area > Acid sulfate soil | place: Finland: Risofladan, Vaasa | collected... | reverse complement strand
CTTCGACGGAGCCGAGCGCCTGTACCGGCGGCTGGAGGGGGTGCGCGAGCTGTTGTCCGATCGGGAGACGACCAGCCTGCGCCTGGTCCTCAACCCGGAGAAGATGGTCATAGCCGAGGCCCGTCGCACCGCCACCTATCTCGGGTTGTTCGGCTATCACGTCGATGCCGTGGTGGCCAACCGTCTGCTACCCGACTCGGTGAGCGACCCCTGGTTCAAGGCGTGGAAGGAATCCCACGCCTGTTACCTGGATGAGATCGAGCAGGGCTTCGCCCCTCTGCCCGTATTGAGGGGCGAGCTGGCCCAGGAGGAGCTGGTCGGACCGGCCCTGTTGGAGGAGTTCGCCCGTTGCCTCTACGGACAGTTGGATCCGGCCGCCATCATGTACGCCGATGAGACAGTGCGGGTAGAGGCCAAGGGGGAGGGGAGGGTTCTGGCCCTGCGGCTGCCCTTCGTGGAGAAGGACGAGCTCGACCTCGGCCGCCACGGGGATGAGCTGCTAGTGCGGGTAGGGCCTTACCGGCGCCCGGTCAGCCTGCCCGACAGCCTGCGCCGCCGGCAGGTGGAATCGGCCCGGGTGGAAGGCGACTGGTTGGAGATCACCTTCGGCCCGATCCCAATCCCGGCCCCGGAAGGAGGAACCGAGGGATGACAGATCAGGGATTCCAGGAGGACGAGGCCTGGGAGGTGCCCGCCGACCCGATAGGGGACTCGGGGGCCGCGGCTCTCGCCCACCTGCAGGTCGCCGTGCTGGAGCTGGTCGCCGCATCCCGGGCGGCTCTGGACGTAGTCGAGAAGCTGGTCAAGGACCCCGAGGCGCTCGCCCCTCTGGTGAACACGGCTACCGGTCTCGGCCAGGTACTGGCCGACATGGTCAAAGCCCGGGCCCGGCCAGCCGAAGGCCAGAGCGAATCGCCCCCGGGCGGGGTGCAGCACATCCGCATCTCGTGACCAGCCCGGAGTCCGACCGACCGGAGTCCCTCGGCATCGACGTGGGGGGCACCAAGGTGCTCGGGGTGGCGCTGGCGGCGGAGGGCCGGGTCGTTTCCGAGCACCGGGTTCCCACGCCCGCCGGTGCGCAGGAGCTCATCAACTCCATCATCGACGTGGTCGGCGTTCTCGACTCCATGACCGGCTTGACCGACCTACCCGTGGGAGTGGGCGCCCCCGGCATGGTCACCAGGAGCGGGGACGTTCTGTTTGCTCCCAACCTGGCCGGCGCCCATCAACTGGCGCTGTCCCACCTGCTGGCCGACCGCCTCTCTGGTCACCGCAGGCTGGTGGTGGACAACGACGCCACCTGCGCCGGATGGGGCGAGGCGGTCCACGGCGCCGCCCAGGGCACCGCAGACGCGGTGGTGGTGACCTTGGGAACCGGGATCGGCGGAGGGATCGTCACCGGGGGCCGGCTGATGCGGGGAGCCAACGGCTTTGCCGGGGAGATCGGGCACATGGTGGTGGACCCGAGCGGACCGATCTGTCCGTGCGGCCGGGCGGGCTGCTGGGAGCGCTACGCCTCCGGCTCCGGCCTCGGCCGCCTGGCCCGGGATGCCGCCCATGCCGGGCGCAGCGCCCGCCTGGTGGAGTTGGCCGGCGGGGATCCGGAGTCGGTGCGGGGCGAGCACGTGACCCAGGCGGCCGGGGAGGGTGATCCCGGTGCCCTGGAGGTGATGGACCGCTTTTCCTGGTGGCTGGCCTCGGGGCTGGCCAACCTGGCCAACGCCTTCGACCCGGCTGTCATGGTCATCGGAGGGGGGCTGGTGGAAGCCGGGGAGATCTTGATGGGCCCGACCCGGCGGGACTTCCTGGCCCTGGTCGAGGCCGGCAGCACCCGGCCCGGCATCGAGATCCTCCCCGCCGCCCTAGGGGAACGGGCTGGCGCCATAGGCGCCGCCGCCCTCGCCCGGTGAGGATGGGGGTCACGCTTCCGCAGTTCCGGGACGAGGGGGAGTCCGCCATAGCCGCCGCCTGCCGGGCCGAGGAGATCGGCCTCGATGGCGTCTTCGTGTTCGACCATCTCTGGCCCATGGGCAGCCCCGACCGCCCGATCATCTCCGCCCTCCCGCTGCTGGGGGCGCTCATGGCCGAGACGCAGACCATCCACCTCGGCTCTCTGGTCATGCGGGTGGGGCTGGTACCTGATCCGGTCCTGGTCGAACAGCTGGTGGCCCTCAGCCGGATGAGCGACGGCCGGCTGATCGCGGGACTGGGGACGGGGGACCAGGTGTCGGCGGCGGAAAACCTGGCCTTCGGTGTCCCTTATCCCCCCGCCCCCGACCGGCGGGCGTCGCTGGAAACCTGTGCCACCGCCCTTCTGGCCGAGGGCATACCCGTCTGGATCGGCGCCGGCGCTGGCGTGCGTCCGGCCACCCGGGCGGCGGCGGTGCGCACTGGGGCGGTCCTTAATGTGTGGCAGGAAGAGGGGGAGCCTGCTCTGGCCTCCGATGACGAGGTCGAACAGACCTGGGCCGGTCCGATCAAGGGATCGCCTGGCCAGATGGCCGAGCGGTTGGCCCGGCTGCGGGACGCCGGTGCCACCTGGGCCGTATGCGCCTGGCCGGGCTCACTCGAGGACGTGGCCGAGGTGGCCGCCCTCCTGCGCCAGGGCTGACCCGGCCAGGATGGGACCGGGGCGATCACCCGCCCGGCGTCAGACGGGGAGACGGGCTCCGAGCAGGCCGTCCAGGCAGAAGTCCACGGCGGCGTCGGCCACCGCCGATGGGCTGCCCTCCTGTTCGACCAGGAAGGTGCCGCACAGCTGATTGGTGACGCCCAGGATGGCGTGGGCCAGCACCGCCGGGTCGGTCTGGCGCACCCGGCCCTGGCTGATGGCTTCGTTGATATGGCGGACCACATCGCTGACGGCGGTCTGCTGACCCCGGCGCAGATACGGGGCGAAGCGCTCCTCGGAGGCGGCAAAGCGGAACAGCCCCCACAGATGCCGGTTCTGGCCCACCCATTCCATGGTGGCCCGGATGCCGAGCTCGATACGCCGGACCGGATCCGCCTCGCTCTCGATATAGCTCTGTTGGAGCCGGCGCAAGCTGCGCTGGGAGTCGGCCAGGATCTCGAGGAGGAGGGACTCCTTACTCTCGAAGTACCAGTAGAAGACGCCCTTGCCCACGCTCATCCCGTCGACGATCTCGGCCACCGAGGTCGGGTCGTAACCGTTGCGGGCGAAGAGCCGGGCGGAGTAGTCCATCAGCTGCCGTCGGCGCTCCAGGCCCCGGGCGGTGAGGCGACGGTCCATACCGAAGGGGAAGGTACGGGCGAGTTGACCGGGCGGTCAAGACTTCCCGCCCCCGGCAGGGATCAGCCGGCCGCTGAGCGTGATGCGGCGTCGTCCTCGCCGACCGCCGCCGGGGCAGGCGGCCGGCCGGCCGGGAAGCAGCCTCCCCACTTCCGGTGCAGGTAGAACAGCCGTTCGGCGGAGAAGTCCCCCGGCCTCACCAAGACCTGGCCGCAGTCAGGACAGATGCTGGACACCTCGGCACCAGGCTTACCGGACCTCGACTTCATAGGCGTTTCCCCCCTCGGGGGCTTCCCTCCGAGAATTGTCTGTCACGCCAGACCTGCCTACCCGCTTCGGTGGAATTGCACTTCATAATGCGTCAAAAGGCAACTGGAAGTTTGATCCAGTTTGGAAGCGAATGCGTACGGGGGGACTTTTCACGCGGCCGTAACCCTCCGGCAAGGTAAAGCTGGGGTCGCGACCGCTAACCTCTGGGCGTGGCCTACTGGATCGTGAAGTTCCTCCTCACTCCGATCCTGCGTTTCTTCTATCGGGTGAGGGTCGAGGGACGGGACAACATCCCGGCCGAGGGTCCGGTCATTTTGGCCGGTAATCACATCTCTTTCTGTGATTCCATCTTCCTGCCATTGGTTATGCGCCGCCGGGTTACGTTTGTGGCCAAGGCCGAATATTTTGAAGATCCTAAAACAGCTTGGTTCTTCCGGGCGGTAGGCCAGATTCCCATCAAGAGAGCCGGCGGCAACGCCGCCATGAGGGCCCTGGAGACAGCCAAGGAGGTGCTGGAGGAGGGCGGACTCTTCGGCATCTACCCGGAGGGAACCCGCTCGCCCGATGGCCGCCTGTACAAGGGCCATACCGGCGTGGCCCGGCTGGCCACCGATACCGGTGCCCCGGTGGTGGCGGTGGCCATGATCGGCACCGCCGAGGTTCAGCCCATCGGCCAGATCATGCCGAAGCTGTTCCGGACGGTGACGGTCAAGTTCTCCGAGCCCATGTATTTCGGGCGGGACCTGACCGACGTCGCCCCGATGAAGCTGCGGCAGGTGACCGATGAGATCATGTTCACCCTGAGGGAGTTGTCCGGACAGGAATACGTCAACCGCTACGCCAAACGGGGTGAGGCAGTAGGGGAGGCCGAGGTCAGCCATCCCCAGCCGGTGACTGAGCTCGCCCAGGCCCTGGCCAGCTAGAGGGGCGCGGCCTGACAGCCCCGCCTGGGGCGCCCGTCCGCCGGCCCGCCGCCCGGTCCCATCGCATCCTTGGGGCCGGGGGACGGTCGCCTCAGCGGCGGGCCCAGCCCCTGGCTCGCTCCAGGGCCCTGATCCAACCGGCCATGCGGGCATCGGCCACGTCCGGGCCGACGGCAGGGTCGAAGCGGGCGGCGGCCCGCCACTGTTCGGACAACTCGTCCAGGGAGCCCCAGACCCCCTCCGCCAGGCCAGCCAGCCAGGCCGCCCCCAGAGCGGTGGTGTCCACCACCGCCGCCCGGGCTACGGGGGCCTGGAGCAGGTCGGCCTGGAACTGCAGGAGGAGGTCCATGACCGAGGCGCCCCCATCGACCCGCATCGCCCCCACCTCGGATCCCGACGCCTTGGCCATCGCCTCGATCACGTCCCGGGTCTGGAAGCCCATAGCCTCCACCGCCGCCCGGGCCAGATGGGCCCGTCCCGAGCCCCGGGTGAGCCCGACGATGGCCCCCCGGGCGTCGGGGTCCCAGTAGGGGCTGCCCATCCCGGCCAGGGCGGGCACGAAGTAGACGCCCTCGGTGTCGGCGATGGTGGCGGCCAGAGGTCCGGTATCGGCAGCATCGGCGATGATGCCGAGCCCGTCCCGCAGCCACTGGATGGCCGCTCCGGTGACGAACACCGATCCTTCCAGGGCGTAGGACACCCGGGGCACGTCGGGCGGCCGCGGAGCCTGGCCCAGGTCCCAGGCCACCGTGGCCAGCAAACCCTCGGGCGACTGCGGGCAGTCCGTGCCCACGTTCATGAGCACGAAGCTGCCGGTGCCGTAGGTGTTCTTGGTCATCCCGGGGCTGAAGCACGCTTGTCCGAACAGAGCCGCCTGCTGGTCCCCGGCCACCCCGGAGATGGGGGTGCCGGCCGGGAGGTCTCCAAAGGCTCGGGCGGTCACCCCGAAGCGCCCGCAAGAGGGCCTCACCTCAGGCAGGCTGCGGGCCGGGAGCCCGAACAGTTCGACCAGTTCGGCATCCCAGGCCAAAGCCCCGATGTCGAAGGCCAGGGTGCGGGAGGCGTTGGTGACGTCGGTGGCGAGGATGCCCGGCCCGGCCCCGCCGGTCAGCTGATAGAGGACCCAGGAGTCCACCGTGCCCAGGGCGAGATCGGCACCGGCCTCCACCCCGCCGGTGCTCAGCATCCACTCCCACTTGGTGGCGGAGAAGTAGGAGTCGAGGACCAGACCGGTCCGGGCTCGGATGGTCGGGAGGTGGCCGGCGTCCCTCAGCTCATCGCAGCGGTCGGCGGTGCGCCGGTCCTGCCAGACGATGGCCCGATGCAGGGGCCGTCCCGTCGAGCGGTCCCAGGCCAGGGCGGTCTCGCGCTGATTGGTCATGCCGATGGCGGCCACCGGGCCCCGCCCGGCCGAATCGAGCCGTCCGGCCACCTCGGCCAGGGTGTGGGCCACCCCGGACCAGATCTCATCCGGGTCGTGCTCCACCCAACCCGGCCCGGGGTAGTGCTGGGTCAGCTCCCGGTAGGCTTGGTCGACCGGATTGCCCGTCTCATCGAAGGCGATGGTCCTGATCCCGGTGGTTCCGGCATCGATGGCCAGCACGGTCCCCATGGCCCGGCGAAGGTAGCCGTATCAGCCGCTGGCCGGCGCCCTGCCCCTGACGCCGAAGATGACCTCGGCGCCGAGGCGGCCCTTGACCATCAGCTCTTCGGGAGGGGTGAACAGGTAGCGGTCGCGCAGTTGACTCTCGACCCCGACGGTGGTCACCACGTCCGGACGCCCGTCCCGGCCGGCGGCGGCTGACAGCTCGAAGGTCAGATTGGTGGCGTCGCCCAGGACCGCCAGCTTGGATCCGGTCACGGTGCTGATGGCAGCCAGGCCCAGATTGACGCCCCAGCCCATGCGGATCGGGTCATCATCGGGGGTGCGGAGGTCGAGCTCGGGAGCCAGTTCGGCCACCAGCTCGGCGGCCGCCACAGCAAAGGCCAGGGCGTGCTCGGTCGCCTCCGGGTCCTGGTCCAGCTCCCAGATCCCGAAGAAGGCGTCGGTCACGTAGCTGTTGTGGGCGCCACGATGCTGCCCGAGGAGGTCACGGAGTCGGCTGTGCAGACCGTCGATGCTCCTGAGCAGGACGTTCTCATCGGTGTACTGGGAGATGGCAGCGAAGCCGATCAAGTCCCCGGCCACCATGGCCAGCTTCGTCAGAGACACGCTGTGAACCGTCGACCGCGAGACGGACGGGTCGGGGGCGACACCGCTGAAGCGATCGGCGCGGAACTCGATCTCGACTTTGCCCACCGTCAGCCGGTCCCCGGGTCTTAGAGGCACCTCGGTGGCCCGCTCGACCCGTGCCCCGTTGAGTCGCGTCCCGTTGGTGCTGGTGTCGAAGAGCACGGCCCGGTCGGTCACGGCGTCCAGTCGGACCTCGACGTGACGGCGGGAGACCTCGTCCTCATCGACAATGAGGCGGCGGTTCTCCTCTACGCCGGCGCACTCACGGCCGATGACGACCACGTCATGCACAGAGACCGAGCGCTCCTGGTCGGTCCCCGGGTTGACGATCAGAAAGGCGAGGGGCCAGGGAGTCCTCTCGGCTTCGACGTCGCTCACGGTGGGCGGAGTGTACCGGCGGAGCCGCGGGTGGAACCCGGCTGGGCCGGCGGGGCGCCCGCCGGTTGGATACCGTCGCCGTCGTGCCCGATGAGGAGCTGGGTGAGTTTCTGGCCGAGGTGCCCCTGTTTAAGGGCCTCCCGCCCCACCTCCTCGCTCATGTGTCGGCCCGCGGCCGGCCGGTCAGCCTGCCCGGGCGGTCGTGGCTGTACCGGCAGGGCGAGAGCGGGGACACCCTCTACGTGGTCAGGGAGGGCCGTCTCGAGCTGGTCCGTGAGGACCCGCCTCCTGCGGAAACTCTCGGCTCGATCGGTCCGGGGGAGGCGGTCGGAGAGCTCGGGTTGTTGACCGACGCCGCCCGAGCCCTGTCGGTCCGCAGTATCCGCGACTGTGAGTTGCTGGCTCTCGATCGCGAGGACCTGGTCGGACTGCTCGGCTACAGCCCCGATTTCGCCATCGGTTTGCTGCGGGTGCTCGGGGACCGGGTCCGCACCGTGGCCGGGAATCGGGCCCGCCGGGGCCGACCGGCGAGCGTTCTGGCTCTGATCGGGCTGGACTCCGGACTGCCTCTCCCCGAGTTGGCCGACGGGCTGGTCGCTACCCTGAGCCGGCGCCGGACGGCAGTGGTCCTGGAGGCCGTGGCGGGCGAGCCCTCCGAGGAGTTCGGCCACCGCCTGGAGGCCGCCGAGAAGTCGCACGACCATGTGGTTCTGCTGGCCGGGAACGATCCTTCAGAAGCGGCCTGGCGCAGCTTCGGAGTGCGCCAGGCCGACCGGGTCCTGGCCGTGGTCCGTCCGGGTTCGCCGTCCGACGGGCTGGATGCCACCGATCTGTCCGGATCGGAGCTGTTGGTCTGGTCGAGGTCGGCCCGGACTGCCGATCTCCATCGGTGGCTGGCTTGCCTCCAACCCCGGGCCCACCACTTCATCGACCCCGCCGATCCAGCTCTAGGCGTGGCCCGCGCCGCCCGCCGTATCACCGAGCAGTCCCCCGGGCTGGTTCTCTCCGCCGGTGGGGCCCGGGCCCTGTGTCACGTCGGCGTCGTTTCCGAGCTGCTGGATCAGGGCCTGGCCCTCGATCGACTGGGCGGCAGCGAAGTAGGGGCGCTGGTCGGGGCCATGTTCGCCCTGGGGTTCCCGCCCGGGGAGGTCGCCCGCCGCTGTGGCGAGGAACTGGTCCGCCGCCGGCCCTTCAATGACTACACCGCCCCGAGGACCGCGCTGCTCCGCGGGCGCAAGTTCAACGAGATGCTCGTGCGAATATTCGGCTCCGTCGACATCGAGCAACTGCCGATGGACTACTTCTGTGTCAGCGCCGATCTCGAGTCGGCGGCGATGGTGGTGCACCGCCGCGGCAACCTGGCCCAAGCCGTAGCCGCCAGCATGGCGCTGCCCGGAATCCTGCCCCCGGTACTGGATGACGGGCGCGTGCTGGTGGACGGCAGCGTCCTGTCCGGACTGCCGATCCGGGTTATGAGTGACGCATCCGAGGGGCCAGTGGTCGGTGTCGACGCCGCCCGGCGCCGGTGGGACACCAGGGAATCGCGCCGGCGGAGCGTCCCGAACATCATTGAGCTCATCGCCCGTTCCTCCATGCTGGGCGGCTCCCAGGAGCTTGACCTGGACCGCGGCGCGGCCCGGCTAGTGATCGAGCCCTCCCTGCCCGAGGTCGGCCAGTTCGGCTTCGCCCACTTCGACGCTCTGGTGGCGGCGGGCCGGTCGGCATCCCGGACGGTGGCGGGGGAGCTGGAGGACCTCAAGTGGGGGGAGGGATGAGCGCCGATCTGTCCGGGGCCCCGCGGCCAGTGATAGTCGGTTCCGGCCTGACCGGCCTGGCCATCAGCCACAGCCTGTCGAGGGCATCGATCCCCCATGTCCTGATCGGGGGACCGCCGGACGACCGGCCCAGACTCGGGGAGTCCCTCAACCTGGAGGGCTCTCTGCTGCTGGATGAATTCTGCGGTGAGTTCGACAGGTTCATCGGGCCGAAGGAGGCGGGGGTTCTCTACATGGGCGACCATGTCCTGCGCTGTGATTTCGACATCGCCCGGAAGTTGGCCGGTCGGGCCTACTTCCGGCTGCTCGGCACGACGGCCATCCCCGCCTTCTTCCACATCGACCGCCTGGGCCTGGATGCCGCCATGTATGAGCGAGCGGCCGCCAGTCCCTGGTGCGAGGTGATCGACGCCGCCGTAGAGAGCGTCGCTGTCGACCGGTCGGCTGACCGGGTCGAGGCTCTCGACCTTTCTGGCGGCGTCAGGCTGACGCCCAGTTACGTGTTCGACGCCACCAACCACCGGCGCACCATTGCCAAGGCCCTCGAGCGCGGCGCGGAGACCGTCGGCGCTCCCCAGCGGGTCGCCTACACCCACTACCACCCTTCTCCGCAGGATCAGGACAGCGGGAGCCGGTCGCCCTGCGACTGGACGACCAACCTGCTCCGTCTGTACTGCGAGACCGACGGCGTGGACGCCATGGCCTGGTACATACCCCTGCCCGGCTATATCTCGGTGGGGGTCAGCGTGGACGAGGGCACTACCGATCTGTCCGATGAGGAATTACTGGAATCGGTCCGGACCGCCTATTCGTCCCGCGGGCTGGACTACCGGTCGCGGTATCCGGTCCCCGCCCCGGTGATGAGCCTGCACCACCGCTATTTCGTCCACGATCGCGCTTATGGACCCAACTGGATGCTGGCCGGAGGCACCTACGCCTCGGTGTGGTGGCTGGCCGGTGCAGGAGTCGGGACATCCTTTGCCGCCGCCCGGATGGCCACCAAGCTGCTGGACGATCCGGCCGGCGCCGGACGCACCTATCAGGACTACCTGTCGGATCTGTTGCCAATCCACGGCACCTTTGACTGGTTCGTCTACTCGCGTCTGGAGGAAGCCACGCCGGAGGCTCTGTCCCGGCAGTCGGATCGCTTCGTGCGCACCAATGTCAGCCGGCTGGCCCACGCCGCCCGGATCGACCCTCGCCCCGTACCCCGGGCCGCCGGAGCGCTCCTGGGCTGGCTGGTGCGTACCGAAACAATCATGGGCGGATACTGCCGCGTGCTGTCCGAGACCCGGGCCAAGCAGACCGAAGCCATGTTCGGGCCCATGGGCGTCCTGGCCAGCGCCCCTGAGGACGAAGCCACCGTTACGTGCCTGGCCGAGGTCATTTCAGGCCGGCGGCCGTTGAGCGAAGCCGATCACCTGCTCGACCGGCGGGTCGTGGCTCACTTAGACGGCTTCACCGCCCGAGGCCGCCCGGCCTGGCGAAGCTGGGTGGAGATGCTGCGCAGGCGGGCCGGGCCCGGGGGCCTGGACCTGATCGACCTGCGCACCTATTCCTTGCCTGACGGCCGGGTGGTCATGACCGGAGCATGGCGCTCGGGAGGGCGTGTGTCGGAGGAGGTGTCGGCCACCTACCGCCTGGTCGGCGGACGCATCGTGGAGATATGGACCAGCCGGGCGAACTATGAGCACGTCCTGGGCCACCGGACCCGTTCGAGCCTGCGCATGCTGCCCACCCTGGCCCGGGTGGGGATGGCGGCGCGCGTCAGGCGGCGGAGCTCACTCGCCGGCTGATCTGGTGGCCGTCCTGTTCCAGGGCTTCCAGGGCCGCGCCGCGCCCGGCGGCGAAGAGGTTGTCCAGCTGACTGAACTCGAGCAGGCCGGCCTTGCCCAGCACGGGCCGAATGAGGAGATCGGCCTGGGCGGCGTTGATCTCGGACAGCCGCCGGCTGCCCAGGGTCACGGCCCCGGCCAGGACCTCCATGGCGCGGGGGGAGCGGACCGAGGCCGGACTCTCGGCGTCGGTCCGTTTGGACATCCCCATGGCTTCCACGCCGATCACGGGCCCCTCGTCGGTCGCCAGCATGATGTCGATGGGGAAGTTGTTGAGGACACCGCCGTCGACCAGCACCCGGCCGTCCATGACCGTAGGGGGGGCCCAGCCCGGTATGGACATGCTGGCCCCGACCGTGTCGATGACCGAGCCCCGCCGGTGGATCACGGCTTCCCCGGCCACCAGGTCGGCGGTCACGCAGAAGAAGTCGAGGAGCAGGTCCTGGACCTCCTTATCCCCAAACAGCCGCGTCATCATCGCCCGGGCCCGGTGGCCGCGGGCCAACGAGACGATGGGCACGGTGTAGTCGTGGAAGGGCCGGCGCTCGACCAGCTCCCGTCGGACCTGATCGACTATCTCCCGGGGCTCGGCACCCTGGGCGAAGAGGGCTCCGATGAAGGCTCCCATACTCGTCCCGCCGATTCTGTCCACGGTCAGGCCCGACTCCACCAGGGCGCTCAGCACCCCGATGTGGGCCAGTCCGCGAGCGCCGCCGCCGGAGAGCACCACGCCCAGCGAGCGCCCGGCTATGCGCCGGGCCAGCCGGCCGATTCCCTCACTGGGTCGTACCGGGTCCAGTTCGAAGTGGGCTCGGGGTTTGAGCCGGTCCAGCCACTCGCTGCGGGCGGAGGCCGACACCGGTCCTGTCATCACCAACTCGGCGCCGGTCAACAGGTCCTCTCCCTCGGCGGCAGCCGGGGGCCGCGGTCCGGCCAGCACCATGATCCTGTCCGCTTGGCGCAGGCAGAAGTCTGTCCAGGGATCCCTGATCCGGGCCGGCCCTCCGACCAGCAGCACCTGTTGGTGGGAGCGCTCGATTACGTCCAGGCTTCGGGTCCAGGAGGCCTCATCGGTCCCCGCCGAGAGAACCGGTGCCCCGGCCAGCTCAGAGCTGCCCTGGCCCTCGGGCAGGACCACGGCCGTAGGACCCACCGCCGACAGGCCGGCCACCAGGTGTCGAAGGATCGACTCGACGCCGGGCGTGACGTCATAGGAGGTGATGCTGAGGACTGACCGCTTGATGGTGCCCGCTGGGGTCAGCTGACCGGCCCGGGCCAGGGTCTCCCCGAGGTAGGAAAGAAGGGCGGCACTGAAGGATCGGCTCTCATGGATGAGGCTCAGGAACAGGGCGCGGTCAACGGCCACCAGTTCGCTGTCGCGCAGGGCCCGCGCCGACGCCTCCTGGGGCTCGGCGGTCAGTAGGGCGATCTCACCCAGGCTGCCTCCCCGCCCCACCGTGCTGAGGAGGACGGGACCGCCGGCGCCCTCCTGCCAGAGCTCGATTCGGCCCGAGGTCACCAGGTAGAGGGCTTCGGCCACCTGGTCCTGCTCGAAGAGAACGGTTCCGGCCTGCGCGTGCATGGTCTTGACCCGTCCCCCCAGCCAACGCCGTAGCTGGGGAGTCAGGCGGGCGAAGAAGGGGTGGGAGCTCAGGAGCTCGGCCACCTCGGTGGGGTTAGTCTCTGCCATGGCCGTCGCCCCGGAACGCTCCTCGGCCTCTGCCCAGCGCCTGGATGGGATCATCGCCCTGGCCCTGTCCGCCTCGGCGGTGGCCCAGTCCGATGACGCCGCCGCTCTGGATCAACACTTGGACTCGGTTGACCCCGACTTCTTGGGCTTTGCCGTGGAGGGGGCGGGCATGGGCCTCACTTTGCTCGATCGGAGGTCCCCGGTCGAGCCATCCCGGCTCCGCCGGCTCCAAAAGGGCCGGTGGCTTCGATTCGTGCCCCTCGCCTACGCCGGCGCCGGACTGGGCCTGGCCGAGCTGGGCCAGGCCGTAATCCCCTATGTCGAGGACGAGAAGGTGCTGACGGCGTGGTTCGCCATCGACGGGTACGCCTTCCACCTCACCCTTCTGGCCCCTGAGGACCACCTGGACGGCCAGGCCGTACCCCCAGAACTGTCCGGGCCGGCGGCCATGGTCTTCGATCAGGGCGTGGCCCGCTGCATCTGGTTCAACGCCGCCGCCGAGCCCGGCGCCATCGGGGCCATCGTGGGCCGGTTCCCGCCCCAGCGTCAGGCCGACCTCTGGAGCGGGGTGGGCCTGGCGGCCACCTACGCGGGGGGACTCGACCCGGACGGACTGGCCGAGTTGCGCAAGCTCAGCGGACCCCATGCGGCCATGCTTGCCTCCGGCTCGGTCTTCGCCAGCTGGTTGCGGGTCCTGGGGGAGAACGAGGTGCCAGGGAACCGGACTGCTTGTCAGGCCCTGACCGGGATGACCATCGATGAGGCGGCCGAGTTGTGCCTGGTGGAGCGCCGTGCCACCTCAGGCGAATCGATCGAAGACTTCCTGGGCTGGCACGGCCGGGTCCGGCAGGCTCTGGCCGGTCGCTGAGCCGGTGGCCGGGACCGATGCCGGGACCTGAGCTGCGCCGCTGTGCCCTGCGGATCGCCCCGGGAGATGGGCTGGTCAGCCGGTCGGACCGCTCCGTACTACTCCTTTGTGACCCTGAACATCCGGCGGCCGACGGCTTGTTGGCCGCCGCGGCCGGGACCACCTCGGGTCGGGCCCTGGTTCTGGCCGTCGGGCGGCTCCTCCTGAATGGGAACGAGCCCTGGCCCAGCTTCGGACTGGTGACCGAGGGGGACGAAGGCGTCGCCGTCATGGTGAACGGGAGCCTGGTGGTCACAGTTACCTCGGGCACCGGGGCGGTGGCGGGCCTGTCCAGCCAGGCTCATGCGGGCTGGGCTGATCTGGTCCTGTCCGAGCCCTTCGCTTCGATATCCATTGGCGCGCCGGCCTCGCCGCCTGATGCCGGCCGTTCGGATCTGAGGGAGGGGACAGTGTCCGCCGGAGGCCTGGTCCTGGTTCCCAGGGAGGAGCCGGCCGCGACCGAGGAGCGGCCCCGGTCGGCTTCTCCGGTCGTATTCGAGGAAGCGGCTTCTCCGCCGACCGAGCCGGTAGCCAGGGCTTCGGGACGAGAGACCACCGTCCCGGCCGGGGAGGCGGTAGGGCCGGCCGAGGCGGCCGCCCTGGCTTCATCCCAGCCCGCCGGGCCCGCGGTAGAGCCGGCCGGATTGGCTACATCCGAGGTCGTCGTGCCCGCGGCCGAGGCGGCCGAGTCGGCCTCATCGCAGCCCGCCGGGCCAGGGGGCGTGGCCGCCCCCCCGGTTATGGTCAAAGGGGTCAGCTGTAGCCGAGGGCACTTCAATCCGCCGGGCGCCAAGTACTGCTCCTCGTGTGGGACCTCGATGGTGCATCTGACCCTCAAGCTGGTCGACGGACCCCGGCCGCCGCTAGGGATCCTCGTGTTGAGCGATGGGTCGGTGGTCCCGGTGGATTCGGACCTGGTGATCGGCCGGGAGCCGGGTACCCATCAAGACGTCGTGGAGGGCCGGGCTCGAGCGGTGGTGGTCGATGATCCACAGCTGAGCGTCTCGCGCTGCCATGCCGCCGTCCGGCTGCAGGATTGGGATGTTCACGTCGTGGACCTCGGCTCCCAGAACGGCACCGCGGTGGCCGCCCACGACTCAACCCAAGCCACCGCGGTCTCAACGGGAGAAGTCCGGAAGATCGATTCGGGTGCTCGTGTCGTCCTGGGCACCTACACCCTTACCTTCAACTCCAGCTTCCACTGACCCCGAGGGTCAAAGCCGGATCCGACCGCCCTCGAACCGCCAGCGCAGAACGACCACCCTGAGCGGACCTTGCATGAACAGCCATATGGCCAGCCAGGTGGTCAGGAAGAAGATCAGGAACATGCTGCGCAGCGGGGAGGACCATCCCGACGTGCCGGGCATGACATTCAGGGCGTGTAGGGCCAACCAGGTCACCACGCCCTCATTAATGGCAGTGAGAAGACCGAACAGAGACGGCCAGTCCTTGTTCCACCGCAACTGTTGGAGTCCGTGGTAGATCAGTTCCCAGGCGATGCCGGCCACAGCCATGAAGGCCAGAGCTCGGAAGGTGATGCCGTAAACGCGCCCGACCGAAGCCATAGCCGGTCGGGGCAGGACTGCGGATATCCATGCCGTCCAGATCACGCCCACCGTGCCGAGGAGGAAGAGGCGCGACTCGATGCGCCCGCGCAGGGTCGGCGTCATATGGGGACTCCCCTCATCCAGCGCCACCACTGCCTGATCGACCGGACCGTGCCGACGTGACGGCAGAAGCCCAGCCGGGCCAGCTCATCGCATATCTCCAGAGCTGCGTGCTCCACCCCCCAGAAGGAGTCGGCCGGCGGTAGGTAGCCACCGGCCGCCACCGAGCCGGACGCGAAGAGACGGCCGTCACCGCTCTGGGTTCCTCTCACCTCGAAGTGCTGGTCCACGTCGAAGCGTCCGGAGGC
>Ga0307374_10008624_pt1 | contig 15184 bp, 16 predicted proteins | sample OX3MG_FD_202532 | JGI IMG/M metagenome (GOLD analysis project Ga0307374, IMG submission 202532) | Soil microbial communities from Risofladan, Vaasa, Finland - OX-3 | ecosystem: Environmental > Terrestrial > Soil > Coastal area > Acid sulfate soil | place: Finland: Risofladan, Vaasa | collected... | reverse complement strand
TCTCGAAGTTCCACTGGATGTCGCCGGCGTTGCCCTCCGCGTCGGGGTTGTCCGTCAGCAGGTCGTAGAGGGGATGGCGGTCATCCCCGTTGACATCCACCTTCTCGGTCAGCGGGAACGTCACGCCGTAAGTCGTCGAGCAGAACGTCTGGATCTCCTCCGCGTTCCCCGGCTCCTGCCCGGCGAACTGGTTGCACGGCACGCCAAGGACCGAGAACCCGCGGTCTGCGTAGCGCTTCTGAAGCTCTTCGAGACCGGCGTACTGAGGGGTAAGGCCGCATTTGGACGCCACGTTCACCACCAGCACCTCGCGGCCGTTGAACTCGGATAGGTCCAGCGGCTTGCCGTCAAGCGCCGATATCTGCACGTCGTAGAAAGACATGCGCGAGACCTTACGTCTCTGCCGCCGCCTCTGCCTCGCCGGCGCCCTCGACCCTCGCTCTGAGCTCGCGGAGCGCGGTCCCCATGATCCTGCCCTCGGCCCGGCGCTTCACGAAACCCGGCAGAGGCACCCTGAGATCCACGACCAGCGTGTAAACGATCTCGGTGCTGCCGTCTCCGCTGGGGACCATCTTGTAGGACCCGTCGAGCCGGCGGGTGATATCGCCGGCGACCTGCTTCCAGGAAAGCTCGCCGGGAGCCGCGCTGTAGTCGTAGTGGAGGGTGTAGGAGGTGCTGCGCCCGAACGCCGCCGCCCGGAACGTGACCTCGAGCGCGTTGCCGTCCGCGTCGCGTTCGTCGATCGCCACCGACTTGATGTCGGCCGCCCACTCCGGGTACTCCTCGAAGGTGGTAAGGACCCCGAAGCAGTGCTCGGGGGTCCCGCGGATGATCATCCGCTCGGTTACCTGCTCCTCCACGCCCGGCGAACCTCCTCGTATCTGCGCGACACCCTGGCCGCGCTGAGGACGGTAGTCGCCCCACCCTGGGCGCGGGGGTTACCCGGCCTTTTCCAAGGCGTCCGCCAGCCGGCCGGCGAGCACGTCGTAGGAGTACTCGGTCTCCGCCCGTGAGCGTGCCGCTTGGCCCTGCCGCGCTGCGAGCGCGGGATCCGACAGGAGCCGGTCGATCGCCGCGGCCACCGCCACCGGATCAGAGGGGTTCCCCACCACGATCCCGGTTTCGCCGTCCACGACTGCCTCCGCGGCGCCACCGCTGTCGCCGGCCACAGCCGGCACTCCCGCAGCCGCCGCCTCCAGGAAGACGATCCCGAAACCCTCCTGCTCCAATCCCCCCCACCTGGATCGGCAACACAGCGCGAACACGTCGGCGCACGCGTAGAGGGCGGGCAGGTCCACGCCGGGAACGCGACCCATCAGGTGCACCGGTGCGTGCAGCCTGTCGACGAGATGCTCGAGGCGCACCTTGTCGCGTCCCGATCCGGCGATCGCGAGCGTGAGGCCCGGGTGGCGCCCGCCCGCACTGAGGCGAGCGCACGCCTCGATGAGGGTGTCCATGCCCTTGCGCGGAACGAGCCGGCTCACGCTCAGCACGAGCGGTCCACCCGCCGGCAGACCCAGGCGCGCCCGTGTGCTGGCGCGCTCGATCGCCGGGAGCGGAGAGAAGCGGGACGTGTCCACGCCGGGCGGGATCCGCACCACCGGCGGAAGGTTCTGCTCCGTGTGGCGCGCCTCTGACTCGGGGTACCCGCCCGCCGCGATCAAGAGGGATGCTTCGCGAAGCACGCGCGCCAGCACTTGTTTCGTGCCGGGAAGCCGACCGGGAACCGTCACCTCCGCCCCGTGCAGGACGGCCGCATAGGGAATCCCGAGGCTCGGGCCGATCACTCCGAGCGGCACGGCCGGATCGATGACTACAAGGCTCGCGCCCACCTCCTGCGCCAGCCGGCGAACCCGTCTCAGCAGAACCGGGTTGGGGAGCAGCACCGGCTCGCGGGCGCGGACGATCCTGAATGCCTGCTCCCGGTCGAACAGGTCCGAGTCGACGTGGGGGGTCGTGAGCACCGTCACCTCTTCGGGAGGCAGCCGCCGCCATAGCTCCCACAGGTAGGACTGGATGCCCCCGATCTTGGGGGGAAAGTCGTTGGTTACCAGCAGATGACGTGTCACGCGTGCGCCGCTTCATCTTCTCTGCTCTCGACGGAACTGGCCGCTCGCAGCTCCGCGAGCACCTCGGGGTCTCGGTCAGCCGAGACCAGAACCAGCACGTCGGTTCTGCCCAGGCGCGCCGCTGCCCACACGGCATGTGCCCTGACCACGGGCTCTTGGTGGCGGAGAGCACCGACGAGCGCCCTCACGACCTCCGGCGAGGAGGGGTCCGCGCTGTTGCCGAGCGCGATGAGAGCGTTGCGGCGAAGGTGCGACGGGTCGCGCTTGGGGATGTACCAGCGCCCGAAGCGATCGAGTAGTTCCTCGTCGCCGGCGTCCAGCAGGGCGAGGAGATCCACTTCGTCCAGTGAGTCGTCGTCGGCGGGCGGGGGCGGCCGCCGGCGGAACGCGACGAGGTTGACGGGGCACGCGTCCTGGCAGTCGTCACATCCGTAGATCCGGCTTCCAGCAGCAGCTCTGAGCGCCCGCGGGAACATGCCAGGAGCCTCGAGCAACCAGGCAAGGCAACGCCGGCCGTCCAGGTGACCGCTCCCGTCGAGTGCCCCGGTTGGGCACGCCTCGACGCACCGCTTACACGGGCCGCACCCGTCCACGACCGGCCCGGGCGTGCGCGAGTCACCGGGCGTAGGACGTTCGGTCGCCAACGGTTCGGCCACCTCGATCGGGGCGTCGGTCACAACCGAGCCGAGGACGAACAACGATCCGTGTCGCGGGACCAAGACGTTGGTGTTCTTGCCGTACCAGCCGATGCCTGCGCGCACCGCTGCCGCGCGATCGACCAGCGCGTTGTCGTCAACGAGGACCTTCGCGCGCCAGCCTTCCTGCGACAACCGCTCGGCGATGCCGCAGAGCGCGTTCCTCAATACGCGGTAGTGGTCGCTCCAGGAGTACATGGCCACCGAGCCTGCCGGGCGAGGCGGTCGGGTCTCCTCGCGGTTACGCGTGCGAGGGGTGCGGCCATAGCCCTTCGCGCCGACGAACAGAGCACGCGCGCCCGGCAAGGACCTCGCCGGGTCGCACGAGCGCCCGGGATTCCTGTAGGTGAATTGCATGCCGGCATCCCGGCCGGCGTCCAGCCCGTCCTCGAGGGCGCGCCGCGCTTCGTCGAAGGGCCGCGCACTGCATATGCCGCAGGCGTCCAGGCCGGACTCCCTGCCGATCGCCAGGAGCCGAGAAGCAAGGTGCTCGCTGTAGCCCTCGCCCAAACTCAGCCCCTTGATCGCCGGCTTCCGTTGCCTCCTGCCCTCGGCACCGAAGCCGCCCGTCGGGACCCGCTTCCGTTCGTGTTAACCCCGCCCGAGCGGACGCCGCCAGGGGCATTGCCGTTGTGCCCGACGCGGACAGCCTTGAGTGGTCTCTGCCGGCGCGCCGCTGCCTCTGTGCTCTTCGCACTCTTGGTCCTGCTTGTCACAGCTGGCTTGGCAGTCCTCTTGGCCGCCCGCACGGAAGAGGCAGTTGGCTTGGCCTTCAGGGGAGGCTTTGCCGGCTTCTTCGAAGCGGGCGCCTTCTTTGCAGCAGCCTTCTTCTTTGCAGCAGCCTTCTTCTTGGCGACAGGCACCTTCTTCGCCGGCGACGCCGCCGCGCTGGACTTGCTGGCCGGGCGAGCTCGCTTCGCCGGCTTCGCTGCTTTGCGGGCCCTCGCCGGCTTGGCCGGAGGGCTCGGTGGTTCGCTGGCCACCGGCACGGCTGGAGGCGCGGGAGGCACGGCAGGAACCGGCCTTCGCAGAACCCTCATCGGCAACAGGCCCTTCACCGGAGGAGCGTGGCGGCTTGGGTCGACGAAACCCAACTCGGTCGCCTGCCGGTTCCCCGGTGTCAACGACCCAGCCCCATCGTCGAGCACCCACTCCGCGTCGAGTTCTCTGCCGCGCCAACGGTGCTTGAAGCGGATGACCCATTCGTTTTCCGCCAGCTGGAACGCGGTCCACAGCTGATCGAACTCGTCGTCGGCCAGCCTGATGCCGCGGTCCGCGAGGTTGCGCAGCACCGAGGGCCCCAATGGCCGGTCGGACTGACCCCTCCGCTGCGTCCTCATGGTCGTCGCCTGCGCGCGCTCCACCGCGGCGGCCTGCTCGGCGAGGACCGGCGCGGCGAAACGCTCCACCCATTCGATCGAGACGCCGGCCTCCGCGGCTACCTGAGCGACTGTCCGCCCGGCGCGCAGCCGCGTCTGCATCTCGCGGGGGCTCAACGCGCTCTCGACGCGCGTACGGTTGGGCTCCGCGGCGGCCCGGGCCGCAACGTCGTAACCGACGCGCGTCCGCCGGGCGTGGTCGAGTTGTTCGAGGAACTCCTCGTCCATGATCACCACATACCCGCCTGTTTTCGAACCTCGCCTGCCGGCGAGGATGATCCCATCGTGATCGGAGGTGAAGCCGACGAGGTGGAGCTGTCGCACAGGCGCCCCCGGCGCGCTGAGCCCGCCAGTCGGGCTCCTTACCGGCAAAGTAGCAGTTGGGGACGCCTGCCTAGGTGATGGTGACGGCCCGATATGTCCCGCGCGAGCTGGGTTTCAGCCCGACGCCGACGCACGTCCCCGACTGTGGCGGAACGGGGGGACCAGACCGGAACGGCCGAGCATACGGATCGCCCGCTCCTCCGCGACGTCGATGATGACGGCGTCGTCGGGGTCGCGGTCGCATATGAACGACACCACGCACCCCTCGCACGCCGCTGTGTGTTGCATCGAGCAATCTCCGCAGCTGATGGTCAGCGAGGTCATGCAGCCATCATCTCAGCAGGGTGTGACGGCGACGGCTGTCAACCTACGGGGCCGCGGCCCAGCACCGCCAGCAGTTGGTCCACCGATATGACGTTCGCTCCGAGGTAGGAAGTGGAGTCGCGGACACGGCGGTCGTTGGTGGCTACGACCACCGGCCGCTCCGGGGGGACCGAGTCCACCGCGCCGATGATGACGTCGTCAGCCTCGATCTCAGAAGGAGAGAACTCCACCCGCAGCTTCCCGCGCACCGCCGGCGGTGGCTGAAGGCGGTTGCCGCGGTCGGTTCCGTCGAACACGAGCAGAACCTCGGTCCCGGCGCGCATCACAAGTTCGGCGAGGGAGTCGACCAGGCGTCTCCTCTGCTCGGCGAGGTCGAGCGACGGCCAGGATGTGAGCGTCACGTTGTACCCGTCGACGGCGAGCAGGACCTTCGCTCGGCGAACCAGATGCGCAGCCGCTTCGGGTGAGTCCTCAAAGGTCGCCGGGGGAAGAGGCAAAGGCGTCCGCCGGCGCCGGCTCGGCTGCGCGGATGTGGGCCGAGCGCCCGTCGCGGCATCGTCTCCGGGAACCGGTTGGACTGCGTCACCGGGTGCGCTTTCGCCGGCGTCGCCACGAGTTCTATCGCTCGTCTCGGTGATCCCGCCGATGTCGTCGGCAAGCGCCCGGGCCCCGGCTTCGGCCCGCGCCAAGCGGGCGCGCAATTGAGACACCTGCTCTTCGGCCTGGCGTGCACCGCTCTCCGCTTCCTCGGCGCGCTCGCGCGCGGCCTCCAACTGCTCGCGCAGGTCCGTTAGAAGATGCTGGTCCGCCACCCTCTGTTCGGACGCCTCGGACAGCTCGGCGGAACGGGAATCGATCCGGGCGCCGAGCTCCTCGTTGACCGAACGGATCTGCTCGATCTCACTCCGTGCCGCGTGGAGCTGGCTGCGAAGATCCCGGAGTTCGTCCTCGTGCGCGCGGTCGTCCTTCCTCCGCTGCGCGGCGGCGCCGCGAAGCTCGTCGCTGACGGCCTTGAGCGCGACCAGCTCCGCCTGGGCTCGTTGCAGCGCCGATCTGACCTCGGCGAGCTGCTTGGCCGCCGCCTGCGCTTCCCTCTTTTCCCTCTGCTTGGTCTCTTCGCCGGCGGCTTCTTCGACGAGGCCTTCGAGCTCGGACTCCCAACCCTCTGGGCGCACGAGCCACAGCCAGGACGGCCGCCCGAGCACGGTCTCGTCGGTCGCCGCGGCCACCACCCGTTCGCGGAACTTGTCGTCGGATTCGAGGACCTGGCGCACCGTCTCGAGCATCCGGTCGGGGAGGCGGGCGACGCGCATGATCGGGCGCAGGCGCCCCGGGACGGGAAGCGGCGGCCTGCCCTGCGAACCCACCTTCGCCACCGCCCACGCCAGCTCCAGCGCCGGCCGCAGCATGGAGACCGGCGGCCTGTTCGCCTCCGTCTCAGCCATCCCGGGATGGTACCGGCGCCGCCGGCGCCCGAAGCCCCGCACGCCCGGGTACCTTCTGCACATGGTCCACGCCTTCGTTCTGATCGACGCCGAGCCCGCCCGCGTCGCGGACCTGGCCACGGAGCTGGCCGAGCTCGACGGCGTGGCCGAGGTCTACTCGGTAGCCGGCCAGGCGGACATCGTGGCCGTCGTGCGGGTCCGGAGGCACGAGCAGCTCGCGGACGTGGTGACACGCGGCATCTCGCGACGGCCAGGCGTGATCGACACGAGGACGCTGATCGCGTTCCAGTCGTTCAGCCGCCACGACCTCGAGGCGATGTGGGACCTCGGCTCCGGCGACTAACCCGCCGCCGCTTCGCCTGAGATCTTCACCAACCGTTCCAGGCGGCCCGAAGCGGCGCCGGAGTCGATCGACTCGAACGCCAGGTCCAAGCCCACCCGGAGATCGGCGGCGAGCCCGGCCGCCACCAGGCCGGCCGCGGCGTTCAGCGCGACGATCTCCCTGCGGGGGCCGGGCTCCCCCTCCAGCACCGACCGAGCCAGCCGCGCATTGGTCTCGGCGTCGTCACCAAGAAGGTCTGCGAGCTTGCACGCCTGGAGACCAAGCGCGACCGGGTCGACAGTGGAGCACGTCAACTCGCCGGCGGACCACCGGTACATGCTCGATGGACCGGTTGTGGACAACTCGTCGAGCCCGTCGGCGCCGTGCACCACGATCACGTCCGTCGCCCCGCCCGCCGCGAGCACGCCGGCCATCTTCTCCGCCATCGCGGGGTCGCCTACGCCGACAACCTGCCGGCGCACCCGCGCAGGGTTGGCCAGCGGACCGAGGAAATTGAAGGCGGTCGCGACTCCCAGCTCACGCCGCACAGGGATCGCGTGACGCATCGCTGGGTGGTACCGGGGCGCGAAGCAGAACCCGATGCCCGCCTCCTGGATGCAGCGCGCGACGCCCTCCGGCCCGAGGTCGATCACCACACCCAGCGCCTCCAGCACATCGGCAGAACCCGCCTTCGAAGAGGCGGCCCTCCCCCCGTGCTTGCACACCGGCGCTCCAGCACCCGCAACGACCAACGCAGCCACTGTCGACACGTTGATCGTTCCGGTCCGGTCTCCTCCCGTCCCGCACGTGTCCACCAGGCGCGGCGCCAGATCGTCGGGCACCACGACGCGCTCAGACGCGTCGAACATCGCCGCCAAGAGGCCGCTCATCTCCTCGACTGTTTCGCCCTTGCACCGCAGGCCGAACATGAACGCCGAGATCTGTGCAGGCGTCGCGTTGCCATCGAGCACGTCGCACATCGCGGCCGCGGCTTCGGCGCTGCTCAGGTGCGCTCCCGCGACGAGGTGGCTCAGCACCCCCGGCCAGCCGCCGAGATCGTCGATGGTGGGCTTCGCTGTCATCCGGTGCGAAGTCTTGCAGGCCGCACGTCTTGACCGGCAGCGCCGGCGGTGCCCGGTTCAGGCGGTACGGCGCCGGCGGCGCAGGATCCGCCTCCGCTCCCGCTCGGTCGCTCCGCCCCACACGCCGTCCTTCTCCCGGCTCTGCAGCGCCCATTCGAGGCAGGCCTGCTGGACGGGGCAGGAACAGCAGATCGCCTTCGCGTCCCCAGCGTCCTCGTCGGTGACGGGGTAGAAGATGTCGGGATCGACGCCGCGACAAGCGGCCCGCTGGCGCCAAACCAAGGCTCTCGGGGTCTTCAGGTCGAGCTTCGTAGCATCCATTGCTGGTTCCCGTCCGGTGTCCGATGCGTCCGCTTGCTGAGGGCGTGCGGGCCAGGAGGTCGTAGTCTGGCCTAGGGTTCTCGTAGCTGTCTACCCCAATAGGTCCTCGGAGAGACTGCCTTTCGTGGCATCCGACAGGGCCGTCTGGTGGCGGTACTCGGGGTGGTCGAGCGCCAGCGCCACAAGGCCGGACTGGAAGTCACGGATCTGCTCGTCGTTGAAGGAGAAGTTGACGTAGTGGACCGAGGCCGTGACCTCGTCGCGGGTCAACTGGGCGGCGTGGGCCCCCTCCACGGTCGCCAGGACCGAGTCGCCGCTGGGCAGCAGAAGCTTGACGGTCTGCTCGATCCCGACAAGCCGGGGCAGCCAGTGCTCCATCTCCGCTCGCGACGTCAACTCCAAGAACATCGTCGCCGACAGGTGGCCCTTCTCCGGGATGAGCGGGTTGTACGTGTCGAGCTCCCCCAGGATCGCCTCGTCGCTGTACAGCTTCTCGGCCCGCGCCATCTCCTGGACCTGGAAGCGGATCGTGTCACGGTTCTCGAAGACGAAGCTGACGACCGGGCCGACGGCGACCCGCCTCAGCTTCTTCAACGCGATGATCCTCTCTCTGTAGGACTGCCTCTCCCTTTCATAGGCCCTCGCATCCGCGATGTCGTCGAGGGTGAGAGTCGCGTTCGGTCGTGCCGCCATGTCAGTCGTGCTCCTCGGGTATGCCGTACGCCCGTGCCATGAACTGCAGCGGGTGCAGCGGAATCTTTCCGGTCTCCTGGATGATCGCTCCGTTGGCGAGGTGGCAATCGCCTACGACAACCTCGGCTTCCGAGCGGTCGATCGCCTCGGCGAGAGGCTTGGCGACCTTGCGCGCCAGTTCGTAGTTCTCGCTTCGCAAGCCCCAGGTGCCGTCGATCCCCGAGCACTTCTGAACGAGGATGACCTTGGTGCCTGTGAGCTTGACGAGGTCGCGGCTGCGAAGGCCGATGTTCTGCGCCTGCAGGTGGCAGGGTGCGTGGTAGGCGGTCGTGTCAGGCACTTCGCCGGCGAACTCGGTGTCAATCGCAGTCTGCTCACCCTTGTGCAGCCGCCACAGGTACTCCGACGCGTCATAGGTGTGCTCCGCCACGAGGCGGGCGTCGTCGGTCTTCAGGTATTCGGGGTAGTCGCGCTTGAGGACGTAGCCGCACGTGGGTTGCGGCACGACGATGTCGCGGCCCTCCCGGACGATTTGCGCCAGTGCCTCGACGTTGCGTGCAGCCTGCTTGCGGAACGGCTCGAACTCACCGCTGTGCAGCCAGGGAGCGCCGCAACAACCGTTGGCCGTCGCGAGCTCGCAATCGACACCGTTGCGCTCGTACACCTTCACCAGGTCCTTGCCGATGCCCGGGTTCTGGTACTCGACGAGACAGGTGGGAAACACCGCTGCTCGCGCCTGTTCCGCGCGCCCGAGGGAGACGCCACCGCGCGCCTTGCGTTTCTTGAACCACGTGCTGAATCGCTCCCGAGCGTAAGGAGGAAGGATGCGCTGGGAGGCCAACCCCACCGTCGCGTCGATGAGTTTGCGCATGGGGGAACCGGGAGTGCGGAGCATCGCGTTGGTGAGCGGCGCGGTCAGCGTGCCCACCTTGCCGAGCAGGTCGGTGCGGGCGAGCGCCTGGGTGGTCAGCTTGCCTTTGAGCGTGCCACCCGTCTTGTTCTTCACCGCCTCAGCACGAAGGATCATGCGAGGGAAGTCGAGCTGCCACTCGTGGGGCGGTATGTACGGGCACTTGATGTAGCAGAGCTTGCATTGGTAGCACTCGTCGACGACCTGATCCTGCTCCTCGCGGCTGAGAGCAGCGACGTCACCGTCGCGGGCATCGATGAGATTGAACATCGTGGGGAACGCGGGGCAAAGCGACAGGCACAACCGGCACCCGTGGCACAGATCGTAGACCCGGGTCAACTCCGATCGGAGGTCCGCCTCGTCGTAATAGGCGGGATGGTCAGGGTCGTACGTGGTCGTCAAGGTCCTGCCTTTCGTCGTGGCGTCCGGCCCGGTGGTCGGACATGCTCTTCGCCGGCGGTCGTCGCCGGCGGTTCCGCCCGCTCCTGCTCGTCGCTTGGCCCGACTTGGCGGTTGACTCCTCGGCCGGTTGACTCCTCAGCCGCTCGACTCCTCAGCCGCTCGACTCCTCAGCCGCTCGACTCCTCAGCCGCTCGACTCCTCAGCCGCTCGACTCCTCAGCCGCTCGACTCCTCAGCCATTGCGCCCGCAACTGGGTAGCCTAAGTATGGTTTTGGGATACTTAGGCTACCCAGAAGGTCGGAACTCGGCCGCCCGAGGGTGGCCGAACCTGGGCGAGCGGAGCGGGTCCTGCACTCGCTCGGGGCTCTCGGAAGAAAGCGCGCCAAGCGGATGCAGGTCGCCGCCGTCTCGCCGGGCCCTAGCTGACGTTCGAAAGCCCGCTGGTGAACCGTCCGGCGTGGCTCTTCTCGGCCTTGGCCAGCGTCTCGAACCACTCGGCGATGCTGTCGAAACCCTCGTCGCGGGCGGTCTTCGCGAAGCCGGGATACATCTCGGTGTACTCGTAGGTCTCGCCCTCGATGGCGGACTTCAGGTTGTCCTCGGTTGCACCGACCGCTACGCCGGTCACCGGATCCCCGATCTCCGCGAGGAAGTCGAAGTGACCGAAGGCGTGGCCCGTCTCGCCCTCGGCGACCGAGCGGAACAACGCCGCGACGTCCGGGTATCCCTCGACGTCTGCCTTCTGCGCGAAGTACAAGTACCGGCGGTTGGCCTGGCTCTCGCCGGCGAACGCCTCCTTGAGGTTCGAGTGTGTCTTGCTGTCCTTGAGTGACGGCATCGGCTATCTATCTCCTTCTGGGGTTGTCTGGGGATCTGCGTAGCACTCGGCGCACAGGCCGCGGAACACGACCTCCGCGCTGCCGACCGTGAAGCCGTGGCTCTCCGCGGGCGGAGCTTCGATTGCGCTGTAGTCGGCGTAGAGGTCCCTCACCTTGCCGCACCGTGTGCACACGAGGTGATGGTGCGAGTCGACGTTCGGGTCGAACCTGGTCGCACCCGTGCCTAGATCCAGTTGCTGGATCTCGCCCATGGACGCGAGATCGTTGAGCGTCTGATACACCGTCTTCAACGACATCGTCGGCATCCGGGTACGCGCCTCGACGTAGACCGCTTCAGCGCTGGGGTGGGCTTCCGCCCCCCAGAGCACGTCGAAGATGCACTCGCGTTGCGGGGTCACCTTGAGACCCCGTTCCCTGAAAAGGAAGACCATCTCCGCCGGGGAACGCATATGACAAAGGTTAGTAGATAACAATCCTTGTTGACAAGTGGACGCTGCTAGCGACCGCCACGCGCTACCCGAGATCGCCAGCGCTACCCGAGCTGCCGGCGGCTTCTTGCGCGACACCAGGGGTCCTGGCGACCTGGATGACCGCTGCGCCCAGCAGTATGACGAGCAGGGCAAGGACGACCCCGCCACCGGGACCGCTGCGAATGTGCTCGTCGTAGACCACCACTCCGACGACGACGCTCAGAAGGGGGTCCACGGTGGCCACGGCGGGCAGGCTGGCGGTGATCGGGCCCGCCTGGAACGCAAGCTGGTTCAACAGCAGTCCCAGTGCACCGACGATCAAGACGACGTACAGCTGCCAGCTGGTGAACACGTCGAGCGGCGACCGGGCCACTATGTCGGTGACCGCCTTCAGGAGCGCTGCAAGAGCCGCGTAGATCGTCCCGACCGCTATGCCGAGCAGAGCCGCCGACCTGCCGCCGCGCCGCTGGCGGCGACCCAACTCGACGCACACCCCGGCCAGGACGATCCCGCAGGCGCCGACCACCGCCGCCGGCCAGTGGTCGGCCGACTCGTGGCGGTGCGCATTGTTCCCCGAAGCCGCGAGCACGACGAAGCCCGCCAGTGCCGCGCACAGAACCGTCGCCCAGGCCATCTGCCGCCCGCTGATTTGGTGGTGCTCGTGGAATTGGCGGAGCACGAGGGCGAACAGGAGCCCGCTCACCAGCAGAGGCTGGACCACGGTGAGCGCGCCGATGTGCAGCGCGAAGACCTGCAGCGTCAGCCCGACGACGTCACAACCGATACCACCGAGCCACAACGGGTGCGAGAGCATCGACCCCACGAATCGCCGCAGCTTCCCCAGATGCATGCTCTGCGCGTCCGGCTGGTGCCCGGCGCTTACATGCTTCAGCGAGCTCGATAGAGCGAAGGCGAACGCCGCGCCCAGCCCCAGGGCGACGACGACCCAATCATGGAGCACTGTGCTCCCTCGAACGGGCCTGGTCGAGCAGGTGAACGATCATGTGGCGCATGGGTCGTACAGGTAATGTGTCGCTAGATGGAACATAGGCGACGCCTCGGGGCGCGGCGGTGAAAGTCGCTCACGTGAGCGACTGTTATCTACCTCGCCTCGGGGGGATCGAGCGCCAGGTCCACGAGCTGGCGATCCGCCAGCGAGACGCCGGGCACGACGTCGTCGTGGTCACATCGGCACCTGGAGACGGTTCGCGTGCCGCGGACGGCATCCAAGTCGTGCGACCGGCCCGGGGCGCCTCCCCGACCCGGATGCGCTACGAGTGGTCCGTCGTCGGCTGCAAGGCAGTTCTTCGAGGTGGTTTCGATGTAGTGCACGTCCACGCGTCGAGCTTCTCCCCGCTCGCGTTCGTCACCGCGTCACGAGCCTCCGCGGCCCGCCTCCCGACCGTGGTCACAGTCCACTCTCTGTGGGCGGGCGCGACTCCGCTGTTCCAGGCCGCAGATCGTCTGGCTCGATGGGGCGAGTGGCGCGTCGCCTGGTCGGCCGTCAGCTCACCGGCCGCGGAACCGCTCAGGCGTATCCTCGGAGGCCGAACGCCGGTGACCATCCTCCCCAACGGGGTCGATGCGGCGGAATGGAAGGTGCAGGATCTGCCCCGCTCGCCCGATCGAGTCGTGGTCGCGACTGTCGGCCGGCTCGCGGTGCGCAAGAGACCGGGGCCGCTGCTCCGCATGCTCCGCGAGGCGAGAGCGCGGCTGCCTGCAGACATACGCCTCGAGGCGATTCTCGTGGGAGACGGGCCGCTGCGCCGGCCTTTGGAGCGTTACGTCGAGACGACCGGCATGGCCGATTGGGTTAGCTTGCGTGGGCCTGCGACCCACACCGAGCTGAGGGACATGTACGCCGGCGTGGACTTCTACATCGCCCCTGCGACACTCGAGTCCTTCGGCATCGCCGCCCTGGAGGCCCGTTGCGCCGGGCTTCCCGTGGTCGCTCACCGCGGTTCCGGCGTGTCCGAGTTCATCGTCGACGCAACCGACGGCCTGCTGTCCTGCGGCGACGCGGAGATGGTGGACAGCATCGTCAGGTTGGCTGGTTCGGAGTCCTTGCGTGGATGCATGCGCACCCATGCTCGTGCTGTCCCGCCGCCCGTCTCGTGGCCGGGCATCCTCGACGCGACAGAAGCGTTGTACGACCGCGCACGCGCTGTCGCCGGAGCCAGCGAGGACCCGCGGCGCAAGCTCGCCCTGATCGGGTGACCTTCACCATCGTCTTCTTCCACGCCCATCCTGACGACGAGGCTCTGCTCACCGGAGGGACCATGGCCCGTCTTGCCGCCGAGGGACACCGGGTCGTGCTCGCCGTGGCAACTTGCGGTGAGGCGGGACTCGCCTCCCAAGAGTTCACCGCCGGCGGTCGGCTCGCGTCGGCTCGCGCTTTGGAACTCGAGGAATCCGCGAGGTTGCTGGGATGCGCACGACTCGAGATCCTCGGCTATGCGGACTCCGGGATGGACGGAACCGACGCGCCCGTCGACGGCTTCTGCCACCTTCCTCCGGAGGTGCCCGCGCACCGCCTCGCGGCATTGTTGTTCGAAGAGCAGGCGAGCGTGCTCGTCAGCTATGACCCCGCCGGCGGGTACGGTCACCCCGATCACGTGCAGGTACACCGGGTGGGCAGGATCGCGTCGTCGTTGGCCTCGGTCCCTGTGCTGCTCGAAGCGACGGTTGACCGGCGAGCGCTTCAACGGGCTCTCAAGGCCGTGACCTGGTTCCGGCCGAGATCGTCGGAATTCGAACCCTCCCGCTTCGACAGCAGGTACGCCGACCCGTCGACCATCACGCATGCTGTCGACGTGCGCCCGTACACGGACCGCAAGAGAGCAGCCATCGCGGCCCATGCCAGCCAGGCGAGTGCCGATCGCGAGGACAGGACCATCGCATGGCTGCTGCGCCTCCCCGGGCCGGTGTTCCGGCTAGCGATGGGAAGGGAGTGGTTCACGGAGGTAGGCCGCCTACCCGGTCGCCGACGCCTCCACGACCCGCTGGCATCGCTGCACGACCCGCAGGCATCGCTGCACGACCCGCTGGCATCGCTGCACGACCCGCTGGCATCGCTGCACGACCGGACTCCTCCGCGACGGCGAAGCCGGCAGCCCTAGCCGCCGGCGACCGCGGAGCGGGCGGTGTCGAGGTCCGCGTAGGCCGCCGAGAAACGCTCGATGGTCGACACGCAGACGTCAACAGGCTGGAAGCTGCCCGCCGAGATCGTGTGCATCCACGTACCCAGGCCGAACGCCGGCGTCGACCGGTAGCGATCCCACGCAGGACCGGCACCGGGTGGCTCGACGCCGGCGCCGGCCAATAGCTCGAGGTAACCCGCAAGCAGGTCTCGTTCGTGCGCGCGCCGGTCCTCGATCGAGAGGCTGCTGACCATGAAATAGCCGACGTCGTGCGACCAGTTGCCGGTGCGCACGAGCTGCCAGTCGTAGAAACCGGTTCGATATCCGGGCAGCGCGTACGTGTTTCCGGGGTGCGGGTCGCCGTGCAGCACGGTCTGGGGACCAGTTGCGGCGAGGGAGGCGCTGCGCCGGAACTGACGTTCTAGGCGGATAGCGTCGACGGACCGCGGGAGGTTGAGTCGCGGTGCCCCGTCTTTCAACCGCCTGATGCCCCGGGCGAGGCTCGCAGCGGACACGGGCGCCCACCGTTTGCCGAGACGCCAGGGACGTAGGAACTGTAGGCCGGGGGGTAGCGGGCTCTCCCAGAAGGCGCCGTGTAGAGATGCCAGACCGGCGAGCCCGTCGCGCACCTCGTCGACGGTGAGAGCCGTGGTGGCCTGGTTCGGCCGCGCGCCGAGCGAGGTGACGTCGTCCATCACGACGATCGCCGCCAGCCGTGCCAGGTCGATGCCCGCGTCGTAGGTCAGCGGATGCTCGATGGGTAGCAGAG
>Ga0307374_10008623_pt1 | contig 15184 bp, 15 predicted proteins | sample OX3MG_FD_202532 | JGI IMG/M metagenome (GOLD analysis project Ga0307374, IMG submission 202532) | Soil microbial communities from Risofladan, Vaasa, Finland - OX-3 | ecosystem: Environmental > Terrestrial > Soil > Coastal area > Acid sulfate soil | place: Finland: Risofladan, Vaasa | collected... | reverse complement strand
GCAAGGGGGGAGTGGGTAAGTCCTCGGTGACGGTCAATCTCGCGATCGCCCTGGCCCAGAGCGGACACGACGTCGGCGTGCTCGACGCCGACGTCTACGGATTCTCTCTGCCCAAGATGCTCGGCGCCGTCAACGACCCAATCGTGCTCGGTGACACCGTCATACCGACCCTGGCCCACGGCGTTCGCTGCGTGTCGATGGGCTACTTCGTGCCCGACGAACAGCCCGTCATCTGGCGTGGTCCGATGTTGCACAAGGCGATCCAACAACTGGTCTCCGAGGCCTGGTGGGACGAGCCAGATTTCTTGTTGATCGACATGCCCCCCGGTACCGGCGACGTCGCTCTGACGCTCTCTGAAGTGCTGCCGCGCATCGAGATGTACGTGGTGACGACGCCACAGGCCGCCGCACAGCGCGTCGCGCAGCGTTCGGCGTACGCGGCGCGAAAACTGAAGCTCAGCGTGCGCGGGGTCATCGAGAACATGAGTTGGTTCACGGGCGATGACGCGAAGCGTTACGAGATCTTCGGCGCCGGCGGCGGCGCCCGACTTGCGCAAGAACTCGGCATCGCGTTGCTGGGACAGATCCCCCTCGACACCAAACTGCGCGAAGGTGGCGACGTGGGCGAGCCGATCGTCGTGCACGACCCCGAGAGCGAAGTCTCGCTCGCCTTCAAGGCGCTCGCGGCGACCATCGTGCGCCAGGGTCCGGCGCGCGTCTATCGACAAGAGCTCACGCTGTCGTAGGTCCATCTTCGTACCGTGCGCGAGGATCTCTGGAGCACTTGAGAAGTCCAGCGCCGGGGCCGATGGTCGTCTCCCTCATTTATCGTCCGACCGCACCTACGGTGTCGCCGGGACTGGACTTCTAGGATGTGAAGAACCGAGGGGGACCGTGGAGAACTTCGAAGGACGCATCGCCGTCGTCACGGGCGGTGGCACCGGAATGGGACGAGAACTCGTGCGTCACTTGGCGATGGCCGGTTGCCACGTGGCGACCTGTGACGTCTCGGCGGCGTCGTTGGACGAGACGAAGTCCCTCGCACTCGAAACGGCGCCGTCTCGAACCCGAGTGAGCACCTTCGTGGCCGACGTGGCCGACGAGACCCAACTGCTGGCCTTTCGCGACGCGGTCGTGAAAGACCACGCCACGACGTCGATACATCTGCTGTTCAACAACGCGGGCGTCGCCGGTGCCGGGAGCTTCGTCGACGACGACCGTGCGGCGTGGGAGCGCACGTTCGCGATCGACTGGGGCGGTGTCTATTTGGGCACGAGGACGTTCCTAGGGATGCTGATGGCGGCCGACGAGAGCCACATCGTCAATACGAGCAGCATCAACGGCATCTTCGCGTCGGTCGGTCCCAATCGACCCCACACCGCCTACAGCGCCGCCAAATTTGCCGTACGGGGCTTCAGCGAGGCGCTCATCGCCGATCTGCGGACGCACGCACCTCACGTCCGGGTTTCGGTCGTGATGCCGGGACACGTCGGGACCTCGATCGTCATCAACTCCGGAATCGTGCACGGCAAGGAGCCAGACACCCTGGACGTCGAGGACCTCGTGAAGGTGCGACGCCAACTTGCGGCCGACGGCACACCAGTCGACGAAGTCTCCGACGAGGACCTGCGCAAGGGTGTCGCGATGTTCGGCGAGGCCTTCCGCGATCTTGCGCCACTTACCGCGGCCTCGGCCGCGCAGATCATCCTCGACGGCGTGCGCCAGAACAAATGGCGCATCCTCGTCGGCGAGGATGCGGTCATCGTCGATCAGATGGTGCGTGACGACCCCGAGAACGCGTACGAACCGGAGTTCTGGCACACTCTCCAGTCCCGTGGTCTCTTCGGCGGTTTCGGGTAATCATCACGGCGCATCACTGCGCTGATGTCTACGGGTGGTTTTGTAGAGCCAACGACCTTTGGGAGTCATGAAGGTGCGGGAGATCATTCACGAACTCAACGAAGCAGGTTGGTACCAAGTGCGGCAAGCGGGCAGCCACCGGATCTTTCGACATAACGAAAAGAGTGGTTTAGTTGTCGTCCCAGGAGCCTTGGGCTTGGAACTCTCAAAGGGGACCATGGCTAGCATTGTGAGACAAGCAGGACTCGAACGGAGGCCGCGATGAGCACGTACGCAGTCATTATTGAAGATGCCGGTCCGAATTTTTCTGCGTACGTCCCCGATCTTCCTGGATGCACATCCGCGGGTTACACCCTTGAAGAAGTCAAGGCAAACATACAACAAGCGATGGCGCTTTACATTGGATCGCTGATCGAGCATGGCGAAGAAGTGCCGCAGCCTTCGTCTCGAGTAGCTCTTGTCGACGTCACGCCGTAACGGCGCGTTCTCGGTGATTCTTCGGCGCTCGCAAAGACTTCAGTAATGGAGGGGCTGGTTTTATTCGACCTCGACAACACGTTGCTTGATCGCGAAGGGGCGTTTGCACAGTGGGCGTCGATCTTCATTGACGTCCACGGCCTTTCGCGCGATTCGTGGTCGGTAATCGAGTCGGCGGACGAAGACGGCTTTCGCCCCCGAGACCAATTCTTCGAGGTTCTGCGGTCACCGCTGTCAATCGAGGCAAGCGTCGACGAACTTCTTGGCTCGTACCGCGACGAATATCCCCGGTGCTACACGGTGAGCGAGGAAACGCTCGACGCCATTCGGCGTCTTCGATTGAGTGGATGGAAAGTCGGCGTCGTGACGAATGGACCGCCTTCTCAGATGTTGAAGATTGAGGTCACGAATCTTGCAGAGGAGTTCGACGCAATCTGCGTTTCCTCCATCGTCGGCTCGAGAAAGCCCGAGCGCGGGATTTTTGAAGAGGCAGCGCGGGTCTGTGATGTTCCGCTCAACGGGTGGATGGTCGGAGACTCACCGCAGGCCGACATTGAGGGTGGACGCGCAGCGGGACTCGCCACGATTTGGATGTCGAGAGGTCGCGATTGGGATTCCTCGTCCCTCGCGCCCCCCGACGCCGAAGTCACGACCATCGTTGAGGCAGTTTCGACGATTCTCGACTGACTTAGGTCTATCGTCATTGCGAAAGGCTGACGAGTAAGGGACGACGAATGGAACTGATGGGTAAGACAGCCGTGATCACGGGAGGGGCCAGCGGCATCGGCCTCGCCACCGCGATTCAGTTCTCGAAGGCTGGCGCGAATATCGTGTTGGGTGACATCGAGGACGGCCCACTGCATACGCAGGTGCAAGAGATGCGCTCGCACGGCGCCACTGTCATCGGCGTGCACTGTGACGTCGCCCAGGAGTCCGACGTCGAAGGGTTACGCGACGCCGCTTTGAACGAGTTCGGCGCCGTCCACGTGATCTTCAATAACGCCGGCGTGGCCGGCGGTTCAACCATCGGCACGCCCAAGAAGATCTGGGACTGGGTGATGAGCGTGAACCTCGACGGCGTGGTGAACGGCATGAACGCGTTCATCCCGCTCTTCCTCGAGCAGAACGAAGGTCACGTGGTCAACACGGCCTCCGAGGCCGGATTGGTCGGGGTCGCGGGCATGGGACCCTACAACGCGAGCAAGTTCGCCGTCGTCGGTATCTCGGAGTCGCTCTTCCACGAGCTCGCCAATACCGGGAAGAACGTCCACGTCTCGGTGCTCTGTCCGAACTTCGTGCGAACTCGAATCTTCGAGTCCGAACGAAACATGCCCAAAGAGCTCGCCAGCTACGCCGAGAATCCCGAAGGCGCGGAGATCAAGAAGATCGCGGCCGCGCTGGTGAACGCCGGTATCGACGCCGCTGACGTGGCCAAGGCCGTCGAGGACGCGGTCGTCAACGAGAAGTTCTGGATCCTCACGCACGAGCACTCCGCACTTCGCATCACCGAGTTACGCCTCGAGTGGATGCGCGGCGGTCCTTCACCGATGGCGGGACTCGTCAACGTCAACAACTAACGGTCGATGCCGCTCGGCAGTTGATCGACCGGCCAGTCGAGCAACGTGACCGCGCAGTGACAGGCGAATCGGTCGGTCATGCCCGCGACGTAGGCGACACTGAGTTGCAACGCCGCGGCCGGGCTGTCGAGTGCTTCGTCGCCGTTGGCGACGTCGGGAATCAGCGACGGATGGGCCGCGAAATACTCAACGAGCGCGCGGAGCATGGCGACGACGGACGAGGCCTGCTGACGTGAGGCGCTCCGCAGATAGATCGTTTCGTAGTTGAACGTGCGAAAGGCGGCGAGCGCCTCGGAGTGACGCGCGTCCATGCCGATGACGCCGGTCGTGCGAATCGTGCGGATCATCGCGTTGATGAAGGTGCCCAACTGTTGACTTCGTCGAACGCCGCAACGTTCGCGCACGAGCGCCGGCAACTCGTCGGACGAGACGATGCCCGCCGAGACCGCGTCTTCGAAGTCATGGCAGCTGTAGGCGATGCGGTCGGCCCAGCTGACGACTTCGCCTTCGGGCGTCGACGGTGCCGGACGCGACCACGAGTGGTTCCGTATGCCGTCGAGGGTCTCGCGACAGAGGTTGAGGTTCACGAGTGAGACGTCGGCTCCCCACAGGGCGTGGTCGAAGCCCCCGGCGACGTAAGGATCGAGCGCCTCTTCGCTGGCGTGACCGCCCGGTCCATGACCGCAGTCGTGTCCCAAGGCGATGGCCTCGGTGAGTGCCACGTTGAGCCCGACGGCGCGCGCGACGCCGGTGGCGACTTGGGCGACCTCGAGGGCGTGGGTGAGCCGAGTGCGCATGTGGTCGTCGGGGAACACGAAGACCTGGGTCTTACCGGCGAGGCGGCGAAAGGCGCTCGAGTGCAAGACCCGGTCGCGGTCTCGCTCGAAGCAGGTCCGGAATTCGTCGGGCTCTTCGACGCGGGCCCGATTCCCGGCGCCGTGGCCCCGAGTCGCGCCCACGGCGAGCATCGCGTCGAGCTGTGCTTCGCGTTGGGCGAGCGATCCCGGAACGTTCGACGCGGCACTCCAGGCGTCGATCGAGGCCGTGGAGTCGCGGTGGGCGACCGTGACGTCGTCGGCCGCGCCCACGTAGCCCTCCATCGTGGCGGCCCAGCGTCGACTGCGTTCAGAGATTGGCGGGTCGCTCTCGATTTCCATAGTGCACCTTCCTTCTAGCATGTGAGGGTCGCCTACGTGGCAGAGGAGCTGTGATGGAAGTTCGTATCGGCATCGTGCAGTCCATGAAGGAGATCGAGATCGTTCTCCCCGAGGACGCCAAGCGCGAGAAGGTGATGAAGGAGATCGAGACGTCGCTCAGCGACGACTCGGTGCTCTGGCTCACCGATCGCAAAGGTCGCCGCGTCGGCATTCCGGCCGCGCGAATCGCCTACGTGGAGTTGGGATCTCCGTCGAGCGAGCGCATCGTCGGTTTCGGCTCGGCTTGAGAGCGTCGGGCGTCGGGCGGTGATCGACTACCACCTGCACCTCTGGCCCCACTCGGAGTCCTCCGTGTGGTTCAAGCTCGACCAGATCGCCGAGTACTGCGACGAGGCCGCGCGCCACGGTGTCACCGAGTTGGCGTTGACCGAGCACGCGAGCCGTTTTCGCGACGTGCTCTCGGCGGTCGGACCGTTCTGGCTCCGCTACGGTCACGAGCCGACGAGTCCGGTGCTGGCCGAGTACTTGGGCTTTCACGCGCGCAACTCCCTCGAGGAGTACGTGGCCCTCGCGCAACGCGCCAAGGATGAAGGGCTGCCCGTCAAGATCGGCCTCGAGGTCGACTACTACGCCGATCAGATGGACGTCGTGTCGAGCCTCCTCGCGCAGTACCCGTTCGACGTGCTCATCGGTTCGGTCCACTGGCTCGGTACCTGGCAGTTCGACGACTACGACGTCGCGACGCATGCCCACGAGTGGAGCGTGCGCGACGTCGATCAGTGCTGGGCCGACTACGCGCGCGCGATCGAAGAGCTCGCGGCCTCCAACGCCGTCGACGTGTTGGCCCACCCCGACCTCATCAAGGTCGCCGGGTACGTCGCGTCGGACCCGCACGACTACTGGGACGCCATGGCCGAATCGGCCGCGAAGTCCGATCTCTCGATGGAGTGCTCGTCGGCCGGCTGGACCAAGCCCGTCGCCGAGCAGTACCCGGCGGAGGGTTTCCTCGATCGCCTCGTCGCGCGAGGGCTCACGTTCACGACGGCGAGTGACGCGCACTCACTCGAACGCGTCGCGTCGCGCGCCGCAGAGTTGGCGGACCTGCTGGAGGCCCGCGGTATCCACGAGGTCGCCGCGTACACCAATCGTGAACGTCAGATGATTCCCCTGCGAGCGAGCTGATGGCCACGCTCGCGGAACTGACCGCCCTTCACACGTCGTTCGACGAACCGGTCGTCGATCATCTGTTGCGCCTCACGGCGTCGTGGTCGCTGCTCGCGGACCTCGCCTTCTCCGACATGCTGTTGATGACGCGCGTCGACGGGCCCGAGAAGGACGACGCCGGATTCGTCGTGCTGGGTCAGATGCGCCCCAACAACCGCTCGACCATGATCAACGAGGACCTCGTGGGGACGACCCACGACGCCACGTCATGGCCGCTCGTGCAGCTCGCCTTCGACAGCGGTACGAGGATTATCGGCGAGGTCAACGTCGAGGCGATCGACGACGTCATACCCGTGTGGTGCGTGCCGGTGCGATTCGACGGGCGCGTGGTGGCCGTGATGGTCCGTCTCCAGGGACCACTTCGTGGGCCGGCCTCCCTGTACGAACAGGCCTACCTGTCGATCTTCGAGCGACTCTGCGTGATGGTGGCCGATTCGACGTTCCCGTTTCGCGAAGAGGGCGTCGCCGGACCGGGCCTGCCTCGGGTCGGTGACGGCATCATCCTCATCGACGGGGACGGACGCGTCGAGTTCGCCACGCCCAATGCCGCAAACGCGCTGCACCGCATGGGCATCTACTCGCCGGCCGAAGGTCAGACGCTCCTCGAGCTCGGCATGCGCGTACGAAGCGTCGATCGGGCGCTGGAGTACGCCATCCCGGCGATGGAAGAGATCGACCGCGGTCACGACGTGGCCATCCTCTTCCACTGCGTACCGCTGCTCGAGCACAACCTCGTGACCGGCGTCGTGACGCTCCTGCGTGATGTCTCGGACCTGCGTCAGCTCAATCGACTGGTCCTCAACAAGGAGGCGGCCGTCCGCGAGGTCCACCACCGCGTGAAGAACAACCTGCAAACCATCTCGTCGCTGCTTCGACTTCAGGCTCGCCGCAGTGACGAACCCGAGACGCGTATTGCCCTCGGTGAGGCTGAACGTCGAGTACGTTCGATCGCCGTCGTCCACGAGGTGCTGAGTCGTGAGCCGGGGGAGGAGGTCGTCTTCGACGAGATCGTGCGATCGCTGGTCCTGCTGGTGGAAGACACCGTCTTGGCCCTGCACCCCGTCGAGATCCTGGTGAACGGCAGCCTCGGGGTGCTCTCGACCGACCTCGCGACACCGCTGGCCGTCGCGCTCGCCGAACTGCTCACGAACGCCGTCGAACACGCGTTCATCGGCTTCGGCGGGTCTGAGAACGACCAGGTCGGCGTGGTGACGTTGAACCTCTCACTCGAAGACGGTGACGCGGTCGCCGAGATTCGCGACAACGGTCGCGGACTCGACGAAGAGTTCTCTCTCGAAGTGCCCACGAGTCTCGGGCTCTCGATCGTGCGCGACATCATCCGGGCCCAACTGCTGGGCACGATCGAAATGAAGAGCGTGAACTACGCCGACGGTGGGGGAACCTACGTACGGGTCGCGGTCCCGCTGAGCGCCCGACCCTAGAGCGAGGAGGCGCGCCGACGCGCCGCCAGCCACTGCTTGCGCAGCTTGCGTCGCTCGTCCTCGGTCGTGCCGCCCCAGACGCCCGACTCCTGGTTCGTGGCGAGTGCGAACTCGAGGCAGGCCTTTTGCGCGTCACAGTTGTGGCACACGCGCTTGGCCGAATCGATCTGTTCGGTCGCCATTCCGGTCGTGCCGATAGGGAAAAACAGTTCCGGTTCGGTGTCACGGCACGCGGCGTTCGAACGCCAGTCAGCGTCATCCCAGGCGTGCGTACGGTTCCAAATCAACGACATTTCAAATCCTTAAGGTGGGGGGTAAATCCACTGCAATTTCGCAAGAAATATGCGGTGGTGGGACTCCAATTTTAACGAAGTAGTGACCCGAAAACAAGGGCTGATTCACGAATAAACGAGATGACGCCGATGTAATTCGAAGTCGCGCACGCCCAACTGACAAACTCTTCGGGTGATTGAGGTCGTGGCGCACCGGGGACTCCATGGCACGGAGCGCGAAAACACACTCGCGTCATTTCGGGCCGCGGTCGCCCTCGGCGTCGACGGGGTCGAACTCGACGTACGTCGGACCCACGACGGCGTGCTGGTGGTCCATCACGACCCGGGGGTCGGCGCGCTCGACATCGCCCAAGGTGTGCGTTCTGCACTGCCCGACTACGTCCCGACGCTCGAAGAGGCCCTGGACTGCCTGGAGGGCGTTCGGGTGAACGTGGAGATCAAGAACGCGCGCGGGCCGCGCGAGCACAACGACGAAACGGGCGAATTCGCGCGTGAAGTCCTGCACACGATCGAGGCCTCCGGATGGTCCGACCGGGTCGGCGTCTCGTGCTTCGATCTCAAAACCTGCGCGTCCGTTCGCGCGATGGACCACTCGATCTCGGTCGCGTGGCTCTTGTGGGACGTGGCCGTCGGCGAGGCGCTGATCCAGGCCCACGTGCTCGGTTTGAACGCCGTCAATCCCCATTTCACGACCGTGGACGAGGGGGTCGTCGAGCGCGCGCGCTCTCTTCAACTCGACGTCAACGCCTGGACGGTGAACGCTCGAGTGGACCTCGAGCGAATGGCGGGATTCGGCGTCGCGGGCATCATCACCGACGATCCCGAACTCGCGCTCAGGGTCCTGGGGCGATGATCCGCGACGGGCGCCGTTCGATATTGGCCTAGATTGAGGGCCATGAATATCGTCGTTTGCGTAAAACAGATTCCCGACCCGGCCGCACCCCAGTCGTTGGACGCGGCACACAACCTCAATCGCTCGGGCAAGTTGATCCTGGATGAGGCCGACACCTACGGCGTCGAGATGGCACTCCAGCTCGTCGACCGAGCCGGCACCGGCGAGGTCACCGTGGTCTCCATGGGATCGGCCAGCGACGTCGCGGGTCTCCGAAACGCCCTCGCCATGGGTGCCGCCAGGGCCGTGATCGTGAGCGACGAGACGCTTCGTGGCACCGACGCGTTGGGCACGGCCAAGGTGCTCGCCGCGGTGATCAAGCGCGAGAGTCCGGATTTGGTACTGGCCGCCACCGAATCGTCCGACGGCTACACCGGCACGACGCCGGTTCAGGTCGCCGAACTGCTGGGACTGCCCTCGATCACGTTCGCGAAGTCCGTCGCCGTTGACGGCACGACGCTGCGCGTCGAGCGTCAGACCGAGTCCGGCTACGACGAAGTGACCGCGCCGCTGCCGGCCCTGGTCACCGTCACCGCCGGCGTGGTCGAACCTCGTTACGCGTCCTTCAAGGGCATCATGGCCGCGAAGTCCAAGCCGCTGGAGATTCTCAGTGTCGCGGACCTCGCGCTGGGGGACCAGACCGGCGCGAACGGCGCGCGACAGGAGATCACCGACGTCGTGGTCGCCGAGTCGCGCGCCGCGGGTGAGAAGTACGTCGACGAGGGCGACGGCGCGCAGCGCATCGTCGGCTTCCTCGAATCGATCAAGGTCCTGTAGGAGATCGTCATGGCCCTGTCAAATATCTGGATCGTCAGCGAACCGTCGAACGGTTCGTTCACCACCACCTCCCTGGAGCTGCTCACTCAGGCGCGCGGCTTCGGCGCGACGCTCTCGGCGATCACGTGGGGAGGCGACGCAGCCCTCGCCGCCGTGGCCGGGGACTACGGCGCGACGACGCTCTACGACGTCGGCGACCTGGGTGGCGCGTTGCCGGGCGTACCCGTCGCCGCAGCCGTCGCGGCGCTCGTGGCCTCGGTGGGCGCACCCGACGCCATCCTCATCCCGACGAGCTACGACGGACGCGACATCGCCGCGCGGCTCTCGGCGCGTCTCGACCGGCCGGTCCTCACGAACGTCACCGGTCTGAGCGACGACGGAGGTCTCGTCACCGAGCACCCGATCTTCGGCGGCTCACAGACCGTCAAGGCCCGCTTCACCGGCGACGGTCCCGGCATCTTCGTGATTCGCGCCAAATCCTTCGCCGTCGAAGCGGGCGGCGGAGCGCCCGCGGCCGTCGTGGCGGCTCCCGCGGGAGACGTCGGTGCGACCGGCACCGCGAGCATCGCCGCCACGCACGTGGAAGAGCGAGTCGGTCCGAAGCTCGAAGAGGCGGCGGTCGTCGTGTCCGGTGGCCGGGGACTCGGTGAGGCCGACAAGTACACACTGATCGAAGAGACCGCCAAACTGCTCAACGGTGCCGCGGGCGCCAGTCGCGCCATCGTCGACGCCGGGTGGGTCCCCTATTCGCACCAGGTCGGTCAAACCGGCAAGACCGTGAAGCCGACCGTCTACATCGCGTGCGGTATCTCGGGCGCGACCCAGCACATGGTCGGGATGAAGGGCTCCAAGAACATCGTGGCGATCAACAAGGACCCCGACGCCCCGATCTTCCAGATCGCGGATTTCGGGATCGTGGGTGACGTGCACAAGGTGCTGCCCGCCCTCATCGCGGCCCTCAAGGCGCGGAACTAGGGGAGCGCCGGTGCCCCGAGACCCGCAACGGGTCTCGACGTCGTTCCCCCTTGGCCCGGTCCCAGAATTTAGGCTGGGGGCACCATGAGCGGGCCCCTGACCTCGTCGGATCGCCGGTGGTGGGCGCTCGGAGTACTCAGCGTCACCCAGTTGATGGTGGCACTGGACGCGACGGTCATCAACATCGCGTTGCCCCACGCGCAGCGCGACCTGCACTTCTCGATCGCGAATCGCCAGTGGCTCATCACCGCCTACGCCCTCTCTTTCGGTTCGTTGTTGTTGATCGGTGGCCGACTCTCGGACATGTGGGGACGTCGTACGTCGCTCTACGTCGGACTCGCCGGCTTCGCCAGCGCGTCGGCACTCGGTGGTTGGGCGCACAATTTTACGACACTCGTCACGGCTCGCGCGGTCCAGGGGGCCTTCGGCGCGGTTCTCGCGCCGGCCGCGTTGGCCGCGCTCTCGACGACGTTCGTCGAATCCAAAGAGCGCGCGAGGGCCTTCTCGATCTACGGCGCCATCGGCGCTTCGGGCGCCGCGATCGGTCTGCTCTTGGGCGGTGCCCTGACCCAGTGGGCGTCGTGGCGCTGGTGTCTTTTCATCAACCTCTTCTTCGCGGCGATCGCCCTCGTCGGCGTGGCCCTCTTCGTCGCCGGCGCCACGCGCGAGAAGGTCGCGAACCTCGACGTCTTTGGCACGCTGCTCGGCAGTGCTGGTCTGTTCTTCGTCGTCTACGGCTTCGCGCACGCGGTCAATACCGGTTGGGGCAACGTCGTGACGTGGGGGAGTCTGGTGATCGGCGTGGCCCTGCTCGTGGCCTTCGTGCGCTGGCAGCAGCGTTCCACGAACCCGTTGCTGCCGCTTCGCTTGCTGATCAATCGGGTTCGCGGCGGTTCGCTCGTCGCGCTCTTTCTCACGAGCATCGGGATCTTCGGGATCTCGCTCTTTCTCGCGTACTACCTGCAAGGGACCCTCGGGTACTCCCCACTGCGCACCGGTGTGGCGTTCCTTCCGCTGGTGGTGGCGATCGCGCTCTCGGCCTTCATCGCGAGCGCCCGGCTCCTCGCGGTCAATGGACCGCGACCGCTCATCCCGACCGGAATGTTGCTCTCGATGATGGGCATGGTGCTCTTCACCAAACTGACGCCGAACGGCGACTACTTCTCGAACGTCTTGCCGGGCCTCGTGGTCACCGGTCTCGGACTCGGTCTCATCTTCGCGCCGGCCATCGCGAGCGCGACCGCGGGCGTGCGCTCCGGTGACGCCGGCGCGGCGTCGGCGCTCGTGAACACGACCCAGCAAATCGGAGGTTCGATGGGGCTGGCGCTGTTGAACACCATCGCGGTCTCGGTGACCGCACGCTCGAACCGAGTGCCGGTCGCGATCTCGGCCCAGTTGACTCGCAATGAACAAGTGCACCACGCCGAGGTGCTCGCCACGTTGCACGGCTACGCGGTGGCGTTCTGGTGGGCGGCGGCGTTCTTCGGTGTCGGAGCGGCGCTGACGTTCGGTCTGCTCGAATCCGGGGTACCCGAGCACGACGTCGATGTGGCGTCGACCTAGGAGACGCAACTGCCGACTTCGACGCGAGGTTCGTGGGCGTCACACCACGACGAGTGCGACGCGATTCGAACGGCGCGGGGTGGACGCGCCGCTCGAGGGTGCACGTGCCGACTCGCTCACGTCGAGGTACGAAAGTTGAAGACGTCGCGGTCGAACTTTTGGTACGACTCGTAGTCCAACAATGCATAGAGCTCATCGCGGCTCTGCATCGAGTCGAGGAGGTTCGACAGTTCACCGCGTTCGGCCAGTTCGGCCAGACCTCGCTCGGCCGCTCCCATGGCGAGGCGCAGCAGTGACACCGGGAAGATCACCATGTCGAGGCCGAGGTCATTGAGCGCACGCACGTTCAGGGGGTCACCTTTGCCGAACTCGGTCGCGTTCGCGAGCAGCGGGACGTCGATCGCTGCGCGGAAGGCCGCGAACTCGCCCGCGTCGAGCAGTGCTTCGGGGAAGATGGCGTCGGCCCCGACGTCCACGTAGCCGCGGGCCCGATCGATGGCCTCGTCCAACGAGTCGGTCGCCCGGGCGTCGGTGCGAGCGACGATCATGAGATTCGGGTCCCGCCGGGCCGACACGGCGGCGGCCACGCGTTGGCGCGCCACGGCGGGGGTCACCACACGCTTGCCATCGAGGTGCCCGCAGCGCTTGGGGTTCACCTGGTCTTCGACGTGCACGCCCGCGACCCCGGCCTCTTCGAGCATCTGGATCGTGCGCGCCACGTTCATCGCCTCGCCAAAACCGGTGTCGGCGTCGACCAGGAGCGGCAGCGCGGTGACGCGCGCCACTTGAGCGCTGCGTTGTGCCACTTCGGTCAGTGTCGTGAGACCGACGTCTGGCAGTCCCAGGTCCGCCGCGATCACCGCACCCGAGAGATACGCGCCTTGGAAGCCGCGCTGTTCGATCAACATCGCCGAGAGGGGACTGAACGCGCCGGGCAAGACCAGGATGTCGCGTGCCTCCAGTCGCTCGCGCAGGGCCAGTCGCTTGGCCGACGCCGTGACCGGGGAGTGCAGCACTAGAAGATCCCCTCGGTCGACGGTGCCCGCTCGAGGTACCCCTCGCGAGCGCTGAAGGTCAGGGTCGCCAACTCAGACGTCGTCAGTTCGTCGAGACGCTGGACGCAGTCCAAGAATCGTTCACGCTCACGCTCACCGATGCACTCCTCACTCAGTCGCCGGAACTTCTCGAGGTACTGCGCTCGCCCAAAGGGTCGAGCGCCGTTGGGGTGGGCGTTGGGAACCGCGACCTCTTCGACGATCCGCGATCCGTCTTCGAGCTCGATCTCGACGCGACCACCGAAGGCGCGCTCGCGCGGATCGGGCGCCAGATAGCGACGTGACCACTCAGGGTCTTCGAGCGTTCGGACTTTGCGCCACAGCGTGACGGTGTCGGGTCGAGTGGCGCGCGCGTGGTCGTAGGAACGTTCGTGATGCCACTGGCCGTCTTGGAGCGCGACGGTGAAGATGTAGGGCAGCGAGTGGTCGAGGGTCTCACGCGTCGCGCTCGGCTCGTACTTCTGGGGGTCGTTCGACCCCGAGCCGATGACGACGTGCGTGTGGTGCGACGAGTGGATCACGACCTCGCGCACCGCGGACGCGTCGAGCAGTTCAGGGTGCGCCGCTCGAAGTCGTAACGCGACGTCGATCCACGCCTGGGCCTGATACTCGGCGGAGTGCTCTTTCGTGAACGAGTCCAGTATCGCGCGCTTGGCCTCGCCCGGCGCCGGCAGCGCGACGTCGTAGCGCGCGTCGGGTCCGTCCAAGAGCCACGCCACGACGCCGTCCTCGCCTTCGTAGATCGGCTCCGGGGCGCTCTGGCCGCGCATCGCACGGTCGACCGCCTCGATCGCGACCTTCGCGGCGAAGGCCGGCGCGTACGCCTTCCAGGTCGAGATCTCGCCCTTTCGCGATTGGCGCGTCGCGGTCGTCGTGTGCAACGCCTGACCGATCGCTTGAAAGGTCACGGCGGCATCGAGTGACAGCAGGGTCCCCAAGCCGGCGGCGATCGCGGGACCGAGGTGCGCGACGTGATCGATCCGATGCGAGTGGAGACTCACGCTTCGCGATAGGTCGATCTGGACCTCGTAGGCCGTGGCCGCGCCACGGATGACGTCGTGACCGCGCAGTCCTCGGCGCGGCGCGAGGTGTTGGGCGACGGCGAGCAGGGCCGGCAGGGTGTCGCCCGGGTGGGCGTACTCCGCCGCCAGATAGGCATCGTGAAAGTCGAGTTCGCGAACGGCCACGCCGTTGGCCCACGCGGCCCATTCGGGTGAGACGCGCTGTGCGTACGGCGCCCCCCAGATCGCGGCCCCGGGCACGGCGTCGAAGTGTCCGGCTTGGTCGCGCGCGCTCGACACGGGCGCGCGCAGCAGTGCCGCCGCCGCGACGGCGACGTCGTCGATGAATCGATTGACCACCATCTCGGCGACGTCGTCGTGGACCTCGACGGGATCGGCCGCGACCTCGGCCAACTTCCAGGCGAGTTGGTCCTTTCGCGCGAGGTTCTCGCCGCTGGCGTGGGTGCGCAGCTCGTGCAGGATCACGGAATGCGACGGGTGATCGCCGCGCTCGCTCGTTGGAGTTCGGCGACCAGCGAATCCACGTCGACCGGGATGTCCTCGATGCGCCCCGAAACTTGGATGGCCGCCAACATCTCACCGTCGCGACTGATGACGGGCACCGCGATCGAGACGCTGCCGCCTTCGCCCTGGCCCTCACCAAAGGCGTACCCGCGACTTCGGATGGCGCCGAGGCTCTCGACGAACTCCTGTCGGTCCAAGACCTGACCGCTCGGGAACGGGATATTCTCCACCCCCTCGAGAAGTCGATCGAGATCGTCGGGGGAGAGTCCGGCGGCGAAGACGCGGGCCCCCCCCAGCGTGAGGGGCACCTGCTCGCCGATCGTGGCTTGGTAGCGAGGGGGTGGGGACGACAGCACGCGAAGGACG
>Ga0307374_10008620_pt1 | contig 15187 bp, 13 predicted proteins | sample OX3MG_FD_202532 | JGI IMG/M metagenome (GOLD analysis project Ga0307374, IMG submission 202532) | Soil microbial communities from Risofladan, Vaasa, Finland - OX-3 | ecosystem: Environmental > Terrestrial > Soil > Coastal area > Acid sulfate soil | place: Finland: Risofladan, Vaasa | collected... | reverse complement strand
CACATCGCGACCCCGCGGCAGAACGGCAAGCAGCGGCCCATCGCCGACATTGCCGCTGTCGTCACTGTCACGGACGATGGAGGCAGCTCCGGTCGCTTGCGTCGCGAATATTCCATTCTGCCTCCGGGAGATATTCGCAACTGCATGGTGGCGCTATCGCCCGACGAAGCTTTGCTCGGCCGCCTGTTTCAGTATCGCTTCCCTGTCGCGAGCGGCAGCGGCCGCGGACTTTCGGGCCACAGCTTCGGAAATTTATTTTTGACCGCGCTGACGCAGGTCACCGGGGATTTTCCCGAAGCGGTGCGTCTGTCCGGGAAAGTACTCGCTACGCGCGGGAGAATTTTCCCTTCGACCAATGCGAACGTCACTTTAAAAGCGGAATTGGAAGATGGTCGCGTGGTCGCCGGGGAAACGAAAATCTCGCGCTCCCGTCGCCGTATCCGCCGTGTGCGATTAGTGCCGTCTGGCGCGCGGCCCTTGCCCGAAGTGCTGCATGCCATTCGCGAAGCTGATTTAATTCTCCTCGGTCCCGGCTCGCTGTATACGAGCATCATTCCCAGCTTGCTCGTTCGCGGCGTCGCCAATGCTATCCTCCGCTCGCGCGCGCAGTGTGTTTACATCGCGAATCTAATGACGCAGCCCGGCGAAACGGACGGTTACTCCGTGGCCGATCATGTTCGCGCCATCTACGATCACACGCGCAAAGGGTTATTCGACTGGGTCGTCGTCAACCGCGCGCCTGCTTTCTCGCCATCCTTGCTGCGCCGTTATCGTGGACAAGGTGCCATGCCTGTCGATCCTTCGCTCGACGAATTGCGCCGCATGGGTTTGAGGTACGTTACGGCGGATTTGCTGCAGCAGGACGGAGTGGTGCGCCACGATCAGAAACGCCTCACGCGGCTTTTGCTCCGCCACTTTGCGAAACCCGCGCCGCCATAATCTGGGTTGTGTGCGACAAGATTGCGGACGTTGCCTGCCTGTTTCCTCAATACGCATCAAGCGCGCACTCCCTGTCTTGCGTGGCGAGGGCGCGGCTACGTATACTGGCCGACGCTGTCCTGGCAGCTCCGCCGCATGGAACCGCCAGTGTCATCGTCCAATTTCATTCCGTCGAGGAGAACGTCGCCATGGCTACTGTGTCGCTGGAACATGAACTGAATCCGTACGAAGCGGCGGAAGCGCGTTTCGAGGAGGCGGCGAGGCGTCTGGGACTCCCGCAAGATCTTTATCGCTATTTGCAATATCCCAACAAGGAAATCACCGTCTATATCCCCGTGAAGATGGACGACGGACGATTGGAAGTTTTCACGGGCTATCGCGTGCAGCACTCGCTCGTTCGCGGGCCCGGCAAGGGCGGGATTCGCTATTCGCCCCAGGTCACGATTGATGAAGTGCGCGCGCTGGCATCCTGGATGACTTGGAAGTGCGCCGTGGTCGACATCCCGTTCGGTGGGGCGAAGGGCGGCATCATCTGCGATCCCGACAAAATGTCGCAGCGCGAACTCGAGGCCATGACGCGCCGCTACACAGCGGAGCTTTCCGACTGGATCGGCCCAGAGCGCGACGTCCCCGCTCCCGATGTGAACACGAACGCCCAAGTGATGGCTTGGGTGATGGACACCTATTCGATGCATATGCGCCACACCGTCACGGCGGTCGTGACCGGCAAGCCTCTTGAACTGGGCGGTTCTCTCGGACGTCCCGAGGCAACCGGCCGCGGCGTCATGATGGTGTGCGACAAGGCCACTACGAAGCTCGGCATGAAAAAACAAGATTGCCGCGTGATCATTCAAGGATTCGGCAACGTGGGATCAATGGGCGCGAGGCTGATGCACGAGGCCGGATACAAAATCATCGGGCTCGCCGACGTACATGGCGGCCTGTTCAACGAAAAAGGCTTCGACGTTCCGAAAGTGGTCGACTGGGTTTACGAGCAGCACAAGGCTTTGCCGGATTTCCCCGGCGGTGGCCAAAAAATCTCCGCGCAGGACATTCTGTTTCAACCGTGCGACATCCTGATTCCCGCGGCTATTGAGAATCAGATCACCAGCCAGAATGTGAGCCGTGTTCAGACAAAAATCCTGTGCGAAGGCGCGAACGGCCCCACCACGGCGCCCGCCGACGAAGTCCTCGGCAAAAAGGGTGTTTTTATTATTCCTGACATCCTTGCGAACGCAGGCGGCGTCACGGTCAGCTATTTCGAGTGGGTTCAGGACCGCCAGGGATTGTTCTGGCGCGAGCGCGAAGTGAACGAGCGCCTGCAGGACGTCATGGATCGCAGCTTCGACGACGTGGTGCGTTACGCCGAAAAGCACGGCGTCAATAATCGCATCGCCGCCTACATGCTGGCAATTGACCGCGTAGCGATTGCCCTCAAACATCGCGGGATCTATGCGTAATTTCAAAAAATCGCGTCAACACTGGACAAGCGGGATAGAATAGCTCTCCCCGAGCGGGAGCAATTCGCGGGGTAATACGGCAAACCGGAGGCTCGCGATGCTTTCTGGATCTGTTTCCCATGGGGCGTTAAAGAGCGAAGACGAACACCGCCGCGACATTTGCGTGGTGGGACGCTGGTTCCACGAACGTAACTTCGTGGCGGCTACGGACGGAAACATTTCCCTCCGCCTCGATCCCGAGCGCGTGCTTACCTCCCCAACCGGCGTTTCGAAGGGCTTGATGTCGCCCGACGAGCTCGTCATCACCGACAATACGGGAAATAAAATCTTCGGACGGCGGAATCCGTCTTCCGAATTGGCGATGCACCTGCTGATTTATCGCCTGCGCCCGGATGTTAACGCCGTATGTCACGCCCATCCCATCACAGCGACGGGATACGCTTCGGCGGGCCTCGCCCTCAATAAGGCTTTGTTGTGCGAAGCTGTCATGGGGCTCGGCAGCGTTCCCCTAGCCCAGTACGGCACGCCGGGCACACCTGAGTTAACCCACTCGATCGAGCCGTACGTCCAGTCGCACGACGCAATCCTGATGGCGAATCATGGCGTTGTAACGTATGGCGCCGACCTGCTCACGGCTTTTTATCGCATGGAGACGGTCGAGCACTTCGCTCGCGTCGCGCTGGTCACGGAGCTTCTCCACAAGCAGGTTTTGCTTTCCCGCGAGGACGTCGAGAAGCTTCTCGCGGCGCGTGCGCGTTACGGTCTGGAAACGGCGGCCGGCGCAAGCACCACCTGCCCCGTCACCGCGGATACGGCCGAGCCGGACCGCATCACGCTTACTCGCCGCGACCTCGAAGCCCTCGTCGAAGAAGCTGTTCGAAACGATCGCGCGCGGCGCTAAAATCGCGCTGAACGTGCCCTCTTTCATTCTCGACCGGAAGGAATAAGTCCATGCTTGGCGCGCAGAAGTTTCTCGACGCTGTAAAGGCTGGGGACGCCACTCGTGTGAAACAGATGCTGGTCATCGAGCCGGGACTCGCGAATGCGCGCGCGGAATCAGGCGCATCGGCGCTGATGACGGCGATTTATCACGGCAAGACGGATGTTCGCGACCTGCTGCTTGAACGCGGTGCGCGATTGGACATCCACGAAGCCGCAGCGGCTGGTAAATCCGGGGACGTTGCCGCGTTAGCCGCCCAGAATCCCGACGCGATCAATTCTTTTTCCGCGGATGGATTTACGCCCCTCGCATTGGCCGCTTTTTTTGGCCAGCGAGATGTCGCGCAATGGCTTCTCGCGAACGGCGCCGATGTGAACGCCGTTGCAAGAAATCCGACGGGCTACACGCCCCTCACGGGCGCCGTGGCTCGCGGCGACGCGGAAATCGTCCGCCTCCTTTTATCCCACGGCGCGAATGCGACGCATCGATATGGAGCCGGATATTCGGCTCTCCACCAAGCTGCCGCGAATGGCAAGCTCGAAATCGTTAAACTTCTCCTCGATCACGGCGCCGCCCCGAGCGCCCTCACCGATGATGGCCAGACGCCACTCTCCATGGCGGAGGCAAAGGGTCAAACCGAAGCCGTTGCGCTCCTGCGGCAACAGGCTGCAAACTCCCAATCACGCTAGTCACGCATCACTTCGCCGGCACAGTTGACAATATCGTCTCGCATCCACAGCCGCGTGCCCTTGCCGCGGAAAGCCCTATCCTTTACTCTCGATGATTCGCTTTTTGATTAGGGAGATGCTGTGATCTGCCCCATTTGCGAAAAACGCAAGCCCAAACGGTTCTGCCCGGCCAAGGGCGAAAACATCTGCGCCATCTGTTGTGGCACGTATCGTGAGGTGACGATCGACTGTCCTGCGGATTGCCCTCACTTGCTTGCTGCGCGCCGCTACGAAATCGAGCATCGCAAGCCGCTCGCCGCGCAGGATTTCCCGTTTCCAGATGTGCAATTTCCCGTGGACATTATTCGCCGTAATGGCGAGGCGCTTTCGGGAATCGGCCTGACGATTTTGAGTTTCGCGGAGCAAAATAGCGCCGTTCGCGACCCGGAAATCCTGGCCGCGGTTGCCGCGCTGGCGGAAACTTACCGCACGCTCGAATCCGGCATCTACTTCGAACGGCCGCCGGAAGCGCCTCTGCCGCGCGCGCTCTACGCTCATCTCGCGCAGTCCCTGCAGGAATTCAAGCAGCAGGAGGCGCGACAGACAGGTTTCAGCAAATTGAAGGATTCGGAAATTTTCCGACTTCTCGTTTTTCTTCTGCGCATCGGCACACGCGAGACGAATGGCCGCTCGCGCTCCCGCGCCTTCCTCGATTTTCTCCGCGCGCAATTCCCGCCGTCCGCCAAAACGGAATCCGCAGCCCCGCGAATTATCCTGCCTTGAGCTGAACCGCTGAAGCCACCAAGGCAGAAGCCGCAAACATCCGGGGCGGAGCCGTGCATGGCGGTGTTTGCGTGCCGAGCGCGAGCGCCATTTGCGGTGAATGCCAGGAGTTGTCCCCCGAGCGATCAGGCCGCACATCGAAGCCATATTTCTTGCGCAAACGTTCCACCCGCTCCGACATTTCGCGGCGATAACTCTCCGGCGCGTTGCCGTGCTTGACGTACCACTCGCGGTACTGCCGCGTTAGTTTCGGGAATTTCGCCTCCACGAATGGGATAAATTGTTTAAGAGCCGCCGGCATCAGAAAAAGTACGCGTCCTGCGAACCATTGCGCACCCGCATCTCGTGCGGCCTTTGCAAGAGCGTCGAGAGCGTCTTCGCCATCGGTGATTCCCGGCACGATCGGCATCGCCAATACGCCGGCGGAAATTCCGGCATCGCGCAGACGGCGCACAGCGCCGAGCCTCACGTCGGGACGCGGCGCGCGAGGTTCGAGCAGGCGGGCGAGGAGCGCAGAGACAGTGGTGACGGAGAGATTCACGCTCAGCGCGGAACGCTCGGAGATTTTCTTCAGCAGCTCCATGTCGCGCACCACGCGGTTCGACTTCGTCGTGATGGAAAGCTGGAGACCTTCGCGCTTCGCCATTTGCTCAAGGATGGCCCGCGTAGCTTTGAATTCTCCCTCCGCCGGTTGATAGGGATCGGTGGCCGTGCCAATGGCAATATGCTCTCCCCAGACTTTCTCGTTTTCGAGGTCGCGTCCAACAAGCGCGCTGGCGTTCTCTTTGACGTAAATCTTCCGCTCAAAATCGCCACCGTCGAGTTCCATGTATTCGTGCGTATACCGCGCATAGCAGTAATGGCAGCCGAATTCGCAGCCGCGATAGGGATTCACCGTCCAGCTAAAGGGAACGCGCGGCGAATTGCAATGGTTCAGGATCGACCGAACGGGCAGCACGAAATATTCCGTGCCGCGCTTCGCTTCCGCCAGTGACGAGGAAGCGGCGAGGCGTGCGATACCGACCAGATCCTCTACGGGCTTCAAACTCCGGCCATTGGCCGAAGGGGGCGGAGAAGCGTCGTGAGCCTCACCAATGCCGCTGGGGGCGGCGGGAAAAAGGGTGAGGCTGGTCGCCATCGAGCGGCGCAAACGGGGCTTTGGCAGCGCCGGAGCGGCTCGAAGCGTGGTAAAAGTAGCCATCGGTAACGAACACCTCGCTGAAGTGAGTGTCGCAACTATATTCGCCTTTTCTTCGCTTTGTCAAGCGAAAACTATTCGCTATTTATTCGCCTCAACGGGCTGGCCTCCCGTACAGCCCTCGCCTCTGGAAACCCCCCAACGCTGCCGCCGTCGGTGTTCTCGCCAAAGCCCTATACTTTATCGGGAAGCCCCGTTGAGCGACGTCCACATCTTAATTGTCGATGACGACGCAGTGAGCCAGCATGCCCTGCAGCAGGTGTTTGACTCCGAGGGCTGGCGTGTCTGCGTGGTTCCATTTGCCAGCGAGGCCATGCGTGAACTCGCGCGCGGACATTGGACTCTGGTGATTGTCAATATCGCCCTCGCCGATATCACCGGCCCGCTTTTCACCACCCTGAAAGAACTCTCACAAGTCGAGTTCGATCCGGATGCGGCGCAGAAAGGGTTGCGCGTTCTTTTCCTTGTCCCGGCAATCGCCGCGCGATGGGCTCGGCCAGTCCTCCACAAGGAGCGCTTGCCTTATGCAATGAAGCCCCTCAACTTGAATGACTTTCTCGATAAAGTCAGCGACCTGCTCCTGGATGCCGGCGCCATTCCGCGCGCGATCCGCGACGTTAGCCTGCTATCAGTGAACAAGGAACGCCGCCAGAAGGACCGCCGCTCGGGCCGTGACCGTCGCAACGGCAAGATGTTCGCCTCCCGTGAAGACTACATGATGACCGAGGAAGAAATCGCCGAATACGAGAAACAAGAAGAGGAGGAGCGCAAGAAACACAAAGAAGAAGAAAAAAAACGCGAGATGCTCTAGCAGCCTGCTGAAAAGTCATTCCCTGCCATCCCGTCTACGCGGCCAGGGATCCACTCTTTGTCTTTCCTCTTTCCTTTGCGGGTGCCCCATCCTGCCTGCACTGAGCGAATTCCGCGAAGTGAGCGTTCTTCGCGAAGGGTGGGTTTTTTGCTTTTCGTTTTAATGTTTCATTGTCATTCCGCCTGCCATGAGGCACGAAGGGAACCCGGTCGCCGTCTTGAGGAATCTGCTTTTGTTTTGTCTTCAACTATCGCTTTCGCTCATGCTCCCAGAGGCGGACCGCGCTGCGATCCGCAGTCTCCGCCAGCAGCTCCGCTATGGTCTTGTTCTTAACGGGATGGCGAACTGTCGGAGCGATCTCCGCCAGCGGCACAAGAACAAATCTTCGCTCAGTCATGCGCGGATGAGGAACTTCGAGTTCCAGCGTGCGGATGATGCTCGAGCCGCATAGTAAAATATCGAGATCGATCACCCGCGGGCCGCTGCGCACTAAACGGCGTCGCCCGATTTCATTCTCGATTTGGCGAATCGCGTGCAAAAGCTGGCGCGGCATTAAATCCGTTCCCGCCTCGACCACGCAATTCAAAAACCAATTCTGCGCCTCGAAATCTACAGGTTCAGTCAAATAAACAGACGACTGGCGCGTGACGCGGATGCCGTGCGCGTCCAGCGCGGCGATGGCCGCCGCAAGATGTTCTTCGCGTTCGCCAACATTCGACCCCAGCGACAAGTAGACAGTCTTCATCAACGTTGATTGTGACTCGAAGGCATTTTCAGAAAAGTTGGGGCTGGCGGCGCGGCTCATCCATGCCGAAATATTTGTAGGCGAGCGCCGTGGCCACGCGGCCGCGCTGCGTGCGGTCGAGCAAGCCGAGTTGCATCAAATACGGCTCGTAAATTTCTTCGATGGCGTCTTCCTCTTCGCTGAGCGACGCGGCCAGCGTATTCAGTCCCACCGGACCGCCGCTATATTTCTGAATGATGGCCAGCAAGAGGTTGCGATCCACTTCGTCGAGGCCGTGCTCATCCACGCCGAGCATTCCGAGAGCTTCTTTGGCCACCGCAAGCGTGATTTTTCCCTGCGCGCGAACTTCAGCGAAATCTCGTACGCGGCGCAGCAAACGATTCGCGACGCGCGGCGTTCCCCGGCTGCGGCGCGAAATTTCCTCCGCGCCCGCCTCATCCATCGCGATCCCTAGAATTTTTGCCGAGCGGTGGACGATTTCGAGCAGGTCTTCAGCGGTGTAAAAATCCAGGCGGTGCACGATGCCGAAGCGCGAACGCATCGGCGCCATAATGAGCCCAGCGCGCGTGGTGGCGCCGACCAGAGTGAATTTCTGCAATTGATACGGGTGAATGCGCGCGCCCGCGCCTTGCCCAATCACCAGGTCGATGCGGTAGTCCTCCATTGCGGGATACAGAATTTCTTCCATCGCAGGCTGCAAGCGGTGAATTTCATCGAGGAAAAAAAGTTCGCGCGCTTCGAGCGCCGTCAGCACCGCCGTCAGGTCCCCTTTGCGCTCAAGAAGGGGGCCCGAACTGATCTTGATGCTGGCGCCCATTTCGTTCGCGAGAATTTGCGCGAGCGTCGTTTTGCCCAGGCCGGGAGGTCCGTAAAGCAGAACGTGGTCGAGAGCATCGCCCCGGCTGCGCGCGGCCTCGACGGCGATTTTCAGATTTTCCTTCACGCGCGATTGCCCCACGAAATCGTCAAAGCTCTTGGGACGAACGCTGGCGTCGAGACGCGCGTCCTCGTCAAATGCTTGTCCTGAGACGACTCGATGTTTCAGCTCAACCATGTAATCCTGTTTTCGGCGAGATCGTTAATCGCCGCGGCCTGCTCGCGCGCCTTTCTCTATCGCGGCGCCGCCCAGTTTTTGCAGAGCGGCGCGAAGAAGCAATTCGAAACTCGCGCCCGCCCCACCGCGTACTTCCTCGAGCGTCTTTTCCACCGAACGTTCGTCGTAGCCCAGATTCACGAGCGCCGACGCCACATCCGACTCCACCTGCGAGCGTGATGCCGGTTTCCCCGTGCCGGCAACTTCCACCACCGCCAGCTTGTCGCGCAATTCAAGAATGATCCGCTCCGCCGTTTTTTGCCCCACGCCCGGAATGCGCTTCAGTTGCAGAACGTCTCCTTTGCGAATCGCGGGCACCAGTTCATCTAAATTCATTCCCGATAGAATCTTTAGCGCAAGATTTGGCCCCACGCCCGAAGTCGAAATCAGCATTTCGAAGCATTGCTTTTCGCGCGCCGTCAAAAATCCGTACAGCGCGATTTGATCTTCGCGCAGATGCGTGTGAATCAACAGCGTCACTTCCGCGTGCAGCGCGCCCAGCCCGGCAAACGTCGACAACGGAATCTGCACTTGATAGCCGACGCCGCCGGCATCCACGATTACTTGATTCGGCCGTTTATCAACGAGCGCGCCACGAAGCTGTCCAATCATCTCGAGCGATTATTGATTAGCGGCTTGGGTGTGTCAACGCAACACGCGCGCTCCCCCGAAATCGCCAGTTTCATCGAGCGGGATTTCCCAACCGAATAATCCGAAATTGCGGAGATTGCCGATGCATTCTTTCGTACGATCAACCCAAAAGTTGCCCGCATTCGGCACGCGCAAACGATTCCGAACACTCCGCAAGCGCTGCAAAAATTATTTCCAACTCTTTGCCGCAAATCTGATTCCTTCAAAATATTTCCACGTCTAAAGCAATCAGTAAGTGCGGGCCCATTTTGAAAAAGGAGAATAAAAATGAAATACAGCAGGCTGCTTCACTTCTTCGTGATGGCGTTGATGTTCGCCGTGGCGATTCCTGCCATGGCGTCGCCAAAAGGCGCAAAGATGTCCAACTCGGTCGCCAAGGGTCAGTTCTACGTCGTTGGCGGCGAGATTCTCAACGGCGTCACGCTGGCGTCGGGTGAGTACAATGTGGTTGCCAGCGATTCGACTCTTTCCTTCTTCCGCGGCAAGAAACTAATCGCCCAGGCTCCGATTCAATGGAAGGACGGCGCGCAGAAGACCCAGCAAAATGCGATTGTGACAGACACCGGGAAAATTCAGGAAGTTCGCTTCAAAGGCAAGAACCGTTCCGTCGTGGTGCAGTAGTGGCGCCAAAGAAAGCGCGGGCGTCAACCCAGTATCTCGCCCGCGCTCTCTTTGCTCTCCTGTTCGAATCGCTTCACGTCTCCGCGTGTCGACTCCGCTTTCGCGGACGCCGCCACGAATTCGCGGTTAGTCTTTCAGCGACTTAGGATCCGAATGGTTCTTCGGCGAATGTTTCTCCAGTGTATCGATGAGCAGCCGCGCGGCACCAGGAATTCCCACCGCGTGTTTCAGCACGATGTCCTTCGCCTCGATTTTTCGCCCGTAAACGTCTTTGTTCGCATCGTTATCAGGGCGCAGCGTCGAGCCTTGCAGAGAGATGCCTGCGAATAGCCCGCGCGCGCGCGAGTACGTCAAAATCTCCGCGCGCATCGTAACATCTGTATCCGCCGCGGCGTTGCGCCCCTTGGGGCCTGCGGCCGCGGAGGCGTCCGCGCCGAGCTTCACTTTGCTGCTCAGGATTGCGCTGGCGCCACGCTTGTTCATCACCAGCAGCACAAAATCGGTTGCTTGTCCGCCGAGTTGAAATCCAAAACCTCCGCCTTCCAAGCGCATCATCGTCGGCGCGCCCCACGGCCCTGTGAAGTCCTCGCCGCCGCGGCACGTCATCGCGCCAGCCCCATAGCTGCCGCTGATGCCGAACGCTACTTTGATCACCGAGGGAATCACAATCACGCATTCGGCCTTGTCGAGCAGATCCGCCGGAATGTCGTCGGGAATATCGAGGATTTCCTTCATCACCTCGCCGGCAGTCTCCAAGCGCTTATTGGCCTTGTTGTTTGCCCGATCCGCGGCGCGCGCCGCGGTGGGAGCCAGCAGCGCCGGCAGTCCCGCCAATGTTATGATCACCAAAAGAGAAAACATTTTTCGCATCGAGAAGCCTCCTGAACTGGGCATCATTGTAGTCGTTTTTCTCGGATCGGCGCAAGAAATCGCCATCCCGCAGTCTTAAGTTCTGGAAATTTTTAGCGCAGAGGAACCCCTCGCAACTCTGCGTTTCTGGCTGCGATAAACTGGCATATAATCGCGCGCGGCTGAATTTCTGGGCCGCAAAATTCGGCAAGGAGTCCCCGTGCCCCAGCTTGTGCTTGCGAAATCCCCCTTGGCGCGCCCCACAATATATCCGGCGAAATCCATCTACATCGGTGCGTTACTCCTTTTCGCGGCTCTTCTCGGTTCGCCTTATTCTTTTGCGCATCCGCCCAAGAAGAAATCCCCCGCGCGCGTGCCCGCCGATGTCGCGCGATTCCAGCGGGACGCCGAAACCGCTCTGGCGATTCCCGTCGCCCAGAAATCCTTCATCGGAGTTCTGATTGTCGACGCGGCCACGGGCAAAACGCTCTATGAATTGAACGCGGACCGCTACTTCACGCCGGCCTCGAACACCAAGCTCTTTACCACCACTCTTGCGATGTCCGCTCTGGGTCCGGACTATCGTTTCCGCACCACGATTGAAACGCACGGCACGCTCGACTCCGCGGGCCGTTTGCGCGGCGATCTGATTCTCGTCGGCCGCGGCGATCCTGATTTTTCCAACCGCCGCATTCCTTACGACGCGAAGAATCCCATCGACGGCCCATCCGATAAGCCGCTCGCCGAACTCGTCGACGCAATCGTCGCCAAGGGCGTCAAGGAAATCGACGGAGACATCGTCGCTGACGATAGCTATTTTCCCTATGCTCCGTTTCCCGAAGGCTGGGCTGTCGGCGACATGCCTTTTGACTACGGCGCGGCCGTCAGCGCCATTTGCTTCGACGATAACGGCTTGGACGTCAAAGTAACGCCCGGCGATCACGTCGGCGCTGACGCATGGGTCGCCGTCGAACCCTGGCCCGGTTATAACGTTTACTCCTACAGCGTCACCACTGGTCCCGCCGACTCGCAACCCAATTTCAATACAGTCGAAAATCCTGGTCCCAAGCCATTCCTCCTCCGCGGCTCCATTCCACTCGGTCACGCACCCATCGACTTGGCAATGGCCATGCCCGATCCTGCGAATTACACGGCCCATGTGCTCAAGCAAATGCTTCTCGCCCGCGGCATCCGCATCACGGGCCACGCACGCGCGCTTCACGCTCCTCCGCCCAGCGAAGGAATGACGTTCGACCCTCCCCAGGCGCTCGCGCAAACGCCCGCCCCGCAGGCAAACACTCTCGTTCTCGCCGAGCATCAATCGCCGCCGCTTCTCGAAATCGTCCGCGTCCTCAACAAAGTCAGCCAGAATCTCCACGCCGAAATTCTGCTGCGTACCGTCGCAAAGGAGAAAACCGGCGAAGGCTCGCTCGCCGCCGGCCTCGAAATCGAGCGCCAGTTCCTTACGTCCATCGGCATAGCGCCCACCGACGTGCTCGTCGACGACGGCTCTGGCCTTTCCCGGGAGAATCTTGTCACGCCCCGCGCCGTGGTCTCGCTTCTCGAATATGTCCGCCGCCAGCCCTGGGGTGATGCCTATGCGTCGACCCTGCCCGTCGCGGGCGTTGACGGCACGCTCGACAATCGCATGAAGAGCACGCCTGCGGACGGCCGAATCGACGCGAAAACGGGCTCCGTCGAGCACACGCAAGCCATGTCCGGTGTCGCGACCACGCTTCACGGGGAGCGTCTGATTTTTTCGATGTTCGATAATCACAACGGCGGCACGGGCCGCGATGCTGCGCACGTCCTCGACGCTATCGCTCAGGCCATGGTCGAGGATCTCGGGACAACGTCGAAAAAACCGGCGAAGGCGCGCGCAAAAAAGAAAAACAAATGAACGCCGCCGGGGAAAATCGCAAGCGACATAAGGAAGACTCCAGCAAAATCATCACCGTTTTCGGCAGCTCGCGTCCCCGCCCAGGCGATTCGCATTACGCCCTGGCGCAGAATCTTGGCGCCGCGCTTGCCGCGCAGGGATTTACGGTTTGCAGCGGCGGCTATGGCGGCGTCATGGAAGCGGTTTCACGCGGCGCGAAAGAAGCGGGCGGGAGGACGCTCGCCGTCACCGCTGAATTTTTCCGCGCGCGCGCGAATCGCTGGGTGGATGAAAAAGTGTGCGTCGCCACTTGGCAGGAACGCCTCTTCGAGCTTGTGCGACGCGGCTCGGGCTACGTTGTCTGTCCCGGCGGCACGGGCACTCTCGTCGAGCTCGCCGTCGTTTGGGAAATGATCAACAAACGCGTGATGCGCGACAAGCCCTTCGTCGCCCTCGGCGAATTCTGGCAGCCCATCATCGACCGCGTCCGCGAAGTCGAAATCGGCCACGCCTCCAAATGGGGCGAATCCACCGACCGCCTCATCCACTTCGCCCACGAACCCACCCACGCCGCCGACTACCTCGCCTCAAAATTGTCGCGCAACGTCACCGCCGCACCCTGACAGCTTGTTGGAGAAACTCTACTCATGGTCATTCCGAGGAGCCACGCGACGCGCCTTTTGCGTCCCGAACGTTTCAACGGGGCGAGGAATCTGCATTTTCTTTGGGTTTGTGAAATGTACTCCCTCTCGAACTTTTCGACGTCATCGCACTAACGGTTCCGCAACTTGGAGCCGCGCTCTTCCCGATTTTCGAATTTCGACTTTCGTTGTTCGATCAACTTGACACTGCGCGCCCGTTCCCGCATTTTGAACTGGTGAGCCGCTCTGCCGAAGAACTCCTCGAATTTGGCCGCCTTCGCGAAATCGTCGCGCGGTATTCCACCTGCGCGCCGGGCCATCGCGCGGTTGACCAACTTGCCCCGAGCACCGACGCGGATACCCTGCGCACAGCGTTCGATCTGATCCGCGAGGCCATCGCGTATCTTCGCTCCGGCGCGGAACTCGGCTTCGGCGGCCTCGCCGATCCCGCCGACTGGCTCGCGCGCCTCGCCATGCCCTCCTCTTCTCTTTCCGCCGCCGAAATTCTCGATGCCGCGTCGCTGATGGATACATCCACGAGCTTGAAGCAAACGCTTCGCGGCGAAGCGACGGCAAAATATCCTCGCCTCGCTGAACGCGCCGCCGCCCTCGCCGATTTTCGTTCTCTCGCCGCCGAAATTCGCCGCGCCATTCTGCCCAATGGCGAAATCAGCGATAACGCTTCGCCCGCGCTCAAGCGCATTCGCGCGACGATTGCGCAATCGCGCGAAAACATCCAGCGCTCGCTCGAAAAGCTCCTGCGCGCGCGCGAAAACGATTCCCAGGAAGATTACGTCACGCTGCGCAACGACCGCTTCGTCATTCCTGTGCGTTCTGCCGACCGCCGCGCGATTCCCGGCGTGGTCCACGGCGCCAGCGCCACGGGGCAAACTCTCTTCGTCGAGCCGCTCGAAACCATCGAGCTGAATAACCGGCTCGTCCAGCTCGCCGAAGACGAAGCCGCCGAAATTGCCCGCATCCTCTTTGAATTCACGGAGCGTCTTCGCGCTGACCGTGGTCCGCTCGAATTCGCCGCCGCCACCATCGCCGATCTCGATTCGGTTTTCGCTCGCGCCCGTTACGCCCGCGAATTCGACGCTACCATTCCCGAATTTTCCGAAGGCAATCACCTGCGCCTCGACGCCGTCCGCAATCCCGTGCTCGAAGACAATCTCCGCCGCAAAGATCGCGCCGTCGTGCCCATGTCCCTCGAACTCGGCGGAAGCGAAACCATCATGGTCATCAGCGGCCCGAACACAGGAGGCAAAACGGTCGCGCTCAAGAATGTCGGCCTCGCCGCTCTCGCCGCCCAGTCGGGAATTCCCGTTCCCGCGCAACGCGCCGAGTTGCCGCTTTTCGATTGCGTTCTCGCCGACATCGGCGACGAGCAATCCATCAGCGCCGATCTCTCCACATTTTCCGCGCACATGCTGAACCTGAAATCGATGCTCGAGCGCGCCACTGCTCGCACCCTCGTCCTCGTCGACGAAATGGGCACGGGTACCGCGCCCGAGGAAGGCGCGGCCCTCGCCGTTGCGCTTCTCGAGGAATTTCGCGCGCGCCGCTCCTTGACCCTCGCCACCACGCATCACGACCGCCTGAAGTCCTACGCTTCGACGACTCCCGGTATCGTCAACGCCGCCGTCGAATTCGACGAGGAAAATCTGCGGCCCACATATCGCCTGCTCACCGGCGTGCCCGGCGTTTCCAGCGGCATACAAATCGCGCGCCGCTTGGGCTTGCCCGAACGCGTAATTGAGCACGCAAAGGCTGGACTTTCGCCCGAGACGCGCGAGGCCCGCGAGCTGATCGCCTATCTCCATCGCAGCCGCGACGAAATGGAGCAAATGCAGCGCCAGGCAAAGGACGAATTGCGCCAGCTCGAAGCCGAGCGCCGCGCCCTGCAAAC
>Ga0307374_10008619_pt1 | contig 15188 bp, 13 predicted proteins | sample OX3MG_FD_202532 | JGI IMG/M metagenome (GOLD analysis project Ga0307374, IMG submission 202532) | Soil microbial communities from Risofladan, Vaasa, Finland - OX-3 | ecosystem: Environmental > Terrestrial > Soil > Coastal area > Acid sulfate soil | place: Finland: Risofladan, Vaasa | collected... | reverse complement strand
GAGGTGCGCACTGCTTGCCGGGTGGCGGGGCTGATGACGGGCTCTGACGGCGTGGCCGGAGTGGTGCTCGACGGTGAGCGCCTCGAGGGGCGGGTGGTGTTGGCCAGCGGCGGATTCCAGTTCGACGTGGCACTGGCCGAAGCCCATCTTGGTGGGGTGCCGGTGGCGGCCATGGGTGAGCCGTGCTGCACCGGTGACGGACTGCGCATGGCCGAGCGGGCCGGCGCCACCCTCGTCACCATGGACGAGGGCTGGTGGATGCCGGCCATGAGCGTGCCCGGTGAGCAACTCGAGGGCGCCGCGTTCTTCCGCCCGTTGCACAGCGAGCGAGCCCAGCCCGGCGCCGTGGTGGTGGACGGCTCGGGACGGCGCTTCGTCGACGAGGCGCAGAACTACGGGGACGTGGGCCAGGCCATGCGCCGGGTTGCGCCCGGCGCGCCCGGCGCCATGGCCCCGAGGTGGTGGATGGTGTTCGACGGCGCTTACCGGGAGCGCTACCCGGTGGGCCCGTTGGCACCGGGCGACCTGGACCCGCCTTGGTTGACGGTGGCCGACGACGTGGCCGGCCTGGCCCGGATCCTCGGCCTCGACGCTCTGGAGGACACCGTGGCCCGCTTCAACGCCGGGGCCGAGCGTGGGGTCGACCCCGACTTCGGCCGGGGAGAGCATCCCTATGACCGCTGGATCGGTGATCCTGGCGCTGCCCACCCGACGCTCGCTGCCTTGACCCGGGCTCCGTACTACGCGCTGGAGGTCCATCTGGGGTGCATGGGCACCAAGGGCGGCCCGCGCACCGACGACCGGGGCCGCGTGCTCGGCGGCGGAGCTTGGGTGTGCCGCGGCCTTTACGCGGCGGGCAACGCGGCGGGTAGCCCCTTCGGATCGGTCACGGCGGCCGGGGGTGCAACACTCGGCCCGGCCATGGCCTTCGGCTACCGGGCCGGGGAGGCAGCAGTGAGCGACCCATGAGCACCCACGAGCCCACTTCAGACGCCACCGGCAGCGGCCCCGATGCCGTGCAGCGCCTCCTCGACGCCGAGCGTCGCCCGGTGCCCTCGGCTCTGCGCGCCACCGGTGCGGGCGCACCGGGCCCGGCGCGCGTGGCGCGCCGCGGCTACGTGGCGCCCGAGGCGCACGCCGCCGAGGTCGAGCTGATCTGGCGGCGTGTGTGGCAGATGGCGTGCCGGCTCGAGCAGATCCCCGAGGTGGGCGACAGCCTGGTCTACGACATCGCCGGCATGTCGCTCGTGGTGGTGCGCAGCGCCGCCGACGAGGTGCGCGCCTTCCACAACAGCTGTCTGCACCGCGGCACCCGGCTGCGCACGCAGCCCGGTCACTTAGACGAGCTGCGCTGCCCCTTCCACGGCTTCACCTGGCGTCTCGACGGCTCCTTCGCCGGCATGCCGTGTCCTTGGGACTTCCCCCACGTGGAGCCGGAGTCCTTCTGCCTGCCCGAGGCGCAAGTGGGCATGTGGGGCGGCTTCGTCTTCGTGCACCTGGGGGAGGACCCCGAGGCCCTGGATTCCTACCTCGAGATCCTGCCCGAGCACTTCGCCGCCTGGCCGCTCGAGGAGCGCTACTTGGCCGCCCACGTGGTGCGGGTGCTGCCGTGCAACTGGAAGGTGGCCCTCGAGGCCTTCATCGAGAGCTACCACACCGTGGCCGTGCACCCGCAGCTGCTGACCACGAGCGGGGACACCCAGACCGAGTACGACGTGTACGAGGGCGTGCGCCACGTGAACCGCATGATCACCCCGGTGGGCATCGCCAGCGGGCACGTAGAGCGCCACGTGTCGGAACAGGAGATCGTGGACGCCATGTTCCTGTCCGGCGACGAGGCGTCGGCGGTCCCCGAAGGCGCCTCGGCCCGCTCGGTGCTGGCTGACCGGGTGCGATCGGAGTTGGCGGCGCGCACGGGGCGGTCGCACGACGAGGTGACCGACTGCGAGGCGCTCGACGCCATCGAGTACTTCGTCTTCCCCAACTTCGTGCCGTGGGCCGGCTACACCACGCCGCTCGTCTACCGTTTCCGCCCCTACGGGCACGACCCGGGCCGCTCGGTGATGGACGTGATGCTCCTCGAGCCGGTGCCGGCCGGGGGGCGACCGGCGGCGGCGGTCACGCGCCATCTGGGCGAGGGCGATCGATGGGCCGATGCACCCGAGCTCGGCTACCTCGGCCGCATACTCGACCAGGACACCGCCACCTTGGGACGGGTCCAACGCGGCCTCGAATCGGCCGACAGGCCCGATCTGGTGTTCTCGGCCTACCAGGAGAGCCGGATCCGCCACTTCCACGCCACGCTCGACCTCTATCTCGGCCGGGGCTGACGGTGGCGGCGTCAGGTCCGCCGGCCGAGCGCCCGGCCGACCGGGCCGAGGTGCTCGACACCACGGTGGCGAGCATCCTGCGACAGGCGGCGGCCCGGGCCCCGGGCACCGTGGGGCTGGTAGACCCGGCGGCGAACCCCCGACGGCGATGGACCTACGCCGACATGCTGGCCGAAGCTGAGCGGGTGTCGCTGGCGTTGCGGGCGCGCTTCGCGCCGGGCGAGCGCATCGCCGTGTACGCCCCCAGCCTGGTCGAGTCGTTGCTGCTCACCTACGGCGCCGCCCTGGCCCGCATGGTCCTGGTGCCGGTGAACCCGGCTCTGCGCCCGGCCGAGTTGGCCCACGTGGTCGGGCAGTCGGGCGCGGCGGGCATCTTCCTGACGGCACGGTGGCGCGACCAGGACCTCCACCAGGCGCTGCGCTCGGTGCGAAGTGAGCTCCCCGAGCTGCGCCGGGTGGTCGACTTCGCCGACTGGGCGGCGTTCTGCGCGCCGGCCCCTGACGATGTGACCGCCGGCGCCGCCGATCCGGCGGGTCTTCACGATCCCGACGACCCCGCCCCTGACGATGTGGCCCAGATCGTCTACACCTCGGGCACCACCGGCGCCCCCAAAGGCGCCATGCTCACCCACCGGGGCATGACCAACGCGGCGCGGCTGGGCGCCATGCGCTTCACCATGACCGCCGGTGACATCTACCTGCAGGCCATGCCCCTGTTCCACGTGGGCGGCCAGGTGGTGTCGCTCCAGATCTGCCAGCAGCTGGCCACGGCGGTGCTGCTGCCCTCCTTCGATCCCGCCGTCGTGCTCGAGTTGGTGGAGTCCGAGCGCATCACCCTCACGTGCGGCGTGCCCACCATGCTCTTGGCGTTGGCCGAGCATCCCGACTTCACCCGCCGCGACCTGTCGAGCCTGCGCGCCGTGAGCTCTGGCGGCGCAGTGGTACCCACCGAGCTGGTCCGGCGTATCGAGTCGGCGCTCGGAGTGCGCTTCGCCATCGTCTTCGGCCAGACCGAGGCGTGCGGCTTCATCTCCCAGACCGAGCTCGACGACGACGACGAGGTGAAGGCGCAGAGCCTGGGCCGGCCGCTGCCGTCGGTGGAGGTGAGGGTGGTCGACGAGGCGCGCCACGTCGTCGAGTTGGGCCAGGTGGGCGAGCTCGAGGTGCGCGGCCCCAACACCATGGTGGGCTACCACGCCCTGGACGAGGCCAGCGCCGAAGTCCTCGGCCCCGACGGCTGGTTGCGCACCGGCGACCTGGTGGACATGGACGGCGGCGGCGTGCTGCGCATGCGGGGACGGCGCAAGGACATGATCGTGAGCGGCGGCGAGAACGTCTTCCCGGTGGAGGTGGAGGAGGCTTTGGCCACCCACCCGGCCGTGGCCCAAGCCGCTGTGCTGGGCGTCCCCGACAGGCGGTGGGGGGAGGCCGTGGTGGCCGTGGTGCGGCCGGTCCCCGGGGCCGAGGTGGACGCAGAGGCGCTGGCCGCCCACCTGCGCCTCCGCCTGGCGCCGTACAAGGTCCCCAAGCGGTGGGAGTTCGTTGACGAGCTCCCCCTCACGGCGTCGGGGAAGGTGCAGAAGTACGTCCTACGTGACCGCTTCACCGCGTGAGGCGAAGTGCCAGACTCCTGCGGTGAGCCAGCACCCGGTCGTCGCCCCATGAGCGTCGTCAGGGAGCCCGAGCGCCAGCAGGTGGGCGGCCAGGGGAGCGTTGCGCCCCAGGTCGCCGGCCCCAACCCGGCGGCGGCCGAGGATGTCGACACCCGGGGCCTGCACGTAGCCGAGTGCGCGGCGTGGAGCCTCGTGTGGCTGGCCGTGCTCACCGCCGGTGTGGACGTGTGGGGCTTCTGGTGGTCATCGCCGGTCACAGTGGCCCTGGCCCCCCTGATGGTGCTGGCCGGCCTGGCCGGCCTGGTCGCCACCTGGGTGGCGCGCAGCCCGCGCTTGCCGTGGTTGCAACGCAGCGCGTTGGGCGCCGTGCTCGTCTCCATCCTCATGCCTCAAGCTGTCATCTTGCACACGCGCACCTTCTACAGCACCGACTCGGCGGCCTTCGACCATGTGGCCGCCGGTGCCCTGCTGCATGGGCACAACCCCTACACCGCCTCCATGGCCCCCGCTGCCCGGCTTTTGTCAGTGCCGGCGCGGTACTGGACGTACACGGTGAGCGGTGGCCACGTGGCCCATGTCTCGTACCCGGCCGGCTCGTTCCTGGTCGACGCGGCGGCCATGGCCCTGGGCTTCCATCACGTGGTGGTCGACTGGGTGGACCTCTTCGCCTGGGTGGCCTGCGCCGTGCTCTTCTTCGTCCTGCTGCCAGTGTCGCTGCGCTGGTTGTCGGCGCTGCTGGCTCTGACCCCGATCTTCGTCGGCATGTTCACCTCGGGCGGGACCGACGCCGTGTTCCTCCCTCTACTGGTGCTGGCGGTGTGGCGCTGGGACCGCTTCGCCGTGCCGGGGGAGAGGAGCATGGCCCGGTGGCTCGGGCCGGTGGCCCTCGGGCTCGCCTGCGCCGTCAAGCAGACGCCGTGGTTCTGTCTGGCGCCGCTGGCCTTGGGCGTGGCCTTCGAGGCCCGGCTCCACGGCCGCAGGGCGTGGAGGGTGGCCGAGCGCTATGTGGCCACCACAGCGGCCGTGTTCGGGGTGGTGAATCTGCCCTTCGTACTGTGGCAACCCGGGGCCTGGAGCCGCGGCACGCTGCTCCCCTTCTTTGGCGGCCTGGTGGCCGACGGCCAGGGGCTCGTCTCCCTGGCTACCCACGGCGTCACCGGTGGGGCCGACCTGACGGTGCTGAGCTTGGCTGGGGCGCTCACCTACCTGGCCCTGCTCGGCGCTTTGGCCACCTGGTACGCGCCGCTTAAGCGGGTGTGGATGCTGCTGCTGCCGGTTGCCTTCTTCGTGTCGCCGCGCAGCCTTTCGAGCTATCTCGTCGACCTTTTCCCGGTGGCGGTGGTGGCCGCCGTGTCGGTGCACGGCGTCGGCCCGGGCCACTCCGAGGCGGGAGCCTGGCGGCGACGCTCGGCGCTGCTGGTGGGGCTGCCCGGCCTGCTGGCGGCAGTGGCGGCCGTGGTGGCGCTGTCGTCGCACCCGTTGACGCTCCGCGTCGATGCCGTGGCCGTCACCCACGGCGGACGACAGGTGCAGGCCGTGACTGTCACCGTGGTGAACGACACCGCCCAAGTCGAAGTCCCGCACTTTCTGGTGAACACCGGCGCCGGAACTGCCGGCTTCTGGGGGGTGGCGGGGGGTGGGTCTATGACGCTCGGCCCACACCGATCGGCCACCGTGACATTGCTGTCCCCAGTGCGCACCACGGCCCCCCAGCACGGGGCCCGTTGGTTGGTGGAGGCCTACGTGTCCCACCCTGATGCCTTGAGCACCTCGGCCATGGAGGTGTGGGCAGGGCGGTAGCCACAGCCACCGGAGAATTTCGCTTGCGCCTTACGAAAGGATCTGCTTACATAAGGGCCGTGGACGCCGCCCTCCGAGCTCTGGCCGATCCGACGCGGCGCCGGATCCTCGAGCTGGTGCGCAGCGACGAGCTGGCCGCCGGTGAGATCGCCCAGCACTTCGACACCAGTCGCCCGGCGGTGTCGCAGCACCTGCGGGTGCTGGTCGACGCCGGCCTGCTCGAGCAGCGTCGCCAGTCCACGCGCCTGTTGTACCGGGCGCGGGCCGAAGGGTTGGACGAGGTGAGGCAATACCTCGACGGCTTCTGGTCCTTCGGCCTGCAACGTCTCAAGCGAGCCGTGGAGCACGACACGGGCAGGAGGAGCCATCCATGACGATCGTCGACGGTGTCATCGAACAGGAGATACGGGTGCAGGCGGCCCCGGCCGAGGTCTTCCCGTACTTCACCGACCCGGCCAAGATGCGGCGCTGGCAAGGCGTCGACCACACACTGGAAGCCCGCCCCGGCGGCGTCTACCGCGTCGACATGAACGGAACCATGGTGGCGAGCGGCACCTTCATCGAAATCGACCCGCCCCGGCGGGTGGTGTTCAGCTTCGGCTGGGAAGGCGAGGGCCAACCGGTGCCTCCGGGGTCGTCCACGGTGGAGGTGACCTTGACCCCCGATGGTGACGGCACCGTGGTCCGCCTGGTGCACCGCGGGCTCGGCGACGAGGCTCTGTCTTCGCACGGCGAAGGGTGGGAGCACTACCTCGGGCGCCTGTCGGCGGTGGCAGGTGGCTCGGACCCCGGGCCCGATCCGTGGGCGGCCCGACCCGACGGGTCGGCTGCCTGATCCTCCTGGATCACCAGCGCCCTGACACGCCTACACAAAGAACCTGTCGCACCTACACAAAGAACCTGTCACATCTACAGAGAGAAAGAGAGCACAGCCATGGCCAAGTTCCTCCTCGCCTACACCGGCGGCAAGATGGGGGAGACCCCCGAAGCGCAGCAGCAACAGATGGACCTGTGGATGGGCTGGTTCGGCTCGTTGGGCGAAGCCATCGTCGACCCCGGCAACCCGCTCGGCACCTCGGCCTCGGTGTCGGCCGACGGGTCGGTGTCCGACAGCGGGCGCCTCGGGCTCAACGGCTACAGCGTCATCACCGCCGACAGCCTGCACGACGCCGTGACCAAGGCCAAGGGCTGCCCGGTGCTGAGCTCGGGCGGGTCGGTTGACGTGTACGAGGCCATGCCGATCGGCTGAGCACCAAACTCCCCGGTGGGTCCCCCCGAGCATCCGCTTCACCCGCCGGGAGCGGGCTTGCCTTGGATAGCCCAAGATGGTGGGCATGGATCGCACGCCCGCAGCCCTGGCCAGCCGAGCCCTCGGCCCCCGAACCCTCGGCCCCCGAACCCTCGGCCCCCGAACCCTGGCCAGCCGAGCCCTGGCCGCCGTGCTCGTGGCCGGGGCCGTCTTGGCCGGATGCGGGGGGTCGGGCGGGCCGGTGTCGGTCGGGCCGGCTCAAAGCGGCCAAACCGTTACCGTCACCCAGGGTCAGAAGATTGTCGTCACGTTGCCGGGCACCAACTGGACCTTCAACCTGGACCCCCCCTTCGGCCCCCTGGCGGAGACCTCGAGCGAGGTTGCCTCGAGGCGTTCGAGCACGGTTACGGCGGTTTTCTTGGCCGGTGCAAAAGGTGGTGCCACCATCGATGCCCTGCCCTGTGCGTCGGTGCCGTGCCGGGCCGGCAAGGCCGGTTTCGTGCTCCACGTGGTGGTGCAATCCTGATCGACGGTTGACCTCACACTGCTCGCGTCCGCTAGCATTCTGTGGGCAGAAGCGCGTTTGGGCGGAACGGCGTGGATGATCCGCTCTCGGTGGCCGTCGCTTCAGTTCGGTTACTTCGAAGGCCAGTGCAGTCCCTGAGCGGAAGGGCGGAACACCATGCAAGACGTCGAGCGGCAGCTCGTGGTATCCCGACGCACCTGGAACCCCATCGGCCGCCTGGCCGGGCGGGGCCCGGTAGCGCTGTCGGCAGCGTTGCTGGCCCTCGGTGGCGGCGGAATCGGAGCGGCATTGGCCGCCTCGGGCAACGCCTCCTCCCAGGCGGCCCGTTCGGTGAGTGGGGCCGCAGCCGGCACCTCCTCCTCGGCTGCCCACATTGCCTCGACCACCGGTGCGCCGACCGGCGCGGCATCGGCGGCCACGTCGGGGCAGCGCACTGGCCTGGTGCGCACCGGCAACGCACTCCCCGGCCTGTCGCACGCCACGCTGCTCGGCAACACGCCCGGGTCCGACAAGCTGACCATCGACGTCGGCCTGGCCCAGCCCGACTCGGCCGGTGAGCAGGCGCTGCTCAGTGCCATCTCGACGCCGGGCAACGCCCAGTACCACCGCTTCCTCACTCCGGCCCAGTTCGACGCCCGCTTCGGCGTGCCAGCCGCCACCGTGGCCGCCACCAAGGCCTGGTTGCGCTCGGGCGGCCTGACAGTCGGCTACGTGTCGCCTTCGGGAGACCTCGTCTCGGCGCGCGGTACGACAAGCCAGATCGGCGCCCTCATGGGCACCTCCTTCGGCACGTACCGCGTCGGCACCGTGCAGTTCGTGGCCAACCAGTCGCCGCCGGCCGTTCCCGCCGCCCTCCCCATCACCACCGTGGTTGGGCTCAACACCTTGCAGCGCATGTACACCCAGCCGCAGCTGGCCAAGGCCAACGGGGCCACGGCCACCACCCCGGCTTCCTCCACTTCGGCCACCACCTCCTACACCGGTGCGCTCGTGGCCCAGGACCTGTGGAACGTGTACGACGCCTCGCCCTGCTCCGGCACCACCTGCCAGACCTCCACCACGGTGGACGCCGGCCAGGGTGAGACGGCCGGCATGTTCGGCGATGGCTACACCCCCGGCGTCATCGAGAACCTGCGCGTCTTCGAGCAGCGCATGGGCCTGCCCCAGGTCCCCGTGCGGGTGGTGCAGGAGGGCTCGCTGCCCGGTGGCACCCCCAACGACAACGACGTGGTGGCCGAAGTGGAGTGGGACCTGGACACCCAGGCCATCACCGGCATGGCGCCGGGGCTCTCGCAGCTCAACATGTACTTCGCCTCCTCGCTGTTCGACCCCGACACCGGAGTGATGTTCGACGCCTGGTCCAACGACCCGGCCGGACCCAAGCAGATGAACGCCAGCTTCGGCGAGTGCAACGCCGACCCGACCTCCCCCTATGACGGCTCGCTACCGGCCACCACCTTCGGCGAGGGCCTGGTGGGCAACCAGCTCCAGGTCCTGTCGGACCCCGCCCTGGAGCAGTCCAACTTGGAGGGTCGCACCCTTTTCGCCTCGGCCGGCGACAGCGGCGGCTCGTGCCCGGCCGTGGTCCTGCCCGTGCTGTCGGCCGGCAACGGCGTGATCCCTCAGCCGGCTCCGGTGGACCAGAACTACCCCTGTGACAGCGCCTATGTCACCTGCGTGGGGGGCACCGTGGTCACCACCGACGGCACCACCAACCCCGGGGCGAGCAGCAACCCGCAGCCGGCCCCGTCCACCCAGACCAACTACAACGCCGACCCCAAGCGGGTAAGCGAGCAGGCCTGGGCCTACACCGGGGGCGGCTCCTCGGACAACGTGCCCGAGCCCGCCTTCCAAAAGGGCGTGGCGGCGGTGAACGAACCGTGCACCATGCCGGTGGACCCCAAGGCCAAGGTGATCACCCCGGGGACGATCTGTCGTGGCGTACCCGACGTGGCTGCCATGTCCGGCAGCGGCCTGCCCGACGGGTTCCTGCTCGGCAACAACGGCTACGTGACCAATATCGACATGTTCCCGATCCCGGTGGGCGGCACCAGCCTGTCCTCGCCGCTCACCGTCGGCATGTGGTCGCGCATCCAGGCCGCCGCTCGGACGACTGCCGGCCTCGGCTTCGCCGCCGACACCATCTACGCCGTGGGCAAGGGCTCGCTCGGCAACGCGGCGCGTGACTTCTACGACATCACCCAGAACGAGCTCCCGACCGGGAACTTCTACCACCTGGCCGGTAAGGGCTGGGACTACGCCAGCGGCTGGGGAGCGCTCGACGTCAACAACTTCATCAAGGATGTCGATGGTGACACCTCGCTGGCCCCGACTCACCCGAGCTACAGCACGGTGGGGACGCCGGCCAACGTGTGCGCCGCTCCGCTGACTCTCAGCTCCCCGCAGGGCAACGCCTACGATGTGACGCTGTCGCCTACAGCCCCGCTAACGAGCGACCCGCAGCTCGACATCACCACGGCGTCACTGGCCTTGAGCTCCGACGGGAAGTCGCTGGTGGCCACCATCGGCGGTCCCGACCTGTCCACCACCGGGCCGCCCGATGCGACGTCGGGCTACAACTTCCAGCTGGACTGGACGTACCAAGGCACCACGTACTTCGCCGGAGCCTCGGTCAACTACCCCCAGCAGCTTCCGTCCACCGGCGTCCCCAACAACCCCGTGTTCGGCCCCATCCCCATCACCAACTCGGTGCCGGCCCCGGCTTCGCCACCAACGGGGACGGTTACCTACGGCGACGGCACGGCCAGCGACCTGGGCGTCTTCACCAACATCGACAGCGGGTCGTTCAAGAACGGCACCTTCACCATCGTGGTGCCGCTGGCCAACGTGGGGAACCCTGGGACCGGAGCAGTGCTGCAGTACCCCTTCGCCTACGACACCCTCCCTGACGGGGTTTTGGTGGCGCTCGCCACCGACGAGGCGGCCACCGAGCCCCCCGGCCTGCAGTACGTCTTCGGCTCGACCTGCTGAGCCGACGAGGTGACGAGCCGACGGCCGAGAGCCCGCGGCCGGGCGCCTGACACGCTAAGAATGGCCGCCCATGACGGCGGCGGCGAACAGTTCTGACTCGAGGCCTGGGTCGGCGCCCGACGGTGCCACCCAGGCCTCGATGTTCCGGGTCATGGCCATGATCGCCGCCTGCGACGAGGCGCTGCGTTCGGCCATCGGCGCCGGACGCGCCACGTTGTCGTACTACTCGCCGCGCGGCCAGGAGGCGGTGGCGGCGGGGTTTGCCGCCGCCCTGCGGAGCGATGACTACCTGGTCACCACGTACCGGGGCATGCACGACCAGATCGCCAAAGGGGTCCCGCTGCGCCCGCTTCTCGCCGAGATGGTCGGGAGAGCCGCCGGCACCGGCAAGGGCAAGGGCGGCCCCATGCACATCTCGTGGCCCGAGGTCGGGCTCATGGTGACCACCGGCGTGGTGGGGTCGGGCCTGCCCATCGCCGCCGGGCTGGCCTGGGCCGCCCAGCGCCAGGGGGCGGGGCGGGTGGCGGTGGTGTGCTTCGGCGATGGCGCCACCAACATCGGCGCCTTCCACGAAGCCTGCAACCTGGCTTCGCTGTGGAGCCTGCCGCTGGTGCTGTTGTGCCAGAACAACGGCTACGGCGAGCACACCGCCTTCGCCGGCCACCAGCGCACGGCCCGGGTGGCCGACCGCGCCGCCGCCTATGCCATGCCCGGGGTGACCATTGACGGCAACGACCCCCTGGCCGTGCACGAGGCGGTGGCCGAGGCGGTGGCCCTGGCCCGCGCCGGCGGGGGCCCGACGTTGGTGGAGGCTGTCACCTACCGGCTGTACGGGCACGTCTTCGGCGACCGTATGGCCTACATCGCCAAGGACGAGCTCGATGCCGCCTGGGCCGCCGAGCCGCTGACCCGCTTCCGGGCGCATCTGGTGGAGAGCGGTGTCCACAGCGAGGAGTCGGCGCGCGCCGTTGAGGAGAGCTGCGCCACCGAAGCCGCCGCTGTGCTCGACGAGGTGCTGGCCCTGCCCGGGCCCGGGCCCGAGGAGCTGCTCACGGACGTGGTGGGGCCGTGAGCGCCGGCGACGTAGCCGGCTCCGACGCCCGCTCTGACGCCGGCGACGTAGTCGAGCAGGATGTGCGCAGCGTCCGGGCCGCCATACAGGGAGCCCTGGCCGAGGCCATGGAGGCCGACGAGCGCGTGGTGCTGCTCGGCGAGGACATCGCCGATCCCGGTGGCGGCGTCTTCGGGGTGACCAAGGGACTGTCGTCGACCTTCGGCGCCGATCGGGTGCGCGACACGCCCATATCGGAGCAGGCCATCGTGGGAGCGGCCATCGGCGCCGCCCTGGGGGGCCTGCGCCCGGTGGCCGAGATCATGTTCATGGACTTCCTCGGCATCTGCCTCGACCAGCTGGCCAACCACGCCGCCAAGCTGCGCTACATGTCGGGGGGGCGCACCCCCGTCCCCATGGTGCTGCGGGTGGCCGTGGGCGGCGGCCTGCAGGTGGGTGCCCAGCACAGCCAGATGCTCGAGGCCTGGCTCACCCACGTGCCGGGCCTCAAAGTGGTGGTGCCCAGCAACGCCGGCGACGCCCGGGCCCTGCTGCTGGCCTGCATCGCCGATGACGACCCGTGCGTCTTCATCGAGCAGGTGCCGTTGCTGGCCCGCAAAGGGGTTGTGTACCGAGAGCCGCTGTCGCTCGGCTGTGCCACGGTCACCCGGCCCGGCCGTGACGTCACCGTGGTCACCTATGGCCGCCAGGTCCACGACGCGCTGGCCGTGGCCGAGTCCCTCGCCCCTGACGTCGAGGTGGAAGTGGTCGACCTGCGCAGCCTGGCCCCGCTCGACGAGCAGGCCATGGTGGCCTCGGTGGCGCGCACCGGACGCGCCGTAGTGCTGCACGAAGCGGTCGTCACCGGCGGCTTCGGGGCCGAGTTGGTGGCGCGCTTGTCGGAGCAGCTCTTCGGTCGCCTGCGGGCTCCGGTGCTGCGGGTAGGAGCGGTGGACGCCCCCATGCCCTATGCCAAGGGGCTCGAGAGCCTGGCGCTGCCCGGACAGCAGCGGTTGGCCGCCGCCATCGACGCCGTCATGGCCTGAGCCGTGCTCCTGCGACTGCCCAAGATCGGCATGGAGATGACCGAGGCGTTGCTGGCCCGGTGGTTGGTCGACGACGGCGCCACGGTGTCGGCCGGTCAACCGCTATACGAGCTCGAGACCGAGAAGGTCGAGCACGAGGTGGAGGCTCCGGTCGCCGGCGTGCTGCGCCGCATCGCCGGCGAAGGTCAGACGTGCCAGGTGGGCGACGAGGTGGGCGAGATCGTCGAGCTCACCAGCGAGCCAGGTGGTCCTCGGTGACCCCGGCCATGGCTTCGATGCGCACGCCTCCCACCGTGCCGCGGAAGGTCCCCACCGGCTGCACATAGCGGCTGCGGGCCACGACCAGGCGCACGTCGCTGGCCCGGATCCCCTCGGGGACGAACTCGAGGTCGACCGAGCCGCTCGGGCCGGTGATGGCCCAGGGGGCCTGCGGCCGGCGGGGGTCGAAGGCGAATTGCACCGGACCGAGGGCCTGGACCTGTCCTTCGTGCCACAGCACGTTCTCCACCGGGGCGGTGAACCCCTCGGTGAGGTTGAAGGCGCTGCGCCGGTCGCCGGCCGACGCCCAGCGCCAGCTGGTGGTGCGGGCCAGCAGACCGCTCGTGTGGTCGAGAGCGCCGGTGGCGCCGTGCAGGTCGAAGCGCACGCCGCCCGCCGAGGCCAGGCCTTCGACGGCCAGGGCCGGGGTCTTGTGGGTGCAGTCGGCTACGCCGCCGGGCACCGGGGCCACAGCGCACATCGTGGGGCCGGCGTCGGTCTCGACCAGGGTGGCGTCCACGGTGCAGGCCGGACTGCGCGCTTCGAGACGCCAGCGCCCCCCGTCCTCCCCGCGCAGCTGCACGAACAGCCGGCGCGAGCGGCACTCGGTCAGGGCCCCGCCCCCGCTGGGCCCGGCCACCGTGATGCCCCGGCCGCCGGGTGCGGTCATGGACAGGTCGGCCAACAGCCGTCCCTGGCGGCGGTCGAAGAGGTATGTGAAGCACGACCCGGCCCACCCCAGGTCGACCACGGCCACGGCCAGGATCACCTCGGGCCCGGTGATGGACACGTAGTGCCAGCGTTTCCACTGGCGAAGGCGCCAGGCCGCCTTGGTGGCGGCACCCGACCAGTCGACATCCGCGCAGCGACCGACGTAAGCACCGAAGGCGACCTCGCCGCCGGACACGGCGGCCGATGGCGCCGGGGGCAGCTCCGGCCCGGCGCTCAAGCCAGGCATCGCAGCGGCCGGTTGCCGTTGAAGGCATACATGTCGCCGAAGGCGACGGCGATATCGATATCGTCGCCGGGCCGGGCCCCTTCGATCTCGGCGTAGGCCCGGTGCAGGTTCCCCACCAGTCGCTCGGCGTCGGACAGGGCGGCGAACTCGCCCAAGTCGATGTGGCGGGCGGCCTCCAGCGGGCTCAAGCCGGCCTCGTGAGCTTCGGCGGCGGCCTGCTGCACGAAGCGGAGGTAGGAGCCCACCGTGTCCACTGCCCCCAAGGTGCACGGCGGGCCGTGCCCGGGGACGACAACGGCGGCGTCGAACTCCATCAGGCGGTCGAGGGCCACCATGGCCCCGGCCACCGATCCCATGAGGACGAACGGCGTGCCCCCATTGAAGATCAGGTCACCGGTGAACAGCACCCGGTGCTCGGGGATCCAGGCCACCACGTCGTTGGTGGTGTGGGCGGCCGTGCCGAAGTGGTGCAGCTCGACCAGCACGTCGCCCACGTGGAGGTCGAGCCGGTGGGTGAAGGTGACGAACGGGGGCGCCACGGTGAGCGCTCCCCACTGCACCGGATCGAACAGGCCGTCGGGGCGCACTATGCCGCTTCGCACCATGGCATCTCGGCACAGGTGGTGGCCGATGATGGTGGCGGAGGGCAACAGGCCGTTGCCGTTGGTGTGGTCGCCGTGGTGGTGGGTGTTCACGAGCATGGACGGCGCCGCGCCGCCTGATCCGGCGATGGCGTCCAAGTACGCCTGGGTGCGGCGCTCGGTGGCACAGGTATCGATGGCCAGGGCGCGGCTCCCGTCGAGCACGAAGCCGGTGTTGTTGATCCACCACGTCCCGTCGGGCTGGACGTAGGCGAAGACCCCGGGGGCCACTTCCTCCACCCGCGGCGGCGCCAGGGAGTGGTCGTCGTCGCGGTGGTGGCCGGGGGTCGGAGGGCGGCTGGTACTCATCCCGCCGTCCTAGCACCCCGCCGCTGCCCCGGGCCGGGGCCCGTCGCCGTCAGCGGCTCGTCAGCGGCCGGTCAGCCGGCGGCCGGGGCACCGGCGGCGCCGGCCGAGGACACGAGCGCCGAGTTGCCCAGGAACGGGGTGGGCGGGAGCACGGCGCTGTAGCCCGGGGCGACGGTGCCGTCGCCGATCACGTCCTGCAGCGGCGTGGCCAGGCGGTCGAACAGCGTCAACGGGCTGAGCCCCAGGAGCACCTCGGTGGTCTTGAGCATGGAGGTGAAGGACCCCGGTTGGTGCGAGACGCGGCCCGAAGGCCCGAGGGTGCGGGCCAGGCCACCGGTGGTGAGCAGGAAGGTCCGATGGATGTCCACATGGTCACCGGTGAACTGGTTGTCGTCCTCGGAGATGAACACCACCGT
>Ga0307374_10008615_pt1 | contig 15193 bp, 29 predicted proteins | sample OX3MG_FD_202532 | JGI IMG/M metagenome (GOLD analysis project Ga0307374, IMG submission 202532) | Soil microbial communities from Risofladan, Vaasa, Finland - OX-3 | ecosystem: Environmental > Terrestrial > Soil > Coastal area > Acid sulfate soil | place: Finland: Risofladan, Vaasa | collected... | reverse complement strand
GGCAGCTATAATAGGGGTAGCTGGCAATACTGGCTAGCACTGCATGTCAGTAACAAAATCTGTAGTTTTGGTTGTTAGGAGGACCGTAATGCAAGTCTGCTTTGAATGTGGATTTGACAATGCGCGTGTGACAGCAAAAGAGTTAATTCATTGCGCGAATTGTGGTTTACCACTTTACAACGGTCAAAGACAGATTCAGACTTGCAAACTCTGTGGAAAGGTGCACAATGATGCGACTAACACTAGAGGAATATAAGAGTCTCCGCGCGTCGGTTGAGAGTCTTGAGCGCGAGATTGTTGTATCTCGTGCTGATGAGGAACTGAGTGGATTGTCTGTGCTGGATGCTGATGCTAGTATTGCAGAGATTCGCTCAAAACTTCGCAAGGCAAGACCTATCATGCGTCGTAAGAGTGTGAAGAAACTTAGTGATGTGAAAACTCCGCGACTAGTATATAGTACGGAGCAAGAATGTTGGGTGTCGGTGTGATACAAACTGCCATCGGATTAGGGTTGTTGCTGGTGTTGTTCATTGCGATTGATTGGTATGATGTTCACTACAATGAACATCACGATAACGAGTGTGGTAAGGAGGATTGGTATGAGTAAATCGAAACAATTACGCTTTACCGCAACAAAGCTTGAGCGAACGTTGAGGTATTATCAGACAAAAACATTCAAAAAGATTCTTGCGAATCACAATCGGGCACGAAAGGAACGATAGGCTTTCGAGCATACTGAGTGTATCTACTTTGGAGGGTTAAAATGGTTGTGCGACCACAGAACCCATTTGCAATTTACTACTGTATGGAGTGTCTGTCTGTCGGTGAGCTAGATGAGTCAGGTAGGTGCGCGACGTGTGACAGTCTGGCTATTTGGGGAATTGAAGAAAAGGTGCGGGAGACAGTCTTTATGCTAAAACTTGCTGAAGAGGGCTAGATAACATAAGGAGAAAATCTATGGAGACTAACAATTGCTCTGGTTGTGGATGCCCTTGTACATTTCGTGCAGCTCGCATTAGTCCAGCTATTGTAATGGGGGCAACGGTTGAACGGCTTTGTAATGTCTGCGTTGTTGTATGGGATAGTGTTGCTTCGCGCCTATTTTTTGTTGCTGCTGAACGCGATTTTATTGCTGAAAACAAGCTTATGGCGGCCGATAAGGCAGCCATGTTAAGTCAGGTACCGCCACCAAAAGGAGGATTTGCATTATGAGGGACATAGGTTTATTAGAGACAGCAAAAAACTTGATATTGGAGAAGAAGGCTGAAATTCTAGCGATGTGTGGTCTTACGGATTTTACGGTGGTAATATCACCATCGCCGAATGGCTATGTCACTCTTCAGTATGAGAAAGATGACCTAGTTCACCTAGTTCGTAGTTTTGCAGAATTCGGCTTAGACATGCTTGACGGGTGTTGTGGTGTTGTTGTTAGTCACCATGTTCAGGTATATCCTTCGTTTCAAGGGAAAGGTTTGGGTCAGTTGTTGTTGCAGATTCGTCAAGCAGCAATCTTACAGGCTGGCTACACAATGATGATTGCCACATCTATTGCAGATAACAGAAGAGAAAATCACATTCTTCAGAAGAATGGCTTCAAGTCCATGCACCAATTTGTCAACGCGCGCACAAACCATACCGTAACGATGTGGCAGAAGAATCTGCGTTTGGAGATTCGTTAAAGCCATGAAATGTAAATGCACGGGGAATGTCCCAGAACCCATAGTTACGCATATGCCCACTACTAATCCGTATAAGATTGCGGAGAAGCTAGAGTGTCCGCAATGCTTTCAACGGGAGTATGCGTATAAGTATCTTGCGGAAGAGGGTATCATTGAGCATGTGACGCCTCGATTGCTTGGGACAGGTGCGTTGTTGTGTCATTCATGCAATACAATGTCAGGTGTGCTTGTGTTGCACAACGGTTCGTTAAAGTGTATCAAATGTAAGAATGCAGCTAATCTACTGCCAATACTTGAGGCAGAGGAGATAATTGAGACAACATAATGAACACATGGAATGGTAGTTTAGGAGCTGACCCAGAAGTATTTGTGTTTGCAGGGCATAAACTACTTCCAGCGTATGAGTTCTTGCCATCGAAAATTGACCCAGATGAACCGTTAATCTATTGGGATGGTTTTCAAGCGGAGTGGAAGTATGCAATGAATCCAGATTGCTTGAGAACGTTTGTTCAATTAACACAAGAACTGATGCGGTCATTGTACCTAAAAGCTAGACGGCACAACAGTAAAGCAACATTATCATTGCAGAATGTTGTGACAATCCCGAAGCCTTTGCTTGACAAAGCACCAGAACAGTATGTCGCTTTGGGGTGTGAACCAAGCTACAATGCTTACGATATGCAGCCAGAGAAGATTGCTGACCCACGCGAATTGAGGTTTCGCGTAGCTGGTGGCCATATGCACTTTGGAGGCTGGAGCGGCAAAGGCCAACATATACATAACGTCAAGGTTCTAGATTCTATCCTTGGAGTCTGGGCAGTTGGGGCTGCACAAAATATTGATATTCCTTTGCGTCGTCGCTATTACGGAATGGCAGGTGAATTTCGTGCGCCAAGATATGCTCATTCGCAAGGACTTGAATATCGCACATTGTCTAACTTCTGGTTATGCCATCCAAGAATCATGCAAGTGACATTTGAGATTGCGCGTGGAGCATTGGGTATTGCTCAACAGAAAAGCAATCCGTGGGTTGCTACTGAGGAAGAGGTTGTAAGGACAATCAACGATTGTGATATTGACCACGCTAAGAAGATTCTCAGACGCAATCAAACTGTGTTCAACGCGATGCTTGCAACAAGGTTGTTTAGAGCTAAAGACCAAGAAGCCGCCTTTCAAGTTGGTATGAAAGGTGTGGAGAATGAAGTAAACATTACTTCGATGATAAGGAATTGGAAGTTGGATAAAGAGTGGACGTACCACGACGTTCCTACGTGGGCCACAAGAGGATGAGAGTCAATTGCTTTGCTTGTTTCGGGCACGGCTTCCAGAGCGCACAACTGTGTGGTGTGTGCAACGGAACTGGACACATTGATACTGAGATGGTGTGTGAGTGTGGGCGTCCAGCAACAGAGTATGAAGGAGATACAATTGTGTGTATCAATGAAGCCTGTCATAGCAAGGCAATCGCTAATGCACACGTTAAAGCTAATGTGAGGCGTCTCACAACTAGGGTTGACCCTGTAGACCCACTTGAGGTGGGCGATAATCTTCAACAAACTTATTGCCATTGCGCCATGATTCCGGGTATCCATACGGAATATGAGTGCCGAATGAAGGCATATTGTGAGGACTGGCCGATGGCTGGCGAACAGATGATGCGAGTTCACTAAGCCACGTAAAATCTTATATTTACAGATTCCGCCGCCGATAGGCAAGCAAACGCGCCTCAACGGTGATTGCGAAGACAGCGGCCCTGTTTGGGTCGGAGAGAGGGGAACCTTTCGTGTCGTAGTTGCCTTCTTACAGTTAGTGGCACTGTGTTATCTAACTGGTGTCGGACGAGAGTGCTTGCACTCATTGACTTCGACATCTTTATATATTGCACAGAACGCGCTAACTGCAAAGATTGAGTCTGGATACTACGTCTAGAACGGCGGCGGATAAATTTTGTCTGGGAGGTAATATGAAGTGGTATTACTATTGGAAACTGAGGTTCAATCTATGGCTGTGCCAAAAGTTTGGTCATACGTGGTTTTATCGCCGTGACTCAAAGACGTGTATTAGATGTAAGGAGTTTCAAAGTGGAGGATGTGACTAATGCACCGACTGGTGGTTCATTGCAAACGCAGCCATTTCGATGTTTATATTGGGCGACCCGGAAAGTGGGGGAATCCAATTTATCTCACAAAGGACACGCCAACAGAACGAAAGAAAGTCGTTGATGCCTATCGCTCATTAATAGAAAGCGGATATTTAGCGGATGTATTAGGCCCAGATTGGCGTGAGATTATTAAGCGAGAATTAAAAGGAAAGGTATTGGGGTGTTGGTGTGCCCCCAAACTTTGTCATGGTGACGTATTGGCAGAGATTGCAAACGGGTGATACCACCTTAAATGGGTCTTATGAATCAAAGAGTTCACCGCAAGGTGATTGGCCGTTTACACTCGCAAGAGTGTGTATCGGCCTAACGCGGACGGGAAAGCCTGCTTTCGAGCGGCCAAGTACCAATGAAGCCATAGCCTAGCGACGGTTAGGTGAACGCGTGAACAAAATAAGTGGCTAATCAACCACGAAGAAGGTCTGCTTGTTGGGAGGGATACCTTCGTGGAAGTTTATTGGAGGGAACAATGGATAAAAAAGTGAAGTGGGCTGTTTACGCTATTGCTGATGACCCGTATTGTGGTGGGAGGTTAGAGTTTATGGCGTACAAGGCTGAACTACAAGATAACAATACACTGGTTATTGATGGGCAGCGTATCAATGCAATTGAAGGCTTTCGTGGCTTGGCGCAAGTAAAATGAGTGAACTTGTACCACGTTGGTTGTTGCGGAAGATTGTGTATAGTGGCGGATTCCGTCTTTCCGCCGCTGAACGCTATACAGAACAAAAGACGCCAGTTATTTGTAACGGGCCAGTGAATACACACGGTAGTCATTGGTCCAAGGATACCAAAGGTCCATATATTTCTGACCGTCACAGAATCACTATGCTTGATACGGCAATGGGCTTTGAGAATTGGGAGTATCGCTTTTGGGCAGTAGAAGTCCGGCGCGATAAGCCTATTATGGCGTCGTGCCGATTGTGCCAAGAGATGAAATTTACAGCAGATGCGCGCAAGAGTCATATTAGAAATAAGCAATGTACCACTAAGATTATCCGTGTGTACCAATTACTTTTGCGTGATAAGAAGTGTGTTATATGCAACAAGTCCACCCACTTCGAGAAATGGGGAGTTCCTTTGTGTGAAAAAGGGTTGTGCATGGATATGTGGATGCACGATGAGGCTACCCCACCGGAACTAGAAAATGCAATTTTGGAAGCCGATAGGCAGGGCTTAATTGGAGATGCAACTTGATTTATGCCGATGAGAAACGCAAACTTTTTGAGGGTGTTGTTAATCACAACATCCAAGAAAAGAATTTCATAGGATATGCTCAAGCAAATGTTGCAGTTCCTGAACCTTTGCTAAAGCGTTGGAAAGAGCAGTTTTATACCTTGAATCCAATTGATAAGTATCCTGTGGAACCGCGATTGGTGAACCATTATAGCATTGGTGCTGACCCAGAGTTTGGATTTATCAATAATGCTGGTGAGTACACGTACGCAGGTAATCTTGGTTTAACAACGCTTTCAGCATTTGGCTGTGATTTGAGTGGTCGGCAGGCTGAAATACGTGCGGCTCCGAGCAAGTTTGTACTGGAAGTTGTTGCAAGTATGGCTGATGCGTTAAGATGGCTTTCACTTGCTAAGCCTGTTACTCAAAAGTACAAATGGCTTTCCAATGGGTATATTGGTGGAGATGGCTGTGGTGGTCATATTCACTTTGGGCGAAAGAGGCCGGGTATCAAGGGCGTTATCAAGTCTTTGGATTGGTTGACATGGAAATTACAAGAAGCGGGTGTGTTGAATGGTGCAAAGGAACGTCGTACAGGTACACGATATGGTCGTGAGAAGGACTATCGAGCGCAACCTTACGGCTATGAATATCGCGGTATCTCAACATGGTTGTGTAATCCGTTCATTGCCCATCTTACACTAACTCTTGCTAAGTTGAGTATTCTACACGACTTAACTAAAACGGGCGACAACCTCCCCAAGATGGATATATTTTCACTTCTTTCAGCTTATCAGAATATGGATGATGATGCGAGAATTGCATTGCAGGCTTTGTTGCTACGAAAGAGGGTGGCGATGGGTAGTGATGACGACATGAAAAAGCATTGGGGTATTTACACTGGAACAAACAGCAATTCCAATGCATTCTATCCGCCAATTATTCCTGCCTCCAACCCGACTAAGCAGGAGTTGTTCTTGTATCTAACAAAGGGAACACCAATGAAACAAACTGTTCCTGTAGTAACGTGGAACCCAAATGCGCTGCAAAAGGATGAGTTTGTCGTGGATATACAACCCCATACTTCGGGGTTAAGTGAAATTGCTCAAGGACTGATTTCTAAATTTGCCCCTGTGTATATAATGTTATCGGGTTCTGGGCAGACTGTTGTTAAACTGCCAAAACGGTTGTTAGGGTCTTCTAATGCGATTCGTGCTGAAATAAAGAAGTTGGGTTTTCCTCTTCCCAAAGTTTTGCCTAACAATAATCAAGAGGAGAATAGGGTAGATATATTTGTTTCTCGCGCAATTTCAAACAATTTTATAGTGGACTTGAAAGTTGTTGAGGAGTACAAAAAGTTCTTGACTAGCGGTGTCTTGCCAATAGTTAAGTATGGAGATTATGAGCAATTGTCACAGTTGACGTTGCCCAAAGTTATTGAGAATGTTAAAGTAATAGGAAGGATAATTTGAATGGAGGTGAGAAAACGTGTGCGGAATTGCCGGAATAATTAAGTACGGCAAGAAACCCTTAAGTGAGGCCGCTATATCGCTTCTGCTTACAGGGAATGAAAACCGTGGGAATGATGCCAGCGGGATTGCATTATCGCAAGAGGATGGCACTATCAATGTCTTCAAAAATGATAGTCCAGCTTGGCAATTTATCAATTCCGATGGGTACAAGGAGTTCATTAAGAATCATCTTAAACTGAGTACGTGGGGTGTTATTATTCATACGCGAGCTGCGACTAAGGGTTCGCCAAAGGACAACAATAACAACCATCCTATGTATGCAGGTTTGTCAGCCGTTGTTCACAATGGAATCTTGAGCAATGATGATTATCTCTTTGGTCGAGAGAAAATTGAGCGCAAAGCTGAAACAGATTCTGATATTCTTCGTGGGTTTATTGACAAGTATGGAATTACAGAGAAGTGCATTAAAGAGATGAATGCTCTTGGTGGTAGTGCGGCTGGTGCAGCGTTCCATCCTCATTATCCACGGAAGTTGCTTTTGTTTCGGAGTGGTAATCCAATGATTCTGGCGTCAACTGAGGATTTCTTTATGTTTTCTAGTGAGAAGAAATCACTTTATCGAGCATTGAAGCCGTTTGTTAAGCGGTTTAACATATGGTTTCATATTGAGAAGCCAGAAGCTGCTTTTAGTCCTATGGCTGATGATACCGCATGGATTCTTGGGGATAATGGCCAAGAGAAACATGCGATATTCAAGGTCTTAGTTGGTCAATATCACGAACCAAACCGCAGAGTGTATGAGAACTACAAGGAACGTCAAGATAGATGGAACAAGGATAAGAAAAAACTTGACCCTGCTTATTGCAATAAGTGTCAGAAGAGTTGGCTTGTACCAGAAGGAAGAAAACCAAGTGACTTCAAATGTAATACCAAAGAAGGAGGATGCGGTGCGTGGTTAAGTGTACCACCGTCAACAGTATAATGACAACCATTGGAGTAAGGGTAGCAGATTGTTCTAAGCAAACAGGTCAGTGGTTAGTTAACCTGTTAAAAGAGAAGGGATTAGACGTTCAATACAAAACATCGGGCGAAGCAATTGTCTGCTATGGATGGGGCATTGCTAAGAGTACAGTTCCGGTGCTCAATAAAGAGGCTGGTAAGTTGTCGAATCTTGAACAGTTGAAAGTCTTGCAAAAGGCAGCCATTAGAACGCCAGATGTTGTTGCAGATATTCGCAGAGCTGACTTTTCAACACTCAAGTTTCCAATGTTAGCTCGTTCTGAGAGACATGACGGTGGAGGGTTTGACATTCAACCTGTCTTTCAAGCAGAAGAGATTCCGTGGCGGGTGTCAGCAGGTGCATCGTATTTCACAGAGTATATTCCACGCAAGACAGAATATCGGGTTTGGGTTTATCGTCGTCGCATACTCGCAGTCTATCAAAAGGAAATGAAACATCCTGAGAAGTACACCGGAATTGGCTGCAATGAGAAAGATGGATTTGAGCATATCTTTAAGCAGGACTATGCGAATCACGTAGGGATTAAGACCATTTTGGAGGTGTCTGCAAAAGCTGTTTTCGCTTTGGGATTGGACTTTGGTGGAGTGGATGTGTTAGTTTCGTCGAGTGGACATCCATACATCCTAGAGGTTAATAGCGCACCGGGAGCTAATGGCCCGGAAGCTGTGGGATTATCTAAGCTGGCAAACTGTATTGCTCGTTGGGTTGCGGCTGATTATCCTGCACAAGCAAAAACGTTTAAGGCGGAAGGAGAAATCTAGTGCCAAGTAAAGTTCGAGTCATTCTCACAACTGCTAACGGCACGTTGAAAGGTTCACGTGCAGTAGCAATGTTGTATAGTTTGGCAAAGAACGGTTTATTTGATAAATATTTGCCGGAGAATTGGAAGGAGTGGACTAAACTTCAGCGAATGAAATATCTTGCGGATTATCTTCCTGAGGATGTGAAGTTGACGTGTATTCGTGAAGTCAAGCATACACGCAAGGATAAGTCGCTTTATGTTAAGACCTTTATTGAGAGTAAGTTGCCTCAAATGAATGAGGCACCAGTGCGTGGGAGAGTTAGATTTGTTGAAGCCGGTCAGCCAGTGCCGCAACCACAACCAGCAATACAACAACAAAACCCCCTAGATGCCATGTGGAACTTTGGTATACAAACGGCTGGATTTAATGAATTGACCGAGCAACAAAGACGGCGACAACATGAACTCAATGTAGCAGCACGTGCAGCACTTAATATGGATATTGCTCAACAGCGTCCACGTAGACCAAGAAGGCCAATTGAACCTGAGGAGGAGGATATGGAATAATGTGGGTACAACATCCTGATTTGACTGAAGAATACTGTGCAGGTTGGTCCACTAATCTTCGACGGTTGGCGACAGAATTCGCTTTCTGTACAGCCACTCCGAGCACGGGTCCAGCATTAAGAGCCTCTTTAGTTGAGCTAGGCTTTAAGTGTGTATCTAGCATGAATAATTGGTTTCATTATCCTGAACGCCGGCGTATAGACTTGTATTGGTATAAGTCACCCAAGCCCCAAGCTAAACCGCGTGCGCTCTCTGAGCAGCACTTTGGAGGTGGTACTAAAAGATTGCTGCAAGCAACTGGATGCGGCTTTGCATTGGGTAGCAAACTTCAGCATGAGTACTATTGGCGTTTTCATACGTTAATGCGTATGCCAATCAAACCAAGTTCAAAGCAATTGCTGTGGCTTGAAAGATGTCACTATCAAAAGATTGATGAGGGTACTTTAGCTTCATATTGGGTCAATGGATTTGACCCTGCAAAGTACACTTGGGAGCAAGAAAAAGAGTATTGGAATAGTGTGAAGGTCTCGGTTAATGCAAATAATTCTATCACTCCAATAAGGGAGAAACGGGTAAAGGCGTCTGAACGAAAAGCCCATTACGATGCACGTTTTAATCCCCAATATGCACCGCCAATTTATTGTGGGAGAATAAACCAATGATAATTGACAATAGTAAAGCAAATGCCTTTAGACGCTGCCCTTATTTCTACTTTGAAAAATATGTCAAGAATATTGAACCAAAGCCATATCCAGGTGAGGATTATACGGCGTTGCAATTTGGCTCAAGGATGCACGAACTCTTAGAAGAATATGCTAAGGGTGTGCTAATTTATCCTGAGTCGCCTATTGCTGCTTTAGAGGTTGAGGCACAGGTTATGATGGCCGCGTATAAGGCTCAATATCCTGCGGAGGAATGGGACATTGAAGATGTTGAAAGGACATTGCTAGTTCAGCTTCCCAGTTCAGAGCATGTTTATGCCTTCAAGATTGACTTGGTTGTGCGTTCCCATGCTACCAGAAAGCTGAGTATTATTGACCACAAGACTCAAGAGCGGTCTTCTAAGAGCAATCTCCCACAGAAATGGGCATCGCGTGACCAAGGGACTTTGTATATTTGGGGCGCGAGTGTGTATTACAAGGAAAAGATTGAGAATTTTATTGTGAATATTCTTGTGCGCCAAAGTCCTGCGGGTCAGAAGCCTCCTAGTTTCCCTGAACGTCAAAAGCTAGAACGTACAGAGAAACAAATTGAACTCGCGCTTCGTGACATAACTTACATCGCGGACCAGATTGATGACTGTTTTAATCGGTATGGCTATGAGGAGCCGTGGCCCGCAAACCGTGAAGAATGTTATACTTGGGGCCAGTGTGATTATTACGCTCTTCATACTTACGGTGATACCGATGAGACAGCAGAAATTAGAGAACATAAGTATCAAAAAAGAGAGGAATATCTTCAAATTGAGGGACTGGAGGTTGTAAAAGCACTATGACTATGAATCAATATATTCCCGCAAAGTTTATCAAGGATAGGCGTGAGGACGCGCTGATTGAACTGGCAATTGAGATGGGTGCAAACTGGTGGGACTCAGAGAGACAAAGAGAAACTCCACGCCCAACTCCCGACGACGTGCGAAAGCTATTGAGGGAGCTTTTCATGATGTTTGGTAGGGATTTATGAGACCCTTTAAAGGTGGGGCTTTGACTTTATATCAATATATTCCAGCAGCAACTGGCAAAGGAGGAATAGATGAGAATAGAAAACGTGGGGCAATTAGAGCTTCGACACGACGGAATCTACCGATGCGAAGAGGAAGTTCGGGACGGATTGCATTGGGTTCTAGTTCTACCCAAAAATCACTTGGAAGCTGCTATTGCTAAGCATTCCGCGCCCATCGCGGGGGAAGAGGAACTGCGCGCGAAGATGCGGGAAATTCTCGCCGAGCGCGTCGCCCAAGCGTTTAGTGATGGCGCAGCACAGCATGAGAAGGTGTGGGGTGCAGCGCTTATGAACGAGATTGCGAATCTCAAGGCGCAACAGGCCGAGCGCGTCAAGGAAGCGGAGCTGCATGGAAGGCAAAAGTGTGACCCGATATTCAAGTGGCTTCTCGGTGCCGAAGGAGATTTTGCTCCTCGTCCAGAAGGTGCTGGGCGTTACTGGTGGAGAACGGAACTAGCCAAGCGCATCGCCGAACTGGAGGCCAAGAGATGAGCGAGACGCCGATGAACCAATGTGCTCAAGCGTATCCAGAGCACTCCTGCTACGAGTGGAATCGCCAGCACTATATCAGCACGCCGGACTATCAAGCCTCGCAGTGCGGGACTTGCGGCCACATCACGGGATTCAAGTGGCGCAAATTGTGGCGTCGAATCGTGAGCCTGTTCACCCCTGAACCGACATTCAGTACAATAGCTACGAGCTTGCGAAAAGAGGTCAAGTTCGTTGCGAGAAACTGGTGGGCGAGGAGACGAAATGAAGATTAAATGGCTGTGGTTTGCTATCATCATTGGAATTTTATTGTTAGCTATGGCTGTTGCAGCACAGACTACTGGAAGGTCACCAGAATTAACACAGTTTTACAATGATACAAATGTGAAATACTTTGGCGCTAGATTGCCATCTGGTTTGGTAATGTTAGATAAGTCTATTCATCCACCAGACTTAGGTGTAACTGTTCCATGTGGAGAGCATTGCTATACTATCACAGTATTTTCTTATTGGGTACCGGATACTAATGAGCAGCGAATGGTTGTGTTACATGAGATGTGCCATGTTGATTTAGAGGAAACTAATACGGTGGAATTGGATATGCATGGGCCAGCGTTTCAAGCGTGTATGAGGAAACTTGCAGCAGAGGGAGCCTTTGATAAACTATGGTAGACCTATTTAAGGTGCCATTTTGTCGAAAGTGTAATGTGGTGTGTACATTAAAATGGAATAGTGGCGACCCCAAATTTGTCTGTACAAAATGCAGAACGATTATGTACAAGAAATCGCAATACAAGATGGTGAAACGAAAGGAAGACAATGAACTATGGTAAGCTGTTTGGTTGCACAAACATGGATTGAAGGAGGGCAGATGTTGATTGAAGACATGCGCCGTCGAATTGACGAAGTGGACAATGAGATAGTGCGCTTACTTAACAAACGGGCCACAATCGCACTCGATATAAATCGAACGAAATCCGCGTGCGGGTGCGCGTATATAGATGTTCAACGCGAACGTGAAATTTTGCGGCGCGTCGTGAAACGCAATAGTGGACCAATGAAAGATTTTCGCCTTGTTCAGATATATGAGGCGATTATGAAAGCAGGCCAATGAGCAGCAAACGCCACTTGCGCCGTAAGATGTGCTTAAGTAAACGCAAATTCCAGAGTCAAGCAGAAGCGGTAGCCTGCCTAATCTTTGTGCATAAGCGGCTACACGACTTTGGACAACACAGTTATAAATGCCCACTCTGTAGTGGCTGGCATTTAGGTCACAGGAAATATTAACCCACCTTAATGGGTCCAATTTAATCCTCAGTAAATCTAACCGAAAGGCAACTTCATGGAGAATTTCCACAGTATATGGCATCATCAGACTTACTCGGTTGACACCGCTGGTGAGTCTGTTCTACCAAGGTGTGATGTTTGTTCTAAGCGTGGTTGTAATAGCCGCAATCATTCCTCACTAGAACGCGAAGTGTCTTCAGAATGTAAAGCTAAGATTGGCAATAAGAGCCGTGCTGAACGTGAAATCTGGGACGCTCATTGGGAAGAAGTCTTTAATCAATAATCCTCAGTCACTCCTACCACAAAGGAAAACCAAAAATGAAACCTGCTGTATATTGCCCTAAATGTAAGAAAGCAACAAGAAGCGATGTACATAGAGACGGGACTAGACTTTGGGATGGAACAGATGAATTAACTCCTGCTGAAATTGTTGATTCTGTTCCACTTAAGAATGGCTTTGTTAAAAATACTTATATGTGTTCTGAGGGTCATGAGTGGTCAGCTAGGGAAGCTTCCGATGCCGAATGACCTTAATTTAATTTATGCAGCATATATTGCTAATCCGACCCCTGAAACTGAGGAAGTCTTTGTTCAAGAGATGTTGAATTTGGGAGTAGCTTGGACAAAGAAAGTCTACCGGGGAAACTGTGAACGGTATGAAGATATTGTTGTTGATTTGGTGATTAAGATTTGGCAGAACGTAGGAGAGTACCAACAGTTTCAAGAGAAGCAGAGTTTTAAGACTTGGTTTCTCATGCAATTGAAGGGGGATTTGATAAATGCTTTTACTGCCACTAAACAAGAAAGGCCACTTAGTCCTAACTTAACTGCTCCAAGTGACCATTGGCGAGAAGCTAAGATTGACTTGGAACGATTTATTCCCACACTAACCGCCAAACAACAGGAGGTATTAGACTTAACTCTTGAAGGGTATACTCACGAAGAAATCGCGGCGAAGTGGGATATCTCACAACAAGCTGTACAGCAAGTATATAATAGAGCCGTTGAAAGTTTGAAGCGCAAAATGAATCCAGATAAATAGGGGGTTGTAATTTATCGAGTTGGCCGGATTAAGTGTGTGGTTTTAACACAAACTTAGTAGTTGGTTAAAGTGTACCCACAAAATGTAAGTGAAACATGCACGAATCAAAGGAGTTTCTTACTTGGGACTCTGTCAATGGACAAAATGTTCTGATGCATTGCCAATAGAGTGTGGACTATATCTCGTATATCGCGGTCACTGGTATGCAGGTAAGATGCGTCGTGGAATTGGGGTCTCGTCTTTTAATCCTAAAGAAAATATTTGGGGTAGCCAAGGATATGAGTATACCCATTGGTTCGGGCCGCTGTGTCGGCCTATTAGCAACGATATTCTTCCAGTTTTATATAAAGACTTATATAGAGGAGAGGAGTAGTAAATGGATGATAAATGGGTCTGTTATGAATGTAAAACTGTAAGTTCAATTGAATCAATTACTTGTACAAATTGTAATAAACAACGTTGGATTCAATTGAGAATTTATGAAAAAGATGCCCTTGAATTACGAGACGGTTGTAAAAACTCGGTTTCGGCGGATTAAGTGTGTAGAATAAAGACGCAAAGTTCGAGCCACGTGAGCCGCCTTTGATACGAACTTAGCTCAAGAAATTGTAGCTATCTCCCCGCCTATCGATTGTATACACGGCGATGACCGTGGCTTTCCTATCCTACTGAAAGGAAATCATTTAATGCCTGTGCGTCGTATTTCGGGCAAGTACATCCCCGGCCAGATGAGTGCGAGAACCATTGAAGAATTAGGTAGGTTGCAAAGTGAGTTCCTAGATTCTATTACTGCTAGTGAAGAAACTACAAAGAAGGCCCGCGAAGTTTATCCTGACTATTATAAAAGAGGGGAATAATTGACTCTTATCATTCGGAATACAAGGGACTTAATTAGTCCTAAAGACTTTAAGCTAAAAGTTCTTTGCTTTGGTCTTTACGGCGCTGGAAAGACAACCTTTATGAGCACCTTCCCGAATCTTGGTGCTGGTGTATGTGAGACTGGCCACGGTAAAGGGGCGTTATCTGTTGCATCTAAAGAGTTTGACTATGTTGAACTGTCCAGCTATGCTGACTTTGACTCGTTCTGTAGTGGGGCTATCTTCAAAGATAAGGAAACATTAGGGTTAGATTCTCTGAGTGAGATGGTCAAGACCTTCATTAAAGAGAAGGCTATCGCCATCCCGCGTGCTAAGGGAGAAACGCAGAAGAGGCAGCTAGGCGTACCGGAGCTGGACGACTATGGTGTAATGGGAGAATTGACAAGGAAGCTCGTCAGGAAGCTCCTAGACCAACCAAAGCACATTGTAGTGACAAGTGGATTGAGGATAGACAAACCAGATGCCGATACCGGACAAGGGGAAACACTCATCGGTCCTGACCTTAGTGGACAAATGTTTCTTGGTAGTACTGCTATGTTTGACCTTTGTTTATGCTTGCGGACTCGTTCTGTACTTCGGGACCCGAAAGATGCTAAGAGCCGTTATACGCAACGCTACTTCATGACTGAGAATAATGGTTCAGGCATATTGGCAAAGAATCGCTTGAGTGTGCAGGGCGGCAAGAGTTTCCTTCCGAGTGAAGTAATCTTTGACCCTGAGAACAACCAAGGAACGTTTGATTACTTTTACAATCTAGCAATTACGGAATACCAAAAATATATTGACGAGCACAAGAAATAAAGTTTGGGAGAAAGTGAAGTCGCATAGTGCGCGACCTGTTCAATCAGGCGGTTGCAGACCCTCAATCGAAAAGCGCAAGGTGGAGCGTCTGGAAAGACGCGGCGAGCAACTTTCTCCCATTATTTTTGTATCTAAACGAGTGGCCTCTAGCATAATTGG
>Ga0307374_10008614_pt1 | contig 15194 bp, 12 predicted proteins | sample OX3MG_FD_202532 | JGI IMG/M metagenome (GOLD analysis project Ga0307374, IMG submission 202532) | Soil microbial communities from Risofladan, Vaasa, Finland - OX-3 | ecosystem: Environmental > Terrestrial > Soil > Coastal area > Acid sulfate soil | place: Finland: Risofladan, Vaasa | collected... | reverse complement strand
CAAATGCCTACGGCGCCACCCCGCTCTACGGGGCCGGCGACACCGGAGCGGGCGTCAGCATCGGCGTCTACGAACTCGAGCCGTTCAGTCAGAGCGATGTGGCGGCGTTCGACAACTGTTACTTCGGGTCCAGCAGCACACCTGGCGGCCTGTCAGTGAAGACAGTCGACGGCGGTCAGCCCACCGGTTCCGGCTCCGGTGAATCGATCCTCGACGTCGAGGATGTCGCCGGGATGGCGCCTGGCGCCCACATCGACGTCTACGAGGCGCCCAACACGAGCGCCGGCAGCCTCGACGAGTATGCCCAGATGGTCGATGACGACACCGACCAGATCATCACCTCGAGCTGGGGCCTCTGCGAGCAGGACCTGCAGCTCGCCGATCCGGGCGCACAGCAGGCGGAGAACTACATCTTCCAGCAGGCCGCCGCCCAGGGCCAGACGGTGCTGAGTGCCTCTGGCGACACGGGCAGTGACACCTGCAACGAGATCCGTTCGGTTCCGCCCCCGACGGACCAGAACCCGCTCTCGGTGGAGGACCCGGCAAGCCAGCCGTACGTGCTGGCGGTCGGCGGCACCACGATCCAGGACGCCAACCCGTCCGACTACACCGCGAACAGTGAGACCGTCTGGAACGACGGCGCCAACTGGGGCGGCGGCGGTGGCGGCTTCTCGATGTCCTGGGAGGCACCCAGCTGGCAACAGGGAGCGCTCGGCTTCCCGCAGCCCGGCTCAGCGGACTACACGAACGCGAACTACGTCGAGAACAACGCCAACCAACCCCCGCTAAATGTCTCCAATCAAAGTTGGTCGCCGGGCTTCTGCGCGAACAACACCACTGCCGGTTTCAGCAGCACGACCCCATGCCGCACGCTGCCGGACGTCTCGGCGCAGGCGGACGAGTTCACCGGTGCGGTGACGATCTACAGTGGTTTGTTCGTCGGCGGTGGCTCTAACGGTTGGATCACGATCGGCGGCACCTCGTCGGCGACCCCGATCTGGGCGGCGATGCTGGCACTGGTCGATGCGTCCAGCACGTGCCCGGCTCCGGTTGCCGGTGTCGCGCCCGGGATCGGCTTCGCCAACCCGCTGCTGTATGGGGTGGCTGGGAACTCCACCGAGTACGCAGACTCGTTCCACGACATTACCGTCGGCAACAACGACGTTTACGGTTTCAACGACGGGAAGGTCTTCCCGGCTGCGACCGGCTACGACCTCGCCACCGGCCTCGGCTCGCCGGTCTTGGCCCACAGCGACAGCACGCCGGGGCTAGCGCAGAACCTCTGCGCTCTGGCTACCGTCACGACTGCGACGCCACACGTCACGGATCTGACGCCGACTGTCGGCAGCGTCGGGGGTGGCGGAACCCTGACCATTGGTGGCTCGGGCTTCGAGCCCCTCAGCGGCGCCACGGTGACGTCTGTCTCGATCGGGGCCGACGTAATCCCGGGCTCAGGCGTCACCGTCAACTCGAACAGCTCGCTCACGGTGACGCTGCCGCCGGCCACGGACACGCTCGCTCCCGGCAACTCGTCGACGACCGACCTCGACACCGGGACCACGTACGTGTCCGGCGGCTCGACCGACGGCCAGGACGGCGCCGGCGTGGCGAACGTGGTCGTGACAATGTCGGATGGCAGGTCAAGTCCGATCTTCGCCAACAGCAACCCGAACTACGACCAGTACACCTATGTCGACGAGGTTTCCAGCACTCCGGTTCCGTCGGTCTCGTCGATCTCTCCGTATGCGGGAGTCAACACGGGTGGCACCCACATCACGATCTATGGGTCCGGTTTCGCCTCCGGTGACACGGTCAAGGTGGGCGGTGTCGCTGCCACGGGCGTAACCGTTGTCAGCGCCTGGGAGATCAAGGCGACGACGCCTGCCTACAACAACCCCTCGGGGTGTGTGACGGAGGCGGCGCTCGAGAGCGAGCTCGGTATCGCCACCAGCCAGGCGGCTACCAACATCTGCCAGTCGGAGGTCGTCGTAACCGACAGCAGCAACAATCCGTCGGCCACGACAGCTCCACTGCCGACATATCTGGGTCTGCTGCCATCCACCAGCCAGGACGGCTTGCTCGAGGTGCCAACCGGTTATGAGCTCACGCCGGTTCCCGACGAGTTCGACTACGTTCCGGTACCGACGATCACCGGCGTCGGGGCAAACACAACGGACGGGAACGCGAACGCCCAGCCAGGCGCGTACGGAGCCCCGTCAGCCCTCGACATAACCGGCACCGGGCTGAACTACCAGACCCTGAACTGGTTCTCCTTCGGCAATCCAGCGACCACGGCGGACCAAGACATCTCGTACCCCGCCTATGCGGACGGCACCAACGTCGAGATCAATGCGCCGGCCGACCCCAACGGCACCCCCGGCCCTGATCCGGACACCGCCGGGGTGACGGCTTATACGATGGGCGGCCACTCGACCTACGACTCGTCGTGCGCGGATCCGAGCGTCGACTGCGTGACCTACGCCGGACTCCCGACGATCAGCTCCGTGGACACCACAGTTCCGACGGATCCCGGCGTGCCGTTTGCGCTGGCACCTAATACCGGCGGCACGGCGGTGACGATCCTGGGCTCAGGCCTGTCGGACGTCGTCGGTCCACTCCAGTTCACCGATCACTACGGTCCGTTCTCGGCCGGCACGCAGTACCAGTACACCGAGGTCTCCGACAGCGAGATCGACACGCAGACGCTGTCGCAGAACCCGGCGATCGTCGACGCCTACGCCTGCAGCGACTCTGGCTGCGCGGCACCGAGCGTGAACGGCGAGCTGCTGCTGTACCCGCCCGGAAACCCGGTGATCACATCGCTGACCGATGCGTCCGGGCCGGCCCTCGGTGGGACACTGGTGACGATCAACGGCCAGAACCTAGGCTGCGTGACGAGCATCAGCTTCGGTTCGAACCAGGCTGTCTCGGCCGGCAATGTGGCGGCTCTGCTTGACTGTGGTTCTGCGACGCAGGTTGAGGTGGTTGCGCCGCCCGGCACAGCCGGGCCGGTGCCGATCACGCTGACGACCGTTGAGAGTGACGTCGCGCCCGGTGGCGTGCCGGCGACCAGTCCGACCGACTTCACCTACGACACGGTGAACCCGAGCGTGACGAGCTCACTCGCGTTCGGATCGGTCAACCTGGCGTCGTCGGGCACACAGTCCGTCACGATCAGCAACCCGGCCTCAGCCACTCAGCCGCTGTATCCGGAGCCCACGTACGGCAGCAACCAGTACCCCGCCTCCATCGGCGGTGCCAATGCGGGCGACTTCAGCATCGGTACCGACACCTGCTCGGGTGCGACGGTGAGCCCAGGCGGGAACTGCACGATCCAGGTGCAGTTCGCACCGACGGCGCTCGGATCGCGCTCCGCGACCCTGGACATCCCGTGGAACGAGTCGGCGTCTGTGAGCGGTTCCGCAACGCCCGACTTCTCGGTCGCGCTCTCCGGGACCGGCGCCGAGCCGACGAACACGGTGACCAACACCGTGACGACGCCGGGCACGACTACCACAAAGACGGTCACCAAGACGATCAGGAAGACGTGCACGATCACCGTCAAGTGGCGGTGGGTGACGGTCAAGGTCCACGGCAAGAAGAAGCGCGAGCACAAGAAGTTCACGCACAGGTCCAAGGGCTGCAAGCGGCCCACCAGGAGGGCCGCGAAGCCGCGCAGGAAGCACCGCGGCTAGGCCGGAGGCATTCTCGAGCGGGGACGGCAGACGCCGTCCCCGCTCGAGCAGCTCAGATGCCATCGCATCCAAAGGCGGGCGCATTGGTTACGACTTTGTGCCGACCTCGTGACGAATGTGTGCCAGTTTGCGAGATCTGCCGAGCGGCCGTCCGGGCCGTGCTTAGACTCGGCTCCAGGCATTCGAACTTGTTGAAAGGAGCCCCGAAATGGCGGGCAACATCAACCGGGTGATCATCACCGGCAACCTAACTCGCGACCCTGAGCTGCGGTCGCTACCGAGCGGCACCAGCGTCTGCGAGCTGCGTGTGGCGTGCAACGGACGCCGCAAGAACAGCGAAGGGCAGTGGGAGGACGACCCCAATTACTTCAACGTTTCGGTGTGGGGGCAGCAGGGCGAAAACTGCAAGCGCTATCTTTCAAAGGGTCGTGGTGTAGCGATCGATGGGCGCCTGCGCTGGCGTGAATGGGAGACCGACGGGCAAAAGCGCCAGGCTGTCGATATCATCGCTGAGACCGTGCAGTTCCTCGGTGGTGGCGGTGACGCGCCTAGCGGTAACGGGAGTGGCTATTCCAGCAGCGCAAATGCTGCGGCGAGCGATGTCCCGGTGGATACCGCTGACTTCGTCCCAGCCTCCGTGGGCTCCGGTGTCGCCGACGACGACATCCCGTTCTGAGGCGACGGACCTACAACAGAGACTTCGATAGGTGATGCCAAGTGGCGAAGCAACGTAGACGGCCGGTTCGCCGGCGCGACAGGAAGGGCGGCCCGTCCTCGGGCCGGCGCAAGCCGTGCCCGTACTGCCGCGACAAGGTGGAGCAGGTTGACTACAAGGATGTCTCCGCCCTGCGGCGATTCATCTCCGATCGCGGCAAGATCCGCTCGCGCCGGATCACCGGCGCGTGCCGTCGGCACCAGAACCAGGTCGCGCGCGCTGTGAAGCGTGCGCGCGAGTTGGCGCTGCTGCCGTACGTCGCCGAAGGTGGCAGCGACCACCGCGAGGGTCGCGGCGGTCGTGATCGCGACCGCGACCGGTAGCCCGGGAGGTAGACATGCCACAGGCAATCCTGCTTGACGACGTCGAGTCGCTCGGCGAGAAGGGCGCTGTCGTCGATGTCTCGTCCGGTTATCTGCGGAACTTCCTGGTTCCGCGGAAGCTCGCCGAGCCCGCGACCCAAGGCTCGATCGAGGCCGCTGCCAAGCGACGCGAGGCTGCTGAGAAAGCAGTGCGCGAGGCGGTCGACCGTGCCCGTGAGAACGCCGAGTTGCTCGGCAAGACGGTGCTGACGATCCCCCAGCAGGCGGGCGACGATGGCCGTCTGTTCGGCTCCGTCACCGCCCAGGACATCGTGGACGCGATCCGCGATGCCCGCGGCATCCGCATCGACAAGCGCAAGGTCCAGCTCGACGAGCCGATCAAGAGCGTCGGCACGCACATGGTCGCGGTCGAGGTCTCCGACGGTGTCATGGCGACCATCAAGACCATGGTCGTCGCCGCCTAGCCACTCAGCGCAGGATGCGCACGTGGGTCGAGCGGACGTGCGCGAGCTCGTGCTGGAGCTGGATGCTGCTGGCGACGACACTGACCGCGTAGGTGCCGGCGGGCAACGGCGGCATGCGGTTGCCTGGCAGACATTGAATCGAGCCTGCCTGGGACTGGTGGCCGCGCATCGTGCACGCCAGGTAAGTCGCAGGCACCTCGAGCGGGTAGGTCGTCGTGCCCGGTCGCGCCACGAAGGTTGCGTCGCTGCAAGCCGGCAGCGCCCAGGCCGGCGAGACCGTCAGCGTTCGGCTGCTGAGCATCAGCTGAACGAACCCGTGTGGGCAGCCGCGGGCCAGTACGCGGGTTCGGTCAGAGCTGTTGTGCAGCACCAACTCGGCGTGAACCTTCGCGCCGCGGCGCACCGTCGGTGTGTCAGACCGCACGAAGCCGCTGATGGTCAGCTTGTTGTAGCGAGCGGCGCTGCTGGCAGGAGGAGCAGTGCCGCGACTCGAGCCGCAGCCGGCGACGACAAGCGACGCTGCGATCACCGAAAAAGGGGCGATACGACGCGTGCCCATAAAACCAATACTCGCATCGCGTGGAGTTATCACACGCGATCGCGGGCCGAAAATCTTTTCGTCCGTGTTGCGGCATGTGTCCGCGCGTGCCGCCTGGGCGCAGCCTATCTTTCAACGTCCGTCTGATGAGCGCCACCGCCTCCGCCACCCCCAACAACCTCGTCGCCGAGAAGTCAGTGCTGGGTGCGGTGCTGCTCGACGAGCAGCACCTGCACGCACTGCTGGTGGATGAGCAGCTGCGCCCCGAGCACTTCTACCTGCGAGAGCACGGCGCGGTGTTCGAGGCGATGCTCGAGCTCTACGAGGGCGACAAGAAGATCGACCACCTCACCGTGGCCGAGCAGCTGCGGCAGAACAACCGGCTTGATGAGATCGGCGGCTCCGACGTGGTCGAGGAGCTGGTCGCCTGGGTACCGGCCACCGGCCACGCCCGCGACTACGGCCGGATCGTGCGCGAGCAGGCGCAGCTGCGGGCACTGCTCGACGCGACCCGGGAGATCCAGGCCGACGTGATGAACCGCACCGGCTCGCCGCGTGAGCTCGTCGAGCAGGCGGAACGGGCGATGCTGGAGGTCGCGCACGACGAACGGCAGAAGGCGATCCGCTCGATCGCCGAGGTCCTGCATGAGGAGACCGACCGTCTCCACCACCGCTCGAACCAAAAGAGCCCGCTCAGCGGCACGCCCGCCGGCTTCCGCGACCTGGACGACCTGACCGGCGGCTTCCAGGCCGGCAACCTGATCGTGCTGGCCGCCCGCCCGTCGATGGGCAAGTCGGCGCTCGTGGCAAACATCGCCGAGAACGCGTCGCTCGCCGGCTATCCGGTCGCGCTGTTCTCGCTGGAGATGTCCGAGTCGGAGCTCGCGCAACGCTTCGTGGCCTCACAGGCGAAGGTCCCGGGCGAGGACCTACGGCGCGGCAAGGTCGCGGAATCGCGCTGGCCGAAGATCCTCGAGGCCTCCGGCAAGCTCTCTGAAGCACCCCTCTACGTCGACGATTCGAGCGACACCGGGGTGCTCGAGGTCCGCGCGAAGTCACGCCGGCTGCATCACCAACTCGAGGAGCGCGGCGGGCTCGGTCTGATCATCATCGATTACCTGCAGCTGATGCGGCACGAGGGGCGGGTCGAGAGCCGCGTCGAGCAGGTCGGCCAGGTCAGCCGCGGCCTCAAGAGCCTCGCGCGCGAGCTGGGCGTACCGGTGATCGCCCTGTCACAGCTCAGCCGGAACGTCGAGCAGCGCGCCGGCGACAAGAAGCCGATCCTCTCCGATTTACGCGAATCTGGCCAGATCGAGCAGGACGCAGATCTCGTGATGTTCATCTATCGCGAGGAGTACTACAACCACGAGTCCACACGCCCGGGCGAGGCCGACATCATCATCGCCAAGCACCGCAACGGCCCGGTCGGGGAGATCACGCTCACCTTCCAGAGCCAATTCCCGAAGTTTATGAACTACGCGCCGCCGCAGTTCGCCGGCTGAGCGGCACCGGACACGTGTGATGGCAACCTGCATCCTCGGCATATGTGACGGCTCGGGCTTCCTCTATGACGAGGAGACCAACACCGCGCGCGACTGCACCTGCCGGCCGCAGATCATCGCCCGCAACAAGGCGCGCAGCCTGTCCGCCGTGATTCCAGAGCGCTACAAGGACGTGGCCTTCGACCGCTTCCCGATCACCGAGATCGACCCCAAGATCGTCGCCGCCACCAGACGCTTCGTCGATCGCATCGACTCGAACCTCGACGCCGGACGCGGCCTGTGGTTCATGGGCCCTGTGGGCACGGGCAAGACGACCCTCGCGATGCTCGTCACCAGGGCGGCGCTCGAGGCAGGCCGCTCAGCCGCGCGCTACTCGCTGCCCGGCCTGCTCAGCCAGATCCGCAAGACCTTCGACACCGGCTCGCACAATGACCTGCTCGAGCGGCTGACCGCAGTGGACCTCCTGCACATCGACGACATCGGTGCCGAGCAGACAACACCCTGGGTGCTCGAGGAGCTGTACTCGATCATCAACTCGCGCTATGAGGAGCAGCGCGCGATCGTGATCACCACCAACATCCTCGACCGCGAGACGCTCTGCCAGCAGATCACCGAGCGCACCGTCTCGAGGCTGACCGAGATGTGCGACGAGCTGCCACTGCTGGGTCACGATCACCGCCTGGACGTCCGCGTCGCGTAGAAACGGGTCGGCGCGCCACGGGTCTGCGCCCGGCCGCACGCCCAATACACTGGAACAGAAATGCCTGGAATCGTGATCGTCGGGGCCCAGTGGGGCGACGAAGGAAAAGGCAAGATAACCGACCTGCTCGCGGAGCACGCGGACGCTGTCGTGCGCTTCCAGGGCGGCAACAACGCGGGGCATACGATCGTCCGGGACGGCGAGACCTGGAAGCTGCACCTGATGCCGTCGGGCATCCTCCACCCCGGCAAGCTGTGTGTGATCGGCAACGGGGTCGTGATCGACCCGAAGATCCTGACCGACGAGCTGGATGACCTACGGCGGCGCGGCGTCGACACCGGGGCGCTGCGGATCTCCGCCAACGCGCACCTGATCATGCCGTACCACATGCTCTTGGACCACGCGGGCGAGATCAAGCTGGGCAAGCTGCAGATCGGCACGACCAGGCGCGGCATCGGTCCCTGCTACGCCGACAAGGCCGCACGGCTCGGGATCCGCGTCCAGGACCTACTCGACGAAAAGATCCTCAAGAAGAAGATCGTGGCGGCGCTCGAGCCCAAGCGCCTCTCGCTGCGCGAGTTCGCCCGTGATCCGCGCCTGGACCTACAGGCGATGACCGAGGAGTACCTCACCTACGGCCACCGGATCAAGCGGTACATCGCCGACACCAGCCGACTGGTGCTCGAGCGACTTGACGCGGGCGAGCTGGTCGTGTTCGAGGGCGCGCAGGGCACGCTGCTCGACATCGACCACGGCACCTATCCGTTCGTGACCTCGTCGAACCCGATCGCCGGCTCGGCCACGATCGGCGCCGGCGTGGGGCCCAAAGACATCGACGAGGTCTGGGGCATCACCAAGGCCTACAGCACTCGCGTCGGCGCCGGACCGTTCCCGACCGAGCTCGACGGCCCAATGGGCGACGAGCTGCGTGAGCGCGGCGGCGAGTTCGGCACCACCACCGGGCGCCCGCGCCGGGTCGGCTGGCTTGACCTGGTCGCGCTGCGTTACGCGGCGCGCCTCAACTCGCTGACCGCGCTGGCGATCACGAAGCTCGACGTGCTGTCCGGGCAGCAGACGCTCTCGGTCTGTACGAGTTACCTCGGTGACGAAGGGCTGGAGATCGACCACTTCCCCTACCACCAGACCGTCCTTCACCACTCGGTGGGCAAGTACGTCGAGCTGCCCGGCTGGTCTGAGGACCTCACCGAGTGCCGCAGCGAGGACGAGCTGCCCGAGAACGCCCGCAGCTACCTGCAGTTCATCTCAGACTTCGTCAAGGTGCCGATCGCGCTGATCGGCGTCGGACCCAGCCGTGACCAGGTGATCTGGACCCGGGCGGGCGAGGGCATGTACGGCTCCGGCGCCCGCGCCGCCGCGTGACAAGCGGTCCCGCGGTCCGTTATTTCGATGCGGCCTCGCGGCGCTTGGACGCAGGCGCTTCCACGTCCGCTTCGTTGCCGTTCTTGCTCTCCGGGATGTCGGCGCTGAACGGGAGCGCCTCGAACAGCATCAGCGTGAGCCCGATCGTGACGGCGGCCCCCGGGTCGTCGGCGAGCCGCGCGGCGGCCCCCTGTTCGATCTGCTCGACGCGCGCCAGCCACTTCCGCGACTCCTTGGCGAGCTCCTGCCATCCCTTGCGGTCGAGCGTGAGCGCGTCCGTCGAGATGTGCGCCTCCTTGGCATCGAAGCCGCCCGCAGCTGCGGAGCGCGTGGCGTAGTCCGTCGCCCTGGCGATCAGCGCGGTCAGCAGACGCTGCTTGGAAATCGTGTCCAGCCCTTCCCAGGCCTCCTCTGAGTTGCGAGGACGCCCGGTCGTCTTGTAGTAGTGCTCGGTGGCACCGCGCCGCTGGCGCGTGCTCACGAGCTTGAGCAGCCCAAGGTCATACAGCGTGCGTACGTGGTAGGCGATCGTCCCCAACGGCTGTTCGAGCTTGGAGGCAAGGATCACGGGGCTCGCGGCTTCCTCATCGAGCATCGCCAGCAGGCGAATCCGAATCGGATGCGAGATTGCGCGCAACCACCGCGGATCCGTGATGTTCATGACTGGTTCTTGGTTGGGCATTGATTCGATGGTATGCACCCTCGACGGGTTAGCGCTCGGTAGCTGGCCGTTTGGGCAGTGCGGTCGCAGCAGTCACTCCACCAGATATATCAACGCCACCTTTCGATCAGCTCAGCTTCGTCAACGTGGCGTACCGCTCGCGCGGGCACACCGAGCACGACCGCGCGGGCGGCCACGTCGCGAGTGACGATCGCGCCGGCGCCGACGAACGCCTCCTCGCCGACCTCGACACCGGGTACCAGCACCGCGGCGCCACCGACGCGAGCCGCGCGGCGGACCACCGGGGCATCCAGCCGTTCGCCCTTCGGATGACGGCCCATCGTGTCGTCGTTGGTCATCAGCACGCCCGGGCCGAGAAAAACGTCGTCTTCGACGACTGCCCAGCTGGTCACGTAGACACCGGTCTGGATCGAGACGCGGTCACCCACCACTGCGTTGAAGTCGACGCAGGACGCACGGCCGACGACCGAGCGCTCCCCGATCCGCGAGCCCTCGCGCACCTGTGCCTGATCGCCGATGATCGAGCTGGCGCCGATCCTGGCGCCGGCGTACACGACGGCACCGCTGCAGACGGTCACCTCAGGCCCTAGCTCCAGGTCGCCGAGCTCGACGCGGGCTGCGCTCGATCCGCGGCGCAGCCGGGGCCGTTTGCCAAGCACGACGAGATCCTCGATCACGCACCCGATACCGAGCCTCACGCCCGCATGCACGACGCTGTTGCAGCCGATCGCGACGCCATCGCCGAGGGTCGTCCCGGGGCCGATCACCGCACCGGCCGCGATCGTGACCTCCGCGCCGATCGTCGCGCTGGCGTCGACGTGCGCGGCGGACGAGATCTCAGCCATCGCCCTGTCGCGAGGTCGCGAGACGCTCCGAGGCGCTAAGCGACGTCTGTAGCGCCTCCAGGACGCGCACGACGCGCAACCCGCTGGCACCGTCTGAGCGCGGCGGCCGCGCCGCATTGATGCTGTCAAGGAACTCCTGGCACTCGAGCCGCAACGGTTCGACGGTCTCAAGCCGCGGCGAGTACGTGTCGCCACTGCGCGTAACCCACTCCCCGTAGCCGCGCGGGGCCTCGTCGAAGCCCTTGTCGTAGATCGTGATCTTGCCCTCGACCACCATGTCGTCGAAGGTCGCCATCTTGTGCGCGCCGACAACCGTGAAGCGCCGTTCCTTGTGCGGGTCAAGCCAGCTCAGATGCAGGTGCGCGGCCAGCCCCGACGGGAAGCGCAGGTAGCAGAACACCACGTCCTCGACCCCGGAGCGGACGTAGGACTCGCCGTGCGCGACCGCCTCGGTCGGCTCCTCGCCGGCGAGCGCGAGCACGACCGAGACATCGTGAGCGCCCAGCGACCAGAGCGCATTCTCGTCGGCGCGCAACTTGCCGAGGTTCAGACGATTGCCGTAGATGTAGTAGATCTCGCCCAGCTCGCCGCTGTCCTTCAGTTCCTTGAGCTTCAGCACGCCGGGGTGGTACTCGAGGAGGTGCCCGACCATCAGGATCCGGCCCGAGGTGGCAGCCGCGGCGACGGCCCGCTCCGCGTCCGCGACCGACTGCGCGAGCGGCTTCTCGACGAAGCAGTGCTTGTTCGCCTCGAGAACCCTCACCGCCAGCTCGGCATGCGTTGGCACTGGGGTCGCAAGCACGATCGCATCGAGCTCGGGATCGTCGAGCAGCTCATCGAGCTCGGCCGCCACCCGCGCTCGGGGAAACTGAGCCGCGGCCTTTGCGCGTGCGGCCTCGGAGCCGTCGCACACCCAACTCAGCTCGCAACCCGGCAAGCTCGCGAAGTTGCGCGCCAGGTTCGGTCCCCAGTACCCGAGTCCGACGACGCCGATCTGGATCGGTAATTGACCCATTCGCGGGCGAGTCTAATTGACGGCCGCGGCCGCGAGCGCGGCCACGACGCGCTCGCCGGCGTGACCGTCGCCGTACAGTTCGGGCCGTGCGGACGGAGGCGGCGCCGCGAGCGCAACCCGCGCAGCCTCGGAGTCGAGGTCGACGAGCGTGTTCCAGCCGGCCTCGACGGTCTCGACCCACTCGGTGACCGGCCGCAGCGTCACGCACTGCACGCCGGCCAGGTAGGCCTCCTTCTGCAGCCCTCCGGAATCCGTGAGCACGGCGCTGGCGTTGCACAGCAGCGCCGTCAGCTCCACGTACCCGAGCGGCGGGGTCACCCGCACACCACCAGCCAGCCGCTCGAACAATCCTGCCGATTCCAGGCGCAGGCGCGTGCGCGGATGCAGCGGCAGCAGCACCTCCTCACCGACGCCCAACAGCAGCTCCACGAGCGCGCGCAGGCGCGCCGGATCGTCGACGTTTCCGGCGCGGTGTGCCGTCGCCAGCACATAGCCGCCGGGCTCGACGCCGTGCGCACGCACGAGCTCGATGCGCTCACGCGCACGTGGCTGCACCTGGAGCGCGACGTCGACCATCACGTCACCGACAACCTTGACCGCTGCGTCGGGGCTGCGGGATTCGGTCCCGCCCACCCCGGCCCCGGAGAGACCGATGCCCTCGGCGGCCAGGTTCACCGCCGCCACCTCAGATGAGCACAGCAGCAACGCGCTGAGATGGTCGGTCAGGACCCGGTTGATCTCCTCCGGCATGGCGCGGTCGAAAGAGCGCATGCCAGCCTCCACATGCGCGACCGGCACGCCCTGCTGCACGGCCGCGAGTGCACCCGCGAGCGTCGAGTTCGTGTCGCCGTAGACGAGCACCCAGTCTGGCGCGGCACCCGCGACGACGGGCTCTAGCGCCGCCAGCATGCGCGCGGTCTGCGAGGTGTTGCTGCCGCCGGCGATCCCGAGCTGGACGTCCGGTGCGGGTAGGCCGAACTCGGCGAAGAACACGGCCGACAGCTCATCGTCGAAGTGCTGTCCGGTGTGCACGAGCAGTTCCTCGCCGCGGGCGCGTAGGCCCGGCGTAACGGCGGCCGCCTTGATGAACTGCGGGCGGTTGCCGACGACCGTCAGGATCTTCAGCGGCGCGACCACGTCTCCGCGAGCCGCACGATCACCGCGGCTGCCGCAGCCATGTCCTGCAGCGAAGCCCACTCGCGGACCGAGTGGTATTCATGACCGCCGTCGAAGATGTTGGGGGTCGGCAGGCCCATCTGGGATAGCCGCGAGCCGTCGGTACCGCCGCGGATCGGTTCGCGCAACGGCTCGATCCCCTCGGCCCGCACCGCCTCCTCCGCGGCTGCCATAACCTCCGGATCACGCTCGAGGTACTCGAGCATATTGGGGTACTGCCGGATCACGTCGAAGTCGAGCTTTGCCCCCGGTGTGCTCGCGACGACCTCTTGGGCGACGCTGCGCACCAACTCCACGTGCGACTTAAGCAGCCCCTCCTCGAAGTCGCGCAGAACGAACCGCACCTCCGCGTGATCGGTGGTGCCGAGGAACATCGCCGGGTGGATGTAGCCCTCGCGACCTGCGGTCGTCTCCGGCGTCAGCCGGTCGCTGGGCAGTGCCGCGACGATCTGCGCTGCCACGCGCACAGGGTTGACGAGCTTGCCCTTCGCCCAACCGGGATGAACGCCGACGCCGGTGATGGTGGTCCGCACCTCGATCGCGCTGAACGTCTCGTCCTGCAGCTCCCCGAGCGTCGAGCCGTCGATCGTGTACGCGCAGCGGGCCCCGAAGCGCGGGATGTCGAACATGGTTGCGCCGTGGCCGATCTCCTCGTCCGGAGTGAAGGCGATCCGCAGCGTGGGGCGCGGCAGCTCAGGATGTGCAGCCATGTGCGCGACCGCCGCCATGATCGCGGCGACGCCCGCCTTGTCATCGGCGCCGAGCAGCGTGTCGCCGCTGGCGGTGACGATGTCGTGCCCCTGCTTCTCGGCCAGCTCGGGCATCGTCGTCGGGTCCAGCCGTGTGCCTGCCCTGGGCAGCTCGATAACGCCACCGTCATAGTCGCTCCACACGATCGGGGCAACCCCGGCGCCCGGTGCGTCGGGGCTGGTGTCGACATGCGCGATCAGCCCGATCACAAGCGAGTCAGGCACCGTCGCCGGCAGCGTCGCGTAGACATAGCCGTGCTCGTCGAGCTCAGCATCGGTGACACCGATCGCGTGCAGCTCCTCCACCAGGAGACGCGAGAGGTCGAGCTGCCCCGGTGTGCTCGGCGAGCGCTCACGGTCGACCCGGGACTGCGTGTCGATCTGGACGTAGCGCGTAAAGCGGGCGAGCAGATCGGGCGCCACGGCTTCTGCGAGCGGTGAGGTGAAGGCGGCAGGCACGCAGCCGATATAAGCAAATCCGGAGCGGCGCGGTCTGGGCGCCGGTCGGGCGGCGCCCTCAGGCGCCGTACAACCTGCGCGACAGCGTCGTGCGGCCGCCGACCCGATCGACGGCCTGCACGGCCACGCTGACCACACCCGCGGGGCGGCCATGCGCGCGGAGCGAGCCGGGGCCGAAGATGATGCGCACCGGCGAGTGGGCCACGGCCAGCAGGATCGTCAGCACGTGATTCTGGAAGTGGGCCTGATGCGCGAGTGTGCGGCCGGAATTGCTCTGCACCTTGACCGCACGCGCGCCGGCCGCGAGCGTGAGCCGCCGCGGCAGAGTGATCGTGAGGTCTCGCAAGCCGGGCTCGAATTGGCCGGACTTCACGGTCACCGTCAGCGCCGGCTGCACTGCCGGGCCGGCCACCGCCGCTGCCACCCGCGGCCGCCGCTCGACCGCCCAGTTGAACCTGACGGCGCCGTAGGTCCCGGATCCGGTCGACGCGCTGACCGTGACGGTGCGGATGTGGGCGCGCGTAACGCGCCCGCTGATCACGCCGGTCGCCGCGTTCAGGTGCAGGCCGATCGGCAGCCTGCTGGCGTGGAACGTGACCGGCCCGGTCTGGCCAGCCGGGGGCGTGGCGTGCATCTGCAGGCTCACGCGCTGGCGGTAGAAGGTGTAGACAGCCCCCGGATAGCTGACGTGCACCGCCTGCGCACAGAGCGCCGGCACGAGCGCGGCGGCCTTCGGCGTGCCCAGCCCGGTCGCCATGTCATAGCCGGGACCCGCGGGGTAGAGCCCCGCGGTGTTGCCGTCCGGCGTGAAGTCGTTGTTGCCGGTGGTGATGTCGTTGAAGTAGGTCGACTGCGACTGACCGGCGAGCTCGTAGAGCTCGGTGTTGGCGAACCCGATCAGCGTCCCCTGGCAGTCGCGGCTCGCGTCGGCCAGCGCGAACAACGCCGCCC
>Ga0307374_10008613_pt1 | contig 15195 bp, 12 predicted proteins | sample OX3MG_FD_202532 | JGI IMG/M metagenome (GOLD analysis project Ga0307374, IMG submission 202532) | Soil microbial communities from Risofladan, Vaasa, Finland - OX-3 | ecosystem: Environmental > Terrestrial > Soil > Coastal area > Acid sulfate soil | place: Finland: Risofladan, Vaasa | collected... | reverse complement strand
TGACGATGGCCGACGTTCACGTCCGAGAGCCCGGCCCGGAGGATCCCGCGCTCGTCGCGGCCGCGATCCGGCCGATGCAGCGGCCGGATCGCCGCTTCTGGATCGTGGCCGGCGTCGCGGCGGGGTTCGCAATTGTCGGGACAATCGCGTACGCGATTCAACTGGGTACCGGGCTCAGCGTGACCGGCTACAACGACCGTGCCTTCTGGGCGACCTATGAGGCGACGCTCGTCACCTTCATCGGGTTCAGCTACGGCGGTGCGCTCGTCTCCGCAATCCTGCGGCTGGCCGGGGCGCCGTGGCGTGGGCGTGTCTCCCGGATCGCCGAAGGGACCGCGCTCGCGACGCTTCTCGTCGGCGCCCTCTTCCCGATCATCCACCTGGGCCGTCCTGACCGGTTGCTCGAGATCATCTATCGACCCAACTTCGAGTCCCCGATCGTGTGGGACATGTACGCGATCTTCACGTACATCCTCGCCACCCTGGCGCTGTTCGGACTTCCCCTCATCGCCGACCTGGCGATCGCCGGCGACCACGCCTCGGTGACAGGTCGCCGCAGGCGGATCTACCGCCGGTTGTCGTTCGGCTGGCGAGGCCTCCCGATCCAGCGTCGCTCTCTCGAGCGGGCACTCACGATCGTGGCGATCCTCATCGTGCCGCTCGCCGTCGTCGTTCACACCGTCCTGTCCTACGCGTTCTCACTCACCAGCCGGCCCGGCTGGCACAGCACGATCTTCGGTCCGTACTTCGTGATCGGCGCCGTGTACTCGGGCGTCGCGATCGTGATCGTCACCTCCCTCGTTTACCGGCACGCCTACGGCCTCCGGGACTGGATCGACGACCGGGTCATCAGGAATCTTGGCTACGTCCTCGTGGCCCTGGGGGTCGCGTACGGCTACGCGACCTTCACCGAGATCACGACCGCGGGCTATGTCGGCGAGGCCGCCGACGCCAACATCCTGTACTCGCTGATCCTGACGGACTACGCGCCCGCGTTCTGGGCATTCGTGGCGTTCGGGCTCGTGCTGCCGGTGATCGTGATGCTCGTGCCGCGACTTCGGACCGACGTCGGGATCGGCCTCGCGTCGGCATGCGTGATCGTCGCAATGCTCGCGAAGCGGTTCCTGATCATCGTGCCGCCGGAGTTGCAGCCGCTGATCGGTATCGATCGGGCGACCTACACGCCAAGCCCGGTTGAACTCGCGATCGTCGCCGGCGGTGTCGGCGGGATCGTCCTCATCCTCATGGTCATATTCCGCCTGGTTCCGGTTCTCTCGATCAACGAGATCCATGAGCTCGAAGGTGGCGGTCAGGCGTCAGCCGTCGTGGCGCCGACACTGGCCGATGGGGTGTCGGCATGATTTTCAGGCGAATGGCCCGGTCGGTTGGCGCGCCCGTCGCGGGGTTGCTGGCGACCCTCCTTCTCGGGACGGCGACCCTTGCGGCGGACCCGGCGGCCGAAACGAAACTCGCCGTTTCGTTCACCGAGTCCAGCTCACCCGGGATACCCCATTACCTCGTCGCCCAGCTGACACTATCGGACGGCTCGGCCGTCGCCGACCAGGAGGTTACGTTCCTCCGGACCGCGGCGCTCGACCGCGAGGTGGTGGTGGAGCTGGGGAAGGCGATAACGGACATCGGCGGCTATGCGCGGCTGCCCCTGATCCCGCGCCGCGATCACGAAACGATCACCGCGCGCTACGACGGCTCGCCGGCGTTCGCGTCGACATCGGTCGTCGCCGACATCCGGTTTCCGACGGAGACCGTGGAGCGTGCCATCCACGCCCCCAATGGCGGGGCCGTCGATCCGCGCCTTCGTCCCCTGGCGAGCGTGATGCCCGCCGTCCTCGCGGGAGTCGTCGCTCTTGTCTGGCTGGCCCTCTTGACGGTCACCGTGATGACGCTCTGGACCGTACGGTCGAGCGGGCACACGCGATCGGTTTCCCATTTGGGCAGCATCGGCAAAGAAGGGAGAGAGAATGGCAACGACTAGTTCCGGGTCTCCGACGGGCTATGCACGGGTGATCGCCCTCAGCGTCCTGATCGGTAGCGGACTGGTCCTGGCGTGCTCGTCAGGGGCGACGACGCAGGCCCCGTCCACGACGCAGGTGCCGTCCGCCGCGAGCTCGACGCTCTTCGTCGACGTCGATACCGTACTCGGTCCGACCAACCTGACGGATGCCGAGAAGCCGACCAGGACCTGCGTCCAGGCGAGTCGCTTCGCCCACAACGAGGAGGTCGTGTGGCGGGTCAAGGTCATCGATCCGGTGACCGGCAAGCCGATGGATGACACCACGCTTGCGTCCATCCAGGTGAAGCTGCCAGACCAGACGCTCGATCTCCACTACGGCGGGCATCCGAAGAGCACTCCAGTCGACTTCTTCTGGACCGTCGGCTGGGACGTGCCGGCTGACTACCCGACCGGCACGGTGGACTACACCGTCGTTGCGACCGCCAAGGACGGTCGAACCGGGGAGTACAACCAGTTCAAGGTCGCCCTGGCGATGTTGACCGTGACGAACGACGTGCGTCCGATCATCGTCCCGGCAGCCACGCCCACGCCATCCAAGTAGGCCATCCCGAGGACCACCCGGCCCACGCCTGCCGGGTGGCCCTCCCCTCACGAGGCACTCCGGCAATGACCGCCAGGGACAGTCGTCGTCAAGCCATCAGCTTCACTCTGTTCGGGGCAGTGCTCGGCGCCGCCGGCCTTCTCGTCGCGACCAGCGCGCTCGGACTCAGCGCCCGCGTGCAATCAGCCCCGGCCACCGCACCGAGCGCCGCCGCCCCGGATGCGACACCGATCACGTACGTCGGCAAGGTCGGCCTGACGCCGGAGCGCGGCGTCGCCGGTACGATCGTTGCCGTGTCGGGGTCGGGGTTCCAGTCCGGCACCGCCGTGACCGTGGCGTGGAACAGCGTGGCGGGGTCATGGAAGCTCCAGGGCGATGCCCAGGAGTTGTTCATGGGCCGCTCCTTCACGCCGGTCCGCACCGAGCTCGCCTCGGCCACGATTGATGCAATCGGCAACCTGACGGCAAGGTTCAAGGCACCGCTCGACTACGGCTTCTCCCACGACGTGACGATCGAGCAGGGCGACCGGCTACTCAACAAGGCGGCCTTCCGGCTCGACCCGACGGTCTCGGTCGAGCCGGCGGCAGGCCCGACCGGGACGCCCATCACCATCCGCATGGAGGGGGTCGGCTGGGCGAACCTCGAAAACAGCTGGATGGTGACCTACGACAACCAGTTCACGGGGCTCCTGTCATCGGTCACGACCGGTGGCGTGGCCGTTGCCACCATCCCCGCCGCGGGAGCCGTCGGGCGACATGTCATCCGGATCGTGCATGGCTCCTTCACCGTGCCCTACCTGAACATGGAGCAGTCACCGCGCCCGGACCGGCCGACCTTCACATTCACCTATGACGTCACCGACGGTCCGGCAGTCGCCGCCCGAGACGCGGAGCTCCAGTCCCTGGCGCCCGGCAAGGCGACTCCCCCGGAGGGCAACGGACCGGCCATCTGGACCGATCCGGCGAGCGCGACCGTTGGCACGCCGGTGACCGTGAACGGCCGCGGATTCGCGGCGAACGCGGACCTCGCCGTGACCTGGACCACTGTCGTCGGGAACCGCGTTGGCGGCAACGGCTGGGACGAGGAAACGAAGGATGCCGTCCACGTCCGGACGAGTGCGGACGGGTCGTTCGAGTGGAAGTGGACGGTCCCCGATGACCTGGGCGGCGCGCACCGGCTCGCCGCGGTTGTCGGCGGGACGACCGTGGCTCGAGGTGCCCTCGTCATCACGCCATCGCTCGTGTCGCCGAGCAGTATGACCGCCAAGGTGGGCACAGAACTCACGATCCACCTCAAGGGCGTCGGTTGGACCGAGACCGCCAACATCTACAATATGACCTACGACAACGGATTCCTCGGCTACGTCTGCGGCTTCAACAGCCAGGGCGACGTCGTCATCCATCTGCCGGCCGCCGGCACGATCGGGCGCCACTACATCGATCTCTATCCGGGGATCTACAAGGGCAAGGATGTGGATGGTGTTCAGAACTTCCGAATCCCGCAGCTCACCGCAGAGGCGGATCACCCTGGCGAACGGCTACCCATCTTCCGAATTGCCGTCGACGTCACGGAGTAGCGCAGCACTGGAGGTCGGGCCGTTGGCCACGCTCCCATGTGCGCTGTTTATGGGCATGAGACGGTTCACTCGGAGCCTCGAATGCCGTGCCAGTCCTTTGCGGGCGGAATTCCGATTGTCGGCCGGCACGAACGGACCCGGATAGAGGTGTCACCAGTAGCATGCGATCTCCTCGACCGCGGAGCTCCATGCTGCTCTTGCTGCTGTATTTCCTGGTCGGCCGTCTCCTCGGAGCCGGAGCTCGTCGACCTGATGCGCAGTGCTCCAGCGGCAAGTCAAGCGTCCTCGGCGTCCGCGTCATCCGAACTCCAATCCGGGCAGCTCGACCTGCTGTATCGCTTCAGCCGGGGAGCCGGCTCTCGTTGGCACCCCGAACCGGGCAACGTCGACGGCGGCCGAGATCGCAGGCTGACGCCCGAGGATGAGATCGGCGATCAGGCGCGCCGACCCCGGGCCGGTCGAGATGCCCCAGGGACCGTGACCAGCGCAGACATACAACCCATCCGCTCCGGGCACCGCGCCGATGAGTGGCCGACCATCAAGGGCGAGCGGCCGGGCGCATGATCGAACGCCGCGGATTGGAGCGGCCGCGAGCATCGGCACGAAACTCGCGGCCCGCGTCAGCACCGGCACCGTCCACGACGTCGGGTCGGGCTCGTCGTCGAGGAAGGTGGACCCGATGGCACTCGTGCCGGCTGCCGTGACCAGGCTGAACTCTGGCCTCGGTGCGCCCGCAGGCATGGCGTCGTCCGGGTCGCCGATCCCGAGTGCCTCGTCCATCTCGGCCTCTTCCATGACGTGATGCGGTGCGGTCTCGAGATGTGTCTCCACGACGACGCCCCAGAGCGGGCGGATCGGTCGCCAGGCGCCCGACGGATCGATCAGCTCCGGCGTCCACGGTCCGGCAGCCGCGACAATCGCCCCAGCCGGCTCGAGGCTGCCATCGACCCGGCACCCGATGGCGCGACCGGATCGGATCACGGGGGTCGCAGAATGTCCGAGCCGAAGGATCGCCCCGGACCGCTCGGCCAGGGTCGCGTACGCATACGTGGAGGCCGCGGGTGGGACCGGGTAGCCGATGTCGACGCGGCAGGCGGCGACTCCTGGTGCCATCGCCGGCTCGAGCGCGCGGAGCGCCGCCGAGTCGAGGAACTCGGGCCGCAACTGGGGTAATGAACTCGCGAGGGACAGCGCGGTACGTCGAACCACATCCTCTCGGTGGGCGACGAGCAGGAGGCCGGTCGGCTGCTCGGCCATTCGGAACCCGGCGTCACTATCCGACAGCCGGCGATACAGGTCGACCGTCGACTCGTGGAGCGGGATGAGTGCCTGGTCGAACGGAAACTGGACTACGCCCGAGTTGGCGCCCGAGGCGCCCGCTGCCAGCCCTTCTCGCTCGTACAGGACGACTCGCGCGCCGGCCTGCGCGAGGAACGCAGCCGTGCTCGCACCGACGATCCCGCCGCCGATGACGGCAACGTCAGGGGCGGCGCCCACCGTCAGCCCCCGGCGCCTGCCATCGCCGCCCGCCCGATCGAACGGAGGCGGTCGTGCACGCCGCCCATCCACGGGATGTCCCGCGGCAGGAACCGCTTGGGAACCTTGGCGACGATCGTGTAGTTGGGGTCGACGACGTTGGCGATCCGCGAGGTCGCGATCTGGCTCACGAGCTGGTACGTATCGGAGACGGAGAGTCCGCTCTCCGCGACGATCCAGCGGATGAGTTGGCTGTGGGCGATCCGGAAGGCGTCCTCGAGCGGTCGGTACGACCCGGCGACCATGATCGAGTCGTCGCTCTCAAGGCGCGGCCACTCGGCGTAGACGCCCTTGACCACGTCGACCGTGAAGGTCGTGTTCATGGCGCCTTCGACGGCGGCGCCGCAGACCTCGCCCTCGCCCATCCGATAGTGGCCGTCACCGAGCGAGAAGAGGCCGCCGGGCACGTTGACTCCGAGGTAGATCGTCGTGCCGGCCTTCGCCTCCGGCGTGTCCATGTTGCCGCCGAATGCCTCGGGGACGAGGACGTTCCGCCGCTCGAACGCCGCCGGCGCGACCCCGATCGTGCCGTGGAACGGCTCGAGCGGCAGGCGCACTTCGTAGTCCGAGTCGAGCGCGTCGAACGCGAGCTCGTTGGCGACCGCGTCGACCCGATAGAGCCAGACCTTCTCCGGCAGGGCGTCCTGGAGCGTCGCGGTGTAGCGCGTCCCGGTCAGCGATCCGAAGAACAGGACGTGCGTGCTCACCGCCCAGTCGCGGGCCGGCCGGACGTCGATGAGGTGGATCGCGAGCGTGTCGCCGGGCTCCGCGCCTTCGACGAAGAACGGCCCGGTCTGGGGGTTGATGAACGGATACTCGATCGACTTCGACGGCAGGTCGGCGGTGCTCCGGATGCGGCCGTCGAAGCAGTCCTCGACGTAGACGTCGAGCACCTCGTGAGGCTTGATCCGCCGGATCGGATCGTACCCACCGAACGTCCAAGCGTAGGTCTTGGGATCCTGGACGAAGCGGGTGATCGTTGGTTTCGGGGTCCCGGTCACAGTGCCCTCCATGATCGCAGCACGTCGAGTGTCCGGCCGATCGGCAGAGCGTGGAGGACGTGGCCGTCCCGCCCGGCGGTCGTCGTCGCCGTGAACAGCGCATTGAGCGCCGCTTCCTCGGTCGCGTCGGCGACGGCCTCGAACAGCCGGTCCATCGGGCTGCCCTGGGTCCAGAATTGGCCCTCGGCGATGACCTCGATGGGATGGCCGAGACGGGGCGTCTCACGCGGGATCCGGTTCGCCGTCGAGAAGGCGATGAAGATCTCGCCCGACCCGTCATTGCCGACTGAACCGGTCCGGGCGAGGCCCACGTCGACGCGCCGGGCGAGACGTCGCAACTGGCGTGGATGAAGCGGTGCGTCGGTCGCCACCACCGCGATGCACGAGCCCTCGGCGTGGTGCTCGGGCATGAGGTCGGTGATCTGGCGGCCGACCGGCACGCCGAAGATCTGGAGCTGGTGGCGGTTCGCGTAGTTCGTGTTGACGAGGACGCCGACGGTGAATCGCTCGCCCTTGAGCTCGAGCACCCGCGATGCCGTCCCGATCCCACCCTTGAAGTCGAACTGCTGGGTCCCGGTCGCCGACCCGATCGAGCCTTCGGGGACCGGCCCGTTCGTCGCGGCGTCGAGGGCCGCCCAGACATCCTCCCGGGTCACGCCGAAGGCGCCGTTCTGGTTGAGGAAACCGTCATCGCATTCCGCGACAACCGGGATGACGACATCGAGATCGCCGATCGCCGGGTCGCGGTCGATCACGTAGCGGACGACCGCGTCGTAGGCAAGGCCGATGTGGACCGTGTCGGTGATGACGATGGGGGACCCGATGAGCCCCCACTCATCGATGACGAGGTTGCTCGTCATCTCCCCGTAGCCGTTGAACACGGATGTCGCGGCATAGACCCGCTCCCGGAACAGGTCACCGCCGTGCGGCCAGATCGCCGTGACACCGCTCCGGACGACGGGATCGCCCGAGTCTGGCTCGCCCCGGACGACGGTCCGGTGACCGACTCGGACGCCGGCCACGTCCGTGATCGCGTTGTTCGGTCCAGGTGCGTGCGCGCCGACGGACAGGCCGTAGTCGCGGATCCGGCCGCGCTCCTCAGCGGCCGTGTCGTGCTGACGCACGTCCTTCTCTCAGTGCTGCAGCTGCGACAACTCGGTCGAGGCGTCGGTGCTCATGTTCCAGTAGCGGTCCTTGCGCGGCTCGAGGAACGCGAAGTAATAGATCAGGCCAACCACGATGATCGCGCCGACGATGAGGAGGTCGGTCGTCTTCTGCTGGGTGATCGCGACGATCGTCCCGACGAGGGCGATGAGCGGGGGGACCGGCCAGAACGGCATCCGGTATGGCCGCGGGAGGCTCGCCTGGCGCATCCGGCTGACGAGTGCGGACAGCGCGATGAGCGCGTACAGGACGATGAGCAGGACCGCCGTGAAGGTGACGACCGTGACGAGCGTCGACTGGAAGCAGAGGATCGCGGCACAGGCACCGGTGAGGATCGTCGCCACCCACGGCGTGCGGAGGGTCGGGTGGACCTGCGCGATCGCATCGCTGATCGGGCCGGGCCAGGCGCGGTCGCGACCGGACGACCAGACGATCCGGGCGAATTGCAGGGTGATGGCGAGCGATGCGTTGAAGATCGCGATGATCGCGCCGTAGGTGATGATGTTGACGAACGTGTCGCCGAACGCGGATCGAGCGACGTCCGTCAGCGGGGTGGGCGAGCCGATGAACTTGCCGAGGTCCGGGGCCCCGAACACGATCGCGATGAACGGGATGAGTTCGAAGACGATGCCGATCATCGCCGCACGGACCACTGCCTGCCCGACGTGCGACGCGGAGCCCTTGGTCTCCTCGCTGAAGTTGATCGCGCTGTCGTAGCCGTTCACGGAGAACATCGCGATCGCGACGGCGGTGAAGATGAGCGGCAATCCGACCGCCGAGCCATCGCCCATGACCGGGTTGGTGAGGATGGTCAGCGGTTGCTGCCAGTGGCTGAAGCCGGCGAGCGCGAGGACGGTGACGACAACGAGCTCGATGAGCAGGAAGACGCCGGTCAGGACGGCGTTGAAATTGATCCTCAGGATCGCGACGACGGTCACCGCGATCATCACGACCGTGGCCGCGATGTTCGACGGGATCCCGGGGTTGAGGGCCTGCACGTAGACCCCGATGCCGATCGCCACACTGGCCGGCAGGAAGACCGCCTGGCCGATGTAGTCGAGCAGGGCGAGGAACCCCACCGGTCGGCCGAGAACCCGGGTGACGATCGAGTACAGGCCACCGGCGACCGGGAACATCGAGCCGAGCTCGCCCATGCACAGGGCGACGTTGATGGCGATGAAGCAGCCGATGATGTACGCCCACAGGGAGCCGCTGCCAGCTGTCGCGATAACGACCGGGCCGATGACGAGGAGCGAGGCCGTCGGGGTGATATCCGAGACGACGAGGGCGATCGTCCCGAGGACCGATACCGCCCGGTTCAGCTCCTGCTTGTAGCCGAGGGCATGGAGGATCTGCTCGCCACCGACCTCGTCGCCCGACTCACCGACGTCACTCACCGGCCGCTCCTCCATGGCTCCCGATTGGGTCAGCCGTCGGGTCGATCTACGTTCGCCGCCGGCGCCGCCTCGTCGTTCCACCCCTTCGCGCTGTGGCGCCGTGATCGTACGGTGCGACGATGCGCCAATCAAGACGGAACACGAAACCTGGAGTGCCGGCAGAGCTGGCGTTTGATCGAGGGCGTCGGGACCTTCCCGACCCTCGCCACCCCTTCGGCGCTCGCGGAACTGCTCGGCAGTGGCCCCGCCGAGATGGCGTCACGCCTCCCGGCGGTGCGCCGCAGGGAAGTCCCAGCTGACCCGTGTGGCGTCGAGCGAACGACTCACCCGTCCCAGGTGAGGCGGCATCCAGAGGCGAGCGCCTGGCCAGGTGTGGCCTCCTCCGTCCACCCGATAGAAGTCGACGTCGGAGGTAGGCGACGAGCCCGTGGGTACCGGATCGGCATCGACGGTCAGAGCAGGAGCGCGATCCCGATGGCGGCCCACGCCCACGAGGCAGCCGCGCCGTGGCGCGCCATCGGGTTCGCCGCCGTGGTCGCGCTCGCGCTCGTCGTGCTCAGCGGCGGCAAGGCGTACTACGCGGTCGGCACCCTGCCCCCGTTCATGGCGGCGGGCGCCATGCTGGCTGACCGCTGGCTGGCGCGAGGCCACCGGCGCCTGCGGGCCACCGGCTTCATCGCGGCGGCGGCGATCTCGGTCGCGCTCATCGTGTATCTGACCCTGCCGATCCTGCCAGTCGCCACGTTCGCGACCACGTCGCTCCCATCCACGTTCCCGGACTCGGCCGAGCAGATCGGCTGGCCGCAACTCGTCGCGACGGTGGAGGGCGTGGTCTCCGCCCTGCCCGAGGCGGAGCGCGCCAACGCGGTGATCCTCACCAACAACTACGGCGAGGCGGGTGCGCTCGAGCTGCTGGGCACGGGGCTGCCCCCGGTCTATTCGGGCCACAACGCGTTCTGGGACTGGGGACCCCCGCCGGCCGACCGAACGGTCGTGGTGCACGTGGGCGACTGGACGAGTGCCGACTGGACTCCCGACTTCGTGAGCTGCCGGATCGTCGCCCGGATCGACAATGGGCTCGGGATCCAGAACCAGGAGCAGGGGCAGCAGGTCTCCGTGTGCACCGGCCTGCGGGCGCCGTGGTCCGTACTCTGGCCGGGGCTCCGAACGATCAGTTAGTGCGTCGGGCGAACGACCCAGCGGCAGCCGAGGAGATCGGCGGCTCGTTCTTCGGCGACCGGTGCGACAAGCCGGATGACCGACGCGCCGTTACCCCCGCGCCGAGGCCGGAGCCGGACGATCTGGGTGCCGATATCCGCGTCGCGCGAGCCGCCGCCGCTGAGCGACGGCCGGAACCGCAGTCCGGTGGTGCGGGTGAAGCGCTGGCCCGTCCGGCTGACATCGTCGAGTGCGAGCTCGAGCGCCGCGAGCCTGACCGGCCCGCCGAGGGGATGAGCGAGGACCAGGCGGGCGGCCCGCTCGGGCGGCGTCCATTCGGCCGAAGCCCGGTCATGTTCGATGAGAAAAGGTGGTTCGGACGGCCCGAGGCGAGGCGGCGCCGCGAGGCTCCAGCTGACGAGGGTGCCGTCGGACCGTCGCCGTTCGCCGTCGATCGGGTCGCCCAGGTCGGAGCCCACAGCGCGCAGCGCCGCAAGATCGATCGCGAGCGCGTCAGTCGCGATCGCCCACGTCGCGAGTCCACCGCCCCGGCTGAGCGTCTCCACCGTCGGCGCACCGATCCACGATCGCTCAGCGAGCGCAGGATCGAAGATCCCGAGCAGCTCGAGATACGTGTCACCGAGCCAGACCAGGCGGTTGAAGGTCCCAAGGGCCTCATGCCGGCCGCCGCCGGTCGTCACGAGGCCGAGCTCCGCTTCGAGCCGTGCTGCGGCGTCGTCCGGCTCGGCGACCGCGATCACGAGGTGGTCGATGCCCTGCAACATCTGATCGGTAGCGTAGCGCGCGTGGTGGCCGGCCTGACCGGCGCGGCGACGAATCTCCCGTTCGGTCGGCGGCCATCAAGCTGGGCCACCGGAGCTCGCACTCGACTTCCCGACGCTCGACACTCACGACCTGCGACAAACGGCTGGCGCTCACTCGTTGACAGTCGTAGAATTCCCGCCTGGCCCGCAGCGACGTAGCCATCGCGTGACGGCCACTGCCGCCATCGCCGGGCCCCAGGTCGTGGACGTTCGTTGGTGCTGGGTATCGGGTCTTTCCTCTTGCCGGAATCCCGTTTCGCACTCCTGTAGGACGCGTCCGTCGTCTTGGCGAGTCTTGCCGGGATGCGATCGCGGACTCGGTCACCCTCCACCCCACGAGCGCGCGTGGATAGCTCCGACGGCGCCGTCGTGCTGCCGGGCCAGGAGGTTGAGGCGTGGTCACAGAAGCAGAAGCGGCAGAAGTCCAGGTATCGGAGGCGCAGATCGCCGTCCACTGGCGGGAAGAAGGCTACATCTACCCGCCGCCGGGCTTCATCGGGCAGGCCAACGCATCCGACCCCGCCATCCGGGAGCGTTTCAGCGAGGAGCACTTCCCGGAGTGCTTCAAGGAGTACGCCGATCTCCTCACCTGGGACCACTACTGGCATACCACGCTCGACACGAGCAATGCGCCGTTCTGGAAGTGGTTCGTGGGTGGACGACTGAACGCCTCGTACAACTGCGTCGACCGCCACCTGGCGAAGAGCCGCGACAAGGCGGCCCTCCTCTGGGTACCCGAACCCGAAGACGAACAGACGCAGGCCATCACGTACCAGGAGCTGTACAAGCGGGTCAACGAGTTCGCCGCACTCCTGCAGGACTTCGCCGGCCTCAAGACCGGCGACACCGTCACCTTCCACCTGCCGATGGTGCCGGAGCTGCCCGTGGCGATGCTTGCGGCGGCGCGCCTCGGCATCATCCACTCGCAGGTCTTCGGCGGCTTCAGCGGGGCCGCGTGCGGAGGTCGCATCGCCGACTCGGGCAGTCGGGTCCTGGTGACCATGGACGGCTATTACCGCAACGGTGAGCTCATCGACCATAAGGTCAAGGCCGACGAGGCGGTCGAGCGGGCCCGCGCGGAAGGGCACGAAGTCGAGAAGGTGCTGGTGTTCCGGCGCCACGCCGGCCAGTACGCATCGAAGAGCCCGATGGTCGAAGGCCGGGATTTCTTCATCGACGACGTCCTGCCGCAGTACCGCGGCACACTCGTCGATCCCGTCTCGATGCCGGCCGAGGCACCGCTGTTTCTCATGTATACGAGCGGCACGACGGGTCGGCCCAAGGGCTGCCAGCACAGCACCGGCGGCTACCTCTCGTACGTCGCCGGCACCTCGAAGTACTACCAGGACATCCATCCCGAGGATACCTACTGGTGTTTCGCCGACATCGGCTGGATCACCGGCCACTCGTACATCGTCTACGGGCCCCTCGCGCTCGGCGCCACGAGCGTGATGTACGAGGGTGTACCGACCTATCCCGATGCGGGGCGTTCCTGGAGGATCGCCGAGCGCCTCGGGGTGAACATCTTCCACACCGCGCCGACCACGATCCGGATGCTGCGCAAGGTCGGCCCGGACGAGCCGGCGAAGTACAACTTCCGGTTCAAGCACATGACGACCGTCGGCGAGCCGATCGAGCCGGAGGTCTGGCGCTGGTACCACGACTCGGTGGGCAAAGGGACGGCGGTCATCGTCGACACCTGGTGGCAAACCGAGAACGGTGGTTTCCTGGGCAGCACGCTGCCTGGCCTGGAGCCGATGAAGCCCGGCAGCTGCGGCCCGGGGGTCCTCGGCGTCTACCCCGTGGTCCTCGACGAGAATGGCAACCCGGTGGAGGCCGGGAGCGGACGGGCCGGCAACATCTGTATCCGCAACCCGTGGCCCGGGATCTTTCAGACGATCTGGGGTCAGCCGGAGCGGTTCGTGGACATCTATTACAAGAAGTACAACCGCGACCCGCAGAGCAAGGACTGGCGCGACTGGCCGTACTTCTCCAATGACGGGGCGATGGAGGCCGCCGACCACTACTTCCGGATCCTCGGTCGCGTCGACGATGTCATCAACGTCGCCGGCCACCGATTGGGGACCAAGGAGCTCGAGTCGGCGGCGCTCACCGTCGGTGAGGTTGCTGAGGCCGCTGCGGTGCCGGTGATCGACGAGCTGCGCGGCCGAGCCGTCGAGATGTACGTGGCGCTCAAGCCAGGCTTCGAGGCGACACCGGACGTTGGGGAGAAGGTTTCCAAGGCGATCGAGACGGAGATCGGCAAGGTGGCCCGGCCGAAGCACGTCTGGATCGTGGCGGACATGCCGAAGACGCGCTCCGGCAAGATCATGCGGCGAGTCATCGCCAGCATCTCGAACTTCACCGATGTCGGTGACATCACCACGCTGGCGAACCCGGACATCGTCGAGGGCATCCGCCACCACGTGCAGGCCGAGAAGGTCGCGCACGGCGAGACTCCTCGCCAGCTGTCGGACAAGGAGCTCGAGGAGATCAAGGCCTTCGGTCAAGCCGAATAGGCCCGCAGGAAGGCGCCCGCCGGGGATCCCGGCGGGCGCCGGATCTGAGGAAGATCTGGCCCGCGCTTGGCAGTCGAGGGCGGGCTGAGCGCCCGGTCGCGGTCCCGGGCGGGGCACGGAAGGGCCGCCGGTGGTCAACCATGGCACGTCCGGTCGGCGGTGACAACGGATCAGGCAGCGTCGATCCACGCGCGCTGCGCGTGCCCTGGGTCGGTGCGTGCTCTTGCTGTGGACTGCGTCCGGTGCGCTTTGGCAACCGAAGCTGGTGCCTCTGTGAGCCGCTACCCTCTGGCTGCGTCCTGACAGGTCCCCGCCACGAGTGCACCGATGAACGACGGTGCCATCAGCACCAGTTCACGCGGGTCTACCTTGAAGAGGATGAGATCGGTCGCCGGATCGGCCTCGTGGGCGTCTGCGGGTGTGGCCAGGAGCACATCCTCTGAGTTCGGTGCGCCGCGTGATCTCTGGCCGCGGGTGGCTCTCGCTATCGGCGGAGGTAGCCCGGCAGGTCGAGCTCCGGGCCACGCCATGGGGAGACCTCGATGGTGGACCATCGCCCGTAGAAGTTGAGGAAGTGGAGCCCGCTCCCGAGGAGCGCGTCGCGCGCTACCGGCAGGTGGTCGGCGTCGATCCGAACGGCGACGACGGTGCGCCCATCGAGCAGCGCTGTCTCGTACGCACCGAAGTCGGGCGTCTGATCCATCGTCGTGAACTGGATCATCCGGACGAGCCGGGACAGGCGACCCTGCCGTGCTCCGAGTCGCTCGAATCGCTCGCTCCCAGGTCCGCCGATCACGACCACCGCGGTGGCAGGGAGGCCAGCGCCCGCCAGCGCCGCAACCCCCGACGCGACTTCGGTCGTCGTGTCGGCGACCGCGAGCAGGTAGTTGGTCGGGTACGTGATGGATCCCCGTCTACGCGACGGCCCTGGACGAACCGAGCCGATCGGGGGCGCCGCGGATGCGCCAGCCGAGTCCGCGGTCGAGGATCCCGGCGGGCGCCCGCAATCCGTCGTCGTCGCGGCGGCGCCGGCGGCGCGCTCGATCGCCTCACCTGCGAAGAGGCCGGCCGCCGTTCCAGCCAGGGCACCGACGGCCGCGCCGATCGGTCCCGCGACGGCGGCACCGATGGCGAGTCCGGCTGCCATGCCGAGGCCCGTCTCGACGGCCTCGAAGGTCCGGTCCTCAACGGGCCGGCCCATGACGATGCCCGGCTCGTCGAGGGGCGGCACCAGCCGCTCGCCTGCGGTCACGGAGGGCTCGGATGACAAGGACGTCTGCGGCATGGTCGCTGACGATCGGAGGCCCCCGTGAAGGGTTTGGCAAGTGCCAAATGGCACCTGTCCGCCGACGGCTCTGCCGGCACTATCCTCGTGGCATGGACCGTGATCGCGGCCAGCATCCGTACGCGACTGCCCGCGCCCGGATGCTGGACCGGCAGCTCCGC
>Ga0307374_10008612_pt1 | contig 15195 bp, 8 predicted proteins | sample OX3MG_FD_202532 | JGI IMG/M metagenome (GOLD analysis project Ga0307374, IMG submission 202532) | Soil microbial communities from Risofladan, Vaasa, Finland - OX-3 | ecosystem: Environmental > Terrestrial > Soil > Coastal area > Acid sulfate soil | place: Finland: Risofladan, Vaasa | collected... | reverse complement strand
CCTGCGTTCTGCCGTGGTGGGGAACGTCCCGGTCGTCTACACCGGCGCGCTCGACGCCTACTTCGGCTACGCCGAAGGCGACCTGGGCTGGCGGACCCTCGACTTCGACCTGGAGGTCCTGCCCATCGCGGACTTCCAGGGCACGCCCGTCATGAACTACGCGGACTCCGACGTCCCGTTCACCCGCATCCACGAGTTCCGCCACTTCCACCCCGAGCGCGACTGGTACCCCAAGGAGAAGACAGTGATCATGCGCGAGTACTCGCGCTTCGCCGGCCGCGGCGACGAGCCGTACTACCCGATCAACACGGCAGCGGACCGGTCACGGCTGCTGGCCTACCGGGAGATGGCGGACCGCGAGCCTGGCGTGCTCTTCGGCGGGCGGCTGGGCACCTACAAGTACCTCGACATGCACATGGCGATCGGGTCCGCGCTGAGCATGTTCGACAACCGGCTGCGCCCCCACTTCACCCACGGCGCCCCGCTCACCGGTGAGGTGCCCGGCCATGACTGAGCGCCGGGCTGTCGAGCCCCCGGCCGGCCAGCCCCCGGCCGGCCAGGACGGCGCGGGCCGGCAGCCGCGGGTCCTGCAGCGGGTCGTGTTCCCCGGCGCGGATCTCGACGTCGTCCCGCTGTACGTGGAGACCCACATGGACCGCGGTGCCGCCGAGCTTGCCGCCGAGGTGGCCACCGAGGCGCTGACCGGGCGCAAAGCGGCCAACGTGGGCAGCGTGCCGGTGGCCAACGCCGCCGTTGGGGAGGCGCAGTCGGTCATCCGCTTCGGCGCCGACGTGCCCTCGTACCTGGTCGGCGAGGCCGGCCCGCGGCGCAGCGCCATCATCAGCGAGGGGCGCCGCGTCTCGTTCGCGACCTACTTCAACGCCTTCCCGGCGAGCTACTGGCGCCGCTGGACCACTGTGGATGCGGTGACGCTGCGCATCCGCATGGCCGGCGAGTGCACGGTCATCCTGTACCGGTCCACAGCCAAGGGCTTCAGCCACCCGGTCGAGACGATCATGGTCGCATCGGACGATCCGGAGACCATCGAGCGCACCCTGCCGCTGGCCCCGTTCATCGATGGCGGCTGGTACTGGTTTGACATCGTGGCGGGACCGCGCGGGACGACCCTGATCGAGGCGGAATGGCTCGCGCTGGCGCAGCCCGCCCCGCATGGCCGGGTCAGCATCGGGATCACCACGTTCAACCGGCCCGAGTTCCTGATCGAGAACCTGCACACGCTGGGTGACGCGGCCGAGGTGCATGACCTGCTCGACTGCGTCTACGTGGTGGACCAGGGCACCAGCCGGGTGCGCGACCACCCCGGTTACGAGGAGGCGGCCAAGAAGCTGGCCGACCGGCTGCGGGTGATCGAGCAGGGCAATCTCGGCGGCTCGGGCGGGTTTTCCCGGGCGATGGACGAGACGGTGCAAGCTGGGCAGAGCGACTATGTGCTGCTGCTCGACGATGACATCAAGCTGGAAACCGAGGGGATCCGGCGGGCGGCCACCTTCGCCGACCTGGCCCGGCGGCCGACGATCGTCGGCGGGCACATGTTCAGCCTGTACGACCGGTCCCTGCTGCACGCGTTCGCCGAGGCCGTGCAGCCCCACACCTGGTGGTGGGGAGCCGCGCCGAACACCAAGGCGCGGCATGACTTCGCCCGCCGGAACCTGCGTAACACCCCCTGGCTGCACCGCCGCGCCGACTCCGACTACAACGGCTGGTGGATGTGCCTCATCCCGACCCGTATCATCAGCGAACTCGGCCTCGCGATACCGGTCTTCCTCAAATGGGACGACGCCGAGTACGGGATCCGGGCGCGCAACCGTGGGTACCCGACAGTGGCGATGCCCGGGGTGGCCGCCTGGCACGTGCCCTGGGATGACAAGAACGACGCCAGGGACTGGCAGTCCTACTACCACTCGCGCAACCGGATCATCGCCGCCCTGCTGCACTCCCCGCTTGACCATGGCGGCGGCGTCATCGCGGAGAGCCAGGAACGGCAGCTGCAGAACCTGCTGTCCATGCAGTACTCCACTGCCGCACTGCGCTTGCTGGCGCTGGCGGACGTGCTGTCCGGGCCGGATCACCTGCACCGGGATCTCCAGGCCAAGATGAAGCAGCTGCGCGAGCTGCGGGCACAGTTCAGCGACGCGCAGGACGAGCCGGGCATCGAGAGCTTCCCGCCGCCGCGGCGGCGGGCACCGGAGGCCGTCAAGGACTCCACCACGCCGACCAACAAGCTCAACTTGATGACCAAGGCGGCGGCTGGCACCCTGCGCCAGTTCCGGCCGCCGCGCAAGGGCGCCAGGCAGCGCCCGCAGATGGCCCTGCCGTACCAGGACGCCTCGTGGTTCGTGCTGGTCAAGCTGGACAGTGCCCTGGTGTCCGCGGCCGACGGCACCAGCGCCGCCTGGTACCGGCGGGACCCCAAGCTGTTCCGCTCGCTCGGGCTGCGCAGTGTGATCCTGCACCGCAGGCTGCGCCGGCGGTGGCCGCGGCTGGCTGCCGCCTACCGGGCCGCGGCCGCCGGGATCACCTCGCCCGAGCAGTGGCGGGAGACCTTCGCGGCGTCCCCCGGCGACCGGGCCGGTGAACGGTGAGCACGGCGCGCACCGGGCAGCGCGGGATCACTCCGGTGTCGCCGGCCGCCTCCACTGCCGGTCCGGCGCGCGCAGGGCGCTGGCGGGCTGCCCCGGCCGTCTGGGTGCCGCCCGCCGTCGCCGTGACGGTGATGGCGGTGCTCGGGTGGTGGGACCTGGCCCGCCGTAACTCCATGGGCAACGACGAGGTGGCGACCCGCTGGGCGGCGCTGCTCCCGCTGCCCCAGCTCGAGCACCTGCTCAGCCACGTCGACGCCGTCCACGGCCTGTACTACCTGCTGATGCACCCCTGGATGGCGGTGGGTACCAGCCCGGCGGTCATGCGCATCCCGTCGGTGATCGCCATGATGGCCGCGGCGGCGCTGTTGGTGATCCTGGCCAGCCAGCTCACCGGATCGGGCTGGGCCGGGCTGTTCGCCGGGCTGGTCATGGCGCTGACCCCGGCGATGAGCTTCTACGCACAGACCGCGCGCTCCTACGCGATGGTGTACGCATGCGTGGTCGGCTCCACACTGGCCCTGCTGCACGCCATGCGGGCCGAGGCCGCGGGCGGGGCAGACGTGCGGCGCCGGTGGCTGCTCTATGCCGGGCTGGTGGCACTGGGCGGCTACCTCAACGAGATGTCGCTGCTGGTGCTGGCGGCGCATGGGATCACGGTCCTGCTGGCCCGGTACGGGCGGCCCACCGTCGAGCGCTGGCTGGCCGCGGCGGGCGGCGGCGTGCTGGTCACCGTCCCCCTGCTGCTGGTCAGCGTCACCGAGCACAACGCCGTCTCCTGGATCGGCTACCCGAACTGGCCGGGCCTGAAGCTCCTGCTCAACGACTACTTCGGCGCGGCGGTCGCGGCGGCGGCGCTGCTCGCCGTCTGCATCGTCGTCGCCGTGCTGCCGGGTGCCCCGGGACCGGCGGGGGGCAAGCCCACGCCGCCCTGGTGGCGCGGCGGCGGGATCTGCCTGCCCTCGGTGGCATTGCCGCTGCTCCTGGTCCCGGCCGCGATCCTGATCGCCGAATCATTCGTGCTGAAACCGCTGTACGTGGACCGGTACGTCCTGTACGGCGAGGCGGGGGCCGCCCTGCTGGCAGGCGGCGGGGCGTACCGGATCGGGCAATGGCTCGCTCACGCCGTCGGCCGGCGGTCCGCCGGGACACCGGGCCCGGCCCGGACGGCCGGCCCTGCTGGGCGGGCACGAGTCCGGGCGCTCATCTGGGTGCCGGGCGTGGTGGTGTGCCTGTGCTTCGGCGTGCTGCAGTTCGGCGCGCAGCAGCACGCCCGCACCCCGGGCAGCCGACGGTACGACTACGGCGGGCCGTCGGGGTACGTGGGAGCCAACGCCCGCAAGGGTGACGGGATCTTGTTCTTCGGCTCCTTCTACCGCAAGGCCAGGCTGGCCTACCCGCAGGACTTCCGGTACACCACCGACTTCGCGATGGCCCAGTCGCCGCTGCAGACGGGGGACTTCAAGGGGACCGACAAGCCGTTCGCGGTGACCGGCCCGCTCATGCTCCGCTACCGGCGGATCTGGGTGGTCGGCAACGACCCCCTGGCACCCAAGGCCGACGTACAGGCCAGGGACCAGAGCATCGAGCTGATGCGCGACTTCACGCTGATCCGCCGGCAGCAGTTCCACGGCATCCTGGTCACCCTCTGGCTCCGCCGCTGACCCCGCAGCCGCGACAAGGCTGGCCGCGCCGGCAGGCTGCGTTCAATAGGGCCGGCCGCTAGCCTGGCGGGTGATCGGCTGGCCTGGTGGTCGTCAGGGCCAGTGAGTTACCGGGGACAACGACCCGTGACGGCACATGACCATGATCGTTGTGGGTTACCCGCATCCGCCAGTCCATGAAAAACGGCACGGATCAGGAAGACGGCCCGCGGGCCGCCTTCTCTGACGCCTACGCTCGCTGGCGGTCTTCCCGGGCGTGCCGGAGCTCCTGAGCGAGCAGTTCCGCGGCATGGCGCTGGTCCAAACGCAGTCGCTCGCCCGCGTGCCGTGCCTCCATCCACGCAAGCTGGGTAGCGTGCCGGATCTCCATCACGACGTGCTGTGCGCCATGGCGCCCGATCAGCGCTGCCTTCTGGGTAGCAGTCGCGTCTGCGGCCTTGTCCCGCCCGGCAGCGTGCCGGCTGGCCAGCAACGAGTGGTCGCTGTCGTGCCGGGCGTAGAGTTCCCCGTGCGCCGCCAGATGCCGCTGTGACACCTGTGCATGGTCGCCGACGTGTCGGCGTTCGACGTCGGTGTGCTCCGCCGCGTGCCGTTGCCCGATGACGGCGGCTGACGTGTCCTGGGTCATCGTGGTCACCTCGCCTCGCGAGACAAACGTCTATACCTACGGTAACTCTTCACCGGGCAGGCGTGCGGGGCACCCCTTCGCGCCGGGGGCCTCCGTCTGGCTCACTGATTCCTTACGGGTTCAGCAGTCGTAAGCGATCGGCTTTTCGTTTTGCTGCGTCGCCGCCCTATGGCGTATGTGGACCACCACGATCATGGCTATGCGCTAAGGCTGGCATGGTGTGATGGCCGGTGCACGGGCTGCCGCTGGCAACTCGTATCCAGGGGGCATCGTGGGGGGCCGGCCTGGCCCGGTAACCTCGCGGCCATGCGTGATTCCGGCCGGGATCTGCTGGCGGCCATCACCGGGGCACGGCAGGACAGCTCGCTGGCCGTGCTCGAAGGGTTCCACGCACTCAAGCACGCACTCCGGTTCGGCGCGCAGGTGGAATGGGCGGTTACCGAGGATCCAGCGCTCCTGCGGGAGCTGGCCGGCACCCTTGCCCCCGATCTCCGCGACACACTGGCTTCGCTGGTCACCCCGGTCGACCGTGAGGTCTTCCGCGCCATGACGGCGAGCACCCCGGTCCACACCAAGGTGATCGCCGTCGCTCGCCGGCCACCGGCCCCCGAGGGGGACCCGCTGCCCGCGCTCGCCGCAGACGGCCCGGTCGTCCTGCTGGAGGACCCCCGCCACCTGGGCAACGTCGGCGCCGTCGTCCGGGTCGCCGCGGCGGCCGGCGCGTGCGGCGTGACGACGACCGGCTCATCCGACCCCTGGGATCCCGCCGCCCTGCGGGGATCCGCGGGACTGCACTACGCGGTGCCGGTGTGGCGTTCGGCCGCCCTGCCGCCGGCCGGGTCCACGCTGGTGGCCCTGGACCCCGCAGGCCGCGACATCAGCGAGGTGGACCTGCCCGCCCACGGCGTCTTCGCCTTCGGCACCGAGCGCGCGGGGCTGTCGGCCGAGCTGTCCGGCCGGGCCTCGCTGAGGGTGCGCATCCCGATGCGGGCCGGTGTCTCCAGCCTGAACCTGGCCACCTCCGTCGCCGTCGTGCTGTACGCATTGCGCCTGCGTGCCCCGGCCGGCCCCGGACCAGGCACCGCAGTCACCCAGGACGGCTGACCTGTCCATCCGGCGCTGGCGGTGCCACCGCTGCCCACAGGGCCAGCGCTGCGGCCTCTTCGGCGTCGGCCAGCGCAGGCAGTGGCGCGGCCAGGCTTGTCGCGGCGCGCAGCACATCGAGGTCAGCGCTTCCGCGGTGCGGCTGATCGCGCCGAACAGGGCGGCCCGGACATCGAGCGACCCGGCCGGCGGGCTGACCTGGCAGAGGCCGCTGTACTTCTTGGCGCCCGTCCAGCGGGCGGCGATCACCAGCCGAACAACACCGGCCCGGGAGTCTGTCCCCTTTGCCCTTGATCGGCTCCGCTGGGGTGAGCCAGAAAGGGTTCGGCGCTGGACCGCCGCCGGGGCCGCAGCTTGACACCCCGGCCACCGCAGTGAGCGGTTGCTGGCGCCGGGCTCCAGGCGCCTCCCCGCCCGGCGCCGCACACCCATATCACTCTCCACGGGGGAGCCGGGGCGCCGTCTCTCGGAGCCAGGATGGAATGTCCGGGGGTTGTGACGGTCAGGCTGGGCAGGTGGCCGGCCTGGCAGAGAAAGGACTGACCCACGATGGCCGACAAGAGGGCGGAACGCCTCGCGGAGTTCATCAAGCCGCTACGAGTCAAGCCGGGCTCCAAGGTGAATCTGGCCAAGGACTTCGACCCGCGCTACAAGGCCGGCTTCATGAAGAAAAAGGACGGCGTCGAGCTCCTGCAGACAGGGATCGGGCTGCTCGCCGACTACCAGGCACGGCTCGCCGCGCAGGACACCTACGGGGTGCTGGTGTGCTTGCAGGCGCTGGACGCGGGCGGCAAGGACGGGACGATCCGCCACGTCATGAGCGGGGTCAACCCGCAGGGCGTGCACGTGAGCAACTTCAAGGTGCCCTCCGCCGAGGAACTCGACCACGACTACCTGTGGCGCTACGCCAGGCGCCTGCCCGCGCGCGGCGACATCGGGATATTCAACCGGTCCCACTACGAGGAAGTCCTGGTGGTGCGGGTGCACCCGGAGAACCTCGACCGCCAGAAGCTGCCGGAAGAGGCCAAGGGCAAGGGCGTCTGGGACCGCCGCTACCGGGAGATCAACGACTGGGAGCGCTACCTGGCCGACAACGGGTTCAAGGTGGTGAAGCTCTTCCTGAACCTGTCGAAGGAGGAGCAGCGGACCCGGTTCCTCAAGCGGATCGACCTGCCGGAGAAGAACTGGAAGTTCTCCGCGGCGGACGCCCGGGAGCGGCAGCGGTGGGACGACTACCAGCAGGCGTTCTCGGAGATGCTGTCCGCCACCAGCACGCACTGGGCGCCCTGGTACGTCATCCCGGCGGACCGCAAGTGGTTCGCGCGCATCTGCGCTGGCGCGGTCATCGCGCACACCCTCATGGAGATCGACCCGCAGTACCCGGCCGTGAGCGAGGACAAACGGCAGGAACTGCTCGCGGTGAAGGGCGAACTCGAGGCCGAGGCGCCCAAGGGTGCCCCCGCCGACCCGTTCGCGGCCAGGGAAGAGGCCAAAGCTGAGGCCAAAGCGGACTCGAAAGCGGAGGCCAAAGCGGAGGCCAAAGCCGGAGCCCAGGCCGGCTGACCGGGCCAGATCGGAGGCACAGACATGGCGGTGCAAGCTGACGCCACGGGACGGCCGGCCACGGCGGGCCGGAACTGGTACGCACTCTCCCCGGACGAGGTGACCGCGGCGCTGCACGTCGATCCGGCCGCCGGGCTCACGGCCACCACAGCGGCCGGACTGCTGGCCGCGAACGGCCCGAACGCGCTCCCCGAGGAGAAGCCGAAGCCGGTCTGGCTCCGGTTCCTCGACGAATACCGCAGCTACATGCAGATCATCCTGGTCGCCGCCGCGGTGGTGTCACTGGTGATCCAGCAGTGGGCCACCGCGATCCTCCTGCTGCTGCTGACCGTGCTGAACGCGGTCGTCGGCCTGCGGCAGGAGGGCAAGGCCGAGAGCGCCATGAACGCGCTCAAGTCGATGATGAAGGCCACCGCCGGTGCCAGCCGACGGCCGCATCATCACGGCCAGCGCCCTGCAGATCGACGAGTCGGCCCTGACCGGGGAGAGCACGCCCACCGCCAAGAACGCGGACACGCTGACCGGCGGGCAGCTCGGTCCCGGTGAGCAGATCAACATGGCGTTCATGAACACGCCGGTCACCCACGGCAGCGGCACGCTGGTCGTCACCGGCACCGGGGTCGGCACCGAGCTCGGGAAGATCTCCGGGATGCTGTCCGCCACGGCCCGGGAGAAGTCCCCGCTGACCAAGGAACTCAACACGCTCACGCTGTGGATCGCGGCGGCGGCGGGCCTGACCATGGTCGTGATGTTCGCCCTGGGCCGGGCCCGCGGCCAGGCCTGGGACGCACTGTTCATCAGCGCGGTCTCGCTGGCCATCGCGGCTATCCCCGAGGCACTGCCCACCGTGACCCAGACGATCCTGTCGCTCGGCGGCGTCGACCTGGCCAAGCGCAACGCGATCGTGAAGGACCTGCCCTCGGTCGAGACGCTCGGGTTCACCTCGGCGATCAACTCCGACAAGACCGGCACGCTGACGATGAACCAGATGACCGCGGTCGAGGTGGTGGACCCGACCGACCGGTACACCATCTCCGGTATCGGCTACGGCCTGGCGGGCCAGGTCCGTCACGCCGCGGGCAGGACGGCCACCATCGAGGACGCGATCCTGCCGTACCTGGTCGCCAGCGACGCCAGGCTCGTCGACGGCAAGGTGGTCGGCGACCCCATCGAGGGTGCCCTGCTCGTGCTCGGCCACAAGGCCGGCCTGGACATCGACGGCACCCGCGAGCAGCTGCCCCGGCTGGCCACCCTGCCGTTCGACCCGGCCTACAAGCTGATGGCCACCTTCAACTCCACCACGGACGCAGCGGGGCAGCCGGTCGTGCGCTGCTTCGTGAAGGGCGCGGCGCCGGCGGTGATGGAGCGCGCCGCCACGGCGCTGTCCGGCGGTGTGAGCGTCCCATGGGACACCGGGCTCAAGGAGCGGGGCCGCACGCACATGGAACGGATGGAGGGCGAGGGCCGGCGGGTCATGGCCGCCGCCACCCGCGACCTCGACCCGGCCTCCTTCGACGCCGGCGGCGACCTGCTCGGCTACGTCACCGATCTGCAGATGACAAGCCTGGTCGGGATGGTCGACCCACCCCGGGACGAGTCCAGGGCCGCGGTCGCCAGCGCCCAGGCGGCACACATCCGGGTCCGCATGGTGACCGGCGACGACGTCATCACCGGCGCGGCCATCGCCAGGCAGGTCGGCATCGGCGGCGATGCCATCCTGGGCGCCGACTTCGCCGCCCTGTCCGAGTCCGAGCGGCTGGACCGCATCGACGGCATCGGGGTGGTCGGCCGGGTCGCCCCCGAGCACAAGGTGCTCCTCGCCGACACCCTCAAGAAGAAGGGCGACGTCGTGGCCATGACCGGCGACGGCGTCAACGACGCTCCGGCCATCAAGGCGGCCGACATCGGGATCGCGATGGGCACCGGCACCGAGGTAGCCAAGAACGCGGGCCGGATGATCCTGTCCGACGACAACTTCGCCACCATCGTCTTCGCGGTCGAGCAGGGCCGGAAGATCTACGACAACCTGGCGAAGTACATCCGTTTCGTGCTGGTACTGCTGGTCGTCTTCGTGCTGACGTTCCTGGGTGCCAGCCTGTTCAACATCGCGGCGGGCGAGCCGTTCACGCCCGCGCAGGTGCTGTGGATCCATTTTGTCGTCAACGCCCCGTTCGGTTTCGCGCTCGGCTTCGACCGGGAGAGCCCGGGGCTGATGTCGCTGCGCCCGCGGCCGCGCGGGGAACCGGTGCTGACGTCCCGGGTGATGGTCACCGTCGGGCTCTCCGGGCTGGCCATCACCATCGGCTTGCTGTTGCTGATCGAGCTCGGGAAGCACCGGTTCGGCAGCACCGCCGCCGGCACGTCGATCGCGTTCACCTCGTTCGCGCTGTGCCTGATCGTGGCGGCGGTCGAATGCCGCAGCGAGACCGCCACGGTGCTGACCACGGCCACCTTCGACAGCAAGCAGATGAACCGGGCGATGATCGTGGAGTTCGTGCTCGCGGTGCTCGTTACCCAGATGGACGTCTTCCGCCGCCTACTCGGGACGACCCAGATCAACCTGCGGGAATGGGGGTGGGCGCTGGTGCCCGCGATCGCGCTGCTGATCGCGTGGGAGGCGGGCAAGTTCGCCGCCCGGCACTGGCGGGGCGCGCGGGCCGGCACCGCGTGACCTGACGTGTGCTGTTCCGCTTTGGCGCGCAGCTCAGCGGAAGTCGCGGCTGGGCACGGCGGGCACCGCCCGGATCCGGTGCAGCCGGGTCGCGAGCAGGCTGACCGCACCGTCCAGGCGCTCCACCCGCCCGTGCACGATCAGCGCGTGTGCCTCGATCGCGAGCTTGCGGTGCCGCTCCCACACCCCGGGCGGGCAGATCACGTTCGCGATCCCGGTCTCGTCCTCCAGGCTCAGGAACACCACCCCGCGCGCGGTTCCCGGCTGCTGGCGGTGGGTGACCAGCCCGGCGACCGCGATCGGCGCGCCCGGCGGCGCGGTCTTCAGCGCCGCCGCCGGCGCGACGCCGGCCCCCTCGAGCGGTTTGCGCAGATGTGCGATCGGGTGGGTGCCGAAGGTGCCGGTCGCCCACAGGTCGGCGAACGTCTCCTCGGCGGCCGTCATCGCCCGCAGCGGCGGTGCGGCCAGGCCGGGGGTGGTGCCGGGCAGCTGCCCGGCCCGGATGGTGGCAGCCGCCCCGGCCGCCCACAGCGCCTCCCGCCGGGTGATCGAGAAGCAGCCGAACGCGCCCGCCGTGGCCAGCGCCTCCAGCGCCGGCCCGGGCAGGCGGGTCCGGCGGGCGAAGTCCTCCAGGTCCGTGTACGGCTGGCCGGACACGATCAGCTCGGCCGGGGTGGCGCCCAGGTTCCGCACACTGGCCAGGCCGAGCCGGATCGCTGGCTGGCCCGGCACCGGTTTCCCGCCCGCAGGCGGGCCCGCGGTCAGTGCGGCGGTGGCGCCGGTGTTCTCGTTCGGCATCCTGGTTGTGGGGTTTTCCGGGTCTTCCAGGGTGGCGAGGACGGCGCTGGCGTTCACGTCCACGCAGCGCACCTGCACGCCGTGCCGGCGCACGTCGCCGATCAGGCTGGCGGGGGAGTAGAAGCCCATCGGCTGGGCGCGCAGCAGCGCCGCGGTGAAGGCGGCCGGGTAGTAGCACTTCAGCCAGGCGCTGGCGTAGACCAGGTAGGCGAAGCTGATCGCGTGTGACTCCGGGAAGCCGTAGCTGGAGAAGGCCAGGACCTTGGCGTAGATGTCCTGCGCAACATCGGCCGGGATGCCGCGCTGCGCCATCCCGGCCAGCATCGCCCCGCGCAGCTCCTCGATCCGCTCCGGGCCGCGCTTGGAGCTCATCGCCTGCCGGAGCTGGTCCGCCTCGGTGGCGCTGAACCCGGCGCAGTCGATCGCGAGCTGCATCATCTGCTCCTGGAACAGCGGCACGCCGAGGGTCTTGCCGAGCGCGTTGCGCATCAGCTCGTGCGGGATGTCCGGCGTCTCGTCGCCGTGCCGGCGGCGCAGGTACGGATGCACCGAGCCGCCCTGGATCGGGCCCGGCCTGATCAGCGCGACCTCCACCACCAGGTCGTAGAACTCGCGGGGGCGCAGCCGGGGCAGGGTCGCCATCTGGGCACGGGACTCGACCTGGAACACCCCGACGGTGTCGGCCTCGCACAGCATGTCGTAGACGCCGGGGTCCTCCTGCGGGAGCGTGTGCAGGCTCCAGCGGGTGCCGTGATGCGCCTCGACCAGCTCGAAGCAGTCCCGCACCGCGGTCAGCATGCCCAGCCCCAGCAGGTCGAACTTGACCAGCCCGGTGTAGGCGCAGTCGTCCTTGTCCCACTGCAGCACCGACCGGCCCGGCATCCGCGCCCACTCGACCGGGCACACCTCGCCGACCGGCCGGTCGCAGATCACCATCCCGCCGGAATGGATGCCCAGGTGCCGGGGGAGCCGCTGCATCCGGGCGGCGAGCGCGGTGACCGGCTCGGGGATTTCCGCCTCCGGCGGGATCGGCTGGCCGGGGCCGTAATGACGCGGCCCGACCTGCTTGGCCCAGGCGTTCTGCTGGTCGGGGGAGTAGCCGAGGGCGCGGCCCGCGTCGCGCAGCGCCATCCGTGGCCGGTAGGAGATCACGTTGGCGACCTGGGCGGCTTTGTCCCGGCCGTACCGGTTATAGACGTACTGGATCACCTCCTCCCGGCGGCGGTGCTCGATGTCCAGGTCGATGTCGGGCGGGCCGTCCCGGCCGGCGGACAGGAAGCGCTCGAACAGCAGGCCGTGCCGGACCGAGTCCACGCTGGTGATCCCCAGCGCGAAGCAGACGGCCGAGTTCGCGGCGCTGCCCCGCCCCTGGCACAAGATGCCGGCCTCCTCGCAGAATCTGACGATGTCGTGGACGATCAGGAAGTAGCCGGGGAAGCCGAGCTGCTCGATGACGTCGAGTTCGCGGGCGATCTGGGCATAGGCCCCGGCGACGCGTTCGGCCTGCGGGGAGCCGTAACGTTCCGGCGCCTTCTCGCTGACCAGGGCGCGCAGCCAGGTCGCCTCGGTGTGGCCGGCCGGGACGGGGAAGTCCGGCAGCCTGGGCGCGATCACGTGGAAGCCGAAGGCGCAGTCGCGTGCCAGCTGCGTCGTGCTGGCCAGGACGCCGGGGTAGCGGCGCAGCCGGTGTGCCATCTCGGTGCCCGAGCGCAGGTAGGCGGCACCGGACGCGGCCAGCCAGCCGTCCATCTCAGCCAGGCCGCGGCGGGCACGGACCGCGGCCAGCGCCTGCCCGAGGCGGGCGTCGCGGGGTGCCGCGTAGTGGACATTGCCGGTGGCGACGACCGCCGTCGCGGTGGCCTGGGCCAGTTCGTACAGTGCGTCGTTGCGCTCGTCGTCGTCGGGCTGGTCGTGGCTGGTCAGCTCGACGGCCACGTTGCCGTGGCCGAAGGCGGCGGCCAGGGATTCCAGCTCGCGCCGCGCTGCCTGCGGGCCGCCGGCGGCGAGCGCGGCGGGGACGGCGCCCTTGCGGCAGCCGGTGAGGATCACCCAGTGCCCGCCGTGCGCCCCCGCGAGCGCGTCCAGGTCGTAGACCGGGCGGCCCTTCTCACCCCCGGCAAGCTGTGCGGCGCTGATCACCGAGCACAGGCGCCGGTAGCCGTCCGGGTCGCGGGCGAGGACAAGCAGGTGCTGGCCTTGCGGGTCGGGGATGCCGCTGCGGCCGGTGGGCAGGCCCAGGCTGAGTTCGGCGCCGAACACGGTGCTGATGCCGACGCCGGCCCGGTCTTTCAGCTTGGCGGCTGCCTGCGCGAACTGGGGAACCCCGTACATGCCGTCGTGGTCGGTGATGGCCAGTGCCGCCAGGCCGAGCCGTGCCGCCTCGGTGACGAGCTCGGCCGGGCTGGAGGCGCCGTCGAGGAAGCTGTAGGAGGAGTGGCAGTGCAGCTCGGCCCAAGCCGGGCCGGGGTCTGGGTTTGGGCCTGGGTCTGGGCCGCTGCCTGGGTCCGGGGCCGGGTCCGGGCCCCTGGGCACGGGCAGGCGGGTGACCGGGCGTGGCGCTCGCGGCGGCGGCTCCGGTCCCTCGCCGCCGGCCAGCTGGCGGCCCGGGTTTCCCCAGGTCAGCCGTCGCTCGAACTCCTGCCACGGCACCGGCGGGTTATCCCACCCCATGACCCGCCGCCCCGCCGTCGCCCGGAGGTGCCGGGTTCCCCGCGTCCCCGCACCTATGGGCATGGATGTGGCATCCATGCCCATAGACAGGCATGAAAGCCACATCCATGCCAAACGAGCTGGGCTCTCCGGGTATCCGGGCCCTAGTCATAGCGGGCCTCGATCAGCCAGCGGCCGTCCCGCACGGCCGCCAGCCAGGCGGCACCGTCCTCGGTGACCAGCTGGAACCTGGCCCGGCGGGACGCCTGCTCCAGCTGCCACCAGCGTTCGTCGGCCGGCCAGGGCCCGGCCCAGGCGGTGACCGCCAGCCGCGGCGCGCCGCCCGCCGACAGGGCGGCGGGGGGAGCCGACACCAGTGCCCGCCCGGTGACGGTCACCGCCGCGCCAGCGCCGTCGGTGACCTGGGCGGGCAGCGGGTCCGGGTAGACGGTGGCCGGGGCGGGCGCGGGAATCCGGCCCGGCCAGGGCAGGGCGGCCGGGCGGGCCGGGTCCGTCAGGTCGCCGAACGGCACCAGGGTGACCTGCTCGCCAGGGCTGCGGCCGCCCGCGAGCACCGGCCGGGTCACGGCGGAGTGCCCGAGCATGGCCTGCACCCGCATGGCCGCGCGGGCCACCTGGTCACTGACCGCCGTGTCGCCCCACAGGCCCAGCTGCCGGCCCTCGGCGCGGACCAGCTGATCGGGGGCCAGCCGCAGCAGCGTGATCCCGGGCGGCTCGATCCCGTCGCCGGCGAGTCCGCCGCCAGCTGCCTCGCTGCCGCCTGCCTCGCTGCCGCTGGGTGCGGTCCCGGCCTGGCCGTCCCGCCATCCGGCCAGCTGCCAGCGGACCCGCTCGGCCACGGCCAGCGCGGAGAGCAGCCCGTCATGCCGCCACAGCCGGGTGAGCTGGCGCCCGTCCTCGCACACCGCCTGCACCTGGATCCGCACACAGGCCAGGCCGCGGGCGGCAAGGCCGGCGTGCATCTGCTCGGCGAGTGCCTTGGCGGCGAACACCACCGGCTCGGCCTGCTGCTGCGGTGGATCGAACTCGGCGGTGACGGCAAGGTCGGGCGACGGCGGCCGGGGAACCAGCGGCCGGGGAGCCAGGCCGCGCGCCAGCCGGTGCGCGATCACACCGTCGGTACCGAACCGGTTCTCCGCCTCCCGAGCAGGCAGCGCAGCGAACTCACCCAACGTCCTGATGCCCAGCCGGGGCAGCAGGTCCGCCAGCTCCGCGTTGCCCAGCACACCGACGGGGTGCCCGGCCAGGAACTCCCTCGTCTGGCCAGCGGGCACGATCATGACAGGGTCTGGCTGCCCGGCGGCGGACTGGGCGGCTAGCTGGGCGGCGGACTGGGCGGCGGACTGGGCGGCTAGCTCGGCGGCGGACTGGGCGGCTAGCTCGGCGGCGAAAAGGCCATCGGCGACACCGGCCTGGCAGGCGAAGCCAATGCCGCCCACCGCCTCGATGATCTTTGCGGCGACGATCCCTTCCCCGCCGAAGTATCTGGCCGGCCCG
>Ga0307374_10008610_pt1 | contig 15196 bp, 15 predicted proteins | sample OX3MG_FD_202532 | JGI IMG/M metagenome (GOLD analysis project Ga0307374, IMG submission 202532) | Soil microbial communities from Risofladan, Vaasa, Finland - OX-3 | ecosystem: Environmental > Terrestrial > Soil > Coastal area > Acid sulfate soil | place: Finland: Risofladan, Vaasa | collected... | reverse complement strand
ATGATCAAGTTTAGTTCAATTATGTGTAAGAATCTTCTTATGCTGAATGAGAAAAGCCGTGTGAGGTGAGAATCTCAAGCACGGTTTTGTGGAGGGCTTGGGCTGAAATGCCCTTGCCTATCCGACCGAATTAAATATCCTGGATGGCTATATGGAAGGTGAAGAATATCATTATGATGTATTTTCAATGATAAAAGATAAGGGCGTGCAGAGAATTTACAGGTTTATAAAAGAAACTTTGGTCATCTCAGGTGCCCTGAACGAAGCTAACAAATTCCTGGACGAAGAAGTTGATGAATATGAGGATCCCCTCATGCCAGCCTTTGATGGAGTAGCTGACCGGAAGACCCTTCTTTGCGTTCTACTCGTTTATACCCTACAGGAAGTAAATGAACTCCCCATTTTGATAAATAAAATCTGCGGCTTGAATCTTGATCCACCTATGAAAGATTTTGCAAACACAGATTACTATGATGATGAAAATGTAAAATTAATTGCTGCGTTTTACAATAAAGTGCTGGAGATAACAGATGAATTTAAAGAAGAGGTTATAAAGATAAATTTTGATTAAAGAATACCTGGTGACACCCGTCAGGAAGATAGACAACCTGCTGGAAATCCCAAAACAAACAAACCTAATGATATGACTTACTGTGAGTTATTATAAAATTAATGGCTTTGGAGATTCACTTATAACCTTCAATATGGTTTTAACGGCGGGGTTCTTCTATGTAACTTTGTGCCGTAAAAGTCTGGGGAAGTAAGATATCAACTTCAAAATGAGTGCAGACCGTATCATTCAAGGAAGAAATCATAATAATAGCCGCTGGTGTTACCCTCCGCTTCTCCCCGAAAGACCCATTTATTAATTAAACATTAAAAAGGAATTAAAATGAAAAGTATTACAACCCAACCAACTGTGCTGTTGGACAACTATAGACAACAAGACACATTGGTACAAGAAGCCAACGTTAATGAAAATGGCCAAAAAAGAAATTTTACCACCATTGACCTGTGGAACCGTAACCGTAAGGTACGCTCTGCAAGTAGCAAGATAAGGAGATGGTTTCTTAATTAAGGCTTCCTGAAACTGAACAGACCTCCGGCGACAAACCGGGGTTTTTTTATTTTACAGATGTAATGCAGATTCCGCCAGGTTATTCTCCCATAACCGCAGCGCTAAACTTTAATGTCGATCGTTAAGATTCACTTAAAAGGAAGTTCGGTAGTGTTAGGTATGAGTAAGCCCGCGGTAATATAGGATAGTTTTATCGAGCAGGATTTACTAACGGCTATCAAAAGAAGAGTGATAGTCTAGTAATTTATACACCGGATTATTTTGGTCTAAGCTGAAGGCCACACATAAAACTCCTTTTCCTTATCAGGAACATTTAAATTTTTCGAAATTTTAAATTCCTTGTAAATGGCCACATCGTTAGTATCCAGATTCTTTAATTGCTCCACAAGGTCATCAGCTTGTTTGCTTTTTATAAAATATTCGAGTATGTATGTATATTTACAATTCTCGTAATAGGGTTCATAAATATTTAATTTGGCGTCTTTTGATAAATTTTTATAAACAGTAAGGTCAGTTGATGGATCACTAATGAATGCAAAAATCTTTCTTTCGTTAGGGCTCGAACCAGTGAGACGCTGCGCCAGTAAGATTGAATATCCGCCAACCATATTTGAGTGAATAAGCTCTTGGGAGACTACGCGCGAGGAACGTTTTTCTTTGGTGAAAATAAATTGAACTTCCTCACTGGCAAAGCGGTGTTGGGCAATATATCTGAAGACACCCTTGCGCTCAGATTGTTGAAGGATAACATCTGCGTCACTTTTTGAGGATCTCGTATATTCTTTCCACCGTTGCGTGAATGATTCAACCGAAAGGATGGTTTCAAATAAGACGAATTGCACTTTTGTATTTGGCGTCATTGTGACAAGGTAAGCTTTATAATTGGCTTTTGTATTCATTCGCTATAATCTACCTCTATAGCACACCAGGCTTATCATAGCCAACGGGATTAAATGAATTAAACCACAATGGTACCTTTTGTATTTATTTTTTTGGATATAGTTTCATCTGTTTCTGCTCTTTTCTCGAGGCCTTTCATTCCCCAGTGAAGAATGACGGGAATTAATAACAACATGAATTTTGAAAATACAGGTAAAACTAATGAGACAAGAAATGAAATCATAAATATCACAGGAATAACGAGGCTTCTGTATAATCCCAGCCTGATCCTGGACGGCGATATTACCCGCGAAAGCATTTGTCTTTTTGGATTACTTACGTATAACCATAGCCAACAATTCATGAACCCGGTAAGACACATATTAAAAGTGTAAACAGCATAAGGAAGTTTAAGGTTTGAATAAGAACTGTATTGCCCGAGGAATCCGGAACTAAACGGGAGTAATACAACAGTAAAAAGAAAAGCCAGGTTGAGCCATAATAAGGTGGTTGTATACTTTACCACGTACCCGAATATCCTGTGATGTACCGACCAATAATGGCCAACAATTCCGAAACTGATGACAAACCCTAGAAAACGAAGGGACATGTGTGAAAGTGATTGCCATAGATTGGCATCACTTGGATTGGGAAAGTCAGGAACCTTAATTTCGATAATTAATAACGTAATGCAAATAGCGCAAACGCCATCAGTAAAAAATGTAAATCTTTCGAGTTGAAAATCCTGCCTTTCTTTATCATGTTTTGGTTCCCTCATAATTTAAATTTTATAAATTTCTTTCCGCCTGGTTCTTAATTGCAATTTCTTTTTTTAAATTTTTGGTGAATATCAGCATATTTTAATTCATAAAATTAAGGAACTATATTAAATTCTTTTTAGTTTGGATGCATCCGTTTTTTTTATTTTAATAAAAGCAATCGTTGCTATGAAAAAACTTACTTTTAATAAAAACTATCCATGAACAAAATTATAGTATTTGCTTGTGTGTTATTCTCAGCATTCAGTACAAAGGCTCAGCAAAAAGTAATTCAATTATACAACGGCACCGCCCCGGGCTCTGAGAACTGGACGTATAATGAACAAGTGTACAAACCTGGAACCAAAGATGCTCTCGTCTATAATGTTTCGCACCCAACACTTACAGTGTATCCGGCTGATCCATCGAAAGCAACCGGTACCGCAGTAATTGTATGTCCCGGCGGAGGTTTTTACATTTTGGCGATAGTTCATGAGGGTACCGATGTGGCACATTGGTTAAATCAAAAAGGAGTAATAGTTTTTATATTAAAATACAGGCTTGGGCATAGCTTAACCGATAATCCGGGTCAGGAGTTAACTGATAATATGGAGAAAAGTGATTTTGTAGAAAAGATTTCACCGATAATTCCTCTTTGCATTGCAGATGGCAGGGTTGCTATACAATATGTGCGCGCACACGCTGCGGAATATGGAATAAACCCAGAAAAGATAGGCATCATGGGTTTCTCAGCCGGCGGCACTGTGGCTGCATCAACGGCTTTTAACTACACTCCTGCAAACCGACCCGATTTTGTTGCCCCGATTTATGCTTTTATTCCGCCTTCAATGCAGGGAACGGTGGCTGCGGATGCACCTCCTTTGTTTGTTGCTGCAGCTACAGATGATAACCTGGGCCTGACTTCGCAAAGTGTTGCGTTGTATTCAAAATGGCTCGCCGCAAAGAAGCTATGTGAAATGCATATTTATGAAAAAGGAGGCCATGGTTTTGGAATGCATAAACAGAATATTCCCACTGATACATGGATAGATAGATTTGGCGACTGGCTTGGATTATTGGGATATATAAAAGCAAAATAAAAAAATAAAGATTTGTATTGATCGTTATTCTGTCTAAAAAATTTATATCCTCCTTATCACCCTGAAAGGCAACATAATTATTGATTTTAGAAGACTGAACACCCCTTCTACCACAATGCCAAGAAGCCTGAAAGGCAACAGGATCAACCATACAATAGGATATAATACCAAAGCCAAAATAGCCAGTGGCCAACAGAAAATAAACAGGAAGATCCAGAAGATAAATGTGATCATTTACTAAAGTTAATCACCCTACAAATACCGGACGAATTAAATACATGAGTGGTTAAATCCCTTTGTGTAGTTTGTGATACGAATAAAATAGACCGTGTTTTTTTAACAATCTTCTAATACTTTAAAATTTAATTTCGAATTCCTGATTTTAAAATTAAAAAAAACAATACACCATGCAAGGAAGATTTACCCTTAAATGGGCCTCCGTGGCCCTTATGCTATTATTTGGAGTTGCAGTGACTGTAAAGGCTCAAAATAAAATTTCTGTAAAAAAAGAATTAAGGTCCGCCTCAATCCCGGAAATGATTAGCGCACATGAATTCATTTTCAAATCCTATACTGCAATTCCTACAAAGGGGAAACCCAGACACCTGGCGGGGCGCTATGATATAAATATTAAAAAGAATTACCTCATTAGTGATTTACCTTATTTCGGAAGGGTGTATGCTCCTTCGCCTTATCCGATAAAGGCGAGTCTTGACTTTAAAAGTTCCCTGTTTACTTACCTGGTTAAATTAGGCAAAAATGGTCGATGGGAAGTAACCATAAAACCTGAAGATAACAGGGAGATTCAGCAATTATTTTTTACAATTTTTGATGATGGTTTCGCTACTCTTAAAGCGAGTTTTTATACAAGGGATGCTATCACATTTCACGGATATATAGAACCTGAAAAAGGAAGCAAAAAATTAAACCTGGGTTAGTCTTCCCCGCCGGCCACCCATTACTTAATTTAAAGCACGCTGTAAAAACTGCAATAGAGCAAACTGTGGCATACCCTTTACCTGCCGGGGTTGGCTTTTTGTGTTCGCTTGTCATCCCAAATCAGCCAACCAACTTATTTGATAAGAAAACGAAATGAAACGAAGCTATCGTAATTGACTGTTTTTATTGGTACTGATATTGTGTAATTTTATTCTAATTAATATAAAAAGTTATGGAACATAAAAAAGAGCTCGACGAGCTAAACAAAAAATCTCTTGGTAAAATTGATGAGTATCTAAAAACAAAAAAGAATTTGGGTAAAGAGCACCATGAAAAACTGAATGAAGCCAAGAATAAATGGCAATCCTCATGGACAGAACTTATGGATGTGTTGATGTATTTGGAAACTCTTGAGATTTGAGTTTTCACTGGCAAATTCTCTTTTGGGCCACTAGTAAGAATACGGAACCATTCACTGGTTTAAAAGCATGGATATTCAAAACCTTCCTCTTTTCATTTCATTTTATTGTGAAGCCATTCGCGCTTATTTTCCAGATTAATTATTGTCTTTTTTTAAGGCTTTCATTTGTTCCGGTTATAGACCTTTGGCCAAAGGTTCTAAAATTTGATCATGTACCGCTAGCATTAACTTTATCCTTTGTTCAAATGGTTTCCATGAGTAAGGTCCGGTCACAAGATTAATAGGTTCGAGATGATTAATGTCTTGATGAAAATCAAGGGATTTTAGAACCATCATTGCATTCCTGGTTTTGTATTTAGTTTCATAAGCATCCAACATTTGATCTAAAGAAAGAAAGGAGGAGAGGAAAGCAATGTCAATAAAATCCTTTAGACGAGTTCCATTCCCCACAATGGCATTCAATTTCATAGCTGAAATATCCTGGATACTTGCCACACGAATGCCGTCTATCGTTTTTAAATTTTTTACCAGAGGATAAGCATGTGTGATCAAATCAACCTGGACTCTATTGATTTCCCCCTTGATAGTATTGTTATCCAGATAATTTAGTTGCATTCCTCTTTTTTCTTCCAGGTATTCCAGAAGTTTTTTTTCATCGAAGGAAGTCACCGAAAATAAATCAATATCAATACTTGTTCTATGGCCAATGAGCAAAGACAAAGCAGTACCACCCACAAGAAAAAAATCACTGAGATGTTTGTCCTGCATCAATTTTCTCAGGAGATCCAGTGTGCCTGGTTCAATTGTTTCTTTTCGTAACATTTCATTTCAGGTAAAGGAATTTTAAAAATAATGCTTACGAAATGCATGTCTTTATCATTCAAATAAGGAAGTTGTTTTATGGAATTTCTCATTCCAGTTATTCCGTATATATTTAATGCAGCATACCAATCATTCCGCCAACCTCTTTCTACTACTCTTTGCACAACAATATTGCGCATTTGATTATAATTAAAATGGGAAAGATCGTACTCCCACAAAAGAGAAGGATTAATAGTCGAGTCTAAATGCTCTTTATAATTTTCAAAATAAATAATATCCATTTTTTTCAATTACTGACCTATTAAATTGAAGTTACAAATTTAGCTTTATATTTCGGGGTTTTAATGTTTTGACAAATTGTACAAAGTTTGTAAATCAAAAAAAACCTGGAAGTTTCTTCGTTAACTATAATCCTCTCTTATTTCTTCAAAACCTCTTCAAACAATTTATAAATCCTTTTGTATTCATCTGTCCAACTTGATGGATCTTCAAAGTCATGATTTTCCATTGGGTAGGGAGCCAACTCCCAATTGTCCTTTCCTAACTCAATTAACCGTTCCGTAACTTTTACGATATCCTGGAAATGTACATTCTGATCTACCATGCCATGGCACATTAATAAATGCCCTTTTAATCCATCTACAAAATAAATAGGCGAGCTTCTTTTGTAGGCAAGACTGTCTTCATAAGGCTTATTCAGGATTTCAGATGTGTATCCATTATTATAATTGGCCCAGTCTGAAACGGAACGCTGTCCGGAACCTGCGGCAAAGACATCAGGAGTAGTGAACATAGCCATCAACGTAATAAAGCCACCATAAGAGCCACCATAGATGCCAATTCTTTTTGGATCTACGCCATAAGTTTTTACGAGATAATTCGCAGCATCTACATTATCCGTTAAATCTTTTCCACCCATATGGCGATAAATTGCGGTGCGCCAATCACGGCCATAACCAGCGCTTCCGCGATAATCAACATCCATCACATAATAGCCATGATCGGCCAGCAAATTGTTAAACATCATTTCCCTGAAATAATAATCACTCCACCATTTATCAATGTTTTGCAAATAACCGGCGCCATGCACAAAAATTACTGCGGGTTTATGAATATCAGGATGAGTAGGTTTGTAAACCCTTCCATGAACTAACGCTCCATCCCTTGCTGCAAAAGTGAAGATCTCAGGATCACGCCACGGATACGATTTAAATTCTGCACTTTCCGCTTTACGGGTTATTTGTTCAGGCTTTGCTCCTGCCCTGTTTTCCTGTAAATATAATTCCCAGGGTTTGTTGGTATAAGAATACAAAATGGCAATTGTTTTTTCATCCGGCGATATGGTTACTTCATTCCCACCGGTCATGGTAGTAATTCTTTCTATGGTATTATCGGTAATGCGTAAACGATAAAATTGATGCTGCGCCGGCTCTATTTCATTGGTAGTAATATAAAAATATTTTTTATCACTGGAAAGTTGCTCGTCTAAAACTTCATACTTTCCTGAAGTATAGTTTTTCTTTTTTCCGGTGATCACGTTCACTGAATACAAATGAGAAAAACCAGTCACTTCAGATTGATACCAATAATCATTTTCGTTGATCCATCCGGTATTCCAGATACCGGGGCCGCCTATCCATGCGCTGTCGTGCTGGCGGTCTAATAATTTTAATTTTTTGGTAGCCGTATCCCAAAGCATGAGCCAGCGGTCTTTATGATCCTGCGCACGAATATCCAACACAAGATTCGTTCCTTCGGGCGACCATTTTGCAGAAGCAAAATATGCACTTCGTAATGCGTTTTCTTTTTTCCTCCTGGCGAGTTCTGTTGGATAATCTTTCATGAATTCTGGTATATCCCTGATCCCTTCTATAGGATCGGTTTTTACTTCAAACACGCTATCCATCTTCCTGTCGTAAATAAAGAATTGATAAGTTCCTTCAGGTTCTCCTACTTTTTGACGCCCGGGAATTTCAGTTGTGTAACCAGATTCTGTTATGTAATGGGGAACAATCGTTGACTTTCTTTTTCCAGGCGATTGATATAATTGATAACTAATAAATCTTCCATCGGGACTTATGGAAAGCTCTCTTATGCTTTTATCGCCAATATTAATTTTCTTAAATTCTTTTATTGAGTGGATGCTGTCATAGACTTTGGTAAGATCCTCTTTATCTTTTCTTTTCTTTAAAACCTGCATGTATTGTATTTGCTCTTGCGATAACCATTGATCTTCAGGAGAAAGTTTTTCTTCTTTCTTTTTATCATCTTCATTTATAAAATTGGTGAGCTGCCTTGTTTCTCCGGTGGTAATATTCCAGGAAAATAAATTTTGATCCCGGTTATATACAATTTCTTTGCCACCAAACGAAAATTGAGGATTGTATTCTGTTTCCTCAGTTTCAGTTACGGGAAGTGTTTTATCTGATTTTACTTCCTTATAAAAAATGTCCCCGTTTTTTTCATAGACATAGGCGGTTCTGTTTACATTATACACGATATCATCGGCCCTTACTACATTTTGTTTTTGTTTTACGGTAGCTTTTACCGGAACTTTATTTTTTTTGGTAATGTAGTATAACGAATCTGACGGTGCATTATCTGGATTCCAATCAAAAAAAAGTTTGCTTCCATCCGCATTCCAGAAAGGGCTTGATGGTGAAGTGCCGATCCACTTTGGGTCACTCATTATTTTTTGAATAGTAAGGGAATCTTGTTTAGACTGGCAAAAAGAAATTGACGGCAAGAAGAGGAATAAAAACGTAAAAAACTTTTGCATGGAAAAGATGGATTTGAGATAAAATTTATGTGAGTGAAGGTAAAAAAGGAATTGATTACAGTAAACAAATAAATAAGGAAGATTCGTATTTACTCAAATCCTCGTGTATGATTAGGAACACAGGAGGATATTAATGACATTTGCGTTTAAAGAAACACGGTTTATAAATTTTCAATTGAGAATGTTTTTAGATTCCCTTCTTTGAGAAGAGTTTGAAGTTGAAATTTTAACACTGAAAAAAAATGATGATGAAAACTAAAATTCGCTGGGCAATATTAGGAGCCGGAAGAATAGCCAACGCATTCACTAAAGATTTCCCGTTGATGCAGAATGCAGAACTGGTAGCTGTTGCATCGGCTGATAGAGAAAGAGCATCTAATTTTGCAAAGGAGTATCATATTCCAAAGGCATTAAGCCATGATGAATTGTACAATAGTAATGAAATAGATGCAGTGTATATTGCTACCACTCACAACTTTCATTTTGAACAGGCACTAAAATGTTTGGAAAATGGAAAAGCGGTTTTGTGTGAAAAACCAATTACGGTAAATGATGCCGAATTTAAAAAACTGATGACTATATCAAAAGAAAAAAATATTTTTTTGATGGAAGCCATGTGGACTTATTTTTTACCCGCAACAATAAAAGCAAAGCAATGGTTGGATGAAGGAAGGATTGGAAAATTAAAAGTGATCCAGGCAGATTTTGCTTTCCCGCTGGAGAAAATAATGGAAGGCCGTATTTATAATCCTAATCTTGCCGGTGGTTCTTTACTTGATATAGGAGTTTACCCGATATCGCTTGCATATTATTTTTTAAACAAAGTTCCGGAAAAAATTGTGGCATCTGCAGCAATGACTAAAACAGGCGTTGACGAAAGCCTGGGAATGATTTTTCAATATGGCGATGTTTCAGCAACTTTATTTTCTTCCATCATCACCCGCATGACAAATAAGTTGAGAATATTTGGCGAAGACGGCCATATTGAGTTACCAAATTTTTGGAAAGCCGGTTCTGCGAGGTTATTTGATAAAGAATTTAATCTCCAGGAAACTTTTGAAGACAATCGAACTTCACATGGATTTATTTTTGAAATGCAGGATGCCAATGATAGGATAATGGCTGGTAATATTGAAAGTGATATCATTCCTCATTCGAGAAGCAATGATATCCAGGAAACGATGACGGAGATTCGTAAACAAATTGGATTAAAATATCCTTTTGAAAAATTGTAATCTTATTATTTAGCTCACTTTATTGATTAGGGTTCCAATATGATCAATAGCAATTTTTATTTCATCTCCGGATTGTAATGTAAAATCATTACCTGGTACAATGCCGGTCCCTGTCATAATGAAACATCCATTTGGGAAAGAACATTCACGATACACAAAAGAAACTAATTCTTCGGGTGTTCGTTTCATTTGATTAATACCGATATTTCCTTCAAAAATTATTGAATTGTTTCTATTAATTTCCAAATAAATTTTTGTGTCTTTGTCAAGGGGATACTCTGTTATATAAATACATGGGCCTAAAGATGCGCAACCGTCATACGTTTTTGCCTGTGGCAGATACAAAGGATTTTCACCTTCAATGCTGCGGCTGCTCATGTCATTGCCGATTGTGTAACCAATTATTTTTCCGGAAGAAGTAACCACTAAAGTTAATTCGGGCTCGGGCACATCCCACTTAGAATCTTTACGGATATGCACTTTACCATTGTGCCCTACAATTCGATGGGGGGTTGATTTAAAAAATACCTCCGGCCGCGTAGCTTCATAAACTTTCGCATAAAAATCTCCGCCTCCTGCATCTTTGCTTTCCTGTTGTCTTCCCTCCTTGCTGCGCAGGTAAGTAACTCCACAAGCCCAGAGTTCCTGGCTGCCGACCGGCGCTACAATTTCTTCTTCAATAATTTTATTCCCATTTTCAATTGCGTTAGCCGATTGCGTAAGCTTTTCTATTTTTTGAAAAAGATGATCATCATTGATAAACAAGTCCCAATCATCTTTCGACAAATAAAATTTATTTTCTTTGTCAATTACAATTCCGGATTTAGTTTTATAAATTTTCATTTTAGAAAATATTTAGTATCTGTTTCTATTAAACCATTAATGTAAGTCTCTTGTAACCTCGCTTCCAGAGCCACCTTGCAAAATATCGAGGTCAACTCCCAAATTTGCCTGTTGTACATGGTCAATATAAAATTTCACATAACCTCTTTTTGTTACAGGCTGCGGTGTAATCCATGTCTCTTTTCTCTTTTTTAATTCTTCATCACTCACATCAAGATGTAATTTCCTTTTTTCAACATCAAGTTCTATCATATCGCCATCTTTTACCAATGCCAATGTGCCGCCGATAGCCGATTCCGGTGAAACATGCAGTACGACTGTGCCAGCCGCTGTTCCACTCATTCTTCCATCAGAAATCCTGATGATATCTTTAATCCCTTTTAATAATAATTTTTCAGGCAAGTCCACATTCCCAACCTCAGGCATACCCGGATAACCAACAGGGCCAACGCCTTTCAAAACAATCATACAATTTTCATCGATATCCAGGTCGGGATTGTCAATTCGCGCATGATAATCTTCTATACTTTCAAATACTACTGCACGCCCCCGATGCTTCATGAGTTCTTTTGTTGCTGCCGAAGGTTTAATCACAGCTCCCTGCTCACATAAATTTCCTTTCAATATAACAATGCCTGCATGTTCCTGCAATGGATTATCAATGGTTGCAATTACTTCTTCATTATAACAGACCGGATTTAAATTATTATCTCCAATGGATTTCCCATTTACCGTTATAGCATCTGTGTGTAAATATTTTTTTAATTCTTTAATTACAACTGGCAAACCACCTGCATAATAAAAATCTTCCATCAAATATTTTCCGGAAGGTTTCAAATTCACAAGCAAAGGAATTTTGCTTCCCAAATTATCGAAATCTTCAAGTTTAAGATCAACTCCAATTCTTCCGGCTATTGCCAAAAGATGAATAATAAAATTAGTTGAGCCTCCAACAGCCGCATTTACGACAATAGAATTTTCAAAAGCATTTCTTGTAAGAATTTTTGAAAGCTTTAAATCCTCTTTTACCATTTCCACAATTCTTCTTCCGCTTAGTTGTGCTAACACTTTTTTTCTTGAATCAACAGCAGGAATTGCTGCAGCGCCCGGTAATGTTAATCCTAATGCTTCCACCATGCAAGCCATTGTTGATGCGGTTCCCATTGTCATGCAATGGCCGCTGCTTCTTGCAGATCCAATTTCCGCTTCTAATATATCTGCTTCTGTAAATTTTTCTACCAATACTTTTTCTTTTACCATCCAGTTGAAAGAACCGGAACCGATGCATTCACCTTTAAAACGCCCATTCAGCATTGGTCCGCCGGGAACAACAATTGTAGGCAAGTCAACACTGCATGCGCCCATTACAGTTGAAGGAGTGGTTTTATCGCAACCCGTGAGCAACACAATTCCATCAAGCGGATTGGCTCTTATGGTTTCTTCCACATCCATACTTGCTAAATTCCGAAACAGCATAGTAGTTGGTCGCATCAAAGTTTCACCTAATGACATTACCGGGAACTCCAATGGAAAACCGCCTGCTTCCACAACTCCTCTTTTTACTATTTCGGCGAAATCGCGAAGGTGCCCATTACATGGAGTCAGTTCGCTCCATGTATTGCAAATTCCAATTACCGGCTTTCCCTGGAAATAATCATCAGGGTATCCCTGGTTGCGCAACCAGGAACGATGCACAAATCCCATTTTATCAGATTTGCCAAACCAATCTGAGCTTCTTAATTTTTTCACTGTGTTATTTTTTTAATCGCCACTATTTTATTTGAGATTGATATTTCTTTATAAACTTAGCCACATCAATCATTGGCGCTATCCAGATATTTTTTTCGTTCTGTTTCAAAAAATGTAATAATCCACTGTGTGCTGCCAGTGAAACATTAATGTTATGTTCACCGCCCACTCCATGAAAAAGAAAAACAAGTAACGTATGAGTTTTCATTGCTTTTTTTACCAAAGCTATCATTTCATCCGCAGATGCTCCATTCTCCATGTAACAGTCAACATTCATTAAATTGACTTTACTAATTGGCAACATTTCAGGAGTAATACCTCTGGCAGAGACAAATTTATATTTCATATAATCAAGGTATGCCGAATCGTGAATTTTTGTATCACCACATGGATACGCAAATGTTCTTTCATTTTTTCCATCAATAGCTTTTAAAATATTATTCATGGCAAGTATTTCATTATCCATTCTGGTCACATCGTAATTGTTAAGGTCATAATCCGGCTTTACAAAAGACCTTCCCGGAAGGCTTCCATCGCAGGGATGCCAAATAGTGTGATTTCCAAGTTCGTGGCCTTCAGCAGCCGCTTTTCTCCATCCATCTATCTGCGCATTTAACCCGTAAAAATAATCGGAGATGTAAAAGGTTCCTTTCAGGCCCAGAGAATCCAGAGCCGGAATTACGTTGCTTAAATCAATATTCAATCCGTCATCATAAGTAAGCACCACGGCACATTCTTTATGGTTCCAGGTGGTATCTGTTTGCGCATAAGTATTACCGGTAGATAGGAAGATTATAAAAAAAATAGCAAGTATTTTTTTTGTGCTAAAATGGTATTTCATAATTTTTTTGTTTATAATTATTTATTCAGATTTTTTTTTGTAATTCAGATTTTTGCTTGCCCAGGGAATAAAATATTTAAAATTGGGAGCATCGGTATGTCCGCCATCATCCTGGCGCCACGCAAGCTGGCCATCAAGCAAGCCAACATTTACCGGTGGTTTTTTTTCTTTCATATAATCATTGCCCACACCCAAATCTTTTGCGCCTAACAATTTATATACAGTTCCTGCTGCGACTGCTGCCATGTAACTGCCGCGATGGTCGAGCCAGTTCGCATCCCCCTTTTCAGGAATACCATAACTAATAAATACAGGACGTGGCGCACAAAGGGCAATCAATTCATGCGAATCAACTGGTAGATCGCAACCATTCTTGCTTCCAAATTTTGACTTTTCCGCTCCGTATTTAAGAAAGTTACCTGCCATCCAATAAAATTCACCACCGGTAAGGCTTTCCACCGCTTCGCCAAAATTGCGTCGAAGTAATGTAGCGCCTCCTTTACCAGAAGAACCGATAAGACCAACTGCAAAACGAGGTTCAAAAGCCATCGTTACGAGTGCAGCTTTTCCATATCTTGATACACCTTCAATGCCTACTTTTTTTGCATCCACCGATTTGTCTGTTTGCAAATAATCCAATGCACGTGCTGCTCCCCAACTCCATGCTCTTAATGCGCCCCAATCATCGGGTTTCCGTGGCTGGCCTTTATTCACCAAACCAATAATTCCCTTTGTTAATCCATCACCGTTATCAGCCTGGATGCTGTTGGGATCAATGGTACAATAACCCCAACCCGCTGCCAGCAGTTGTTCCGTGGGTGATGCATCACCTGAAGGAGGTGGTGCAAAAAAATTAAAGCTCAGTTTTGTAATCGGTGAATAAGCAGGATACTTATCGAAAATATTTTTTACAGCGGGGTTTGTTTTTATCATCATTTCTTTGAATGTTGCATTCAATGTTTCCATGTCGTCATTGGATGGCTGGGCAGGTGAAGGAAAAGATGGCTGGCCAAACATCATTAAGACAGGAACAGGACCTTTTACATTTGCCGGAACTACCAGCATCATTTTAATATCAACATTTATTAATGGATAGGCGCTGTTATCTACATGGCCAACGATTTCCTTTGCGATTACCGGTATGAATCCGCGAAAAATAAATTCACGATCTGTAACTTTTACGGTCCACGTTACTTTAGGAACATGCTGAGGAATTCTTCCATAAACTTCGCGTTCATAATCCTCAACGATCTGTGGCCTACGAACCTTCCACCACATTTCAGGGGTCGTTACTTTTTTGCCATCATTAGTGGTGAGAATATCCGGTAGCTTCGGACAAGGGTTCGCTTTGGTGGTATCATAGTTCGCATGATTGGGCGCAGATGGATTGCCACTAGGGCCGGGCCGAAGAGCTTGTATGCCCAACTGCTTCATCATGTTTTCCTGGTTTTGTCGCGATGTAAAGTTTACAGGTTTAGGATATTTAATGCCGTTAATAGTTGTGTCTTGTGCGATAATAAATTCAGAAATTATTATTGCAATTAAGAAGAGAAAAAACTTTTTCATATTTGGAATTTTTATAACTTGATTTTTTTTATTATGATTCAAAAACATCATTCTGTCTATGTTTCGACAAGCTCAACATGACAGAATGTTGCCAGCCTGAGCTTGTCGAAGGCGGGTTTATTCATACTGATACAATTTCACCTTTTGAATGCCCCAATCCCCAACAGGAATTCTGATATGCCTTCC
>Ga0307374_10008608_pt1 | contig 15199 bp, 13 predicted proteins | sample OX3MG_FD_202532 | JGI IMG/M metagenome (GOLD analysis project Ga0307374, IMG submission 202532) | Soil microbial communities from Risofladan, Vaasa, Finland - OX-3 | ecosystem: Environmental > Terrestrial > Soil > Coastal area > Acid sulfate soil | place: Finland: Risofladan, Vaasa | collected... | reverse complement strand
AGCATCAGCCCCGTGCAGTAGTCCTTCAGCCCCGCCGCCCGGTGAGCATGGCCCAACACAGCCGCAAGCCCATTCGCATAAGCCTCGAAACGAACCTCAGTATCGTCCGACATCCCTGCCTCCAGGCGATCCAACCCGAATCACCAAGGCTGAATCGTCAAGCTGCGCAGGTGGATGTGACGTGATGACTCAGTAAGACTAGAACGGGAAGAAGCGCTGCAGCAGGCTGGTGCCTACCGGCGTCTTCTGCACGGCGCTGACGTCGCCGCGGCCGCCATAGCTGATGCGGGCCTCGGCGATCTGGGTCTGGTTGATGGTGTTGGCGGCGCTGATGTCCTCGGGGCGAACGATGCCGGCGACGGTGAGCTGGCGCAGCTCGTAGTCGGTCCTCACCTCCTGGCTGCCCTGGATCACCAGATTGCCGTTGGGCAGCACCTGGGTCACCACGGCGGCGATGGTGAGGTTGATCTGCTCGGAGCGGGCGATGGCGCCGTCGCCGGCGGTGGTGGCCGAGCCGTTGGTGGAGATCAGCGACGAGGGGTCGTAGGCCTTGGGCAGCACCTTGCCGAGGGTCGATTCCAGCCCGAGGAAATGCGGCACGCCGAAATTGTTGGCCGAGGTCTTGGAGGTGGTGGTGGTGTTCGAGGTCTTGGCCGAGTCGGCGATGCTGATCAGTACGGTCACAATGTCGCCGACGCGGTCGGCGCGCTGGTCGGCGAAGAACTCGCGCGCGCCGGTGCGCCACAGCGAGTCGGCGCCGGCCGGCTGCGGCAGCGGCTCGCGCGCCGATTCCAGCACCGGCTGGTTCTCGGCCACCAGAGGCGCCGGGTAGGCCATCGGTCCCAGCCGCGGGCCGCTGATGGCCTCATGGATAGAGCCGCAGCCGGCAAGGCCGGGCAGGGCGAGCAGGGCGAGCGCGAAGGCGGCGGGTCGCATGCGGGAACTGGCTCCTAGCGGATGAACTGCCCGCGCTCGCGGGGATCGGTGGAGGCGTGCTCGGTCCTCAGCCGCAGGGCCTGCGGGCCGACCACGGCCTGGCCGGGTCCCGTCGCCACCGCCTCGATCAGCTTCCTGGAGGCGGTGTTGAGGACGTTGAGCGTGTCGCCGGCGGCGGCGCTCGCCATGGCCTTGGCCTGCAGCGTCAGGGTGATCCCGCCATCGGCGTAGGTGACCAGCACCGCATCGCCCGCCTTGATGACGATGGGCGGGGCCAGATCCTGGCTGGAGACGGCGTCGCCTTGCCGCAGCGGTCGGCGCGCCTGCTCGCCGACGACGGCGGCGGCGTCGAGGGGGGCGTCGACGGGGATCTCGGCGACCCTGGCCCATAACAGGTCGCCGGCCTGGACGAGTTCGCCGGCCGAAAGGCTGCGGCCGTAGGTGAGCACCTCGTGGCCGCGTCCGCCGCCGAGCGACGCCGCCGGACCGGCGCGCACGATGATGCGCTGGATGCCGCGCGGATTGGCCCAGTCCAAGCCGTGTCGAAGCGCGAACGCCTGCACGGCGTCCGCGTCGAGCACCACGCTGGGGCCGCTCAGCCGAGCCACCACGACGGGGGCGGCGGCGCCCGCGCCCTCGAATATCTCGCCCAGGGTCAGCGGGCCGTCGGGCGCGACGAGGTTGGACCCGAGGCTCACCGCCTGGGCGGCCAGGGCCGGCGAGGCGCAGAGCGCCAGGGCGGCGGCGAGAAGGGCCGTCCGCGGTCGCGGACGTGCGCGCGGGGCGGGGGCCGGGCCCATGCTACGATTTCACGCTGGAGGCGGTCTGCAGCATCTGGTCGGCGGTGGTCACCACCTTGGAGTTCATCTCGTAGGCGCGCTGGGCGACGATGAGCGCGGTGATTTCCGAGACCGGATCGACGTTGGAGGCTTCGACGTAGCCCTGGTCGGTGACGCCCACTCCAGGACTGCCGGGATTGCCGGTCACCGGCGGCCCGGACGCGGCGCTCTCCATGAAGAGGTTGCTGCCCTGGGCCTCGAGGCCGGCCTGGTTGACGAAGGTGGCGAGCACGATCTGGCCGACCACCTGGGGTGCGTTCTGGCCCGGGACGGCGGCTTCGACCTGGCCCTGCTGCGAGATGGTGACCTGGGTGGCGTTCGGCGGGACGGCGATGGACGGCTGCACCAGATAGCCGTCCGCGGTGACCATCTGCCCCTGGTCGTTGACCGAGAAGTTGCCGGCCCGCGTATAGGCGGTTTCGCCGTCGGGCAGCAGCACCTGGAAATAGCCGGGGCCGTTGATGGCCAGATCGAAGGCGTTGCCGGTCTGGGTCAATGTGCCCTGGGTGGTGATGCGGTAGACCGATCCGGCCCTGACCCCGGCGCCGATCTGGACTCCGGTGGGCACCACGTTGCCCTGGTCCGACGACTGCGCCCCCGCCTGCTGCAAGGTCTGGTAGAGCAGGTCCTCGAACTCGGCCCGCTGGCGCTTGAAGCCGACCGTGTTCATGTTGGCGATGTTGTTGGAGATGACCTCGACGTTGAGCTGCTGGGCCGCCATCCCGGTGGCGGCGGTTCTCAGGGCTTGCATCTTTGGCTCCTTGCCTAGCCGCCGGCGCTCGGCTGGCCGAGTTGCTGGATGGCGGTCTTGGAGAGGGCGGACGTGGCGTTGATCAGGTTGGTCACCGCCTCGTAGGCCCGGCTGATCTCGATCAGGCGGGTGATCTGGACCACGGGCTCGACGTTCGAGCCCTCCAGCATGCCCTGGCGCACCAGGGCGCCCGCCGCCGGCGTCGGGGTAAGGTTCGAGACGTTGCTGTAAAGCCCCGAGCCGTCCTTGGAGAGCGCCGAAAGGTCGGCAAAACTTACCAGGGCGAGCTTGGCCACGGTCTGGCCCGCCTGGCTGACGATACCCGTGGCCGAGATGCTGACGGCGCCCTTGGTGGGGTCGATGACGATGGTCCCGCCATCGCCCTGCACCGGGTCGCCGTCCTGGGTGACGATCCTGCCGGTGGGATCGAGCTTGAAGCGGCCATCGCGCGTGTAGCGCGGGCCGCTCGAAGTGGAGATCTCGAAGAAGCCCTGGCCCGAGATGGCGAGATCCAGCGGCGCGCCGGTCTGGGTCAGCGGGCCCTGGGTGAAATCGCGGGCGACGCCGTCGCTGGCCACGAAGATCACCGGTCCCGAGACGCCGGCGCTGGCCGCAGGGCCGGCCGGATCGGCGCTGGTCATCAGCTCCTCGAACTTGAAGCCTGTGGTGTCGACGTTGGCGAGGTTGTTGGCGGTGATGTCGAGCTCGCGCTGCAGGGTGATCTGCCGCGAAAGGGAGACGTAGATGGAATTGTCCATGGCGCTCGGCGGCCTCGGGGTGTTGCTGCGAGCCACCCACTGCAAGCACCGGGCCACCGAAAACATCAATGTGTTCAGCAGATAGGAAGGTTAACGGCTGCCGCCCGGCCAATTCTTCCGGGCAGGCTTTTCTCCGGTTGGACGGCGGGCGCGCCGGAGCGTCCTGGCGCCTGGCCGGGCGAATCGGGGCGCCGGAGACAGCAAGAAACGCCAGAAGCCCTGGTCCGGCGCCGCCGCGCTCGCCGACGCCGCACCAGGCGCGGCGCAACTACCTGATATGACGCGGCAAATCTCTCAACTGGGCGCCGCCTGGCCGCCGATCCATGAACCGATCCTTAACCAACGCGGCGCGATGGAGGGAGGCATTCGTCTTTCGGGAATCACGCGCGTGGCGAAGGACCGGTCGAAGGGCAAGGCCGACAAGGTCCAGGCCGAAGCCGAAGAGGAGGACAGGGATCCCGCCGCCGAAGGCGAAGGGACCGAGGGCGAAGGCGAGGCCAAGCGCAAGCTGCCGCTCAAGCTGCTGCTGATCGCCGGCGCGGCGACGTTCGTGATCCTGGGCGGCGGCGCCGGCGCGGCTTTCGTGATGATGGCGCCCAAGCACGGGGCGCAGGCTCACAGGCTGCCGAAGATCAAGCGCCAGGCGAGCAGGGGCGGCAAGGCCGATCCGAACGCGCCGCAGGTGCAGGACGGTCCCGACGGGGTGGTGTTCTACACCCTGCCGGCCATGGTCGTGAACATGCAGTCGCCGGACGGCAAGCCGACCTTTCTGAAGCTCAAGCTGGCGTTCGAGCTTCCCGACCATGAGACCGCGGACGAACTGGACCCGGAGATGCCGAGACTGAACGACATGTTCCAGACCTTCCTGCGCGAGCTGCGCCCGGAGGATCTCTCCGGCAGCGAGGGCACCTACGAGCTGCGCCTGGAGCTGCAGCGGCGCGTCGACCTCCTCATCGCGCCCGCCAAGGTCAATTCCGTGCTGATCGAGGAGATGCTGATCAACTAGCTCCGCTAGCCGATCTTCGCCCACCATGGCCGACGCACCCGATACCCAGTCCGAGACCGCCCCGAGCGCCGCCAAGGCCGCCGCGCAGGGCCAAGCCGCGCCCGGCGAAGCGGGCGCGGGAGACTGGCAGGCCGGCGCCGCCGCCGACGCGCCGATCGGCTCGGAGCGCATCCTCAATCAGGACGAGATCGACAGCCTGCTCGGCTTCGATCTTTCCGAAGACGAGGCGTCCGAGCGCACCGGCATTCGCGCCATCATCAACTCGGCCCTGGTCTCCTATGAGCGCCTGCCGATGCTGGAGATCGTCTTCGACCGCCTGGTGCGGCTGATGACGACCTCGCTGCGCAACTTCACGTCGGACAACGTCGAGGTCAGCCTCGACAACATCTCGTCGATCCGGTTCGGCGACTATCTCAATTCGATCCCGCTCCCGGCCATCCTGTCGGTGTTTCGCGCCGAGGAACTGGACAACCTCGGCCTGCTGACCGTCGATTCCAACCTCATCTACTCCATCGTGGATGTGTTGCTGGGCGGGCGTCGCGGCGCCACCGCCATGCGCATCGAGGGCCGCCCCTACACCACCATCGAGCGCGTGCTGGTCGAGCGAATGGTCGAGGTGGTGCTGCACGACTGCAAGGTGGCGTTCGAGCCCCTGACGCCGGTGACCTTCACCCTCGACCGGCTGGAGACCAACCCGAGGTTCGCCGCCATCGCCCGGCCGGCCAACGCCGCCATCCTGGTGAAGCTGCGCATCGACATGGAGGACCGCGGCGGCCGGATCGAACTGCTCCTGCCCTATGCCACGCTCGAGCCGATCCGCAAGATGCTGCTGCAGCAGTTCATGGGGGAGAAGTTCGGCCGCGACAACATCTGGGAGAGCCACCTCGCCACCGAGCTGTGGACGACGCAGATGGAGGTGCGCGCCGTCCTGGACGAGCAGCAGGTTCCGCTCTCGCGGGTGCTCGGCCTGAAGGTGGGCGACACCCTGATGCTCAACGCCACGCCCGAAACCTTGGTGGAGCTCAAGGCCGGTCAGATTCCGCTGACCCGCTGCCGCATGGGCCGGCGCAACCACAACATCGCCGTCAGGGTCGAGGCGCCGCTGACGCCCTTGGCCAAGCAAGCCGTGCAGAGGTCCTAGATGAGCGCCATCGCCCTGATCATGAACGGATTGCTGGGGGCGCTGCTGCTGGGCGCGCTCTTCCTGGGCTGGCGTCTCGACGCCAGACTGAAGGCGCTGCGAGTCTCCCAGGCCGGCTTCGCCGCCGCGGTGGCCGACCTCGACCGGGCCGCCAGCCGCGCCGAGCAGGGGCTCGCCGAGCTGCGCGCCGCCACCGACGGGGCGGGCGAGAGTCTCGCCGGCCGCATCGAGCGCGCCCAGACCCTCTCGGCGAGCCTCGAAGGACTGACGCGCCGGGGGCTCGACATCGAAAGCCGGCTGGAGCGCCTTCATGCCGACCATCCGGGGTCCACCGAGGCTGACTCGGCTTCCGTATCGGCCGCCATCCCGCCGGCGCTGCGCGCCGCGGCCCTCGCCCGCTTCGCTGGCCGCCATGGCGCGATGCCGCCGCGCACCGCGGCGGCGGTCGTTCCGGCCCCGACGCCCGGCGCCGAACTCATCCTGGAGCGCGAGGGGGCCATGGCCCGGCCGCCGCCTTCCGGGGCGGCGCGCCTGGAGCGCCTGCGCAGCCTGGCGCAGCTGCAATCGTCGCTGCGATCGAGACCGGCCGGCGACGAGGAGCTGTTCGCCGCGCCGGCGCCCCGCCGCGCCGCCGGAGCCGCGGGGTGAGCCGACTGCCGCGCATCCTGCCGCTGCTGGCCGTCGCCGCGCTGGGGGTTCTCGCCATCGACGCCCTCGAGAACGGTCCGGGCATCCTCGGCGCGGCGCGCAGTTTCGCCGAGGGCGCGGCGGCGGTGAAACGGCCGGGACCCCTGCCGCCCGGCGCCGGCCTCGGCCAGCCCGGCGCCCAGGCGGTCGGGGCGAGGCCCGCGCCGATCTGCGCCGAGAGCGCCGCCGAATTGGCCAGGAACGCCGGCCTCTCGCCCGCCGAGCTGCAGGTGCTGCAGAGCCTGGGCGCGCGCCGCGGCGAACTCGATCAGCGCGCCCAGGGTCTGGATACCCAGATGGCGCTCCTCGAGGCGGCCGAGACGAAGATGGACGCCAAAATCGCCACCATGAACGCCCTCAAGAGCGACATGCAGGGGCTGCTCGGCCAGCTCGACGCCAAGCAGGCTGCCGAGATCGACCGGCTGGTCAAGGTCTACGAGACCATGAAGCCGGCCGACTCCGCCGCCCGCTTCACCCTGCTCGCCGACGACGTGCGTCTGCCGATCGCGGCCAAGATGAAGGCGCGGCTGCTCTCGGCCATGCTGGCCAAGATGGCGCCCGAGGACGCCAAGCGGCTCACTGAATCCTTGGCCGCGCGCTACCTCGCCCAGGCCGACGCCGCCCGCCAGGCGATCAACCCGCCGGCCCCGGCCCCGGCCGCGGCCGCCCCCCCAGTCAAGCCGGCCCGGAGCGCGCCCCCGCCCAGGCGCCGGCCCGCCCCGCGCCATCCGGTCCGCCGCCGCCCCGTCACCCGCGCCCGTCCCGTGGTCCACCCGCACGCGTCCGCTCCGCCGAAGCCCGCGGTCGCCGCGGCGGCGCCCGCCGCCAAGCCGAACAAGCCGCTCTGATGGCGCGGGCCGCCCCGCTGCGCGCCGCAATCGCGGCACTCGGCGCGCTGGTCCTCGCCGCGGCGCCCGTGGCCGCCGAGACACCGATCGCGGCCCGGCCGGGCCTGAGCATCCGCGTCGGCCAAGCGCAGACCTTCTCTCGCATCGAGTTTCGCTGGAGCGGCGGCGCCCAGATGTTCGCGCGCCGCGACGGCGACAAGCTGACCCTGACGTTCACGCGCGACGCCAGGCCCGATCTCGCCACCCTGCACGTGGTTCCCTTGAAGTGGCTCAGATCGGTCGAGGCCCGGCACGAGCACGGCGTCCTTTCCTTCGTCCTCACCCTCGCCGCCGACGCGGACGCCGCGACCGGCGAGGCCGACGGCGCCGACTTCGTCAACATCTTCAAGAAGAAGCCCGAAGCGCCGGCCAAGGGGCCGACGCCGGCGGCCGAGCCCTCCCGGCCCGATCCGACCCCGCCCGGCGGGACGCTGGTGATGGGCTCGGCTCTGGCCGGCTCGCAGCTGCGCTTCGACTTCCCCTGGGCCAACCCTTGCGGCGCCGCCGTCTTCGAGCGCGGCGACGCCATCTGGATCGTGTTCGACGCCCGCGCCAGGATCGACCTTTCCAGCGCCCCCAGGAATGTCGCCCAGTTCGCCTCCATCCAGACCTTCACCGGCCAGACCGCCGCCGGCGCCGGCTACACGGTCGTGCGGCTCGTGACCCGCGAGCGCGAGGCCTTCATCGCCGGCTCGAACGGTTCGGACTGGGCGCTGACCTTGCAGCCGTTCCAGACGCCACCGCTGGCGCCCGTGAAGCTGATGCGCGACGATACCGCTGGTCCCTGGAGCCTGAACGCGGCGCTCGCCGGCGCCACCGGCGTCTTCTGGATCGACGATGCGGCCGTCGGCGACAGGATCGCCGTGGTCACGGCGCTCGCCCCGGTCAAGGGGTCGCCGGCGCGCCGCGATTTCGTGCAGTTCTCGCTGCTGCCGTCGGCGCAGGGCCTGGCGATCGAGCCGCACGCCGACGATCTTACCGTCGGCTACAGCGGCGACATCGTCACCGTCGGCCGCAAGGGTGGCCTCGTCCTCTCGCCGCCGGGCGCGGGAACCCGGCTCGCCGCCGCCCAGGCCGCCGGCGCGCCCCAGCCCGCCGCCGTCGCCGGGCTGATCGGCGGCGACTGGGGCGGGACGGGAGGCGCCGGCTTCCTCGCCCGCTACGACGCCCTGATGGGACCTGTCGCCGACGAGGAGGCCAAGGGGCCCGACGGCTCCAGCGCCGCGCATCTGGCGCTGGCGAGGTTCCTGATCGGCTCGCGGCTCTCCTACGAGACCATCGGGGTGCTGAACGATGCGCTGCGCACCCATCCGGCGCTCGCCGACGCCGCGGAGTTCCGCGCCCTGCGCGGCATGGCCAGGGTGATGGCCCGCCGCTACGACGAGGCCGAGACCGACCTGGCCGCGCCGCAGCTCCAGGCCGATGCACCGGCCAGCCTGTGGCGGGGCTATGATTTCGCCAAGCTGAGCCGCTGGACCGACGCCCGGCGCGAGTTCGCCGCCGGCGCGTCCGCCCTGCCGCAGTTCCCGGCGCGCTGGAAGGCGCGATTCGCCAGGGCCGCGGCGCGGACCGCGCTGGCGCTGGGCGACACCGCCGGCGGCAAGAGCTGGATCAGCTATGCGCTCGCCAGCCACGCCGGTCCGCTCGAGGACGCCAGATCGAAGCTGGTGCAGGCCCAGGTAGCGCAGCAGCAGGGCGACGCCTCGGACGCCTTGGCCGAGTACCAGTCGCTCGAGACGAATCCGGCCGACTTCATCGCCGGACCGGCGCTGATGCGCGCCACCCAGATCGCGCTCGCCCAGGGGCAGACGACGCCGGTCCAGGCGGCGCTGACCTACGAATCGCTGCGCTACCGTTGGCGCGGTGGCGCGTTCGAGCTGGAGAACATCCGCACCCTCGGCCAGCTCTACCTGAGCCAGGGCCGCTATCGGGAGGCGCTGGAGACGCTGCGCTCGGCCGGGCAGGATCTGCCCAACGTGCCGCAGGCGGTGCAGCTCCAGGCCGACCTCGCCGCGGCCTTCAAGAGCCTGTTCCTCGATGGAATGGCGGACGGCCTGCAGCCGGTGCAGGCGCTGGCGCTGTTCTACGACTTCAAGGAGCTGACGCCGGTGGGCGAGGAGGGCGACGAGATGGTGCGCAAGCTCGCCCGCCGCCTGGTGGCCGTCGACCTGCTGCCCCAGGCCGAGGAGCTTTTGCAATATCAGGTGGATAATCGGCTCGACGGGGTGTCCAAGGCCCAGGTCGCGACCGATCTGGCGGTGATCTATCTGATGGACCGGCAGCCGGAGAAGGCGCTCGACGCCATCAATTCGTCGCGCACCACGGTGCTGCCGATGTCGCTGAACCTGCAGCGCCGGATCGTCACCGCCCGGGCGCTGACCGGCCTCGGCCGCTACGGCGATGCGCTGGAGGTGCTGGGCGCCGACGCCTCGCCCGATGCGGTCGAGGTCCGCTCCGAGATCGTCTGGAGAAAGAAGGCCTGGCCCGAGGCCGGGGCCATGTACGAGCGGCTGCTGGGCGACCGCTTCAAGACCCCCGGCCCCTTGAGCGACGAGGACGAGGGCCGGCTGCTGCGCGCGGCGGTGGCCTATTCGCTTGCCGGGGACGATGTCTCGCTGGCGCGGCTGCGCCAGCGCTGGTCCGGCTTCGTCGCCGCGGCGCACGATCCGGACGCCCTGCGCGTCGCCCTCTCGGGCATCAGCGACGGCCACATCTCGCCCGCCGACTTCAGCCGCCTCGCTGCGGACAACGACGTCTTCGAAGGCTGGGTCGCCAAGATGAAGGCGCGCTTCCGCCAGTCTCCGCCCCCCGCCCCACGAGCCCCGCCCGAGCCGCTGAAGCAGGCCGCGGCGGGAAGCGCGGGGGAGGGGTAGGGGTAGGGGTACCATCGTATATGAGGGGCGTTCGCGTCCAAGACAACACATTCCCTCATATGCTGGTGCGAAATGCGGGCTCCGGACCGGCAAAGATGGCCTTAACCCGCAAGCCCTAGGGTGTCGGCCGCCGCAATCGAGAAAGGCGCCAGCCTTGCCTGAGCCCCGCGCAGTCGACGCCTACGATTTCATCGTCATCGGCTCGGGGCCGGCGGGGCGGCGCGCGGCGGTGCAGGGCGCCAAGCTCGGCAAGCGCGTGCTGGTGGTGGAGCGCGGACGCCGCGTCGGCGGGGTCTCGGTGCACACCGGCACCATTCCGTCCAAGACCCTGCGCGAGACCGTGCTCAATCTCTCCGGCTGGCGCGAGCGCGGGTTCTACGGACGGGCCTATCGGGTCAAGCAGGAGATCGGCGCCGAGGACCTGCTGAAGCGGCTGCGCATCACCCTCGACCACGAGGTGGAGATCCTCGAGCATCAGTTCGCCCGCAACGGGGTGGCGACGCTGCACGGCCAGGCGCGCTTTTTGGATCCGCACCGGATCGAGGTCGCTGGCGACGACGGGGAGACGCGCATTGCGGGCGCCAAGCGCTTTCTCATCAGTGTCGGCACGCGGCCCTACCGCCCCGAGCACATCGGTTTCGACGGGCGCCGGATCGTCGACAGCGACGAGCTGCTGGACCTCGAGGCGATCCCGCGCCACCTGGCCGTGATCGGCGCCAGCGTCATCGGCGTCGAATACGCCTCGATCTTCAGCGTGCTCGACGTCAAGGTGACGGTGCTCGAGCCGTCGGACGGGCTCCTGAGCTTCGTGGACCGCGAACTGGCCGACGAGTTCCTCCACGATCTGCGCGACCGGGGCGTCTCCTTCCGGTTCGGCTGCAAGGTGAGGTCGGCCGCCGTCCAGCCGGGCGGCCGGTGCCTCGTCGAAACCGAAGACGGCCGCGAACTCGCCTGCGACATGGTGCTCTTCGCAGCTGGCCGGGTGGGCGCCACCGAAGGACTGGGGCTGGGGGCGTGCGGCCTCGCCGCCGACGCGCGCGGCCGCATCGCCGTCGAGCCGGCGACCTTCCAGACCGCCTGCCCGGGGATCTATGCCGCCGGCGACGTCATCGGCTTCCCCTCGCTCGCCTCCACGTCCATGGAGCAGGGGCGCATCGCCGCCTGCCACGCCTTCGGGGAGAGTGCGCCTGCGCCGCCGGAGTTCTTTCCGTACGGCATCTATTCGGCGCCGGAAATCTCCACCGTCGGCATGACCGAGGAGGAGGTGCGGGAGCGCGCCATTCCCTACGAATGCGGCGTCGCGCGCTTCCGCGAAACTTCGCGCGGCCACATCATGGGGCTCTCGTCGGGGTTCATGAAGCTGATCTTCGCGGCCGAGACGCGCCGGCTGCTCGGCGCCCATATCGTCGGCGAGGGCGCCACCGAACTCATCCACATCGGCCAGGCGGTGCTCAACCTCGAGGGCACGCTCGACTATTTCGTCGAGAACACCTTCAACTATCCGACCCTCGCCGAGGCCTACAAGATCGCCGCCCTCGACGCCTGGAACCGCATGCCCAAGCGCCAGCCCAGCGTCGGCGTCGCCGCGGCCGCCCTGGAGCGGGCGCGCCGGCGGGTGGCGTAGGGGCTCAGGGCGGCGCGGCGGCGGGCGCGATCGCCTCGGCCGCACCGCCCGCGCGGCCATAGTAGCCACGCAGCATCCAGGCGGTGACGGCTGCGCCCGGCAGGGCGAGCAGGATGGCGATCGACAGCGGCTGTCCCATGGCCGAGAGCCCGGCGGCGATGACGCAGCCGCCGGCGCAGCCGACGTCCCAGCCGCCCTCGCAGGCGATCTGGAAGCGCAGCGGACAGGGCGAGGCGAGCGAGAGGTTGTAGGCGGCGGTCATCATCGCCGGCACGACGACGGCGCCCGCCAGCGCCCCAAGGGCGTTGGCGCCCACCGCCAGCCAGGGCGAGCCGAGGCTCGCAGCCCTCAGGACCACCACCACCGTCGTCACCGCGAAGGAGATCAGCGCTGCGCGCCGCCCGCCGCCGCGGTCGATGTGGCGGCCAAGCAGCAGGCCCGCGATCGCCCCGACCAGCGCCGCCAGGGCCATCGCCCCGCCATAGGCCGCCAGGCTGCCGCCCAGCGAGACGAACAGCACCACCTGCCAGACGAGGCCGAAGCACGCGCCCATCCAGCCGTCGGCAACGAAGAGCGCCATGCCGAGCCGCGCGGCCCTGAAGGCGCCCGGCGCCCTCGCCAGCACCGGCACGTTCGGCGCGGCCAGCAGCGGCAGGGCCGAGAGCGCCTGGACGACGGCCACCGCGGCGAAGGCGATGCGCGGCCCCAGCGTCACCAGCGCCCAGCCGCCGGCCAGCGGTGCGGCGATGCCGATCACGGCGGCCATCGCCTCGCGCGCGCCGACCTGGTGGCCGCGGTGCTCGGGATCGCCGAGCGCGGCGAAATAGGCATGGTATCCGGACCAGTAGAGCGTGTCGCCCACCGCGCCGGCCAGGCAGAACGCGCCGAGCCACAGATCGACGCCATGCACTTGGGCAAGCAGTGGGTACTCGCCCGCGATCACCAGGACCCCGGTCACGACGATCGGCTTCAGACCCCAGCGCTTGCCGATCGGCAGAATGGCGGGCCGCCAGGCGAAGCGTCCGGCGAGAATCGCCGCCTGGGCCAGAAGCGTCGCCGGAATCGGGACGCCGGCGTGCAGCAGGTAGGCGAGGAAGAAGATCCCGCCGGCCCCCATGGCGAGCGCCTGGATGGCGTAGTGGAAATTGATGCGGTTGATCGCATCGTTGCTGAAAAAGGCCATGACCGTGAGGCGAGCAGAGACAATCTGGGGAGGCGCGCGACCTCGCGGCCCGGCGCGCCGGCGATGCGGTCTTCCGAAACCTGAAGCTTCAGGTCGCCACGCCGATCCTCCGCAACGGCGGCCACTATGGGGCGCCGAGCCGGGCGCCGGCAAGCCGGGCTTCGCGAAAAGCTTGCGTCGAATTCAATTTGGCGTCATTTTGGCGCCATGCCGAACCTTTCGATCAAGAACGCGCCAGACGCCGTGATCGAGCGGCTGCGCCGGCGCGCTCAGCGCCATCATCGGTCGCTTCAGGGCGAACTGCTGGCGATCGTCGAAGCGGCGGCGCGGGATGACCGGCCGGAGCCGGGCGAGCCGTCGGTGATCGCCGCGGGAGAGACCGGCGCCCGCCTCGTTGCGGCGCTGCGCGCCTCGCCGCACCGCCAGGCCGACCTCGAGCCGAGGCGTGAGCCGATGCCGGTGCGAGATGTCGGGCTTTGACCGGCTGGCTGCTCGACACCAACGTTCTGTCGGAACTGCGGCGGTCGAGGCCCGAGCCGCGCGTGGTGCGCTTCGTCAGCGCTCAGCCGCTCGACCTGCTCCACATCAGCGCCGTCAGCTTCGCCGAGATACGCTACGGGATCGAGCGTCTGGACGACGCCGGGCGGCGCGCCGACCTGCACGACTGGCTGAACCTCGCGCTGCGGCCGATGTTCGAGCGCCGGACGTTGCAGATCAGCGAGGACATCATGTTGAGATGGCGGCTGCTGGTCGAGGTCGGGCGCCGGGCCGGCCACACATTCTCGCAGCCCGACCTCATCATTGCAGCCACCGCGCTGCACCATGGGCTGACCGTCGTGACGCGCGATCGCCGCGACTACGAACGGGCCGGCGCCGCCGTCTTCAACCCTTGGACGGACGAGTCGCCTGCGAGTCAGTCGGACTCCGGCGCCTGAGTCTCATGGCGCCTGCAGCTGCTGTTTCACCCGTTCGGCGAGGCTCTTGATGTCGATGGGCTTGGGCAGGAACGACACCCCGCTCTCGCCCTCCAGAAGATCCGAGAACTCGGCTTCGGCGTAGCCCGAGATGAACATCACCGGCGCGGCGCCCAGGTAGCCGCGCGCCTTCTTCAACAGCGTCGGTCCGTCGATGCCGGGCATGATGACGTCGGAGATCATCAGGTCGATCCGGCCGGCGTTGGCCTCGGCGATGGCGAGGGCCTCCTCGCCGTCGGCGGCTTCCAGCACCTCGTAGCCGCGGGCGCGCAGCAGCCGCGCGGCGATGCCGCGCACGGCGTCTTCGTCCTCGACGAAGAGGATGCGGCCGGCGCCGGAAAGGTCCCGGGCAGGGGCGCGGCCGCGCGGCGCGGCCGGCGCCGGCGGCTCGACGAGCACCGGCGGCTCGTAAACCGGCAGGAAGATGCGGAACGTCGCCCCCCCGCCGGGCGGCGAGAGCGGCGTGATCCAGCCGTCCGACTGCTTGACGATCCCATAGACGGTGGCGAGGCCCAGCCCCGTGCCCTCGCCGACCGGCTTGGTGGTGAAGAAGGGATCGAAGATCTTGGCCATGGCGTCCGGCGCGATGCCCGGCCCGTCGTCGGCGACCTCGATCAGCGCCATCTCGCCCATGGGCGCGCCCCCATGGCCGAGCGCCAGCGCCTCGCTCTGGCTGAGCCGCGCCGCACGCAGGCTCACCGTGCCGCCGCCCTTGCAGCGCACGGCGTCGCGGGCGTTGACGACGAGGTTCATCACCGCGTTCTCCAGCTGGGCCTTGTCGGCCCGCACCATCGGCAGGTTGCGGCCGTAGTCGGTGGCCAGGCGCACGTCCTCGCCGATCAGACGCCGCAGCAGCACGTCGAAATTGCTGATCAGCTCGCCGAGGTCGAGGCTCTCGCGCTGGATGGTGGCCTTGCGCGAGAACGTCAGCAGCTGGCGCACCAGGTCGGCGGCGCGGATGGAGGTCTGGCGGATCTCCGAGAGGCCCTCGTAGGAGGGATCGCCCAGGGGGTGGCGCGAGAGCAGTTCGTCGAGCCTGAGCTGGATCGCCGAGAGCAGGTTGTTGAAGTCGTGCGCGACGCCGCCGGCGAGCTGGCCGATCGCCTGCATCTTGTTGGACTGGGCGAGCTGGGCCTGCAGCTGCTTCTGCTCGGTCAGGTCGACCAGATAGGCGAGCGAGCCGCCGGCCTGGCGCGCCAGGTAGAGCTGGGCGACGCTCCCGGGCCTCGCCAGCGGGCTGACCTCGAAAGGTCCCGCCGCGCCGGCGGCGAGGCTGCGGGCGGCTTCTTCGCGGCTCTCGGCCGTGAGCAGGGCGCCCAGGCTGGCGCCCTGTGAGGGCGCCTGGCCGGCGATGGCGGCCCAGGCCGGATTCACCTCCAGGATCGCCCCCGCGAAGGCATCGTCGCCCTCGATCAGCGCCGCGCCGAACGGCGAGGCGGCGGCGAAGGCGTCCAGGCCGCGGCCCGTCGGTCCGGCCGGGGCGCGGACCGCCTCGCCGCCGGATGGGGTCGGCGCCGAGGAGGGAGAAAGCCGCAGCAGG
>Ga0307374_10008607_pt1 | contig 15200 bp, 11 predicted proteins | sample OX3MG_FD_202532 | JGI IMG/M metagenome (GOLD analysis project Ga0307374, IMG submission 202532) | Soil microbial communities from Risofladan, Vaasa, Finland - OX-3 | ecosystem: Environmental > Terrestrial > Soil > Coastal area > Acid sulfate soil | place: Finland: Risofladan, Vaasa | collected... | reverse complement strand
CTGTATGCGCTGTCGGGACGGGTCACCGGGTTCGTCGGCCCGGCCGCACTGGGCGCGGTGACGGCGGCGTTCGCCAGCCAGCGCGCAGGGATGGCGGTGGTCGTAGCGCTGCTGGCGTCGGGCTGGGTGCTGCTGGCGACAGCATCGATCGATGCCGTGGGGTAGGCATCCCAAGGACTTCGATTCGCTGCGACGACGTCGCCGATAGCGCTATGACCCCGCGTGGTCTCCGCATTTCGTCGGCATCGGCGGTCCTACCACCGCCCGATCGCAGCCGCCCGCGCCCGGGTGCGTACGAACCACCACCACACCACCTGTGGCGGCAAGGTCAGCAGCGGCACGTAGGGCTTCCAGGCCGGGGGTACGGCGATGAACGCCAGGCAGCACACCCCGCCCCACGCCGTGAACCCCCAGTGCACCAGCGCCACCGCCGGCGCCGGCACGCCGGATCGCTGCGCCACCTGATAAAGGTGACCGCGATGCGGCACGGTCAGCCGCTCGCCGGCCAGCGCACGGCGGACCAGGGTGAAGGCCACGTCGCACAGCACGCCCGAGAGCAGCATGGGCACCAGCAGCAAAGACAATTCCACCCCGTCGAACCGTCCGGCCACCACGCCCAGCATCGCCAGCATGAAGCCGCAGAACTGACTGCCGACGTCGCCCATGAAGATGCGCGCGCGGGGAAAGTTGAACGGCAGGAACCCGATCAGCCCCGCCGCCAGCAACAGCGCGGCGAAATAGGCGAACCAGCTTCCCTGCGACGCCGCGATTCCGGCCAGGAACGCCGCCGCGATCAACGCCACCCCGGCGGCAAGGCCGTTCAGCCCGTCAATGAAATTCATCGCGTTGGTGGCGAACAGGATCCAGACCAGGGTCGCCGGCGCCCCGACCCAGCCGACATAGAACCCGCCGAGGTAGGGCACCCGGTAGTCGCGCACGTAGATCCCACTGCCCACCGCCACCAGCGCGGCGAGCAGTTGCGCCCCTAGCTTCACCGTGAACGGCCAGTCCCACACGTCGTCCAGCAGCGCGACCCCGGCGATCAGCAGCGCTGCGCCGATCACGCCCAGGAAATAGGGTTCGGCGATTCGCGAAAAGCGAGCGAAGACATACAACACCGCCACGCCCACCAGGAACGCGGCGACGATCCCGACCCCTCCCCCTTTTGGGATCGGGCGGTCGTGCGCCTTGCGCGCATCCGGCGTGTCCATCACCCGTACAGCGATCATCAGGCGGACGACCACCGCCGACAGCGCCGCCAGCCCGGCGGCGAAGGTCAAGTGGCGCAGCAGGGCGAACCAGGTCATGGCGCGGCGACCGCGCCGGGGCTGGGCTTGAGCATGGCCGGGGGTGGTAAAGAACCCAGGCCATGGAGGAAAGCCCGCCCGGGGTCACCGCCCCGCGAAACCGTCCCGCGTCTGCGGCAGCTTCCAGCCCAGCAGCCGCCCGGCGATCATGGTGCGCAGCACCTGCGCGGTGCCGCCGCCGATGGTGAACATGCGCGCATCCCGCGCCATGCGTTCCAGCGGCCAGTCGCGCGAATAGCCGCGGGCGCCGAAAATCTGCAGCGCGTCGTTGGTGACCTTGATCGCCATTTCAGAGGCGAACAGCTTCGCCTCGGCCGCCAAGAGCGGATCGGGGAACGGATCGGCGGAGGCCGCGGCCCGCCAGATCGACAGACGCGCGGCGTTGAGCTGGGTCGCCATGTCGGCCAGCATCCATTGCAGGCCCTGGAACTCGCCGATCGGGCGACCGAACTGGCGGCGGGTGCGGGCGAAGTCGAGCGCGGCGTCGAACGCGCCCTGCGCCAAGCCGAGGGCCACCGTCGCCGCGCCGACCCGCTGCGTGTTGTAGGCGTCCATCAGCGCGCCGAAGCCGACCAGGGCGCCGTCCGGCCGGTGGCGTAGGACCATGTCGTCGGAAATGTGCAAATCCTCGAAGATCAGCTCGGCCTCGGGGATGCCGCGCAGGCCCATGGTGGGTTCACGCTTGCCAACCCGAAGGCCCGTCGGGGCGCCGCTGGCCGGGTCGCGCACGGCGAGGAAGCCGCCGATGCCGCGGTCCGTCCCGTCGGCGTCGTGTACGCGCGCGAAAATCAGGTGCAGGCGGGAAACGCCGGCGCCGGTGATCCAGTGCTTGCGCCCGGTGATGCGCCAACCGTCCGCGCAGCGCCGGGCGGTGGTGGTCATCTCGGTGGCAGCCGAGCCGGCGTCCGGCTCGGTGATGCATATGGCGGGCTTGTCGCCGTCCAACACCAGGCGGGCGGCCAGGCGGCGCTGTGCCTCGGTACCATAGCGGAGGATGGCGGAGAGTGCCCCCATATTCGCCTCCACCGCGATGCGGCCGGTAACGCCGCAGACCCGGGCCATCTCCTCGACCACCAGAACGGCGTCGAGCAGACTGCCGCCACCCCCGCCGAGCTCAGCGGGGAGGGTGAGGCCGAGCAGGCTGGCGTCGTGCAGGGCAGCGACATTGGCCCAGGGATAGGCTTCGTCGCGGTCGATCGCGGCGGCACGCGGGGCGATCGCAGTCTCGGCGATGCGGCGGGCGAGGGCGCGAAGGTCCTGCTGGGCTGGGGTGAGATCGAATTGCATAAAGCGCGGATCCCGGGCGACGTTGCAGGGACGCTGCCAGCAGGGCCGGGGGCTGTCCAGCGGCGGCCCAAGGATGACAAGACGAGGGGGGGACGGCGGCGTCCTTTGGCCTTGCTCCTGAACGCGTCCCAACCTGGCTCGCGCCGCTGCCCGCGGTACGTCCGCCGGGCGCGCTATCCTGCGACGACGCTCTGCCGGGCCGCCCCTTCGGCGGCGTCCGGTTCATCGCCGACCGCGGTGACGTTTACGTCCACCGTCATCCCCAGGCTGTCGGAAGGAAACCCGGTCCAGCTTCCCGACAGCGGCACCGCCTGGCGGGGATCGCGTGCCACCGCCACGCGGATCAGGTCGCGGTTGGATCCGGCGATCCCGTTGGTGGGGTCGAACTCCACCCACCCCGCGCCAGGCAGGAACACCTGCACCCAGGCGTGCGTGGCCCCCCCACCCACCCGGCGCCCCACGCCCGGACCCGGGCTGTGCAGGTAGCCGGAGACGAACCGCGCGGCGAGCCCAAGCGCACGCACCGCCTCCATCATCAGCAGCGCGAAATCGCGGCAGGTGCCGCTGCGGCTGGCCAGGGTGACCAGCGGGTCCTGGATACCGGCGGCCTCGCGCGCGACATAGCTGAACCCCTGATGGATCGCACGGGTGATGTCGGCCAGCAGCGCCTCGGTCGGGGTAGAGCGGCCGTGGCGGAGGAACTGGCGCACCCAGGTATCGACGATCCGCTCGGGATCGGGCCACTGCCGCTCGATCGAGCGCAGCAGGTCCGGCATGTCCTCGGCGTCGTAGCTGAACGGGTAGGTCGCGGCGTGCTCATCGAGCGCGAAGGCAAGCGGGTGCACGGGCAGGTGGTCGATCGCGCTGCTGCAGACGAAGCGCAGCAGGTCGGCGCGACGGTCGAAGCGGGCCAGCGCCACGCAATTGCCGAACACGTCGTGTACCCAGCGCAGGCTGGCAGGTGCCGGATCGATCGCGATCTCGGCCGAGACCAGCCGCTGGTCGTGGCCGTCGTGCGGGCGGAACATGATCCGATGCTCGCCGAATGCCACCGGCTGGCGATAGCGGTAGGTGGTGACGTGGTGGATCGACAGCAGGGGCATGCGCAGCCTATTGGGCCGGGGCGGGCGGCCCGGAGGACGGCCCGAGGGGCGATATGGGGAACTCGGGAGGCGGGCCGCCAGGATAGCCGAAGAACCCGGTGCCGAGCGCCTCCCCTAACAAGTTGAGCCGTTGTTGCACGAGGTCAAGGAACTCGTGCAGCCCCTGGACCAGGATTTCCCCGATCCCCACCCCGCTCAGCAGCGCGCGCAGCCCGTCAAGCTGTTCCGCCGCCTCGTTGCCCCGCCGTAGCCCGTAGCGGGCCTTGAGCTCCGCGAGCAGCAGCTCCGCCTCCCGCACGCAAAGATAGACCGAGCGCGGGAAGCGCCGGTTGAGCAGCAGGAACCCCGCCACCTGGCGCGGCGTGATCCCAGTTGCATGCAACCGCCGGTATGCATGGTAGCCCGCCGCCGATCGCAGCAGCGCGTTCCACTGGCTGACATCGACCGGCGAACCATGGTCGCGCGGATCGGGTAGCAGCACGTGGTACTTGATATCGAGCAACCGCGTGGTCTGGTCGGCGCGTTCCAGGTAGCGGCCGAGCTGATAGAAATACCACCCCTGGTCGCGGTAGAATGTGCCTTCGGTGATGCCGGTATGGAGTTGGCAAGCCTCCTTGATCCAGGCAAACAGCGGACTGAGCCGGCCGGGCGCGAGGTCGGCCGGGCCGAGTGCCGCCATCCGGCTGTGGAACATGTTCAACTGCACCCACATCTCGGTTGAGATCAGCGGGCGCAAGGTGCGCGCGTTCTCCCGTGCCGCGCGCACCGCACTGGCGATCGAGCTGGGGTTGGTGGGGTCGATCACGTAGAAGCCGAGCACGCTCGCTGCGGAGGCGATGCTGTGGCGGGCGAAGAACCCCTCCTCCTCCGCATGCAACTGCACGATCGACAGCCAATTCTGCCCACCGGCACGATCGCGGGAGAAGGTGTCGTTCACATCGAGGATGCGAGCCAGGTTCTCCGCCCGCTCGACATAGCGGGCGAGCCAGAACAGCGCATCCGCCGAACGGGCGAGCAGGGTATCACTCAAGGACCCAGGTATCCTTGGAGCCGCCGCCCTGCGACGAATTGACAATCAGTGACCCCTCGCGGAGCGCGACCCGGGTGAGCCCGCCTGGCAGCACCCAGGTCTTCGCGCCGGTGATGGCGAACGGGCGCAGATCGACGTGCCGCGGCGCCACCTGGCCGCCGACCAGGGTGGGAGAGACCGAGAGCGAAATGCAGGGCTGGCTGATGTAGTTGGCCGGATCGGCCAGCAGCCGGTCGCGGCAGGCGCCAAGCTCCGCGCGGGAGGCGCGGGGACCGATGGTGATGCCGTAGCCGCCCGCCTCCCCCACCGGCTTGACCACGAGCTGGTCGAGATGGTCGAGCGTATAGGCGAGCCCCTCGGGTTCGCGGCAGAGATGGGTTTCCACGTTCGGCAGGATCGGGTCCTGCCCAAGATAATAGCGAATGATGCGCGGCATGTAGGCATATACGGCCTTGTCGTCGGCAACGCCGGTGCCGACGGCGTTCGCCAGGCTGACGTTGCCGGCGCGGTAGGCGCGCATCAGCCCGGGCACGCCGAGGGCGCTGTCCGGACGGAACACCTCCGGATCGAGGAAGTCGTCGTTGATCCGGCGGTAGATCGCATCGACCGGGGCGAGGCCGCCGGTGGTGCGCATGTAGACCCGCTCGTCCTCCACCACGAGGTCGCGGCCCTCGACCAGCGGTACGCCCATCTCGCGCGCCAGGAACACGTGCTCGAAGAAGGCCGAGTTGTAGCTGCCGGGGGACAGCAGTACCACGGCGGGATCGCCTTCGGTGCGGGGCGCCGTCTCGCGCAGCGCCGCGAGCAGTTGCAGCCCGTAGGTATCGATCGGCCGCAGCGCGACGCCGTCCACGAGATCGGGGAAGGCGCGCAGCATCATGTGGCGGTTCTCGATCACGTAGCTGACGCCGGAGGGGGTGCGCGCGTTGTCTTCCAGCACCAGGAAGCTGCCGTCCGTGTCGCGGATGATGTCGGTGCCGCAGATATGCACATAGGTGCCGTGCGGCAGGTCGATGCCCTGCATCTCCGGGCGGAACTGGGCGTGACCGAGGATGAGGTCGGCAGGCAGCACGCCGTCCTTCAGGATGCGCTGGCCGTGGTAGAGGTCCGCGAGCAGCAGGTTGAGCGCCGCGACCCGCTGGATCACCCCGGTTTCGATCTGCCGCCATTCCGTGGCAGACAGCACGCGGGGGATGACGTCGAACGGCAGGATGCGGTCGATCGCGTCCTTGTCGGAATAGACGGTGAAGGTGATGCCGAGGTTGTAGAGTTCGGCCTCGGCGGCAGCGGCGCGGCGGTGCAACGCCTCGATGGACAGGGCGGCGAGGCGCTCGCGCACCGGGGCGGCGGCGGCAGTGTCCGTCATCTCGCAGTAGTATCCGGGGGCGGCATAGTCGGAGAGGATCACGGCAGGCCTCGGCACGGGCGGGAAACGTGGGCGCCGGAGTGGAGGCTTGCAAGCGCCGGGCCAAGGGAAGAGCGTGAGAGGATCGGCAGCGCGGGTACGAACCGCCGGCGCCGCGCCGCTCAGAGCGGCACGGGGTAGCGTGGCCAGCCACGCAACAGCCGGCTCAGAGCCGCAGCCGAGACGACGGCGGCGAGCACGAACGGTAGCACCACCGCAGCGGCGAACCACGGTCCGGGATGCAGCAGCGCGGGATACAGCGCCAGCGCCACCCCGGGCGGATGATAGGCTCGCGCTCTCGGCAGCACCATCAGCGCGGTAAGCGCCGCCACCATCGCCGGCCCCGCACCGAAGCCGAGCGCCCAGACGACGAGCGTGCCGATCGCAGCACCCAGGGTCGATCCGGCCACGACGGCAAACGGCTGCGCAATCGCGACCTCGGGCAGGCAGAGCAGGATCGTCATGGTCGCGACGAAGGGCGGCACCAGCACGACGCCGTCGTGCCGACCCGCCAGCCAGACGAGGAGGCCGAGCAGCACGGCCATCCAGATCACGCCGACCATTGCGGGGCGCTGAGTGGTGCCCCAAGCCGCGACGATCCGACCCGGCAAGCTCCTTCGCCCGCCCGATGCCGCGCGGGCCGCTGTCGCAGGCGGGACGCCGGGGAGCCGGGCGGATCGTGTCGGCCGCGAACGGGTGCGCATCGTTTGTCTCCCGCGACGCTCCGGCGCGGTTTCAGTATCCGCCTTTGAAGCCGGCGTAGGCGACTTCGGTCATCATGCCGCTCGCCATGTGGTAGAGGTTGTGGCAGTGAAACAACCAGCGACCCGGGCTGTCCGCATCGAAGGCAATGCGCACCGTGCCGCCGATCGGCACCAGCACGGTGTCGCGCATGGCGCCGCTGAAGCGGACACCGTTCAGCGCCTGCACCTGGAAATGATGTCCATGTAGGTGCATCGGATGCGCCATCGCCGTGCGGTTGACGAGGTCGAATGCCACGCGCTTGCCCTGCGCAACTTCCAGTGGCAGCCGATCGGACCAGGTACGCCCGTCGATACCCCAGATAAACGGCATCATCTGCCCGGTCAGCGCCACGCGATACACGAGGTCGGGGCGGCGCGGGGCCAGCGGAAAGCGCGCCCGAAGGCGGCGTTCCAGCGACAGGTCGACCGGCCCCGCCGCGGTCTGCGCATCGGGCAGCAGCTTGCGGACCGTGGCGCCCGGGGTCGCCAGGACGATGCCAGTTCGCGGCCGATCGCCCTCGCGCTGTGCGAGCACCGGGAATGCCCCGCCGCCGGCAGGGATGCGCAGGAGCACGTCGACCCGCTGCGCCTCGGCTATCGGGACGCGACGGACCGCCACTGGGTGCACCGGATCGCCGTCAACTGCGACGACCGTGCCGTCAAGCGCGCCGAGGTCGATCCAGAACGCCGTGGCGGCGGCACCGTTGATCAGACGCAGCCGCACCTGGCCGCCCCGTTCCGTACGCACCACCTCGGGGTCGGCCAGGGTCCGGTCATTGGCAAGGAAGGCGTCGTAGGCGACATCGTTAAGGTCCATGCCGCCTGCGGCAGATCCGTCCGACCGCATGCGCATCCCGCTGCCAGACATCGCCGCCCCGAACTTCGCCGCATCGGGCATCGCCCGGCCGCCCTCCAGGGTCGTTGCCATCCCCGCCATGCGGCTTCCCCCCGGGGCCGCGGGGGCGCGCATCGCCATGCCGGCGTGCCGGAGCCCGGCGAGGATTTCCTGCGGATCCCTGAAAGTAAAATCCTGCAGCAGCACCGTCACTTCCTGTGCGTCGGCACGCAAGTCCGCGCGCGTGCGTACAACGAGCGGCGCCGCCATCAACTGCTGCTCTTGCAGGCCGTGATGCGAGTGCATCCAGTAGGTCCCCGGGCGAGGCACATAATCGTAGGCCTGATCGGCTCCGGCCGGGATCAGCGTCTCCAGCCCGGTTTGGGTGACACCGTCCTGGCGGACCGGCGGAATCTGGCCGTGCCAGTGGATGATGGTCGGTACGCCGGCGCGGTTACGCAAATCGACGGCGAAGCGCTGTCCGGGATCGAGAGCGATGCCGACCGCCCCGCTGTCCTGGCGGATGCCGAACACCATGGCAGGCCTGCCGTTTACGTCCAGGCTGCGGCGTTCGATGGTGAGCCGAGTGGTGCCGGCGCTAGCGCGGCCCGGCGGCAGCGCAGCAAACGATACCGAGGCCGCTCCAGTAGCCAGCAACCGACGGCGGGATAGCCTCCAGGGCGCGGGGTATTCTGTCGCTTTTTCACTCTGATCAGCGGCATTGACGCCCCGATCGTTCGGCCAACCTGCGGAATTGCGCGCTGGGTTATCTGGTGCCGGAGTGCCGGTCGCGGGATCGTCGAGGCTGGTGCGCTCGTTCGCCGGCAGCGGGACGTGCTGCTTTCCGGCCCTGGCCGCTGCCGCTCCCTGCTTCGTTGCTTGCCACATCACCGGGATCCCTTTCAGTCCATACCCGGATGGGGTATATTGGCGCCGGACGAAGTCCCGCAAGCGGTCCAGCCTTGGACAATATTACCTCCACCGCGGGGATCCGAAGGTGGGTCCCGTTCCCGACTGCCACGGGGGCATCGGGCCGGGTGCCGGGGGTTGCCCGCCCCCGCACCGCCCGCTTATAGGCCTCCGTATTGTAGGAGCGTCCATGGTCAGCGTCGCCGAACCACTCGCCGCCACGAACCCCGCACTTGCCCGCCAGGCAGCGATCCTCGCTCGCCCGCTCACGATGGCCCGGCGGATGGCGGACGCTGTTCGCGTGCTTGCGATCGATGCCGTAGAGACGGCCAAGTCCGGCCATCCAGGCCTGCCGATGGGCATGGCAGACGTCGCCACCGTGCTTTGGACCCGGTTCCTGAAGTTCGATGCAGCCGATCCACGCTGGCCGGACCGCGATCGCTTCGTGCTGTCCTCTGGGCACGGGTCGATGCTGCTCTACGGGCTGCTCCATCTGACCGGCTTTGCCGGCATGGGTATCGAGGACCTGAAGCGCTTCCGTCAGTTGCACTCCCCTGCCGCCGGCCATCCGGAGCATGGCGCCCATCCCGGCATTGAAACCACGACCGGCCCGCTGGGTCAGGGCGTGGCCACTGCGGTCGGGATGGCGTTGGCCGAACGCATGATGGCGGCGCGGTTCGGCCGCTCGCTGGTCGATCATCGCACCTGGGTGATCTGCTCCGATGGCGACCTGATGGAAGGGATCAGCCATGAGGCGATCGGACTCGCCGGCCACCTACGCCTCGACAAGTTGACCCTGCTTTATGATGACAACCATATTTCAATCGACGGAGACACGGCGCTTGCGCGGTCCGAGGACACCCTCAAACGGTTTGCCGCGGCGGGCTGGGCCACCAAGGCAGTGGATGGCCATGATCCGACACAGATCGCCGCAGCATTGTCTTTTGCGGTGCGATCGAAAAAGCCGACACTGATCGCCTGTCGCACCATCATCGGCTTCGGCGCCCCTACCAAGGCCGGTACCGCGGCGGCACACGGGGCGCCGCTTGGTGCCCAGGAAGCTGAGGGAGCGAAAGAGCTCCTTGGCTGGCACGAACCACCGTTCACCGTGCCGGGCGATCTTGCCGAGATGTGGCAGGCGGCCGGCAACCGCGGCGCCGGCACGCGGCGTAGTTGGTTGAAGCGCCTTGCGCGCCATGCGCAGCGCATGGAGTTCGAGCGTGCGCTGGCCGGCAGGTTGCCCGAGGGTTGGCACGAAGCGGTATCAACGTTGAAGACCGAAATCGCGGAGGCGAAACCGAAGCTGGCGACCCGCGCTGCCGGGCAACGGGCCCTGGAGGCGCTGATTCCGGCCACGCCAGACCTGGTCGGCGGTTCAGCCGACCTGACCGGCTCCAATCTCACTTTTGTGAAGTCCATGGGTACGGTGATCCCCGGAAATTTCGGCGGACGCTATCTGCATTTCGGGATCCGTGAGCACGGCATGGCCGCCTGCGCCAACGGCTTGGCGCTGCACGGCGGACTGATCCCGTACGTCGGCACATTCTTCGTATTCACTGACTACCTGCGTCCGGCCCTACGTCTGTCGGCACTGATGCGCCAGCGCGTCATCTACGTGATGACGCACGACTCCATCGGCCTGGGCGAGGACGGCCCCACCCACCAACCGGTGGAGCATCTGGCATCCGTGCGGGCGATGCCGCACGTGCACGTGTTCCGTCCGGCGGACGCGCTCGAAACCGCCGAGTCCTGGGAACTGGCCTTACGTCGCGCTGACGGCCCGAGCTTGATCGTGCTGAGCCGTCAGGCCGTGCCGGCGGTGCGGACGGATGCTGGGGAGAACCGGTGCGCCTGGGGCGGTTACGTGCTGGCCGAGGCGGATGGGCCTCGGCGCGCTACCCTCATAGCCACCGGCACGGAAGTAGCGATCGCCATGAATGCACGCGCGATGCTGGCCGCCGAGGGGATCGGCGTTGCCGTCGTCTCTCTACCCTGCTGGGAATTATTCGCCTCTCAGGAGCCTGTTTACCGCGACGTGGTGCTGGGCGATGCTCCACGGATCGGGATTGAGGCAGCCGGAGCGCAAGGGTGGGAGCGCTGGCTCGGATCGGATGGCGTTTTCATCGGCATGACCGATTTCGGGGCTTCTGGACCCTTCGAGGACCTATACAAGGAGTTCGGGATCACGCCTGAAGCAGCAGTCGCCGCCGTAAGGAAGTGTCTGCAATAGTCCGAAGTCAGATATAGGGGAATTGAAACAATGTCCGTCAAGGTCGCCATCAACGGGTTCGGGCGGATCGGCCGCCTCGTGCTGCGTGCACTGGTCGAGAGTGGGCGCGACGATATCGTGCCCGTTGCGATCAACGATCTCGGCAGCGCCGAGGCCAATGCGCACCTTTTCCATTACGACAGCGTACATGGTCGCTTTCCCGGTCAGCTCGAAGTATCGGGCGATTCGATCACAATCCGCCACAACGGGCGCGTCTGGGGCCCGATCAAGGTCTCCGCCGAGCGGGATCCGACCAAGGTGCCCTACAATGGCGTCGATGTGGCACTGGAATGCACCGGGCATTTCACGAGCAAGGACTCCGCCGCGGCGCTACTCAAGGCCGGCGCCCGCAAAGTGCTGATCTCCGCCCCGGCCGACGGGGTGGACGCGACGATCGTCTACGGGGTGAACCATAAGACCCTGACGCGCGAGATGACGGTGGTTTCCAACGCGTCTTGTACCACCAACTGCCTGGCGCCGATGGCCAAGGTCCTGCACGAAAGCTTCGGCATTCTGCGCGGCTACATGGTGACGATACACGCGTATACCGGGGATCAACGTATCCAGGATACCCTACATAAGGACCTGCACCGCGCACGCGCCGCGGCCGTCTCGGCTATCCCTACCACAACCGGCGCGGCGCGTGCTGTCGGGCTCGTCCTACCGGAATTGAAGGGAAAACTTGATGGCACCGCAATTCGCGTTCCGATGCCGAACGTGTCGCTTGTTTCGCTGGATGTGAATCTGGCGAAGCCGACCGATGTAGCTTCTGTGAACGCGGCGATGCAACGCGCGGCAGCCGGCGATTTGCGTGGGATCTTGGACTACAACACTGAAAAGCTGGTCAGCATCGATTTCAACCACTGCCCGGCATCTTGTACTTTTGACGCGACGCAGACCGCGGTGGTAGATGGCGCGATGGTGCGGGTTCTGGGCTGGTACGATAATGAGTGGGGATTCTCTAACCGGATGGCCGACACCGCGGCGCTGTTCGGTACCCTATAAGCGGGCGAGGCGGAGGTGGCGTTCCGAACGCTTGATGGCGTGGTGGTCGCCGGTAAGCGCGTACTGCTGCGTGCCGATCTGAATGTTCCGCTGCACGATGGTCAGATCTCTGATCTGACGCGAATTGCTCGATTGACGCCGACCATCCGCGAACTGGCCGGTAAGGGGGCCAAGGTCATCGTGTGCAGCCATTTCGGCCGCCCCAAGGGCAAGCCGGTGGCGGAGATGTCGCTCGCGCCAGTTGCGCGGGCGCTGGGGCAAGCGCTGGGACGTGACGTCGGCTTCGCAGGAGACTGTGTCGGCCCGGTGGCGACGGAAGCGGTGGCCCGCATGGCACCTGGCGACGTGCTGGTGCTGGAGAACACCCGCTTTCATCCAGAGGAGGAGAAGAATGATCCCGATTTTGCAGCGCGCCTGGCTGAGCTGGCAGATTTGTATGTGAATGATGCCTTCTCCGCTGCACACCGGGCACACGCGAGTACCGAGGGCGTGTCGCACTTGCTATCCGCCTATGCCGGAAGGTTGATGCAGGCGGAACTAGAAGCACTGGAGAGCGCACTGGGCCACCCGACTCGGCCGGTGGCGGCTGTGGTGGGGGGCGCCAAGGTTTCCAGCAAGCTCGGTCTGCTCGGCAACCTCGTCGGGCGGGTAGAGATGCTGGTGATCGGCGGTGCTATGGCCAACACCTTTCTTGCCGCCGAAGGCTACGATGTCGCGCGATCACTTCAGGAAGTGGACCTGCATGCGACGGCGCGCAGAATTCTGGAGCAGGCAGCGGCTGCGGGCTGCGCCGTACTGCTGCCCGAGGACGCTGTGGTAGCGTCGGCGCTGAAACCTGGGGTACCAACACAGACGGTGCTGGTGGGCACGGTACCGCCTGAAAGCATGATCCTGGATGTGGGACCGGCGACCGTCGCGACAGTCACGGCGCGCCTGCGGGAAATTCGAACCGTGATCTGGAACGGCCCGTTGGGTGCGTTCGAAACCTCGCCGTTCGACGCGGGAACAACGGCACTCGCCCGGGCAGTGGCGACGGCGACTGCGGCGGGTACCCTGCGCAGCGTTGCTGGAGGCGGGGACACTGTCGCAGCGCTGAAGAACGCCGGGGTGCTGGAGCAGATCAGCTATATTTCTACCGCAGGAGGGGCGTTTCTCGAGTGGATGGAAGGCAAGACACTGCCGGGGATAGCGGCGCTTTCGCGCTAGTGTCCCAGTTCTCAATTATCCTCACATCACTGCCTGAACGCGATGGAGTTGTAGCCTGAAGGCATTCGATCTTTGGCAGGATTAGGGCTCATTTGGCCTTCCACTTGTACCACCGCCGGATTGGCAGTCGGGTCGGCGAGATAGGCCCAGGTAACGGGCACCAGTTCCAGGACCGAAGCGAAGCCGCCGGCTTGGATCTTGTCCCCGTCGGGTCGATGAGGAAGCGCTCGACGAGATTGAGCCAGGATGAGTTGCTCGGCGTGACGTGAACCGTGAAGTGCGAAGGTTTTGCCAGCCGTGCGCGCACGGCGACGTCCTTTATTTTGACGCCTTCCAGGCGTTGCAGAAATGATCCCGGTGCGGAAGGGCTCGCGGTGCTCGTTTGTTCGGCGGCGGGCACGGCGGCGCACCTCGGTACCGACCTCGCCAGTCGCCGTAAGCAACTTGACCGAAGGGCCATGATTCGCCCCCCCAAATGCATTTGGGTTGTGGGGAATTATGTAGATCCATCCGAAAGACGAGACGTTAGCGACGGCACCTCTCGTCGCGGCGGTCGGGCCCGATTGGCACCGCCCTGACAATCCGTCCGGTCCCCCAAAGTCAGCTTTCGGATATGGGCCGATTGAGATATTGTTAACCTTTACACGTTATCCTTTTTGTTATGATTTCCTCGGCATCGCTTACGGCTTTCTCATCTGCGGCCGGATTCCCCGATCTGCGTCCCCTGCCCGCCGGGCGGCCCCCGGGGGCCCAGATGCGGCCGGGAGGCCTGTCAGCCACCCCCGTCGAGCCAAGTCCGAGCGCTCAAGGCGACGTAGCCCAACCGACGCGGCTGTTACCTAGAGGGTCCCTACTTGATCTTTCGGTCTGAAAACCTCAGATATTAAACACTTCCACCTGCGAGAGCAGGCGCAGGGCCTGCGCTAATCAGCCTGCTGGAACTTTATCTGCGTCGTCCGCATAGGGACCACCAAGAGCGTCTCGGCCTAATCGATCGCAGCCTTGTCCCGGAGGGACATCGGCGTCCAGACCCCACGGGCCGATTTTTTGAAAACCGTTCAGCTTTCCAGTCTCGCCTGCATGGCCCCGACGGCGGGCATTCTCTCCGCCGTCGTGCGTACGCCGCAGGGGCCGGGTTAAACTCCACCGCATGTGGGCACGTTCGCCATCGTCGGACGAGTGCCTCCGGTCACCGCCTCCTCGTCGCGCGGGAAGTAAGCCGAAATTCACGCTTTCGTGATCTCGCGCTCCCTCACATGGGGGTTATCCGAATCGAGCGAAGTGGTCATGATTGGGGAATGTCGTTCGGCTGGCTGCGGCGCAAACTAGGTGATGAACGGCGAAAAGCTGGCGTAGTATCGCTGTTTGTTCGTATGCGCCCACTCTTGATACCGCCGCGATGGCTGCCATCAGACTGTCGGGGATCAACGCGCGAACAGCACTTGGAAGCGCTCCTGCGCATGACGCAGTCGCAGCGTATGGCCGGACAGATTGCGGGTAGTATCGCGCATGACTTCAATAATTGCCTTGCGATTATTTCTGGCAGCCTTGACCTGCTGGAGCATCGAATTGGCACCGGGCCCGACGCGCCTCCGACGAATCTGATGCAGCTCGTTGTTCGGGCCCGTGACGCGGTACAGCGCGCAGCCGACCTTTCGGCGGGCCTTCACGCCCTATCCCACCTAAAATCGGAGGGCATACATCCGGTCGACCTCGGACCGCTGGTCAAAGGGTTGTCGCCATTGTTGGCGTCTGTCGTGGGACGCCGGGTACGGCTGCAGGCGACTATCGCCCCAGATCTGCCGCCGGTGGCAGCCGATCCCGGCCGGCTAAAGGCAGCATTAGTTGCGTTATGTCTCAATGCGCGGGAGGCTATGATTGGAGGAGGAGATGTCGCCCTCAATTTGGCCGCATCCACGACGGCGGAGGGCCTGTTCGTTCGGGTGCAGCTCGTGGACAGCGGCATTGGCATCACACCTGAGGTGGCGGCGCGTGCTGTAGAGCCATTCTTCACCACGAAAGATGCGACGAGGGTGGGCCTTGGACTCACCGAGGTTGCTGCTTTCGCACAGGAAGCAGGCGGACGGCTCCAGATTGAGGC
>Ga0307374_10008605_pt1 | contig 15204 bp, 12 predicted proteins | sample OX3MG_FD_202532 | JGI IMG/M metagenome (GOLD analysis project Ga0307374, IMG submission 202532) | Soil microbial communities from Risofladan, Vaasa, Finland - OX-3 | ecosystem: Environmental > Terrestrial > Soil > Coastal area > Acid sulfate soil | place: Finland: Risofladan, Vaasa | collected... | reverse complement strand
TGGGGCGACGTGATGGGCCTCCCGGTGGAGCAGCGCATCGAGAAGCTGTCCGACCCCGCTGTCCGGGAACAGCTCGACGAGCTGGCCCACTCCGAGGCGGCCGGCGTGTTCCGACGCCTGTCCAACTGGGCCAACTACATCATCGGCGACACCTTCGCCCCGGAGAACGAAGGCCTCAGCTGGCGTGACGTCGGCTCGATCGCCGAAGAGCAGGGGAAGTCGCCGTTCGACGCCCTTCTCGACCTGGTCATCGCCGACGGGTTGCGGACCGTCCTGTGGCCCAAGGCCTCCGACGGCGACGACGCGTCCTGGCAGGCCCGGGTGGCGGTGTGGAACGACCCGGGAGCCATGGTGGGCGGATCGGACGCCGGCGCCCACCTCGACCGCATGTGTGGCTCCAACTACCCGACGTCCTTCCTCGGTGACTGCCTGCGCAAGCGAAAGCTGGTGTCCCTGGAGCGGGCCGTCCAGCTGATGACCGAGGCTCCGGCCGAGCTCTTCGGCCTCGAGGATCGGGGCCGGGTGGCCGAGGGCCAGCGTGCCGACCTGTTCGTCTTCGACCCCGGGACGGTGGGCTCGGAGCCGGCGACGCTGGTCCACGACCTCCCCGGCGGGAGCCCTCGGCTGATCGCCGACGCCATCGGCGTCGTGCGGGTGCTCGTCAACGGGATCGAGACCGTCGCCGACGGGAAGCCCACGGGAAACCTCCCCGGCCAGCTGATCAAGTCCGGCCGGGACACGGTCACCGTGGACACCACCATCCGGTCCACCGACTGACCCGTCGACTGTCTGACCCGACGGCGGGGACCTACACTGCTGACGCGACGTCAGCCCTCTGCGACCGATCGCCAGCCGTCACCCGAGGGGCCCACTCCGCCGGGCCGACGGGCAGACAGCCACTCCGTCGGGCCGACGGGGCAGCCGGGCCGGCGGGCGGCCTCGCAACATCGAGAGTGACACATCACCGCGAAAGGGGACCAACCATGGGGAGTCAGCCCACCAGGGACGAGACACAGCTGCTGATCGGGGGGAGGTGGGCCGATGCCGGTGACGGCACCTACGACATCATCAACCCGGCCACCGAGCAGGTGGTGGGCCAGGCCCCGAACGCCTCGGTCGATGACGCCAACGCCGCGGCCCAGGCGGCCTGCGAAGCGTTCCCCGCGTGGGCGGCCACTCCGGTCGAGGAGCGGTTGGCACTGCTGAAGAAGGCGGCGGCGGCCATTCGGGCCAGGGAGACCGACCTGGTGCCACTGGTCATCGCGGAAACCGGCGCCACCGCCTCGGTCGGCTCGCGCATGCAGGTCCCGGTCAGCGCGGCCCGCTTCGACCGCTACTCACAGGACATCCGCCACGTGCAGGAGTCGATGCTCCCCCCGGTGGTCTCCGCCGCCACCCCCCTGGCCCCCGGCGGGCTGATCAGCGCACTGGCCTATCGCCAGCCCGTCGGCGTGGTGGCCGCCATCGCCAGCTACAACTTCCCGATGACCAACATGGCCGGAAAGGTGGCGCCCGCCCTGGCCATGGGCAACACCGTGATCATGAAGCCGGCCCCCCAGGACCCGCTGGCCGTGGTGGAACTGGCCCGGGTCCTCGACCAGGTCGGTTTCCCGCCCGGCGTGGTCAACCTGATCAACTCGCAGGGCCCCGGGCCTGCATCGGCGCTCACCACGTCGCCCGACGTGGACATGGTCTCGTTCACCGGCTCGACCGCCGTGGGCCAGCGGATCGCCGCCGCCGGTGCCCCGTCGATGAAGCGGCTGCTGATGGAGTTGGGAGGAAAGGGGGCGGCCGTGGTCTTCGAGGATGCCGACATCAAGGGCGTGGTAACCGCCATCGGCTCGACGTGGGCCTTCCACTCGGGCCAGATCTGCACCGCACCGACCCGCGCCGTCGTCCACCGGAGCATCTTCGACCAGGTGGTGGATGGCCTGACCGCCTTCGCCGGCGTGCTCAAGGTGGGGGACCCCACCGAGGCGTCGACCGTGGTCGGCCCGCTCATCTCGGGGGCCCAGCAGCAGCGGGTGCTGGACTACATCGAGACCGGTCGTAAGGAGGGCGAGGTGGTGGTGGGCGGCGGCCGACCCGAGCACCCGACCACCGGGTACTACGTCGAGCCAACCCTGGTGGTGGGATCCAACGACATCACCGTGGCCCGGGAGGAGATCTTCGGCCCCGTGGTGGTGGCCATCCCCTTCGACGACGAGGAGGAGGGCATCGCCATCGCCAACGACTCGGAGTTCGGCCTCTACGACTACGTCTTCTCCGCCGACACCCCCCGGGCCTTCCGGGTGGCCAAGCTGCTCCGGGCCGGGCATGTGGGCATCAACACCGCCCAGCGCAACATGGATGCTCCCTTCGGGGGGTTCAAGATGAGCGGCATCGGCCGCGACGGTGGCGACACCGGGCTGGAGGCCTACTCGGAGATGCAGTCCATCATCTGGTCGAGCTGACCGCTCACCCGGCACCAAGGAACGGGGCCCCGAAGGCGAACACCCCGCCGTCGCCGGCCACCAGCCAGTAGCCGCCGGTGGCGTCGTCGGTGGCCATGCCCACCACCGGGGCATTGAGGGTCATCGCGCCGGTGCTGCCCTGGAAGTCGGCGCCTCCGAAGGCGAAGATGCCGCCGTCGGAGGCCACGAACCAGTAGCCCTGGCCGCTGGGCAGGGCGGCCATGCCGTTGACCGGCAGGTTGAGGTGCAGGTTGCCCGTCGAGCCGTAGAACGGGGCGCCGAGGGAGAACACCCCGCCGTCGCCGGCCACGAGCCAGTAGCCGCCGGTGGCGTCGTCGGGGGCCATGCCCACCACCGCGGCGTTGAGATGCTGCCCGCCCATCGACCCGCGGAATGCGGCGTCCCCGAAGGCGAACACCCCGCCGTCGCCGGCCACCAGCCAGTAGCCGTGGCCGGTGGGCGTCGGAGCGATGCCCACCACCGGGGCGTTGAGGTGCTTGCCGCCCATCGACCCGTAGAAGCCGGCGTCGCCGAAGGAGAAGATGCCGCCGTCCGACGCAACCATCCAGTAGCCCTTGCCGTCGGTGGTGGCCACGATGTGGGCGACGGGAGCGTCGAGGGGGGTGCCGGCCATCGATCCGTAGTTGACGGCGGAGCCGTGGGTCGAGACCGAACCGTCCGAGCGGACGAGCCAGTACCCGCCGCCGTCGGGCAGGGACGCCATGCCCACCACCGGGGCCGGGACGTTGGCCTCCCCGACCACCGATGCCACCCGGAACGGATAGGGGAACTGCCCGCCGGTCGTGGTCACCGTCCCGTCGGCGGCAACGGTCTGCCCCGGGCAGTACACCGGATCGCCGCTGGGCGCGCCGGCCACTACCGGGCCGGCCGGCACCGGCTGGCCCTGCACGGCGTTCTGGCCGCCCTGGCGGGCCATGGCCCCGGGAATGCCGCCCAGGGTGAAGCCGAACACCTCGACGGTCCAGGCCCGGCCGCCGCCACAGGTCACGCCCACGCCGACATCGGTGTACCCGGCCCCCAGCATGTTCTGGCGATGCGGGGCCGAGGCCATGTACTCGCCGTCGGTGCCGTCAGAGCCGTCACCCGGCCAGTAGCCGTTGCCGCTGCTGCCCGAGTTGGCCGCGAAGATGCACACCTGGGTGTCCGGTCCGCTGCAGGTCGGGAGCTGCGGGTCGGCCACCGTACCGGTGGAGGCCAGGTGGGCGGACCAGGCCTGGGCGTAGGCCTGGAGGCCGGCGTCCACTGCCAGCTGGGGGATGTCCAGACCGAACGTGGCGCGCGCCGCCCGCTCGGCGTTGATCCTCGACACCAGATCCTCGGCGTACAGGGCCTGGACCGACGACACGTCCGCCGGTGCGGCGGAGGCCTTCGGGACGGCCACCGCTCCCTGGGCCCCGGTCAGGAGCGCGGCGATCACCGCGGCCGCCAGGGCCAGCGTGATCACTCCGGCTCCCACTCGGCGGAGACCGTCGGGAACGGCACCTCGGGGCAGTGACCAGTCCCGGTCCGTGCCCGGCTGGACTGCAGTCATGGCGTTGCTTCCTCACCCATCGCTCGGTGCCCCTCACCCCACCTATCGGCGCGATCCGTCGGAAACTGTTGCCCCTGTGGGGTACAACTGGGCCATGCCCGTCCCCCTGTCGCCGTCGATCCCCTCGTCGTTCGCAGCCTTGGCCGCCCGGGTCTCCAACTGGGGACGGTGGGGTCCCGAGGACCAGCTGGGCACGCTCAACCTCATCGACCGGGCGGCGCGCCTTCGGGGGGTGGCGTCGGTGCGGGACGGGGAGGCATTCGCCCTGGGCCTGCCCCTGTCGGCCGAGGAGGGCATCCAACTGGGCTTCATCGAGGGTCGGGTCAACCCCACCCGGACCATGGTGAGCGTCGACGAGGTCATGGGCCCGGATCCGGGATGGATCGCCTTCTCGGAGGACGTGGTGACCCTGGCCACGCAGTGCGCCACCCATTGGGACGGCCTGGCCCATGCCGCCTACGGGGCCGGCCCCGACGGGCGCAGCCTCTACAACGGTGTTCCGGCCTCCTCCATCACCGAGGCCGGCGCCAGCCGGTTGGGCATCCACCTGGTCACGTCGCTGGTGTCACGGGGCGTGCTCCTCGACGTGGCCCGGTCGAAGGGCTCCGAGATCCTCGACCCGGGCTACCCGATCACTCCCGAGGACCTCGACGCGACATGCGCCCTCGCTGGGGTGAGCGTCGAGCCCGGGGACGTGGTGCTGGTCCGCACCGGCCAGGCCGCCCATCTGGCCCTTCCGGGCCGGCCGGGCCTCGGGGGGGGCGCCCCGGTCCGGGACCTGGTGGCCTACTCGTCACCCAGTCCCGGGCTGACCGTGGCCACCGCCGAGTGGTTCCACGGACACGACGTGGCCGCCGTGGCCATCGACACGCTGGTGCTCGAGGTCTTCCCGTGCGAGGACCCGGACCTCTTCCTCCCCGTGCACATCCTCCACCTGGTCGAGATGGGGATGACCCAGGGGCAGAACTGGTTCCTCGACGAGCTGGCCGACGCGTGCGCCGCCGACGGCCGGTACGAGTTCCTGCTGGACGCCACCCCCCTGCCCTTCACCAACGCCCTCGGTTCACCGGTCAACCCGGTGGCGCTGCGGTGAGCCCGCACCCCTGATCGGCCCGTCACCCGGCCCCGTCCGACCGCTTGGACGCGGCGTTGGCCGATGCCGCCTTCACCTGTGCGGTGCGGGACGAGGCCGCTCCCCCGCCCACCACCGGTCCGGTGCGGGGCAGCGGGACCTGAGACCCGGCCACCTCGGCGCCGGCCGGGGCCGGTCGCCCGGTGACCGACCAGTGGAGCAGGCGGGCCTGGCTGTCCACCAGGGAGGCGGTGCGGATGCCCCAGAACTCGAAGCCGTAGCGGTGACCGGCCACCTGGGCCAGCATGGCGATGAGCGTGCCCGCCGCGGCCATGGGGTCGGCGCCGGCCGGGGATCCCGAGGCCTCCCCGTGGGAGGCGATGACCCTTGCCAGTGTCACGGTGACGGCATTGAGCGCCCGGACCCGGAGGCCCTGGAACCGCAGGTCCCCTTCCACCGTGGTCAGCTCCACCACCCGGAACACGGCCCGGTTGCGCTCCCAGTACTCCATGAACTCCTCGACCACGGCCACCGCCGTGTCCCAGCTGGCCTCCTCCGACCAGTTCCCGTCGACCACGCCGGCCAGCACCCCGACCCCTTCCACCAGCTCCTCGGCCAGCACGGTGATGGCGGCCTCCACGTTCTCGAAGTACTGGTAGAAGGTCGCGGGCGACGTGCCCGCCTGCCGGGCGATGTCGATGACCTTGATCGAGCGCCACGGCGTGGCCACCAGCAGCTCGGCCGTACATGCGAGCAGCCGTTGGCGCGTGGCTCGCCCGCGCCGCCCGGGGACCCGCCCGTCGGTGGTGGCGATCAGCTCAGGATCTTCGGCGGGTGGCATGGCGGACCATGGTACCGAGGGCGTCCCCGGGTCGGCCACAGTGCGTGCCGGCCCGGGTCCGGGCACCATGGTGAGGAAGAAATCCCTGGCGAGTAGGGTAAACGTCATGGCGAACGGTCCGGTGCCACGCACCTTGACGCGAGCCCAGCAAGCCCGACGCCAACGTGTCGTCGACGCCGCCATGACGCTGGGGCTGGACGGAGGTTACGAAGCGGTCCAGATGCGCGACGTTGCGGCCCGGGCCGACGTGGCGATGGGCACCGTCTACAGGTACTTCACCAGCAAGGACCACCTGCTGGCGGCGGCGCTGGTGCACTGGGTCGAACAGCTCGACAGCCGCCTGGCCCAGCAGCCCGCCCAGGGCGACACCGCCGGCGAGCGTGTGATCGAGGTCCTGGACCGCGCGCTGCGCTCCATGGGCCGCCAGCCGCAGCTGGTGGGGGCGGTCTTCACCGCGCTGGCCTCCCCGGACCCGGCCGCCGTCGAGTGTCAGCAACAGGTGTCGGTGTTGATGGAGCGCATCATCACCCGGGCCATCGGCGAGCCCCATCCGCCCAACCTCGGGGACCGGGCACGGATCCTCGGCCACGTCTGGTACTCGGCCCTGGTGGGCTGGGTCAACGGCTGGAGCAACATGGGCCGCGTCCACGACGAGCTGGTCGTGGCCATCGGGCTCCTGCTCCCCTCCGACATCTACGCCCAGGTCTGACTGACCGCGGACCGGACCGGACCGGACCGCCCCGGGGACGGGTCCGGTGCCCGGGGCGCCCATGTCCGGGCATGACGCCGTCCGGCACTGGTGCCGGGGTACCGTCTGGCATGCCATCAGCCATCGAGGTACACGGGCTGTCGAAGGAGTTCGGCCAGCTGCGGGCCGTGGACAAGCTCAGCTTCGAGGTGGAGGCGGGCCGGGTGACCGGCTTCCTCGGCCCGAACGGTTCGGGCAAGACCACCACCCTCCGGATGCTGCTCGGGCTGGTCTCCATCACCGAGGGCACCGCCACCTTCGGCGGCCGCCGCTACGTGGAGCTGGACCACCCGATCCATCACGTCGGGGCGGTCCTCGAGGCGACCAGCTTCCATCCGTCCCGCAGGGCCGAGGACCACTTGAGGTCCGTGGCCATCGGTGCCGGCATCCCGCTCGAGCGGGTGGACGAGACCCTGGAGCTGGTGGGTCTGGCCGACGTGTCCCGCCGTCGGGTGGGAAAGTTCTCGCTCGGGATGCGCCAGCGGCTGCAACTGGCCACCGCCCTGCTCGGGGACCCGGAGATCCTCATCCTGGACGAGCCGTCCAACGGCCTCGACCCGCAGGGCATCCAGTGGCTCCGGACCTTCATCCGCCATCAGGCCTCCATCGGCCACGCCGTCCTGGTCTCCTCCCACCTGCTCTCGGAGATGGAGGAGACGGTCGACGACGTGGTCATCGTGTCCCACGGCCGGCTGGTCCTCCAGACCACCCTGGCCGAGCTGGCCTCCCGGGCCGGGACCAGCACCGGAATGCGGGTCCGGACGCCCGAGCTGGAACGCCTGCGAGCCGTCCTCGACGCCATCCCCGTGGGGTACTCGCAGTCCGGCCCCGACACCCTGACCATCGACGGTGCCACGCCCGAATGGTTCGGCCCCTTGGCCGCCCAACACCAGATCGTCCTGTACGAACTGGTCCACGACCGGGGCACCCTCGAAGACGTCTTCCTCACCCTGACCCACGGTTTCGACGCCGCAGATCCGACGACCATGGGCAGTCATGCGGGCGCCGGGGGTGTGGCGTGATCGCCATCATGCGTTCGGAGTGGCTGAAGCTGCGGACGACCGCGGTGCCGTGGGTCCTGACCGGCATCGCCCTCATCGTCAACGCCCTCCTCATCCTGGTCATCTTCCTCACCCGGCCCGACGTCAACGTCCAGGGCGGGAGCGCGCCGGGCTACACCATTCCCCACACCACCCAGCAGCTCCGCAACCTGGTGGGATCAGGATTCCAGGGCTACCTCTTCGCCCTCCTGCTGGGGACGCTGATCGTGACCACGGAGTTCCGACACAAGACCGTTACGACCTCGTTCCTGGTCACGCCGGTGCGGTCGATGCTGGTGGCCGGCAAGCTCCTCACCGCCGCCGTCCTCGGAGCGATGCTGGCCGTGGTCATGCTGGCCGGGACCGTCATCGGGGCCGGTCTGACCCTGGCCGCCCGGGGCGGCTCCTTCTCCGACATGGTCCACCAGATCCCCGCGGTGGCGCCGGGTTTCATCCTGGTCTTCGCGCTCTTCGCGATCCTCGGGGTCGGGGTGGGGTCGGTCCTGACCAACCAGGTGGCCGCCATCATCGTGGTCCTCGGTTGGTTCATCATCCTCGAGGGCATCCTGACCAGCCTGGTCCACAGTGCCTTCAAATGGGTGCCCACCGGGGCGGCGGTGGCTGCTTCCAACCTCACCCGTGACCGCGGTGCCAACTTCGGCCTGTTCCCCTGGTGGCAGGGTGCCCTGCTCATGCTGTTCTACGGCCTGTTCTTCGCCGTCCTCGGGTCGCTCATCCTGACCCGCCGCGACATCACCTGAGCCGGGGGTCGAATGCCCGTCCCACGGCTTCGACGATGACCACCCGTAGGCTTCGACGATGACCCGCACGTCCCCGGGGGACAGGCTCCCCTCCCACGGCATCGATGCCGAGCAGGTGTTGGCCCGGATGGCAGACCTCAGGGTGGACGACCGGGACTGGCGGAGCGGTCGGGTCTTCAGCCTGGTGTACTCGGCCGGCGAGTCCGTCCACGAACTCCTCGAGCGCGCCGGCACCCTGTACTCGGCGGAGAACGCCCTCAATACCGCGGTGTTCCCCAGCCTCGGGCGGATGCAGGAGGACATCGTGTCCATCTCCATCGGGCTGCTGGGCGGCGACGGCCTCCCGCCGGAGGAGCAGCGCGGCGTGCGTGGGTACCTGACGTCGGGAGGTACGGAGTCCCTGTTGCAGGCGACCAAGACCGCCCGCGACTGGGGCCGGGCCCGACGGGGCGGCCAACGGCCCAACATGGTGCTGGCCACCAGTGCCCACGCTGCCTTCGAAAAGGCGGCCCACTACTTCGACGTGACCTCCCGGCGCATCCCGGTCCGGCCCGACTACTCGGCCGACGTCGATGCCATGGCCGATGCCATCGACGACCAGACCGTCCTGGTGGTGGCATCGGCGCCCTCGTACCCCCAGGGCGTCATCGACCCGGTGCCCGAGCTGGCCGCCCTGGCCTCGGAGCGCGGCATCCTGTGCCACGTCGATGCCTGTCTCGGGGGCTTCCTCCTCCCCTTCCTGCAACGTCTGGGCCACGTGGAGAAGCAGTGGGACCTGTCCGTGCCCGGGGTCACCTCCATCTCCGCCGACCTGCACAAGTACGGCTACGCGTCCAAGGGCATCTCGGTGATCCTGTACCGGGACCGCGAGCTGGCCCGGCTCCAAACGTTCGTGACCACCAATTGGCTGGGCGGCCGGTACGGGTCACCCTCCATGGCCGGGACCCGACCGGCCGGGCCCATCGCCGCCGGCTGGGCCGTCCTCCACCACCTCGGCGAGGACGGGTACCTACGCCTGGCCGACGACGCCCATCGCGCGGCCACGACCCTCATGTCGAGGGTGCGCGGGACGCCCGGGTTGTCCCTGCGGGGAGCCCCCGACGCCACGGTGCTGGCCTTCGGCGGGGACCCGGCCGACGGGCGGATCGACGCCTTCGCCCTGGGCGACGGACTGGCCGAGCGCGGAGGTTGGTTCTTCGACCGCCAGAACCATCCCGACAGCCTGCACGCCACGGTCCAGGCCGGCCACCTGGCCGTGGTGGACCAACTCGGCTCCGACATGGCCGCGGTGACCGGCGAGCTCCTCGGCTCGGGTCGAAGGGCCGAGGACCGGGCCACGACGTACGGGACGGTCTGAGCCCCCGCCCTGACCCTTGCCCGGACGAGGGCATTGGTCTAGACATGCCCGGTGCCGTCGACCGCGCCGACCGCACCAGGCCGTGCCGGACGGAGCTCGCTGCCGGAGGGCCGCCGCACCGCAGCACCGCCCCGGTCGGGGGTCGGCCACGGTGGCGGGGCGGCGTGACCGGCGTCGGGACCGGAAGGAGGTGACGATGGACCGCAAGTGGTGGACGCTGATCGCCGTGTGCACCGGCACGTTCATGTTGCTGTTGGACATCACGGTGGTCAACGTGGCCCTCCCCGACATCCAGTTGTCCCTCCACTCGTCGTTCGCCGATCTGCAGTGGGTGGTCGACGCCTACGCGCTCACCCTGGCCGCTTTCCTCCTCACCGCCGGCGTGGTCGGCGACATGTTCGGTCGGCGCCGCATCTACGCCGTCGGAGTGGTCATCTTCACGTTGTCCTCCCTCTCCTGCGGGCTCTCCACATCGGCCCTGATGCTCAATCTGTCGAGGGCGGCCCAGGGCGTGGGGGGCGCCGTCATGTTCGCCACCTCGCTGGCCCTGATCGCGCAGGCCTTCGCCGGACGTGAGCGAGGCACGGCCTTCGGCGTCTACGGGGCGGTGCTGGGCGGGGCCATGGCCGTCGGACCGCTGCTGGGCGGGGCCGTCACCAGCGGCATCGGGTGGCGATGGATCTTCTTCATCAACCTGCCCCTGGGTGTGATCGCCGTGGTGATCTGCCTGTCCCGGGTGCAGGACTCGCGGGACGCCGCCCAACGCCGTATCGACTGGACCGGGTTCGTGACCTTTTCGGCCTCGCTGTTCCTGCTGGTCTACGCCCTGGTGAAGGGCAACGCCAAGGGGTGGTCCAGCCCGACGATCGTCGGGCTCCTCGTGGGCTCGGGGGTACTGATGATCGCCTTCCTCATCGCCGAGCGGCTGCAACGGGATCCCATGCTCGACCTGACACTCTTCACACGACCGGCCATGGACGGCGTCTCGCTCGCCGCATTCACACTGTCGGCGTCGATCTTCGCCTTGTTCCTCTACCTGACGCTCTACCTCCAGGACGTACTGGGGTACGGGCCCTTCGCCACCGGGCTGCGATTCCTGCCCGTGACCGTACTGGCCTTCTTGGTGGCACCGGTGGCGGGAAAGCTGACCGTCCGGATCCACTCGCGCTACCTCCTCGGGGCCGGCCTCCTCATGGTGGCCGTGGGGTGCGCGCTCATGACCGGGGTCCGGGCCGACTCCTCATGGACGGTACTGCTTCCGGGCTTCATCCTCTCCGGCATCGGCATCGGCGTCACCAATCCCGTGCTGGCCTCCGCCACGGTGTCGGTGGTGCCTCCCGAGCGGAGCGGCATGGCCACGGGCTCGTCGAGCACCTTCCGACAGGTCGGACTCGCCACCGGCATCGCCGGGCTGGGCGCGGTGTTCCTGAGCCAGGTCCGCACCAACACCGTCAGCGCGTTGACGGCGTCGGCCGGCGGTCAGGTCGTCCTCGCCCACAGCGGCTCCCGGTTGAACGCCGCCATCACCGGGAGCGGCATCCACTATGCGGCGGCGGCGGTGCCCGGTGCCGCGGCCCGCCAGGCGCTGATCGCCGCCTACAGGAGCGGATTCGCCACCACCCTCGACCGTCTGATGGTCATCGGCATGTTCATCGCCTTCGCCGGCGCCGTGGGCTCACTGGTGCTGGTTCGGCAACGGGACTTCGTGCCCAGTTACGGCCCGGGAGAACTGGGACCCGCGAATGCAGGGCGCGCTCCGGGCCCTCGCCGGCCGAGGCATGCCCACTCGAAGCGCCGAGGGGCGGGAGCCAAGCGTCCGAGCGCACCGGCCCGACCGGCCGAGCGACCGCGCCAGGCCATGGGGTCCTCGATCGCCTCGGGCTGACGGGCGCCCCCCGTGCCGCCCGTGCCGCCGACCGAGCCCGATTCCGGGCGTCCGCTGACCGAGCCGCACCCGTCGCGCCTCCCGCTCGACCACCCGGACCGCACCCGGATCCTCGACGCGCACTCCGCAGCCATGGCGCGCGGCGAGGCCGGGTACCCCGACCCCGGCAGCGGCCTCTTCGTCATGACGGCGGCGACCCTGCTGGCGCGGTCGGAGTGCTGCCGGTCGGGATGTCGCCACTGCCCGTACCGAATCTGAGCCGGACCCCCTGGGCCCGACCTGGGCGGACCACCTAGGGTTCCCTCCGGGCACGGGCACGTCCGAGCGGACGCCGCCGCGATCCACCACCTGAGGAGATGGCTATGAAGACGAGGCTCACCGACGTTCTCGGGATCGAGCACCCGGTCATGCTGGCCGGCATGGGAGGGGTGTCCTACGCCCCGTTGGTCACCGCGGTATCAGAGGCCGGCGGCTTCGGGTGCCTCGGGGCCTCGACCATGAGCACCGAGCGGATGGTGGCCGAGATCGCCGAGGTCAGGTCGGCCACCGACAAGCCATTCGGCGTCGACCTGCTGACGGCCATGCCGGGCGACCTGGTGGGCCAGGTGGAGCAGATCATCTCCGGTGGCGCCTCGGTCTTCGTGGCCGGGCTCGGAGTCCCCGCCGAGGTGGTCGACCTGTGCCACCGCAACGGCGTCCTGGTGGTCAACATGTGCGGCAAGGTGGACCACGCCCGCCGGGCGCTGGAGGCGGGGTGCGACATCGTGGTGGCCCAGGGCACCGAGGCCGGCGGCCACACCGGACAGGTGGCCACCATGCCCCTGGTCCCTCAGATCGTCGACGCGGTCGGCTCCCACATCCCGGTGGTGGCGGCCGGGGGCATCTTCGACGGGAGGGGGCTGGCCGCGGCGCTGGCCCTGGGCGCCGACGGCGTGTGGGTCGGCACCCGGTTCATCGCCACGCCCGAGGCACGCGGCGTGGCCGGGTACAAGGACGCCCTGATGCGGACCAAGGAGGACGGCACCACCGTCAGTCGGGCCTTCTCGGGCAAGACCATGCGGGTGGTGCGCAACGCGTACACGGGCTTCTACGAGGAGAACCCCGGCGAGCTTGCGCCGTTCCCCGCCCAGCTGGGCAGGTCCATGGAGGACGGGGCGTTCCATCTGGGCGGGGGCGAGGACACCCCAGGGATCGACCCCGAGCGCGAGTGCTACCCGACCGGCCAGGGGGTGGGGGCCATCCAGACGCTGATCCCGGCGGCCAGCATCGTGGCCCAGATGGTCGACCAGGCCGAGCTGGTCCTCGCCCAGCTGGGCGCTCCCGGAGCGGGCTGACCCGTCCGTCGGACCGGGCCCCCGTCAGTCGGGCTGCAGCACGGCCCGGTCACCGGCGCGCAGCCCGGCGATGATGTCCCGGTAGGCGCCCGCCGAGTCGTCCCCGAGCGCGTCGGTCTCCAGCCAGCGCATCCCGTGCTCACCGCGGTGGCGGTCGACGCCGTACAGTCCGAACCGGGGCTCGTACGACCCCCACTCGTAGTTGTCGACCAACGACCAGTGCCAGTAGCCGGTCACCGGGACGCCGTCGTCGACCGCCGCCACCACCGCCGCCAGGTTGTCGCGCAGGTAGCGGGGACGGTCCCAACCGTCCAGCCTGGGCAGGGCGCGGCCGTTGCGGACCCGGTTGCACAGCCCGTTCTCGACCACCCAGATCGGGAGCCCGGGGGCAAGGTCGCGCTGGACCGACAGCCAGCGGGCCAGCCCGGGTGGGTCGGGGACGTCGTCCCACAGCTCCCGGATGGGCAGGGGGTTGCGCCCGCCCGCGGTGCGATGGCCGGGCAGCCGGAAGTGCCGGGACACCGATGGGTCGTACCAGTCGAGCCCGAGGGCGTCGAGCGTCCGCTCGTGGGGACTGTCGTAGACGGCGTCCACGGCGCGCCGGGGAACCGGCCGGCGGCGGTGCACCAACCGGTCGGCCCGACCCGTACCGGCACCGCCGCGCCGGCGGCCGTACGGGGCCGTCCCCGCACCCAGTCGCCGGGCCAGCCGTTCGGTGACCCCGGTCGGGGGCAGGAGCGCGTCGTGGGCCCGAGCGCGATCCGCCAACCAGGCGTCCACCCCACCCCGTTCGACCCCCGCGCCCCTGGCCAGCAGCACATCGGTCAGCATGCGGTCGTGGGCATAGGTGCTCATGCAGCTGTTGTTGGTTGTGACCTGGGCATCGGGGCGGGCGCGGTGGATGGCCTCGTACCCCCGGACGTGGGCCGTCACGAGGTGATCGGTGGCGATGGCGGCGTCCTCGAAGGCCAAGTGCCTCCCGGGCGGGAACATGCCGAGCAGCCAGGAGCCGATGGCCAGGACGTTGATCTCGTTGATGGTGACCCACCGGCGGACCCAGGGAGCCAGGGCCTCGACGGCCACCTCGACCCACGCCGCGTAGCGGTCGGGGGCGTCGGGCCGCAGCCAGAGATCGTCGCCGAGCCACGCCGGATGGGTGAAGTGGTGGAGGGTCACGAGCGGCTCGAGCCCCCGCTCGACGCACCCGCGGACGATGGTGGCGTACGAGGCCAGGGCCGAGGCATCGACCCCCCCGGCGTCGGGCCAGACCCGGGCCCACTCCACACCGAGCCGGAAGCTGTCGCACCCCAGGCCGGCGGCGCGGTCGAGGGCTTCTTCGGGGCGCTCCCAGAAGCCCACCGCGTTCCCCGAGGGCTCCACCCTCCCGACCTGCTCCCAGGCCGACCAGTTGTTGGCCGGCTGCCCGGGACCGTTGAACCCCCCCTCCACCTGGTACCCGGCGGTGGCCACGCCGAAGAGGAATCCCTCGGGCAGGCACGGTGCGGCGGCCCGGCCCACAGGCTGCTTTGCGTTGGTGGACACCGTCTCCCCCTTTCCTCCCCGTGCCCGGTGCCGGTCACCCGTGCCGGATGGCGATGGTAGCTTGCGCCCCGGCACACCCCGCGGGCCGCACCCGGCGTGGGCTTACCGTGATCCGATGACGACCCGACCCGAGACCGCGTGGACCGGCCCGACGACCGGCCAGACCCCGTGAACGGTACCCGGCCCGATCCCGAGAGGATCCCCGTGGTGGTGGCCTCGGGCCAGACCATCGAACGTGCCGATCCGGTCACACCGGTCGACCTGATGGAACGGGCCTGCGAGCAGGCCCTGGCCCACGCGCCGGGGCTCCGGGGAGCGGTCGACCGCCTGTCGGTGGTCGACGTCATGACGCGGTCCGGACCGGCGCCGGCGTCCGAGCTGGCGCAGAGGGTCGGGGTCGACGCGCCGGTCCGTGAGGTGTCCACCATCGGGGGAAACACCCCCCAATGGCTGGTCAACCGGGCCTCGTCCGACATCGCTGCGGGTCGGCTGTCGGTCACGCTCATCGTCGGCGCCGAGGCCATCCGGTCCTCGCGGTCCCGGCGGGCCGCCGGCCTGTCGCACGGCCAGGGGACCACCGGCCTGCCCGCCGACCCCGTGGTCGGCGACGACGCCCCCG